>Ga0065708_1000359_pt1 | contig 10136 bp, 7 predicted proteins | sample Hoacrofraction12_2_FD_59095 | JGI IMG/M metagenome (GOLD analysis project Ga0065708, IMG submission 59095) | Hoatzin crop microbial communities from Cojedes, Venezuela, sample from fiber fraction 12 v1 | ecosystem: Host-associated > Birds > Digestive system > Esophagus > Crop | place: Venezuela... | reverse complement strand
GAGGGAGCCGATGCCGCCGAACACCGCCGCGGTGAACGCCTTGATGCCGGGCATGGAGCCCGTCGTCGGCATCAGGTTCGGATACGCGGAACACAGCAAAATGCCCGCCACCGCCGCCAGCGCGGACCCGATCGCGAAGGTCAGGGAGATCGTATGATTCACATGNATCCCCATGAGTTCCGCCGCGCCCCGGTCCTCGGACACGCAGCGCATCGCCTTGCCCAGCTTGGTCTTCCCCGTGAACAGCGTCAGCGCGACCATGATCACGATATTCGCGAGAATCGTGACCACGGTGACCCCGCTGATCTTCANCTGATCCCCGAAGAGGGAAATCGTCGGCAGGGNNATCATCGTGCTCGCCGGGAAGCTCTTGGGGTTCGCGCCCCAGATCATCAGCGCGAGGTTCTGCAAAAGATAGCTCATGCCGATCGCGGTAATCAGNACCGCCAGGGAGGACGCCTGACGCAGGGGCTTATACGCCAGCCCCTCAATCAGCACGCCCAGNAGGGTGCAGACAAGCATCGCCACCAGCAGCGCCGCCACCGGGGGCAGGCCCCAGTACTGCAGCGCGCAGAACGCCACATACGCGCCGACCATGATGACATCGCCGTGGGCAAAGTTCAGCATTTTCGCGATGCCGTACACCATGGTGTANCCCAGGGCGATGATCGCGTAAATACTGCCCAGGCTGATGCCGTTCACCAGGTTGGACAGAAAAATCATACAGTGTCACGACCTCTCAGACTCTCGCATTTCAAAACCGGTCAAAATCTTTCCGTTTCGCAAATGAAAGCAAAATATTTATAAAACGAGCGAATCCGCCCCCGGTATACCGGGAGCGGATCCGTCCGAGACTTATGCCGGATTAGTTATTGAAACCGACATAAGCGCCATTTTCAATCACGACGGCGGTGGGCGTCTTGCTCACTTCGCCGCTGGCAGACCAGGTCATGGTGCCGGTCACGCCGGTCACTTCGATCTCCTGCATGGCAGCGATCATCGCGTCGCAGATATCCTCGGCAGNGGCNCCCTCTTCGACACCGGCCTTTTCGGCCGCGGCCACCAGCGCGTAGATGCCGTCATAAGCGTCCGCCGCGAACTGATTCGGCACTTCGCCGTAGAGTTCCTGATACTTGGTCACGAAGTTCTTGGTCANCTCGTCTTCCGCGTCGGCGGAGAAGGGGGTCAGCAGCATGACGCCCTCAGCCAGAGANGTGTCAAAGCCTTCAATGGTCAGGATGCCGTCCATGCCGTCCACGCCGAAGAACACCGGCTTGTAATCCACCGCGTTCGCGGCNATCAGGATCTGGGAAGCAGGGGTGTAATAGATGGGCAGGAACACCAGCTCNGCGCCGTTGTTCTGCGCGTCCGCCACCTGCACGCTGAAGTCGGTGGTGTCATCGGTGAAGGTGGTGGTGGAAACGATTTCCAGTCCCAGCTCCGCCGCCTTCTCCACGAAGGTCTGATAAATGCCGGTGGAATAGGCGTCCGCGTTATTGTAGATCACGGCCACCTTGGTCGCCAGCTGATGCTCGGAAATGTACTCCGCGGACGCGGCGCCCTGCGCGGGATCCGTGAAGCAAACCTGATACATGTTGTCCTTGNCCTTGGTCACGTCCGTGGAAGACGCGGACGGGGTCAGCATGAACACGCGCTCGTCGTACGCCACCCCGCTCACCGCGATGCAGGGGCTGGTGGTCGTGGTGCCCAGAATCATCTGCGCGCCCTTGTCCATGGCNTCGTTATAAGCGTTNACGGAAGTCTCCGNGTCGTGCATGTCGTCTTCGTCGATGATCTCGACACGATACTTGCCGCCCGCGGCGTTAATCTCTTCCGCGGCCAGNGCGGCGCCGCGGGACGTGGCAGTGCCGTAAACGGCGGCCGCGCCGGTCTCGGGACCGATGTGCGCAATCTTCAGNGTAATCTGCTCTTCAGCGCCCGCGAACGCGAACACGCTCAGGCAAAGGCTCAGCGCCANCGCAAATGCAACCAACTTTTTCATATGCTTCTTTCCTCCTCGATGAAAAAATCGTAAAAACCGNCGGTTTTTACTGGCGATATTATACTCACCTGCCCGCCGNTCGTAAAGTTTTTACATTGTATTTTAATTCAAAAATCCCATATACTCGTCCAGCACATTGAACAGCATGTCCCCGCTGCACACCGGGAGCACCGCGTCCCGCCCGCCGATGGACACGTAATCAAACAGGTCTTTAGCGCCTGTCAGTACCAGCGCCGGCAGCACGTCAACTCCGGCCCGAAAAGGATTTCCAGATACGGCACATACTTCGCCGCCTGCTTCACTTCCTCCGGGTCGATTTTGTCCTTCATCTTGAATTCCAGCGAGAACACCCGCTGCCGGGTGATGATCAGCACATCCGCGTAAATCCGGATTCGGCGCCCGCGGTTGAGCCGCATTTCGAAGACCACTTCCCAGTCCTCATANGCCTCCCGCCCGATCATCCCGTCGAGGTCNANAAACAGCGCGCNAATGGTCTCCCGGCAGTCCCGGAAGGAATGCAAAAGNCCTCTTGTGTCATTCAGATTCCGCCCGATCCGCTTGCAGCCTTCCGTCAGGCTTTCCATCCAGCTGTCNTCNTCCGTGTCCATGAACTCCCCGGCCGTAGCGTAAAACCCGGAGACCTCGTACAGCCCNTCGTGCGGGTATTTCTGCGGAATCANCGCGTGCCACCGGGCGTCCCGGTCCTGATAGCAAAGCTCGTGCATCAGGGGCGACATNTACAATTCCCGNTTCACGTCCCGNCGCTCCATGCCGAGATCCTTCGCGATTTCCCGTGCCGTGACNCCGTCCCGCCGGGCGATCAGCGCATANATCCGCCGTTCCGCGTCCGCGAGGTTCACTTTTTCTTTCTCTTTTCCTCTTTCCATGCCAGAATCTGCTCCAGCCGCTCCTTATACCGGCTCTCCTGCCCCTGATCCGTCGGGTGATAGAAATGCCGCCCCCGCAGATTATCCGGCAGGCACTCCATCTCCGTCATCTTTTCCGCGTAATCGTGCGCGTACTGATATCCCTTGCCNTAGTCCAGATCCTTCATCAGCCGGGTCGGCGCGTTCCGGATNACCAGCGGCACCGGCGCGTCCGGCTCCTTNCGGATCGCGTCCTGCGCCTCCATGACCGCGACCTCCATCGCGTTGGACTTGCTCGCGAGGGACATGTATACCACCGCTTCCGCCAGATGCACATTGCACTCCGGCACGCCGATAAAATGGCACGCCTGATACGCCGCNACACCGACCTCCATCGCGCGCGGNTCCGCCAGCCCGACGTCCTCCGCCGCGAAGCGCAGCACGCGCCGGGCAATATACAGCGGGTCCTCCCCGCCCTCGAGCATCCGCATCAGCCAGTACACCGCCGCGTCCGGGTCCGAATTCCGCATAGACTTGTGCAAGGCAGATATCAGGTTATAATGTTCCTCCCCGTCCTTGTCGTACATAAGGCTCTTCCGGCTCATGCACTGCGCGAGCGTCTCATCCGTCACGGTGATNCCATTTTCCCCGGCGTCCCCGTTGAGCACCACCATTTCCAGCGTGCTCAACGCNCTCCGGGCGTCCCCGTTCGANAAATCCGCNATGGCTTCCAGCCCCCNGTCCGAAATCGTGACATGCTCCGTGCCGAATCCGCGCTCATCTTCCAGCGCCCGGTGAAGCAAAGTCAGGATATCCTTCTTTTCCAGCGCGTGCAAGACAAACACTTTGCACCGGGACAAAAGCGCGCTGTTGACCTCAAAGGACGGGTTTTCCGTCGTCGCGCCGATCAGCGTGATACTCCCCTTTTCCACAAAGGGCAAAAACGCGTCCTGCTGAGCTTTATTAAAGCGGTGAATTTCATCCACAAACACAATCGTCCGCCCGCCGTAAATCCGGTTTTCGTCCGCCTGGGTCATGACCTGTCGGATTTCCTTGATGCCGCTGGTCACGGCGGAAAAATTGATAAAGTTCGCCCGCGTCTGCCGCGCGATAATCTGCGCCAAAGTGGTTTTCCCGACCCCGGGCGGCCCCCAGAAAATCATGGAGCCCACCGTGTCGGACTCAATCAGCCGCCGCAACACCTTGCCGGGGCCGATCAGATGCTCCTGCCCGGCAAACTCNTCCAGCGACCGCGGCCGCATTCTCGCCGCCAGCGGCTGCCCCGCCGGATTCGGCTCAAGCGCTTCATTCATGGGATTCAGCATGCTGTTTCTCCTTCAATCGCTGTTTCAGCAAAAGATATCTTTCCTTCTTTTCCGCTTTGGCGAAATGCGCGTCCCGGCTTTGCTCCGGGTTTCCGGAATAATTCAGAACCGTGTCCCCGAACTGCTCGCTCGTCAGGTCAAACAAACACCCGCCCGCNACGTTATANCAGTGANANTTNCCGTCCCCGAGCGGCACGCCGTACACCTTCCCGCCGAAAAGATCCTGCGCGAGAAANGCGGTCACGGAACACTGCCCGAGGGTCGGGTTGTCCGCCGTCCACTGATCGCGCATCCGCGGCGCGCAGGTATCCGCCGACCAGACTTTCAGCAGCGCGTCATACAAATCCCGCGGCGTGCGGATGCCGGGAATCCGCTCTCCGGCCGCTTCCACATCCGCNNTTTCCCATCCGTAAAACATATCAGGGCTCCTCCATCTCGTCCAGCGGCATNGCCATCTGTTCCCCCGCGTCTTCGGGGATTTCAGAAACTTCCGGTTCTTCCGGCTTTTCCATCTCCCACGGATCGTCCTCGTAAACCGGTTCCGGCNCNCTNTGCGCCGACGCTTCCGCCCGCACCGGCGCTTCTTCCGTCACGCGCTCAGGCGCGACAGGCTTTTTCCGCGCCGTGGTTTTCCGCGCCGCCTGCACGCGCAAATGTTCCGGCAAATCCACCGCCTTCTTTTTTCCCAGCTTGTCCTTCACAAACACCAGCGCGTCATTCCAGGAAAACGGCGTGCACCGCACGGCCACGCGCATCCACCACTTCGGCGCGTAGAACAGGATATAGCATTTTTCCGGCCACAACTGCACCCGCGCGACGTTCGTCCACCTCAGGGAGGTTTCCTCCAGGCGAAGCACCCGCGCGTCCGGATCCATTTCGTTCAGCCGCGCCGGGGACTGCAGCCTCAGGATCANNTTCAGCGCCGTCGGCTCCGGCAGATACCGCGTCACATGCACCCCGCGGCTGTCCACCACGCAGTCCTCCAGTTCCTTTNCCTGCAAAAGCAGGATCAGGAACACCGCGAGAATCACGCCTAGCAGAAGCCATAGCACGACCCGCGGAAAGCTTCCGCGCATCAGGGTCTCCACCGCCGCCGTACCTCCGCCGGCGGCTTCGAGCACAATCGCCAGCAGAATCAGCACCAGCCCCGCCGGCAGAATGTAACGCATCACGCCATTCCATCTCATCCAGTCCGTGACGGGCCGGCATTCCACTACCCACGCGGCGTGCGCGGCGTTTTTTCCGAGCCGCGTCCCGCACACCGGGCAGATTTCGCCGGGTGTCACTTCCCGGTTACATTTCTTGCAATACGCTGTCAGTGCCATCTCTTCTCCCCTTACCGTGCGATATCATACACGCTCCGCGCCCGCGTTTTTTCCGCCGTGCCGCGCAGAATCCGCACGCGTCGCTCCCCCGGATTCATCGAAAAATAATTGTCGCCCAGCAGCAGATCCGGGTCCTCACTCATAATTTCCACCGACTGTGCGAACGCTTCCGCAGTCACGATCAGGGTATCCCCTTCCCGGCGGACTTTCAGGCACGGATCCTGATGGCGGAAATGCTTCGGCGCGCAGAACAGCACCACGCCCTCGCTCAAATTTCCGTCCGCGCTTTCAAACGCGTAATACAGGTAATCCCCGGTCATGTCCGCCTCCGGGAACTTCAGCTCCGCGATGTTCTTCGCCTCCCCGGCGTTCACGGTCACTTCCTCCCGGTCCTCGCGCTTGATCTCCCCGGCCGCGTTTCTCAAAGACCATGTAACCGTGCCGCTTGCGGCCTCCGGTGACTCATTGCACACAAACAGCTCCGCCCCGCAGGAGATCGGCTCCGGATGGAATTCGTTGATGTGCGGATTCTGGTCCGTCTCCCCGTGCTCCCGGGCGGAAATCATCACCGGGGCAAAGAACCGCTTCGCCGCGTAATGCAGCGCTTTCCACCGGCCGTAATAGTCGATGGACGCCCAGGACGCGACCGGCCAGCAGTCATTCAGCTGCCAGTAAATCGTACCCATACAGTAACCCCGGTCCCGCCGCCAGTGCTCCACGCCGCAGCGGACCGCCTCCGCCTGCAAAAGCTGGGAACAGTAGAGCAGGTGGTCAAAATCCTTCGGATACAGATATGTCCGGGACAGATAATTCATGATCTTCCCGTTCGCGGACAGATTCCGCTGGTGCCGCTCCATAATGCGGGAAAAGATATTCCGGTCCTCCGGCTCCGTAAAGCTTTCCACGGTCGGAAGGTTCGGAAACGACTGGAACCCGAACTCGCTCACAAAGCGAAAGCGGTGCTCCAGATAATCCGTAAACGGCTTATCCCCGTGCCACACGTCCCAGTAATGCACATCCCCGCGGCTTCCGTCCACCGGGTTGTCAAACGCGCCGCCCGAGGACGGGGAACTTGGCCAGTAAAAGAGCTCCGGCGCCAACTCTTTCGTGATTTTCGGCAGGATGTATTCAAACATCTTGGTATAATCCGCGTGATACTTCGGGCTCACGTTCTTCCACCCGGTGTGCCCGCTGCCCAGTTCCTCACGCATGGGGAAATAATGAAATTCCTCCATCTCATTGTTTCCACACAGTAGCGCGAGACATGCGTGATGCCGGATGCGGCGGACATTGTCCTCCGCCTCGGCAATGATATTCTGTTCAAACTCCTCCGTCAGGTCGTAGTACGCACAGGCGAACATAAAGTCCTGCCAGACCATGAGCCCCAGCTCGTCGCAGGTGTCAAAGAAATCATCGCTCGGGTAATATCCGCCGCCCCAGACGCGGATCATGTTCATGTTCGCCGCTTTCGCGTCCTCCAGCAGTTTCCGCGTCCGCGCCGCGGAAAGCCGCCCGAAAAGATTGTCCTCCGGAATATAGTCCGCGCCCATCGCAAACACCGGCCGTCCGTTGACCACAAAACCGAAAGACTCCCCGTCCGGCTGTTTTTCCCGGCGAACCTCAATCGTCCGCAGCCCGATGCGCTTTTCCCACCGGTCCGCCTCTTCGCCGTTCACGAGCAGAATCACGCGCACCGTATACAGCGGCTGATCCCCCTGATTCGCGGGCCACCACAGACGCGGATGATCGATCTCCACCGTGCCGGCTTCGTCCGCCGTATACACCCCGCCATCCGGAGAAGTGACCGTGATTTCCATTTCAACGCTGTGAATCTCCCCGCGCAATTCCGGCAACGGCGCGATCCGGAGCGTCACATGCCCCGGAGCGTGTGTCTGGGAAATCATCACGTCCGGCAAACGTCCGCCGCGAATAAACTGCAGTTCAATATCCCGCCAGATGCCGGCGTCCGGCAGTCTCGGACCCCAGTCCCACCCGAACTGGCAATGCGTCTTCCGGATATGCGGGAACCCCGGCGTCGCGTCCGTGGACTGCCAACAGGGACGCTTTTCATTCTCTTCGCGGATATACCGGAGCGGGGAATCCAGCACCACCCGGATTTCGTTTTCCCCGGCGCAAAGATATTTTTGCGCGTCAAACTCCCATGTCCGGTGCATATTATTCGTGTCCGCGACATGCGCGCCGTTCAGGTATACATGACATAGCGTATCCAGACCCTCACAGCGCAGAATGACGCTGTCCGCGTCCAGATCCTCCGCGCCGACTTCAAATGTCCGGACATATTCATAGCCCTTTTCCATCCGGGCAAAGGCTTCTCGCTCGTTTTCCCGCCAGAAGGGGTCCTCCATGTCCCCGTCCCGCAAAAGGTCAGTATACACCGTGCCGGGAACCACCGCATCCCGCCATGCGCTTTCGTCCGCCGCGCGCATCTTCCATGCCCCGTTCAGGGAAATGATCTTCACCGCCGCATCCTCCGCTTTCCTTCCGATTCGTTATATTATNTCNNAACCGGTCCGTATCATCAACGGACCGGTGTAAACTGATCATATCAAATAATATCCCCAACCNGTCAGGAAAAAACACCGAGCGAGGAATTTTCTCCGAAGTTTACACAAAATTCTTAACACCACCCTTTCTTCTTCATTAAAACCACACCTTTTCTTGAATTATTGATATTCCATCGCGATCATCTTCAGCTTCCCCGTTAATTCATTCAGAAAAGCGTCAACCGTCAGATTCCCTGCGGCAAACCGTTCACAAAGCTCGCTCATCACATCCGAGTTTTCAAGCGCGTAAAGATAAATGTTGTCTTCCCCGTAGTCTGCTTTCGCCAATAAATCCCGATCGGTGGCAATGGTTTCCGAGGTAATCAGATAACGCAAATTTTCCTGTTCATTTAACAGCGTCTGATCATATTCCAGCNTCGCTTCCGCATATTCCCGATCGNTCTGTTCCAAATCTTCCGCCTGTAAAATCTCTTCCAGTTCCGCAATCTCCGTTTGAATGGCTTCCACTTTTTCCTGATAATTCTCTCTTTCATACGGCTCATCATATCCGTCATGCGTCGCNTAATATAAATACGGACTGGCTTCGATCCGTGCCGCGCATTCAAGATAGTGAAGCGCAAGATCCTTGTTTTCAGAATACGGATTAATAATCAACACATACAAATCCGCGGAGGTTTTTTCCTCATCTTCCGCTTTCCATTTCAGATAAACCGTTGAATAAGCAAACACGGAAATATCATAAACCATGTTTTCAGGCACATTCAGATAATAATTTTTATTCCGGTACATTGCCTTCCGCGGCGCAAACAAACTGAGAATGGTTCCTCTTCCGTCTTCCTCGTCCGTGGTCCACTCTTCTGTTGTGCGACCGCTCTGCNTCCTGATTTCATAAATCTGAACCAATTTTTCAAGCACCGGGCGAAGCACCTGATTCANANTNGCCNTCGCNTNNGTCATATCNTCATANCNTTCAAANTAAAACGCGACAAATTTCTGACAAAGNTCCTGAAGNTCAAATCCGAACCACATATCTATATCCGGATATTCATCCGCATAATCCCTTTCCCACAACAGCCAATCGTCCATCAGTTCGTTCACCGTCTGTGGAAGTTCCCGATCGCCAAATACCATTTCCCAATATCCCTTGTTAATTCCGAACTGACTGATGTTCAACGCCGCCGGCCAGGCAATCAATACGCCATCTTCATTGGTTACAAGGTTCGAAATCTTTTCAGAAAACGATTCCGCTTCTTCTGTCAGAATCTGGCTTTCATCCAGAGTGGCCGCGTATCTCTTTTGTCTCAGCATCTGAAAACTGTAATCCACCTTCACCCGATAAATATCCGCGCTTCGATCTCCGGAGGCCATCCGCTCCGCCAGCGTACTCATATCCACTTCATCCGTAAAAGTATTCAGTTTCACTTCCGGATAAGCCGATTGATATAATTCATTAACGTCGATCAATCCCCCGCCGCAAACGGTGAGTTCGCGGGCTTCATCATTTGTCTGGTCCGTTCCGATGATGTACACTCCCGAAGCTGTACAAAGCGCATAACGTTCTTCGGATAAAACCCAGGCTTTCGCGTCACTGGCACAGCCGGATGTGTTTACGGAAGCGATTTGTTCAAACGCTGCCCTCGCTGAACAGCACATCAAAGCGAGCACAACGATCAACGGAATAATGATCCATCGACGAACTTGATTCATAAAAAACTCCCCCTTCACTATATATAACGAATGGGAGGAGTAAAACGCTCGCTATTTTCCGAATTATTTTAAAATTTTTTTCACAGAGGTGGCAATTCGAATGACCTCATCTTCACTGAGACCATTGGCATCAATCATAAACCATCTTTCATCATTGGACCAGGTCAGCGACATGCCTTTACCATCCACCAGTTTCAAAGCAAATGTTCCGTTTAAATCAATGTAACTGACATCAGCGCCTTCTGTTCCGACCGCAGCATATGCATCTTCATCTAATTCGCAAAATATCAGTCTTCCGCCATCCGGAGATTCGTATGTTACCGTGAATATCCAATCATATATTTTTGTCATTACAAATCCTTCCGGAATGTATGACGGGAAATATT
>Ga0065708_1006787_pt1 | contig 10144 bp, 6 predicted proteins | sample Hoacrofraction12_2_FD_59095 | JGI IMG/M metagenome (GOLD analysis project Ga0065708, IMG submission 59095) | Hoatzin crop microbial communities from Cojedes, Venezuela, sample from fiber fraction 12 v1 | ecosystem: Host-associated > Birds > Digestive system > Esophagus > Crop | place: Venezuela... | reverse complement strand
AGCCGCATATCCCTTGTGGTCTGCCGCTACCAGGGTGTTTTCGATGCTGTTGGAAGTGCCGTGGGACGCGAAGAACGAGATCAGACCGATCTTGCCTTCTCCGTCGTGGGAGAAGGAGATGACCGACATCTCTTTGTTTGTGCAGGCACACGCCGCCTCGTACAGAGAACTGAACTGGCTCAGGTCCACATTCATGTTCTCGCCGTAGGCGAGGATCGAACGGTTGTAGCTGTCTACATTGGCCTCGTCGTAGGCAAGCGAGATGCTGCCGGGTGCCAGATCCTTGTCTGCTTTTTCGATGGCATTCGCAATGCCCTGAACGATAATCTCATAGCTCTCGTCGTCATAGCCCGGAACACCGTTTACAAGGTCATACAGTGCATACCAGGAAACATTGGACGTGGAAGAGTGGCAATGTGTCGCTGCGATCATCACGTTGGATTCCGTGTACTGCGTCAGGCCGCGCTTCTGAAGCTCCTGAATAACGCCGGGCTTGATGCTCTCTGTCATATGAACGACTTCCGCCGCGACATAGGCCATCGTCGATCCGCCGTTTTCAACGACGAAGGCTCTGGCATACAGATTCATCAGCAGGCCTTCCATCAGATCGCCCACCGAGTTGTATCCGGTGCTGATATCCGTGATGGGTCCGGTGATGGTCGCCTTGCCGACGCCGACTTTCATTCCCGTGGTGTCCGCGGAATACGATCCGTTCATTGCTTTGTACAGGAAGGTCACAATCTGCGCCCTGGTGCAAACTTCGTCCGGGGAGAAGGTCGTGGCGCTGGTACCGCCGGTCACTCCGTTGGCGACCGCCCATGCCACGGCATCATAGTAATAGCTGTCTTTGGATACGTCTTCGAACGGGATCTCACCGCTTACGCTGGGAGAACCCTGTGCTCTCCAAAGGAAGGTCACGCACTGTGCTCTGGTGCACGGTTCTTCCGGAGAAAATGTGGTAGCGCTGGTTCCGGCGGTGATCCCGTTGCTCACGGCCCACATGACCGCTTTGTAGAACCAGTCGTCGCTGCTGACATCACTGAACGGATTATAGGATATAAATCCGAGCTTCGGAGAATCCTCCGGTCTTCCGGCCGCGGCCCAGAGGAACGTCACGATCTGAGCACGCGTGCAGGGCTCCTCCGGTCCGAACTGCGTCGCACTGACGCCTCCGGTGATGGTGTTTTCATATGCCCAGTAGACTGGGTTGTAGTAGTACTCTGCCGGATCCTGAACGTCCTCAAACACTCCGTTCTGAGCCGCAACGGCGGACACAGGAACCAGAGTGAAGATCAGTGCCAGACAGACCAGCAGAGCCAATCCTTTCTTTTTCATTTTTAACCCCTCTCCATCAAAGAAAACTTTTCTTTTTCTCTGACAATTCAATCTCCTTATCGATTTTATCATGATTTCATCGAATTGCCTATCCCGTTTTAACGCATTAAAGGGATTTTCTGCAGAATGCAGAAAATCCCTTTTGCTTTTTAATCCTGTTTTTTCGGAAGATAGACCGAAAATTCACATCCGTGCCCCGGCAGATTCCGGACGATGATCTCACCCTGGCAGATATCCACGATCTTCTTTACCAGTGAAAGTCCCAGTCCGTATCCGTCCGACCGGTGGGAGGAATCCCCCTGATAGAACTGATCATAGATATGATGGATCGCCTCTTCGCTGATCCCTGGCCCTTCGTCTTCGATGCTGAACCGGATTCCCTGACTGTTGTCTTTCAGGAAGATGGTGATCTTTCCCTTCTGGGGACTGAACTTGATGGCGTTTCCCAGAAGATTCGACCATATATGATAGATCAGCGCTTCGTTTCCCTCGTAGACGGCGTGGTCAAGCTGCACATCCATGTCGATCTCTTTTTTCTCGATCTCATCCATGCGGTCGATCACCACATCCCGGATCTGTTCGTCCAGCAGATATTCCTCTCCCTCTACGGGAAGCACCTGATTGTCTACTTTGGAAAGAAGAAGCAGCGTGCTGAACAGATTCGTGACGTTGTTCACTCCCCCGTTGATCTTATCCAGGTAGGCCGCAGCGTAGGAGCCCGGCTCCACTTCCTTCTGCAGGAGCGTGGTGTATCCGCTGATGACCGAAAGCGGAGTCTTGGCTTCATGGGATACGTTGGAGATAAATTCCGTTCTCAGACGGTCCGAGGATTCCATGGCATCCACCATGTTGTTGAATCCGTAGCTGATCTCCTTCATCTCCCGGTTTCCCTTATGCTCATCCAGCCGGATCTTGTAGTTTCCTCTCGCCACCTGGAGCATGGCATTGCTCAGAGTATTGAGCGGAGTATAGATCCTTCTGAAGACCAGGCTCACCAGCACGAGACTCGATATCAGGCTGACCAGCAGCAGACACAGCATATAGAAAGCCGTCATCGTGATATGAAAGATGTGGTTCAGGACCATGGTCAGTATAAAGAAGAATACCGCCGTGACTACAACCTCCACAAGGATATAGAGGATCATATCCCTGAACATGGCAAAATTGGAGCGCCCTGTCTTCACTTCTGCACCACCTTGTATCCGATCCCGTGGATCGTCACGATCTTAAAGTCCTTGTTTTCCTTGAACCGTTCCCTCAGCCGTCCGATGTGCACCTCCACCGTATGCATATCCGAATTGGAATCGTACCCCCAGATCTCGTCTTTCAGCTGCTGACGAGTAAAGATCCTGCCCGGGAAGGAGAACATTTTATACAGAAGCAAAAATTCCTTCTGCGGAAGCGTGATGCTTTTTCCGTCGGACTCCACGGTCATGGTCTCGTAATCCATTGCCGTATTGCCGACGGTCTGCCGGTGTCCGTAGTTCATGCCTGCCCGCCGGAGCAGTGCATTGACGCGAAGGACCATCTCATCGATGTTAACGGGTTTTACCATATAGTCGTCGGCACCGATATCAAAGCCCACCCGGAGATCCTCAAACTGATCCTTTGCCGTAACGATCAGGATCGGCAGCTGCATTCCGGAAGACCGGATCGACTTTGTCAGCTCATACCCGTCCATGACCGGCATCATCAGATCAGAGATCAGGAGATCATAATATTCATTTCCCAGCTCATCAAGAGCCTGCTGTCCGTCTTCCACACATTTTACATTAAAATGGTTTTTCACAAGTACGTGTTCAAACAGCTGAGACAGATCCTTATCGTCTTCCGCTATAAGAATATTAAACATGTCCCTATCCTCCGTACGGGTAATTCTCTTTGATCGTTGCCCGTTGTCTGTGCTTTCCTTATTTTATACAAAACCCTGTTTCAGTGCAATATTATTTCCGGTCCGTCCTGCGCTTCCATGGTGAAAGCACCTCCCGGAAATCCGAAAGGTGCTTTCGCAGATTATCTTTTCAGCTTATAAAGAATTTTTTCAGTTTCTGGAGGAAAGTCGGGGTTTCCTGAATCACCACAGGCTGTTCATGAAGTTCCTTCTTCATGAATTCCTCCTGGCTGTCCAGCGGATCCTGTTCTCCCTCGCGTCTCCGGATATAGCTCCCGTCCGGCTGAAGGACGGACGCCTTCTCCTTGTCCGACAGCTGGATACTTAAAATCTCCAGCAGCATCTTCTTGAGATCCGGATCTTCGATGGGGCATCCGATCTCGACTCTCTTCTTCAGGTTGCGGGTCATCATGTCCGCGGAACCGATATACAGTTTGGCCTCATCCGACTTGCCGAAGCAGTAGATCCTGGCATGTTCCAGATACCGTCCCACGATGCTGATGATGTGGATGTTTTCCGTCTCGCCCTGGATTCCCGGAAGGATGCAGCAGATGCCGCGAACGATCATATCGATCTGAACGCCGGCCTTCGAGGCCTCTGCCAGCTTATCGATGACGTCCCGCTCCGTGACCGAGTTGACCTTGATGCAGATGTAGCCTTCCTCGCCGAGTGCCTTCTGCTCGTCGATGAGTTTGCAGATCTCGGATTTGAAATGATTGGGGGCTACCAGGAGCGTCTCGTAGTTTCCATCCAGATTGTCTGTCATCAGGCACCGGAAGAATTCATTGCCGTCCTGGGCAATGGCCTCCGATGTCGTCATAACGGAAAGATCCGTATACATCCGGTTCGTGTTCTCGTTGTAGTTTCCGGTGCCGATCTGCGTGATGTATCCCAGCTTCCCCTGAGACTTCATCGTGATGACGCAGATCTTGCTGTGGCATTTGTAGTTTTCAATTCCGTAGATGACGCGGCATCCGGCTTCTTCCAGCATCTCGGACCAGCCGATGTTGTTTTCCTCATCGAATCGGGCTCTCAGCTCCATCAGCACCGTGACTTCCTTACCGTTCTCCGCTGCACGGCAAAGAATGCGGGCAATACGGGAAGCGGAAGCCAGCCGGTAGATCGTGATCTTGATGGATACGACGTCTTCCCGGTCCGCCGCTTCACTGAGAAGCTTCATAAACGGCTCCACGGAATCGTAGGGATAATACAGCATCCGGTCTTTATTCTGGATCTGAGGAATGATCTCCTTATCCTGGGAAAGATCCGAAGGCCATCTCGGAGTATATTCCTCATAGAACATCTCCTTGGAACCTCCGTTCGGAAGGTTCCGGATCAGATCGAAGACATACTTCATATTCAGCGGAGTGCGGTCCAGATAGATCTGCTGGTTCTCCAGTTTCAGGACTTTGACCAGTTCCTTCTGGAACACATCGGAGATCTTGTTGTTAAGTTCGATGCGGATGACCGCCATAAAGGCTCTTCTTTTCAGCAGCTTCGCCACCTGTTTTCTGAAGTCGGCATCCTCGAATTTTTCCGAGTCGAAGCTGACGTCCGCATTTCGGGTAGCCGAGATCACACAGCTCTCATCGATCTTGAATTTACCGTACAGCTCCTTGGCATGCCGGAGTACGATATTTTCAACCCGGACATAGCTTCCCTCGTCGTCGACCATATAGACCAGCGGCAGCGTAGGCGGCAGCGGGATCAACCCGATGGATTTTTTATTGTTCTTGTCGTGGAGCAGCGAGGCCACATAGACCGTTTTATTGGGTAGATGTGGTGCGGGATGTCTGGCATCCACGATCTGGGGAGACAGCAGAGGAAGCACATTGGAAACATAGTATTTGTCGATCGCCTTCAGCTGCTTTTCGCTCAGATCTTCCAGCGGCCGGTCAACTACCCCCTTTTCCTCGAGCTCGTGACTGACTTCGGAAAAGATCTGTTCTTTTCTCCGGATCAGTCCGGGAATGACCTTGTAGATCTGACTGAGCTGCTGGGCGGCATTCATTCCGCTCTTATTGTCGATCTCTTCCGGCGCCACCGCGGAGAGGTCCACCAGGCTTCCCACGCGCACCATGAAGAACTCATCCAGATTCGTGGTAAAGATCGAGATGAATTTGAGTCTTTCCATCAGCGGAACTTTCGGGTCCGAAGCCTCCTCCAGCACCCGGCGGTTGAACCGCAGCCAGCTGAGTTCCCTGTTTTGGGTATATCGATATTGATCGGTTTTTTTCGCGGATCCCTCTGACACAGAGCATTCCTCCTCTTATCCCTCTATCGAAAATATTATAATATATTAATATTACATTTCTTTTTCTGAGGAATCAATAAAATTTCACTATATCTCTCATAATAACCAGAACAGGAACCCCCTGACCGATTCAGACGGGTTCCTGCTGCTCTTTCTGGTGTTTTCCGATTTACTCTTTGCTGACGACCGGTTTTCCCTCACTGTCCAGAAGCGGAGTGAGTCCTCCGGCATTTCCTTTCATGCACATCAGATAGTGCACACCGGTCTCCGTATCCACAAAGATCTCCTTCTGTCCGTTCTTGGACAGGGAGTTATCCTGGGCATAGATCGTGGTAAAACGTTTTTCTTTTTCCATAAGACATTCCTCCAGCCTGGGGCGCATTTTTCATTCTTTTTCGGATTTTATGTCTATATAGTACCACGGATTAGTTTAGACATCAAGCCGCAATTTGTCTAAATCAAAGCTTTATTTCCGAAGGAGATCCGTCTCGGGGTCTGCAGGTTGTCGAACTTGATCAGATAAGCACCTTCGTCCTCGTCGACCTCCTCAACGGTTCCCTCTCCGAAGGCCCGGTGAGAGACTCTCTGTCCCTTTTCGAAATGCTTTTTCTCCTCTTCCTCGAAGCTGTGTTTGTCGATGTAAGTCTTTGCCGCATGAATCAGCGTCTCCTGCACGGGCTTTGTAAAAGTTAGAAGATTCTGATCGATATCCAGAAGGAATCTGGAAGGATATCTGGGAGATCCGTCGAAGTTTCTTCCTTCCGCATCCGACAGGAACAGCCGGTTCTCCGCCCGCGTAAGAGCAACATAGGCAAGTCTTCGCTCTTCCTCCATGCCTTTGAGGCTGGAGGTCTTTCTGGTGGGAAACTGTCCTTCGTTCATGGCACACGAGAAATACATACGGAAATTCAAGGCCCTTGGCGGCGTGGACCGTCATCATCTTCACCTTGTCTCCATGCTCTTCCACATCCGTATTCGTAAAGAGCGCAACATGACGCAGGTAATCTTCCAGCGTCGCCTCTTCTCCGCAGGAGACCTCATATTCATAGATGCTCTGCTTGAGCTCCGCGATATTATCCAGCCGNTCCTGGCTGCCCTCGGTACGGAGCATGTTTTCATAACCGGATTCATTGAGAAGCGACGCAAACACATCCGAGATCTGCTTTCCCGCATATTCCGCGGCAAAGCGGTCGATCAGCCTGACAAACTTAGCCGCTCCGGTCCCCTTGAACAGCTCGTCCTCCTGATTGTCTTTGAGGCTGCCGTAGAGGCTCTTTCCGTTCTTTTCGGCATATTCCTCCAGATATTTGATCCTTCGCTGCCCGATATTTCTCTTCGGGACATTGACCACGCGCCGGAAATCCAGATCATCCTGATAGGCGATCATGCGGAGATAGGACAGCGCATCCTTGATCTCCATCCTCTCGAAAAACTGCACGCCGCTGTAAATATGATATGGGATCTTCTCCTTGAGAAACTCCTCTTCCAGGGTTCGGGTGATATAGTGGGCCCGGTAGAGTATCGTAATGTTTTTATAGTCGATTCCCTGCTCTTTGAGCTTCTTGATTTCCTCCACGATCCATCCGGCTTCCATCGACGCATTTTCCGCGTGGTGGCACAGCACGGGCTCTCCGTCCGGCAGCATGGGCCTCAGTTCCTTTTCGATGCGGTATCTGTTCTTTTCGATCAGGGAGTTTGCCGCCGCCAGGATCTGCGGGGTGGAACGGTAGTTTTTCAGAAGCATGATGGTCTTCGTTCCGGCAAATTTCTGGTCGAATTCCATCAGGTATTTGATATCCGCGCCTCTCCAGGTGTAGATGGTCTGATCCGGGTCTCCCACAACGAACAGATTCTTGTGATAGCCGCACAGCACACTCATCAGCTTGTACTGGAGCTCATCGATGTCCTGAAATTCGTCGATCATGATGTACTCCAGCCTCTTCTGCCATTTAAGCCGGATTTCTTCATCCTGCTCGAAAATATACAAGCTGAATTTGATCAGGTCGTTGTAGTCCAGCGCAAAGCACTTTCTCTCCTGATACAGATATCCGTAGAAGATGATGTCCGTGGTGCTGGTAGACTCCTGATATTTTTTATAAAGCTCCTCCAGCGGCAGCTGGATCATATCCAGGTAATAGTCGGGATCCTTGAAGATCTTGCGGATCTCGATCATATCTCTGGCATCCCCGAAGGTCATGTTGCGCAGCGTCAATCCCCGTTCTTCGTAAATGATCTTGAGCATTTCGTTGATATCCGAATTGTCGATCACGAGAAAGCTCTTAGGATATTGGACCGCATGCGAATCCTCCTGGAGAATGGATACGCAGAAACCGTGGAAGGTATTGATGTATCCGGTATCGTTGTCTCCCGTCAGGTTGTGGATCCTCTGTCTCATCTCGTTGGCAGACTTATTCGTAAAGGTAACGCACAGAATATTTGACGGAAGGATCCCCAGTTCGTTGACAAGATAGGCGAAACGATAAGATAAGGCTCTGGTCTTGCCGGAACCCGCTCCGGCGATGACCCGGATAAATCCCTCGGTAGAAGTGACCGCCTCTCTCTGTTCCTTATTCAGCTGTTCCAGAAAATCCTCCATGAATGATCTCCTTTTAAATTACTGTATATATAATTATAACAATTTTATAATGTCCTGCATACAAAAAAGAGATCTTCTGCCGCAGCAGGAGATCTCTCCTATATTTTTATTTTTTATTCCTGAATGACGTCCGGCATAACCAGGAACATCGTCTTGTGGCAGTACCGAAGGAATCTGCGGATCCGCCGATGATCCGGCGTCATGTGACCGTACTTCATATCGCTGTACACACCGATGATCTCATTTTCCCAATCTCCCGGAATGTCGATCCCGATCTGTGCCAGCAGCTCAAACTGCTCCTGCTTATCCTCGTCCACCACAATATTTCCCACCGGAACATCATTGGCTTCCGCATAGCGGGAAAGACAGACCGCACTGGCTTCCATCAGAGCCGCTCCGCCCAGCACTCCGGCGTTATAGTCTTCTCCTTCGAGCCATGCCCGGTATCCCGCCTCCAGCAGCACATAAGGCTGGGAGATCACGCCGGGCGCAGAGGCTATCTTAAGGACCTCTTCGATCCCTTCATTGTCAAATACCAGTCCGCGTAGGACGCGGTCGGCAAGCTTGCCGTCATCAATAGAACAGCACGGTGTCAGCTGTCCGTCGGTCTCCTGCCGGTAAACGGCGGTCCTGCTCTGCCAGCTGCTGGACACTTCGGCAACGTACTTCGGCTCATGCTCGTCGCTGATATTGTCCGCACCGTTGCAGAGGAGCAGCATAAGAGAAATAAACTTATGCTTCCAATCCTGAAGAGATTCCCGCAGTGCATCCATGGCGTCCTGTTCCTCTTCACAGCGAAAAGCCAGTGTCCGGATACAGCAGATCTCATCTACCTCACGGCCCCAGTCCGCCGGGATCTGAAGAGAACTTAGCTCAGCCGGAGCTTCCAGCTTCTGGGTGTCCACTTCCGACTTTTCCGGGAACAGCAAGGTGACCTGCACTCCGCCGATCTCGCATTCGCATTCCTTGCCCAGCATCTCGGGCCGGCAGCAGAAGGCATCTTCCAGCGGCAATATTCCTATATACTTCATGTCTCCACCCCAAAAATATTCCTTAACTGGATTGTAGCCCCGCTGACTTCTTATTTCAATCTACACTTTTGCGAATCTATCTAAACAGTGGTACCAAAAAAAGACATATCCGAACAAATTCGGATATGTCTTTTATTATATTTACTATTTTATTCAGTCATTTACCAGATAGACATCCGCATAGGTCACGCCCAGTGCCAGTGCCGTTTCATGATCATCCACATAGATGTCGATGTGGTTCTGCTTGATGGCACCGCCGCAGTCTTCCGCGGTAAATACGTGTCCGTTGATGATGACTTTCGTACCGTACGGGATCACGCTCGGATCGACGGCGATGGTCTCACCCTGTACCACCGGTGCACCCGTTGCCGTGATTCCGGTGCAGACATCACAGCATTTCTCGCAGGCACAGTAGTAGGTAATGGTAAATTCGCCCAGGTTCTCACCGTACATCTCCGGTGTTGCGTTCTGTTCGTTGATATCCGCCGAGAACTCGTCTTCTTCTTTAAGCACTCTCGTTGCCCAGCAGGCTCTCGAATAATCCACGGTTCCGCGGATGATACCGGAGGCTCTGTTGTGCGCTTCGATCGTCTCGCCGTTGCCGGCATACATGACCACGTGATAGATATAACCGTTTCTGGAGTAGAAGATCAGATCGCCGGGTTCTGCATCGCCGACTTTGATCTTTTCTCCGTACTGGGCCTGATCCTCCGCGACACGCGGAAGCGTATATCCGAATTTTGCGAAGATGGTCTGTACGAATCCCGAGCAGTCCGCGCCTTCAGTCAGGCTGGTGCCGCCCCATACATAGGGATTGCCGATGAACTGGGAGGCATATTCTACGATCTGCTGACGAAGCTTCCCGGAAGCCACACCGGATTTTACCGAGGTCAGCGTGTAGTACAGCGCTTCGTTTTCCTGCGGCTCAATCAGTTCTTCCGCCACGGCAAAGTTCTCTTCGCCTTCTTCAGCGACGGTCTCCTTGACGCCTTCGGTGCGGATCTCGCTGCGGTCCACAAATCCTCTTACGTCACCGG
>Ga0065708_1040449_pt1 | contig 10169 bp, 10 predicted proteins | sample Hoacrofraction12_2_FD_59095 | JGI IMG/M metagenome (GOLD analysis project Ga0065708, IMG submission 59095) | Hoatzin crop microbial communities from Cojedes, Venezuela, sample from fiber fraction 12 v1 | ecosystem: Host-associated > Birds > Digestive system > Esophagus > Crop | place: Venezuela... | reverse complement strand
AGAAAGGAGAAAGCCACTCCTCCCACCTCTTAAAAGAAGTGGGTTTCCGTGGCAAAAGGCTTTTATGAAATACAACTTTGATGAGATCATTGACCGCAGACACACCAATGCCCTCAACACAGACGGGTTCCGGGGATATATTTTCCATGCCGGCCCCGAAAAGAAATTTCCCTATGCCGACGATGAGTTTGTCAGGATGTGGGTGGCGGATATGGAGTTTGCCACGTCTCCGGCCATCGTACAGGCGATCAAAGACCGCGCCGACAAGAGGATCTTCGGCTACACCGGAGTTTATGACGACGAATACTACAATGCCTTTTCTGGCTGGTGCAAAGACCACTACGACTGGACCTTCCCCAAAGAGGAGCTGGTCTTTTCGCCGGGCATCATCCCCGCGCTCTACCAGCTGGCGGAGCTGCTGGTGGCACCGGACGAGAAGATCCTGATCACCACTCCGGCCTACGGCTTTTTCCAGCATACGGCGGAATACAACAATGTGGAACTGGTCTGCTCGCCGCTGAACCGGGAGAACGGCTATTTCACCATCGATTTCGAAGATCTGGAAAAGAAAGCCTCCGATCCGAAAGTCAAACTGCTGATCTGGTGCAATCCCCACAATCCCTCCGGCAGAATGTGGACGCAGGAAGAGGCGGAAAAAGTGGCGGAGATCGTCCGGAAGTACGATCTGTGGATCATCTCCGATGAGATCCATTGCGACCTCATCCGCTGCGGCAGGACCCATATCCCCATGGGAAAGATCATGCCGGACTACGACAAGTTCGTGACGTGCATGTCCGCCAGCAAGACCTTCAACATGGCAGGACTGCAGTTTTCAAACATCATCATCCGGAACAAAGAGCTCCGGGAGAAATTCACGGAAAGAGACAAACTGGTGGGCTTTATCAATCCGCTTTCTCTGGCAGCCCATCAGGCGGCCTACACCGACGGGGGAGAGTGGCATGAGCAGCTTAAGGAGTATCTGGACGGAAACTTTGCCTTCGTCGACAAGTTCTTTGTGGAAAACTTCCCCAAGGCGGTATATACTGTTCCCGAAGCGACCTATCTTGCCTGGATCGATATGAGCGGAGAACTTCCGGATGTGGACGATCTGCCGGATTTCTTTGCCAATAAGGCGGGCGTGCTTCTGGAAGGCGGAGACGCGCTGTTCGTAGGAAATGCGAAAGGATGCATCCGTCTGAATCTGGCCATGCCCAGATCCATCATAGAGACCGGCCTCAAACGCATGAAACAGGCCGTGGACGAACACAGAAAATAATTGACTAGGAGGAATAAAAATGAAAGTGATCAGCACAGACAAGGCTCCCGGAGCCGTCGGACCGTATTCCCAGGCCATCGAGACCGGCGGACTGGTCTTTATCTCCGGACAGACTCCCATCATTCCCGAGACCGGAGAGATCCCGGAAGGCATCGTCGCCCAGGCCGAACAGGCCTGCAAGAACGTTGTGGCCCTGGTGGAAGCTTCCGGCTGCACCATGGAAAACGTGGTGAAGACCACCTGCTTCCTCGCGGATATCGCGGACTTCAAGGCCTTCAACGAAGTGTATGCCAAATACTTTGTTTCCAAACCGGCCAGAAGCTGTGTGGCCGTCAAAGATCTTCCGCTGGGCGTACAGTGCGAGATCGAGACCATCGTGGAAAAGGCGTAAAATACAGTTAAACTGATTTTCCCAGACCCGGAGAGCCTGCTCTCCGGGTTTTTCCTGTTCCGGACTTCTTGCCTGAATCCGGCAGTACTGATATTATGAAGGAAAAGAAATCAATGGGACGGGAGCCGAGACGATATGCAGGATTATGAGATCAGACATCTGGAGACCATGAGAAAATGCGCGCCGGAATGCATGGTGCTTCTAAAAAGCACCGGAGATTTTCCGCTGGACGGGCCGGGCAGGATCGCACTGTACGGCAGCGGCGCCCGTCATACGCTCAAGGGCGGAACGGGATCCGGCGATGTCAATTCCAGATCCTATGTGACGGTGGAGCAGGGCCTGGAAAAGGAAGGCTTTGAGATCACGACCAAAGACTGGCTGGATGCCTACGACCGTATTTCGGAACAGGCGCATGCTCAGTTCATAAAGGATATCAAAAAGAAAGCACGGCAGCAGCATACGCTGGCCGTGGTGCTGGGCATGGGAGCGGTCATGCAGGAGCCGGACTATGAGCTGGCCATCGAGCCGGACTGCGAAACCGCCGTTTACGTGCTCTCCAGGATCTGCGGAGAGGGAAACGACCGCAACGCGGTAAAGGGAGACCTTCTCCTGACCGACACCGAGGTCCGGGATATCCTGGCCTGCCAGGAACGCTACGAGAAATTCATGCTGGTGCTCAACGTCGGTGCCATGATCGATCTTTCTCCGGTGGAGAGCGTCGGAAACATTCTGGTACTGTCCCAGCTGGGCGCGGTAATGGGGGATGCCTTCACGGATGTGCTTCTGGGGAAGAGCTATCCGTCGGGAAAGCTTTCGGCCTCCTGGGTAAAAGCGGAAGATGTGTGCACCATCGGGGATTTCGCCGAGGCGGACGATACCCGCTATAAAGAGGGAGTTTACGTCGGATACCGGTACTACGACAGCGTCGGCGTAAAGCCGCTGTTTCCCTTCGGCTTCGGCAGAGGCTATACCGAATTCGAAGTGTCGGATGCGCAGGTATCCGCCGGGGAAGAACAGGTCACCGTTTCGGCACAGGTCCGCAATACCGGAAGCCGGTGCGGAAAAGAAGTGCTGCAGCTTTATGTGACGGCTCCCTGGGGAAAACTGGATCAGCCCTATCAGAAACTGATCGCCTTTGCCAAGACCGGGGAGCTTGCTCCCGGGGAGAGCTGCCGGACGGAACTGAGTTTCGATCCCGCGGAGCTGGCTTCCTATGATCCGGAGAGATCCTCCTATGTCGTCGAGGCGGGAGACTATGTTCTGCGGCTGGGGACCAGCAGCCGGGATACCGAGGTCTGCGCGGTGCTGACGGCGGAAAAGGAACAGACCGTGGCGCAGCTGTCGCCCGCGGGCGGAGAAGCGGACTTCGAGGACTGGAGACCGGAGCCTGCCTGGGCTTCGGAAGGGTTCCCGGAAGTTCCTCATATACCGATCAGCCCGAAGCCTCAGAGCATCGATCCGGCGGCCCCGTCGGATCTGGCCATGGAGTTTGCCCGGACCCTTTCCGATGAGCAGCTGTGCGATCTGAGTGTGGGAGCCCATCAGACGGGACCCAGCGTCGTGACGGTGATCGGAAACTCCTCCTTCACGGTGGCGGGCGCCGCGGGCGAGACCTATGCGGGCATCGACGGGATCCCCAATCTGATCATGGCCGACGGACCGGCGGGGCTGCGGCTGAGCCGGGAATACTATGCCGATGAAAAAGGTGCCCATTCCCTGGGCGAGACGATCCCGGCGGGCATCTCGGACTTTATGCCTTCCTTCCTTCAGAAAATGGCCGGCGGAAAGAAGAATATCCCGGACAGCGAAGTGAAAACACAGTACTGCACGGCGATCCCCATCGGAACGGCCATCGCCCAGAGCTGGAATCCGGAGATCGGAGAACAGTGCGGCGATGTCGTCGGAAGCGAAATGGAGCGGTTCGGGGTCTCGCTCTGGCTGGCTCCGGCCTTTAATATCCAGAGAAGCCCCTTGTGCGGAAGAAACTTTGAATATTATTCGGAAGACCCGCTTTTAAGCGGCATTTTCGGAGCGGCGGTCACCAACGGCGTTCAGAAAAAGCACCCGGGCTGCGGCGTGACGATCAAGCATTTCTGCTGCAACAACCAGGAGACCAACCGCTATCAGTCCAACAGCGTCGTCGGAGAGCGTGCACTGCGGGAGATCTACATGAAGCCCTTTGAGATCTGCATCCGCCGATCCGATCCGACGGCTGTGATGACCTCCTACAATCTGCTCAACGGGGTCCATACCTCGGAGCGGGAAGATCTGCTCAGACAGGTCCTTCGTCAGGAATGGGGATGGGACGGCGTCGTGATGAGCGACTGGGTCATCGACATCCTCCACAGCAAGAAAAACAAGTATCCCGGAGAGCAGGCCGTGCCCAGCGTGGCGGCCGGAAACGCTCTGTTCATGCCGGGCAGCAGCGGAAACGTCAAGTCGCTTCTGAAGGCGGTAAAGGGAGGAACGACCCTCACCAGACAGCAGCTGGAGGAAGGCGCCGCCTACATCATCCAGACGGTGTGGAGACTCAGGAGAGAGGACCGGACCGAAGAGGACTGAACGTGCCGAAAGGAAGATTTCCTTTGCCGGCAATAAATGGTATAATGCAACATGTTGAAAAGAACTCCTGAAAGGGTCTTTTCGACGGGAAAAGAGATATAGCAAACGAGGAAAAGAGGAAAAGACCAATGCTGATCCAATACTGGGCGGATTTTGCCTGCCCGTACAGCTACGTGGCTGTGACGAATCTGAAAAATGCAGTTCGTGAACTGCAGGACGAACTGGAAGAGGCGCCGGAAGTGGAGTTTGAAATGAAAGCGTTTCAGCTCGATCCCGATATGCCGAAAGAATATACGGCACCACTCAAGGAGCTGTTTGCCAAAAAATACAAGATGGGAACCAGCACCGTGGAAAAGCGCATCGAAGAATTCAATGAGATGGGCCGGGAAGCGGGACTGGAATTCAATTATATGGATGCCAGAGACACCAACACCTTCGATGCCCACCGGCTCCACCGCATGGCGCGGGAAGAGCACGGGATCGAAGAGCGCATCGCCGAAAGACTCTATCATGCGTATTTCGCGGAAAATCTGGAGCTGGCCGATGTGGAGAATCTGGTGCGGATCGCCGTGGAAGAGGGCATGGAGGAAGACGACGTCCGGGAAATGCTCTCCTCGGACAAATACACCGAGGAGGTCAGCGCGGATATCCAGGAGGCCATACGAAAAGGTATCTTCCAGATCCCGTTCTTTATATTCGACGGGAAATTCGCCATTCCGGGAGCTCTGTCGGTGGAACAGATGAAGACCGTTCTCATGCAGCTGGTGGAACAGCAGGAGCAGCTGAAGCAGAGAGCACGGGAAAAAGAAGAGGCCGCTGAGGGCGGCAAAGATTCGAAGTAAAACTCGGAGATGCGGCCTTCCGAAAGACAGAACACGTAAAGTGCAAAAAGGCGGACACCGGCGGGCCTTGGAGCATTGACGAAGGGACAATATCAGGTATAATACAGACAAAACCGGGACAACGAGTCCTGCATCGAACATCGCAGAACACGGCCCCGGTTTTCGAACAAGGAAGAAAGTTAAAAACATAACAAGAAAGAAAGCAGGAAAGAGAGGAACCAAGATGGCAAAAAAAGATCTATTTTCTCCGACGGAGATCGGAGGCATCCGCTTTAAAAATCCGGTCCTCCGGGCGGCGACGGGAGAGTTTGCCTTTGATGAAAAGGGCCGGCCGACGGAAAATCTGGTCCGGATGTACGAAAACCTCGCCAAGGGAGAGGTGGGCGGCATCATCACGGGCCTGATCACCAGTGCCGACGGCCGGTCCACTCACGCGAATTCGGCCATGCTGGATGAAGATGCCAGTATTGCTTCCTATCGACAGATGCTGGAAAGGGTGCATGAGTACGGCACCCCCGTCATTGCACAGCTGGCCCATTTCGGATGCCACGGTGCCGAGGGGAAGAGGTTTGCCGTAGGCCACCTGAAAGAAGACGACATCGAGCGGATCATTGCGGATTTCGTGAAGATGGCGATCAAGGCCGAAAAGGCCGGTTTTGACGGCGTCGAGCTTCACTGCGCTCACGGATATATGCTCAGCGAATTTCTTTCCACCCGGACCAACAAGAGAAAAGACCGGTGGGGAGGCTCCTCGGAGAACCGCTTCCGCATCGTCGATGAAATCATGGAAAGGATCCGTGCCGTTCTTCCGGACTATCCGATCTTTGTGAAGATGAACGGATCGGAGAAAGACGGACTGACGATCTCGGAGGTCGTGGAGAACGCAAAGAGATTCGAAAAGGCCGGGGTGGATGCCCTGGAGATCTCCTGCGGGCTGCAGAGTGAGCCGTTCATGATCATCCGCGGCAAAGTGCCCTTTGACATGATGTGCGAGCATTATCCCGGCGTCCGGGATATGCCCGGATTTGCGCAGAATCTCCTGAAGCCCATGCTCGAAAAGAAGATGGCGGCGCCGGAACCGATCAGAGAATATAACCTGGAAGCGGCAAAGGAAATTAAGAAAAATGTGAGCATCCCCGTGATCGCGGTGGGCGGCATTCATGATCTTCACGAGATCGAGGAAGCCCTGGATGCGGGAATGGATGCCGTCTCCATGTGCAGACCCCTGATCCTGGAGCCGAATCTGGTGAAAAAATACAAAGAGGGAAAACAGACGGAGGCAAAATGCCTCGAGTGCAACCACTGCATCATAGGACTTTGCACGGGATCCGTAAAATGCCATTACGGCAAGGTTCCCAAAAGAGAGGGATGAGGAAAGTTGAGTACAGACAAAAAAGATCCCTCTTCGGAATCGGAAGAGGAACTGAAAGAGCGGATCGGGGATCTGTCCTATGCCGTCGTCCGGCATGCGGCGACGGAACCTCCGTTTACGGGAAAGTATGACCGCTTCTTCGAAAAGGGCATCTATGTGGATATCGTCAGCGGAGAACCGCTGTTCTCCTCGGCGGATAAATTCGATTCCGGCTGCGGGTGGCCCGCATTTTCAGCGCCCATCGAGGCTGAGGCCGTTACGGAGAAAACGGACACCAGCTACGGCATGATCCGGCAGGAGGTAAGAAGCGCCGGCGCCGGGTCGCACCTGGGACATGTGTTTACGGACGGACCCCGGGCCCTCGGCGGCCTTCGCTACTGCATCAACTCCGCATCCCTTCGATTTATCCCGCTTGAGGATATGGAGAAGGAAGGATACGGACAGTATCTTGATAAAGTGACCGGCGGGAGCGAAAAACAGACCTGAGCAGACAAAATGAAGATCCCTTTCTTTCGGAAAAAACTCACCGAAGGGAAGGGATCTTTTCAGTTTGCCGAAGGCTCTTCTGCCGGAACTTCCGGCTCCCTGGCCGGTTCGGGATCGTTCACCGCGGCCTCCGCATTGTCGATGGTGATGTCGATGCCGTAGCGGTCGGCCAGATCCGTAAGGCTGGAAATGATCTTGTCCTCATTCGAATTGATCAGCCTGGAGGCCAGCGCATCTTTCTGCTTCTGGCTCATGGCGTCGATGGCCGTCTTGAGAAGCTTTGTGGACAGCCCCGGGGCCGCACAGGCGATTTTCATCAGAGGATTGGTGGAATCTCCGCTCTCCTTGATGCGGTTTAAAAGATCGGGAATGAACTGATCGAATTTTTCGGAATAGTCAAATTCACTGATGTTGACCGTCAATGTAATCATACAGAAACCTCCTGTGCCCAAACAATTTCAATTCTATTTTATCTTATCACATTTGATCCGCACGCTGCTTTGCATTATTGCGGATGATCTCATGGTACAGGAAGAACCTTAATACAGCTTTAAAAGATCCGTTATTCTAGAACTCTTTTCGCAGTAAGCCCGCGAATACTTGACACTGCGGAAGGCGGCTGTTATAATTCACCCGTCATTTATGCCGGCAATACGGGCCGGCGCAAACACAACCGACCTTAACCGCGGCCAATGACTGTACTGTCAGCGGTCGTATTTTTTTGCACGGAAAGAAAAACGGGAGGTGAGACCGCTGAATACCATCTTGCTGGGAAATATCGTGTCCTTTGCCGGCGCAATCATCATGGTGCTGATCGGACTGATCCAGAGCCGAAAGAAGATCCTGACGGTCCAGTGTCTTCAGTTCGGGATCATGGGACTCGGCAATCTGATCCTCGGAGGAACTTCCGGAGCGGTCTCAAACCTTCTGGGGATCCTGCGAAACCTGCTGTGTCTTCGGATGATGGTCCTGCCGGGCGCAGTCAAGGCGCTGTTTATCGCACTGCAGTGCCTCCTGACTCTGCTGGTCAATAATCACGGACTCATCGGCTGGCTTCCGGCGGCTTCCACGGCGCTTCTGACGGTCTTCCTGGATGTGCAGGATACGGCCAAGCTCAAATGGGTCCTTCTCATCACCCAACTGGGGTGGCTGGTCTATGATCTGACCATCCTCAACTATGCTTCCTCGGGATTTGATGTTTTTGCCATCATCATGGATCTCGTAGGACTGTATCAGCTCAAGAAAGAGAGAAAAGGCCGACAGGATGCCGGTGGGGAAGCGTCTTCTCAATAGGAAAAACTCCATGATCCGCTTTGCAGAGCAGAGCGGATCATTCTTTTATTAAATGTGGTTGTGTGATACAATTTTAAAGTATGTAATTTACAAAAAGGAGAACCTTCAAGTCTATGGATTCAGGAAAACTGAGAAAACGAATCTATGAGATCATCGAAGTAGCCGATCCGGATGATAAGGTCAGTCAGCTCTATGACATCTTCATGATCGTAATGATCGTACTGTCGCTGATCCCTCTTGCGTTCAAGCAGGAGAATATTCTCCTTTATACCATGGACGCCGTGGCGGTGACCGTTTTCATTATCGACTATGTTCTTCGATTCGCAACGGCCGACTATAAACTGAAGGACCATTCGGCCAAAGCCTTCATCCGGTATCCTTTCACGGCCATGGCCATCATCGACCTTGTGTCGATCCTGCCGTCGCTGATCCCGCTCAATTCCGGACTGCGCGCCCTGAGAGTGATCCGGCTGATCCGCTCTCTGAGGGTCTTCCGCGCGCTGCGCATGTTCCGGTACTCCAAAAACTTTCGGATCATCGCCAATGTGCTGAGAGAATCCCGACATGCGATGTATGCCGTGTGCACGTTGGCCATAGGCTATATCTTTATTTCCGCACTGATCATGTTCAATGTAGAGCCGGATCTCTTCGATACCTTCCTGGATGCGGTCTACTGGGCGACCATCACGCTGGCCACCGTGGGATACGGAGACATCGTACCGGTGACGGCCACAGGCAAGGTCATTACGATCCTGTCCGCCTTTGTGGGATTTGCCATCGTGGCGCTGCCGGCCGGCGTTATCACCGCGGGATACATGACGGAAGTCCAGAAGGAAGACAAGCAGGATCAGGATATCGCGGATGTCTGATACACCGGACAGAGCGGAGAGAAGAAGTAAGGGGAGTTTAAAAGATGAACGAACTTCAGATCGATTATTTTCTGGCGGTGGCCATCAATTCAAGCTTTACAAAAGCCTCGGAAGAGCTGTATGTTTCCCAGCCGGCCATCTCAAAGCAGATCTCCCTTATGGAAAAGGAACTGGGAGTGAAGCTGTTCCGGCGAACCAATAAGGCAACTCAGCTGACCGAAGCGGGAGAACTTTACTTTGACCTGTTCCGAAAATTCAAGCTGGATCTGACGAGAGTCCGGCAGGAAGCACTTGAAGTGGCCGGAAAGGAAAAGCAGGAGATCCATATCGGCTTTATCGAGGGATGGGATTTGTCACCCATCATCCCGGTCTTCATGGAGCAGTTTTACGAAAAATATCCGGATGCTCATGTCTATATCGACTGCTGCGGCATCAAGGAACTGTCCACGCGGCTTCTGACGGGGTCGCTGGATGTGGTCGTCTCGTTCAAAAATTCTCTGTCGGAATTTGACGAACTGGAATCCGAGACGGTGACGGAAGTGGGGAAGATCATCATCTATTCCGCCGCCAGCAAGTATGCCGAAATGGAAGACCCGACTCCGTATATGCTGCGCAAGGAAAAGTTTTTCGCGCCCTGGGCGGTGGTGGATAAGATGGTAAGACGGATCGTCACTGCCTACTGCGAGCCCTACGGCTTTGTCCCGAACGTGGAATTCGTTCACAACAACGAATCCATGATCACCTGCGTCAGAAACAACCTCGGCGTGGCCATTACGGACGAGTGGACCTGGATCAAGGACAGCCCGGACGTGAAATTTTTGCCGCTGGATTCCCGAGACAAGATCGTGGTTTCGACCATCTCGGATGTGCACGACGAGAAGACGAAAGCGGCGGCGGAGATCCTGAAAAAGGTGATTCCGGAGGTCATGCGGAAAGCGTAAAAAAGCTCTTCAGAGCGCCGGAAAAGCAAAACGGAGCCGAAATCAGCTCAAAAAGCATGAAAAAATTCAGGGGAAAAACAAAGAAAACGCGAAAATTATATTGATATTTCAACATTATAACCAAAAGGTTATGCCAT
>Ga0065708_1006850_pt1 | contig 10173 bp, 10 predicted proteins | sample Hoacrofraction12_2_FD_59095 | JGI IMG/M metagenome (GOLD analysis project Ga0065708, IMG submission 59095) | Hoatzin crop microbial communities from Cojedes, Venezuela, sample from fiber fraction 12 v1 | ecosystem: Host-associated > Birds > Digestive system > Esophagus > Crop | place: Venezuela... | reverse complement strand
GTCGTTTATTTGTCTGGCGGTGTATGAAGGTCTTTCGGTGGAGTTGATGATGGAGGTGGCTGATGCTCCAAAAAGCAGGTTAACTCCCTTGTAATCACTTAGTAAGGTTCTGAATCTTCTCCAAGTTTTGCTGAGTGCGTATTCGCCGACGATTATGTCGTTGGTGAATGTTTCCGGTGCCAAAACAAGTAGGGGAGAGGTTGCGGTTGAATCGGTCCGTCTGTCTGCCAAGCAAGTCTTGAATTGGCCTTCAAGTATTGCGTTTTGCTGGTCTTGGGTGAGGGCTTGGAACTTGTGATAAGGGTCGATATTTGGCTGTAAAATCGCCACTTCAAGGGGTTCAGAGGTCTCTTTGTAATTTTTATACATTACGACTGAAAGCACCATGGGGCAAATTAGGCATATGGCGTAAGCAGTCAATGCGGCGATTCGAGCCTTGCCGTTCCATCTATTCCAGCTGCCGTCCGAGAGGGCGCACATTATGCCGAAAAGTCCCAAGTTGCAGGCCCAGATCCATAGCGAACCGCCGAGCGAACCGGTGTATTCGTACCATTGGATGAGGTGCGTGGTTCTGGCGAAGGCATTGCCCAGAACGAGCCATGGCCAAGAAATCTGTACGTTGAAATATACATGTTCCCAAGCTATCCAAGTGGCTGCCAAGAAGATATATGGCAGTACGCCTTTGAAATATTTTTTACTTAATCTGAATAGTCCGAAAATTAGCGACATCTTGAGCGCATTGGCGAGTACGGCGAAAATGCCACCGCCGATGGTAGCGTTGCATACCCAGAATGTGGTGAAGAGGTTCCAAAGCACGAAGGCGGGGTAGTGCCAGCGCCATAGTTTCTTGGTGCCTTCAATGGTGGCGATTCTGTCTAAACATAGTAGGGGAATGAAGGCGAAAAGTGCCACCCAGCCGCAATGAGGCACCAAAAATGGTATGGACATCAGTACAGCGAACAGTAGCGCGAAGATTGTATATTTTAGATTTCTGCTCATTTTCTTTTATCTAGGCCTTTAATCTCGCTAAGTTAAAACAATTTTCTGAAACTTTCAGCGGAATCGCCTTATAGACTATAAAATGAGGCTCTTACTTCTAATATGCTTGATAATAAGGGGCGACAATATCTCGGATTTACTGATTTTTAGTTATATTTGCAGTTCATGACAAAGGTTTTATGGAACAAGAAACTCAGAAAACAACGAAAAAGCCCGCCAAGAAATCGGTAAAAGAGACTTCTTTTGGTAGCTGGCTTCTTAAGAATATAATTTTGGCTGCGATTCTATTTATAGCTATCGCTATATTGTCTGGCTTTATTTTGAGGTCTTTGACCAATCATGGCAAGGAAATTACCGTGCCTGATTTGGCTAATTTGACCGTCAATGAGGCTAGGCATACGGCATCGTCTCTGGGCCTTAGGACCGAGGTTATCGATTCCGTTTTCATCAGAAGAATGGGACGTGGTCTTGTCTATACTCAGAATCCTCGTGCCGGTGCCAGCGTTAAGAAGGGGCGCAAGATTCAGCTTGTGATTAATTCCCTTTCTCCCAAGAAGATTCAGATGCCGAATCTTGTGGGCTATACCTTGCGTCAGGCCAATGCCGAGCTAATGTCCAAGGGCTTGGCTCTCGGCACCATTACCTATGTCAATGATATCGCTACAAATATTGTCATTAGCCAACTTTACAATAATCGTGAGATTAGTCCTGGTCAGCAGATTGAAAGCGGTACCGAGATTGATCTTGTGGTTGGATTGAGTTCTGACATGAATAAGACATACGTCCCCAATGTCAAGGGAATGAAGTATGTGAGGGCTTCCGAGGCCATTCATGAGAATTCTTTGAATATCAAGAAGGCTGTATTTGATGAGTCGATAGTTACTTACGCGGATAGTCTTGATGCCGTTGTAAGTAAGCAGGATCCTGATCCTTCGGACAATGCGGTTCTTATGGGTTCCGAAGTCACTATCTATCTTTCCAAAGATAAGATGAAGAGGAAGTAATCTATGGACGAGGATTACGGCAAGGATGTCATCCTTGAAAGCGGTGCTGAAGGGGATGATGAGCAGGGGATGTATGAGCATTTCAGGCTCAACGTGGATCCTGGTCAGACGCCAATCAGGGTGGATAAGTTCATGGCCGGTCACCTCGAATCTACTTCGCGCCATCGTATTCAGTGTGCCATCAAGAATGGCTATGTCAAGGTGAATGATAAGACCGCAAAGGCGAATCTTATCGTTCGGCCTGGTGATGTGATTCGGTTCATGATGCCGTATGAACGTCATGGTTTCGAGATCAAGCCTGAGAATATTCCGCTCGATATTGTTTATGAGGATGATGATTTGCTGGTGGTCAATAAGCCTGCCGGCATGGTCGTGCATCCTGGGAATGGGCATTTTACCGGTACGCTGATCAATGCTCTGTCGTATCATTTGGGCATTTCGCAGGGGCCTGATGCCGAGGATGAGAGGATGGGTGTGCTGGTGCATCGTATCGATATGGATACTTCCGGTCTTTTGGTTGTTGCGAAGAATGATGATGCTCAGCTGAATCTGGCTAAGCAGTTTTTTGACCATACGATTGAGCGTAAGTATGTTGCCGTGGTTTGGGGTAATATCAAGGCGGATAGCGGTACGGTGGATGGCAATATCGGACGTGATCCTAATGATCGTTTGCGTTTCAAGGTTTATGATGATCCGGAGAAGGGAAAGCATGCGGTGACTCATTATAGGGTGCTGGACCGTTTTGGTTTCGTGACTGTGGTGGAGTGCCAGCTGGAGACCGGTAGGACGCATCAGATTCGTGTGCATATGTCGCATATCGGGCATCCGCTTTTTGGCGATGAGAGGTATGGCGGTAAGGAGATTCGCCAGGGGACCATCTATGCCAAGTACAAGCAGTTCATCCATAATTGTTTCGAGATATGCCCTCGTCAGGCTCTTCATGCCAAGACTCTTGGCTTCACTCATCCCCGCACCAAGGAATTCATCCGTTTTGACTCCGAACTTCCTCAAGACATCTCCTCCCTCATCGAAAAATGGAGATCCTATACTAACTCCCTTTAGTCGCCGTGCTTTTTAGCAATATCACGTTAACCGCCTCTAGGACGATGCGTTTTGCAATGAGCTGACACTCAACTGTTTGCAAAAAGTTCTCCCCCTCGATCCGCTGGGGAGTTAATTTTCTATATATCTGAATATCAACGAGTTGCTGAACGCATGCCATTTTGAGCCGGCTGGTTCGACATTGATCGGAGAAGACTGCCTCGCTGACAAAAAAATGAGAAGCTTTATTCAAGCTTCTCACCTTTTTCATCATAGAATTCATTTTGCAGAACGGAGAAGTCGGTGACTTCCTCCAGTTTGAGTTTGCATTTGTACTTCCGTTTCCATTTGGCTAGATAGGACTTGCCGAAACTGCCTCTTGAAAGGTATGCACCTAAGATGGGACTAACCTTGAGTGTAAGGTCTGTTTTGCCCTGCTCCACATACCAAGAGAGTTTGCTCTCTACCTGCTCGTCAATAAGAAGACTTGAAGCGATTTTGCCGGTGCCGTGACATACCGGACACACCTCTGCGGTGTTAATCTCGGTGGCCGGACGCACCCTTTGGCGGGTTATCTGCATGAGGCCGAACTTAGTGAGTGGCAAGACATTGTGCTTAGCGCGATCAGTACTCATTAACTCTACCATGTGCTTGTAGAGGTCGTTGCGGTGCTCTTGCTTCTCCATGTCGATGAAGTCCACAATCACTATACCGCCCATATCCCTGAGCCTAAGCTGCCTTGCTATTTCCTCGGCCGCGTAGCGATTCACCTCGTAGGAATTCTCCTCCTGCTCATTGGTCTTGGATCGAACTCCACTATTGACATCCACTACGTTTAAAGCTTCAGTAGTCTCAATCACAAGGTATGCTCCCTGCTTGATGGGTACCACCTTACCGAATGAACTCTTGATTTGCCTAGTGATATCGAAATGATCGAAAATTGGCTCTTTACCATCATAGAGTTTCACAATCTTCTCCTGCTGGGGAGAAATTAGAGAGATGTATCTGCGAATTTCCTCGTACTCCTTCTCGTCATTGACGTAGATGTTGGAGAATGAATCATTAAGTAAATCTCTCAGAATCGTGGTGGTCTTACTATACTCTGAAAAGAGTTGTTGTATACCCTTGGATTGTGACAATTTGTCCCAGGAGCTCTCCCATTTCTGAATCAAGGCGTTGACCTCGGCCACCAGAATGGCGGCATTCTTGCCTTCAGCGGCAGTGCGAATTATAGCGCCATAATTTTTGGGAAGAATGCTCCTCAGAAGTGTCTCCAGTCTTCTTCTTTCCTCCTTCGAGGAAATTTTCTGGGAAACGCTCACCTTCTCTGCGAAGGGGAGGAGTACAATGTTTCGTCCTGCTAATGAAATTTCCGCAGTCAGTCTCGAACCTTTCGTGGAAATGGGTTCCTTAACGATTTGGACAATCACCATCTGGTCCTTGCTGAGCACATTCTCGATGCGCCCCTCTTTCTCCAGAATAGGGCCAAGTTTAATGCTTGAATACAATCTCTCGGCATCCGTATTCTTATTGGTCTTCTTGACAAACTCGTCAAAGGCGCCAAAATATAGACCTAAATCCAGATAGTGAATAAATGCTTCCTTTTCGTCTCCGATGTCCACGAAGGCAGCGTTTAGTGCCGGCATGACTTTCTTCACTTTACCGAGATAAACATCTCCCACCGTGAATGACCGGTTAGCGCTGGACTCTTTGTTAAGTTCAATCAGCTTGTGATTTTCTTGCAAGGCGATGTGAACTTCCGACGTTTTGACGTCGACAATAAGATCTTTTAAAGATTCCTTCTCAGACTCCATTAGGAATTTCAGTATTTGGACCGGAAAGCGTGGGCTTTCCGTAGTGTCACGGAGAAAACTCCGTATCGTTAAACATTAAAAAGGCTCTCCGGTGTTTGCCGGACAGCCTTTCACTCTAGTCAGACTGCTAAAATGGCAGACTCAGATGATTATTTCTTCTTGTGTCTATTCTTGCGCAAACGTTTTTTACGTTTGTGCGTAGCCATTTTATGTCTTTTTCTTTTCTTTCCGCTAGGCATAATACTTAGATTTTAAATTATTTTTTAACTTCGTTGAGGAAGGCCTTCGCAGGTTTGAATGCAGGAATATTGTGCGCGGGAATGGTCAAAGTGGTGTTCTTCGTAATGTTCCTGGCTGTTTTCTCAGCTCTGTGTTTTACGATAAAGCTACCAAACCCACGGAGATATACCGGCTCCTCCTTTGAAACTGNGTCCTTGACTGTGTCCATGAATGACTCAACAACAGCCTGGACTGTTGACTTCTCAACTCCTGTTGCTTTTGCAACCTCACTTACAACTTCTGCTTTAGTCATAATATATTATAATTTATTGTTTTTGCGTCGGCTTTTCTCAAAACATCTGCAAAGATAGATTTTATTTTTTCAATCACAAAAAAGAATTTGCCGTTTTTTCCGTTTCTTGCATTGATTACAAGCATATTTTTCGCATTTTTGTGCTGGCACGGAGATTGACCTATATAGCGGTGCGGATATTAGGTCCCTCGGATTATGACATTTTGGCAGGGAAGGGGTATTGTGCCCGAGCTAAAACATGGTCTGAGACCTGTAAAAATTTGAGATTTATTAGTATATGAGCAATATTTTTGAAGAGTTTCTCCCTCATTCAGGGACTGAAGTCAACATTATTCCTGTCATGCCAGGTGACGCAAGCTCCAAAGTGCGTCCCGAAGACTTGCCGGATGTGATTCCTTTGCTGCCGCTACGCAATGCCGTTCTGTTTCCGGATACGGTTTTCCCCGTTTCGGTCGGTAGGGAAAAGTCTCTCAAGTTGATTGAGTATGCCCAGAAGTCCAATAGCTTTATTGGCACCATACCTCAAATCACCGTGGCAGAGGAGGATCCGAAGACTTTGAAGTCATTGTCGCCATACGGCACAGTGGCTAAGGTTGTTAAGACTTTCGAGATGCCGGATGGCACCATTTCGGCCGTTCTGCAAGGCTTCAACCGTTTCCATTTGGAGCGCATCGTGGGCACGGAACCATATCTCGTTGGCGAGGTGAAATATCTCAACGAGACCACGGCGGACATGTCTGACACCAGCAACCGTATGATTGCGGAATCGCTGAAGGAGAAGGCCGGAATAGTCATAAATTCGTCTTCTTTCGCTCCGAAAGAGGCCGTGACTGCGCTCAAGGCCATTGATGACTTCACTTTCTTGGTAAACTTCATAGCTACCACCATCGACTTGGATTCATACGAGGACAAGTTGGACCTTTTGTCTATCGCTGACATAAAGGATAGGGGAATGGCGCTTCTCGCGGCCCTTGACCGTCAGGTGGAGCTTTTGAAAATCAAGCAGGAAATCAACTCCAAAGTTAAGTCGGAAATCGACCAGCAGCAGAGGGAGTATTACCTTAATAATCAGCTCCGTACCATCCAGGAGGAGCTCGGAATGGACGAGGAGGAGGACATTGCGAAGCTTCGCGAGGCGGCGGAGAAAAAACAGTGGCCCGAAAATATCAAGGAGGTTTTCGCCAAGGAACTGAACAAGTTGGAGCGATTCAACCCGTCGGCGCCGGAATATAGCATACAATATAATTATCTCCAGTTCATGCTGGATTTGCCATGGCAGAAGCAGTCTAAGGACAATCTCGACTTGGCACATGCGCAGAAGGTGCTGAATGAGGACCACTATGGTCTTGATAAAATTAAGGATAGAATAATCGAGTACCTCGCCGTGCTTAAACTCAAGGGCGATTTGAAGTCTCCTATTCTATGTCTTTATGGCCCTCCAGGAGTTGGTAAGACCAGTCTAGGAAAGTCCATTGCGAGAGCTTTGGGGCGTAAATATGTGCGTATTTCTCTAGGAGGTATGCATGACGAGGCGGAGATTAGAGGCCATAGAAAAACCTATGTAGGTGCGCTTCCAGGCCGTATTTTGAATGGCATAGCCCGTGCCGGCACCTCCAATCCTGTGATGGTTTTGGATGAAATCGACAAACTTGCTAGTGACTTTAAGGGCGACCCTTCATCCGCTCTTCTTGAGGCTTTGGATCCGGAGCAGAACACCACTTTCCATGATAATTATCTGGATTTGGACTACGACCTTTCCAATGTGCTTTTCATCACCACGGCGAATACCATTTCCACCATTCAGCCGGCTCTGCTCGACAGAATGGAGCTTATCAATGTGACCGGTTATCTGGCTGAGGAGAAGGTGGAAATTGCGAAGAAGTATTTGGTGCCCAAGGAGTTGGAGGCCCATGGACTGAAGAAGAACCAGCTGAAGCTTCCTAAGGATGTTCTGGAGGAAATCATAGATAAGTACACCAGAGAATCAGGCGTCAGAGGCTTGGATAAGCAGATTGCCAAAATAGCCAGAGTCACCGCCAAGAAGATAGCCTTGTATGAGTACCATCCGATTATTCTCAAGAAATCAGACCTTCACGAATACCTTGGTCTGCCGATTTCTTTCCATGACAAGCAGGAGGGCAATGAGGCTCCTGGCGTTGTGACAGGTTTGGCTTGGACATCAATGGGTGGTGAGATTTTGTTCGTGGAGAGTTCGGTTAGCGACGGTAAGGGCGTGATGACCATGACCGGTAACCTCGGTGATGTGATGAAAGAGTCCGCGACCATTGGCTATCAATATATTAAGGCTCATCCCCAGCTCGCTGGCATTACTTCGGACGTCTTCGCTAAGAAGGATATCCATGTCCATGTTCCGGAGGGCGCTGTGCCCAAGGATGGCCCTTCCGCCGGTATAACCATGGTTAGCTCCATGGTGTCCGCCCTTCGCGGTCAGTCCATCAAGAGCGGCATAGCTATGACCGGCGAAATGACATTGAGGGGCCGTGTACTGCCGGTTGGAGGCATAAAAGAGAAGATTCTCGCGGCCAAACGTGCAGGAGTTACTACCATAGTGATTAGCGAAGATAATCGAAAAGATATTGAAGACATCAAGGAAATTTACGTAAAAGGTCTTACCTTTGTCTACGTTAAGACTATTGATGATGTCATCAATTATATCTTCGACTAAATCATGGATGTAAAAATAGAACAATCTTGGAAAGATGCGCTGAGAGGAGAATTCGAAAAACCGTATTTCACCTCTTTGGCGCATACTCTTCATATGGAGAAGGATGCCGGAAAGAAGATCTATCCTCCTGGCCGCCAAATCTTTAGGGCTTTCGAATTGACGCCTCTGGACAAGGTTAAGGTTGTGATTCTCGGCCAAGATCCATATCATGGCGCCGGTCAGGCAATGGGGTTGTCTTTTTCTGTGCCGGAAAATGTGCCCGCTCCGCCTTCGCTTAAAAATATATTCAAGGAAATATCGAATGATTTGGGTATAAGCATGAGCGGAAGCCCGAATTTGGAGCCGTGGGCTAGGCAGGGAGTGCTTCTTCTGAACGCTATTCTTACGGTTGAGGCGGGAAAGGCGGCTTCCCATAGCAAAATCGGCTGGCAGCAATTTACCGATGCCGTGATTAGCTGCATATCGGAAAAATGCGATGGGGTAGTGTTCCTGCTTTGGGGCAATTTCGCAAGAAGCAAGAAAGNTTTAATCGATACATCCAAACATTATGTGCTTGAGGCAGCGCANCCGTCGCCTCTTGCCGGTGGAGCCTTTTTCGGTTGCCGCCATTTTTCAAAAACCAATGAAATTTTACTCTCCGAGGGCAAAGAGCCCATAGATTGGAGACTATAACAATTAAAAATATGCGCGTTGCTTTATTTCCTGGATCTTTTGATCCCTTTACCGCGGGCCATTTGAATATTCTCAAGAGGGCCCTTACCATGTTTGATGAGGTCATCGTGGCCGTCGGTATCAATCAAGACAAACGAGGTTTCTTCTCCATGGACCAAAGAATGGACATCATTCGCCAAGCCACCAAAGATTTGAAAGGCGTCAAGGTCATGAAGTATGAAAATCTTACCATTGATACTTGCCGCGATTTGGGTATCCATCATATGGTGCGCGGTGTCCGTAATATGTTGGATTTCGAGACTGAAAGGTCTATAGCCGATATGAATAGACGTTTGGCCCCTGATATTGAGACCATTATAATCCCTACGGCTCAGGAATTCGCTCATATTTCTTCTTCCGCAGTTCGCGATATTTTGAAGCATCGTGGCGATACATCCGCATTCTTGCCCGATGGCGTGAAACTTCCGGAACCGGAGAATTAAAATGCGTCGCCTGCTTCTCATATTCATTTTGTCCCTTGCCGTCTTTTCGGCTAAGGCGTCTCCCGCTGTGCTGGATAGCACCTCGAAGGCCGCAGTTGATGCTAAATTGGCCGAATATGTCGCTGCCATAGCCTCTCAGCCGACTGATGTCAAGATTCAGGAAGTCGATTTCATGGTGAATGCCTGCAAGACTTCCGAACTTCGAGATTATGTGGCCGTGAAACTTTATTCCCATTATCTTAATTCCAAGGTTATGGGAGATGAGGCCGTGGCCATCCATCTTACGGACAGCGTTTTCGTCCCTGGGAAGGCTAAGTTTGCGGATGAAATGGATTTGATGAATGCCAGAGTCTATGCTGAATTCAATCGCAATTCGCTGATTGGGGCTCAGGCTCCCGAAATTGTACTTGAAGACCCCGATGGAAACAAGAAAAACTTGCAGAAAAAGTTTTCCTACAGGTATCAAGTGTATTATTTTTATGATCCGGACTGCGCAACTTGCAAAATTGAAACACCATCGCTGGTTTATCTTCTAAACAAAGGCAACTATCCAATTGATTTGTATGCCATAAATACCATGGATGATAGGGCGGCCTGGGAAGAATATATGCCCAAGTTCGCGGTCGAGGCACCTCAGACGAAGGTTTACCATCTTTGGGACCCCGATGTTGAGTCTGATTTTCAGCGTCTTTATGGGGTTCTGCAGACGCCTGCTCTATTCTTTATTTCGCCCTCCGGAGTGATTCTGGGGCGCAAATTGGATTCTGTTGCTCTGGGCGAGTTACTCCAATATTATTGCCCGAATCTTGATTATGGTGGCGATTCCGAAAAGTACGAGACCATATTTTCGGCTTTGGATGGGGCAAGTGCCTCCGATTATGTCGAGGCGGTGAAATATATGGCTTCTAGGACGGAGACCATGCCTTCGCTTTATCGCCAAACG
>Ga0065708_1001272_pt1 | contig 10173 bp, 5 predicted proteins | sample Hoacrofraction12_2_FD_59095 | JGI IMG/M metagenome (GOLD analysis project Ga0065708, IMG submission 59095) | Hoatzin crop microbial communities from Cojedes, Venezuela, sample from fiber fraction 12 v1 | ecosystem: Host-associated > Birds > Digestive system > Esophagus > Crop | place: Venezuela... | reverse complement strand
GTCGTTTTGACTACTGGACAGTTACAAGGGGGGTGTACCGAAAAGTTCGAGCCATCCCCTTTCTGATTTTTGTCCAAACTGGCCATGTGATAGATTATTACTTTCGTAATAAGGCCTTCCGAGTATGTATACGGGTGTTTCTACACCATAGCATATGCCCGTACAATATATGTCTGGAAGATTCAGGTTTCAGATTGTAAGATTTTCGCATCACCGCTTGGTGCTGACTCTGGTCAGTGAGGCGCCTAAGGCTATGGCACAGAGGTCCGTACCCCATGCCGGTATGCAACACGAAGCCGTCCGGCACCGACGTGCCAGACAGGGATACTTGGTCATGATCCTATCTGTTCCGGATGTCAGCCAACCTTTCCGGTAGCGGACTCCTGCGCATCAACGTCTCGATTGTCTGATTCTTGTGCGCTGACAATTTTGCGTATATTCTGTCCCAGAGCCAGGAGCCCTATCTCGATGCCCACCTTGCCGCGGCCCTTGAGCCTGAACCTCCTGAAGGAATGGTTCCCCTTCATGTTCCCGAACACGGCCTCCGGCTCTATCGGCCTGTTGCTCCTGCGGATCATTCCCTGCTCGCTCTTGAGCAGGTCCTTCGCCTGGGCCTTGAAGGCTTCCAGCTTCTTGCATACCTCAATGGTCCTGTTCTCCCCCTTCCCCTTGTAGCACTGCTCCCTCAGTTCGCATTCCGAGCAGCCGTCGGCGGTGTACTTCCGCAACTCGGATTCGTACCCCAGGTCGCTGATTCTCTTTGACGTCTTGGCGAAGGTGAGGAACCTGCCTCCGGGGCACTTGTAGCGGTCGTTCTCGCTGTCGTACTCGAGGTTCTGGACCAGGAACGGGTTGTCCTTGCGGCTCCTCTTGTCGTCTGCGTGGAACATGCTGTACTTGATGAAGGCCGCCACCGTATGGTCCTTGCACCACTGGTAGTTCTCCTCGCTCCCGTAGCCGGAGTCCGCCGTCACGGCGACGCTCTGGATGCCGTACCTTTCCGCGAAGGACTCCATGTGGCTTATGAAGGTGGCCGTGTCGCCGGGCCGCTGGTGTATGGAATAGTGTGTAACGAACTGGTTCCGGGTGGATATCTGCACGTTGTACGCAGGCTTCGTCTGCCCGTTCATCATGGCGTCCTCCTTGAGGCGCATGAAGGTGGCGTCGTGGTCGGTCTTGCTGTAGCTGTTCCTGTCGCCAAGTATCCTCAGGTGCTCCTCGTACCCGTCGAGCCTGGGTGCGAAGTCATCCTTCATCCTCTTCACGGCCTTCTCCACCTCCTTCAGTTTCCCTTTGTCAAGGCTTCCGGTGGCCTCCTTCAGCCTGGCGGCCTCCTTCTCCAGCTTGGTGGCCTCGCGCCTTATGTCATCACCCTTGGTGCTTTCCCCCACCGTAAGCCCATCCGTACGGCCGATTATGGCGGACACGTTCTCCAGCAGGGAGGACAGGTTCTTCATCAGCTTCCCCTTGTTGGTCTTGACGGTCCGCTTCCATACGAAGGTGTACTTGTTCGCCACGGATTCTATCTTCGTGCCGTCGATGTACTGCTCCTTAAGGTCCACGTATCCGTCCTCTACCATGAGCTTTACCGCCTGGGTGAACATCCCGTCGAACTTGCCCATCAGCTTCTTGCTTCGGAAGTCGTTGATGGTGCGGAAGTTGGGGACGTTGCAGCCGCCGAGCATCTTGTACGTGCTCCTGTCCTTCCACTCCGCCTCTATGGCACGTCCGGAGTACACGCCGCACACGTATGCGTATATGAGCACCTTGAGCATCTTCGCGGGATCGTAGCAGCTTGCGCCGCCTCCCTTGTAGGTGCCCTTGAGTCCGCTGAGGTCCAGCCTGTCAACTATATTGGAAACGATGACGGCCCTCTTGTAGTGGACCGAGTCCGTGTCGAGGACCATGTCGGTGAACAGGACCCCTTCGCCGTCATCCTTGTACGCCAGCCTGCCGCCCTTGCCGCGACGGGGCTTCGCAGGCCTCTCTGAGATGACCCCTCCGAAAAGGTCGAGGTCCACCTCCACGCTTTCGGTTTTTTTGTCTAATTTTGCGTCACACATATTTGTCGTTTTTGCCGTATTGGTTATTTTGATTTTGCACTTGCAATATGGCAAATTTATTCGACAAAATCAATAGCCATCTTACGGGAGTATCGCAATGATGGCTATTTTTAACATTTTTTTTAATATTTTTTTTCAATGCGGATGGTCACGGACCGTCATTCCTATCCACTTCTCCTTACAATTTGTAATTTGATGGGTGATGACGTGGCATGAAAAAGGGTGGCCGTCAGTTCGTCGTGAACTTTTCGGTCACCCCCTAGTTGACGAAAAGACGGGCTATTCTATTGTCAATACGGAGTGCTTAAGATACTTGGAAGACATGCGCTTCCCGATTGTCATGGAAGCACATGCCAGATATGCTATCGGATGGAAATCATCTTTTGTGAAGGATGTATCATTTCTCCTCCTTCTCTTCGGAATCATCCCTTTCCTCCTTCCTTTCGCGGGCTCCCTTGTCGAAAGCCTTTACGATCTTTCCTACGAGTGGATGCCTTACGATATCCTCGTCCGTGAAGGTAATGGTCGTTATCCCCTTTATGCCTTTCAGCATTGCGATTCCCTTGAGCAGTCCCGAGTCTTCCTTGTGGGGGAGGTCAACCTGGGATGCATCTCCCGTTACTATGAATTTCGCATTGGGTCCCATTCTGGTCAGGAACATCTTCAGCTGCCCGACGTTGGTGTTCTGCGCTTCGTCAAGGATTACGCAGGCCCTGTCCAGGGTCCTTCCCCTCATGTATGCGAGCGGAGCAATCTGGATGGTCCCGTCCTGCATGAACTCCTGGAGCCTCTTTGATGGGATCATGTCTCCGAGAGCGTCATACAGAGGCTGCAGATAGGGGTCAAGCTTGTCCTTGAGGTCTCCGGGCAGGAATCCCAGTCTTTCGCCGGCTTCGACTGCGGGACGCGTCAGGATTATCCTTTTTATCTCGCGGTTCTTCAGGGCTCTTACGGCAAGGGCTATCGCAATGTAGGTCTTTCCGGTACCGGCCGGGCCGACGGCGAAAACAAGGTCGCTTTCAAAGTAGGCCTTGACCATCTCCTGCTGGGTCTTGTTGCGAGCCTTGATGGGCTTCCCGTCAGTGCCGTGGACGATAGGGGACTCGGCATCGAGCAGAAACCTGTCCGGGGATCCCTCACCTTCGAAAATATCCTCTACGTCATATGGGGAGAGGCTCCTCTTGTGGTTCCTTTTCTCCAGAAGCTCGCCAAAGCGGATGTTGAACTCCTCTATCTGCGAAGGCTTGCCCTCCACGATGAGTTCATTGCCCCTTGCCACGACCTTCAGCGACGGGAAATACTTGCAGAACTCCTCCAGAATCTTGTTCCCGACCCCGTAGATCTCAATAGGGTCGATGGCTTCCAGTGTAATCTTCTTTTTCATTGTGCGATCAATTCCTCTTTTATGCATGGTTTTCGGAGCAGTGCCTTCGTGCATGTGGAAGCATGTGGCTTTGTGACAAAAGACAAAATTAGCAAAAATCCACATACGATATCCTGCATGATACTGGTTTTGAGCGTCCACTTTGTCCATAGGCTGGTACGGCTTGCATATGGAGAATGTGCTTGCTCGCGTGCGCGGATGGTTGTTTCCTGATGCATAGAGGCGGTATTTTGTGGAAATTTTTCTATTTTTGAAAATTAGTTTAAACTTTATCGGCATATCTTGTCCCCGCACACTGTCCAAAAGATTCTCACAAGCGCTGTAGCCCTGCTGCTGGCAGGGGCTTCCGCCCATGCCCAGGGGCCTGATTCCGCCTACGTCAACAAGGGCGGGCACAATGCATATGATTACACGAAGAATCACACGGGCTCTTCGATAAGCACGACAGGAGTAGGGGAGAAGGGCATGAACAAGGGACTTGTCGGGACACCGCTGGATGCCTTTGCAGGAAAGGTCGGCGGCGTGTCTGTCTCAAACAGCAGTAACGGAAGCTCGGCGAGCTCCAGAACGGTGCAGGTACATGGGACGACATCTCTTACATCATCAAACGAACCTCTGGTAATCCTTGACGGGGTGATGACTACGATATCGACCCTGAACGCCCTGAACCCTTCCGACATAGAGAGCTATACGGTCCTTGGAGGAGCCGAGGCAGCACAGTACGGATCCCGGGGGGCTTCCGGAGTGATTGTGGTAAGGACCAAAAAGGGAAAAGGCGGAAGGCTCCAGGTAAGCTACGACGGCACCTTCGGGGTCGAGAGCGCGACAGGCCACCTGGATGTATGTGATGCGGAAGGCTACCGGCAGCTCTGCCGCAGCATGCTGGTGACACCGCTGGACAAGGGCGGAGACTCCGACTTCCAGAGCGAGATTCTCAGGACTGGTACGGTAATGAACCATCACGTAGCCCTTGCAGGAAACGAAGGGGCCATCAACTACCGTGCATCCCTGGGTGTGCAGGACCACAGGTTCGTCGTCAGGAACAATTCCCTGAAAAACTACACCGCAAAGGTCGACATCACCCAGATGGCCCTGAAGGAAAGGCTCACGATAGACCTGGGGATGTTCGGTTCGAGAAAGAAGACAGAGGACATATACAATCCCAAGACGCTGTACTTCTCAACATACGCGCTTCCTCCTACGTGGCCTTCTACAAGAAATTCATCCGGCTCGTGGGATGCCGTCCCGGAAGGGACGGTCGGCCTTGTGAACCCCATGGCATACATCGAGGCAGACAACGACAGGGACATTTCCAACCTTGGCGGAAGCCTCAACCTCTCCTACAGGGTCGGAGAATTCCTGAGGGTCATAGCCCAGGGGGCATACACTCTCAACTCCAACGAGTACTCGCGCTACCTGCCTTCGGGAGCCGGCTCAAATGCATACCGCTCCTTCTCGAAGACCATTGGCTCCTCGGGAACCATTCGCGGGGAATACGACAGGAAATGGGGCTCCCACGCAGTGAAGCTCTCACTCGGCTCCGAGGTCAGAAAGGATATAGACGAGGGGTTCAATACCACGGTAGCCGGATTTGGCAGCGACGAGTTCAGCTACAACAACCTGAAGGCCGGATCCACAAGGGCATGGAACGGCACGTCTTCGTTCTATTCCAAAAAGACCAGCCTGTCCTTCATGGGAAAGGGCAGCTACGCTTTCTCGGACAGGTATTTCGTGACACTGTCCCTGAGGGCTGACGCATCGTCCGTTTTCGGAGAGAACCACAAGTGGGGATTCTTCCCTTCGGTGAACGTGCTGTGGGATGTGAAAAAGGAGGACTTCCTTTGCGATATCCCGTGGGTGACTTCTCTCAAGGTATCGGCTGGAGTGGGGCAGAGCGGAAGCCAGGCGGGACTATCCCCGTACCTTTCACTGTCGGTTATTGAGCCCATAGGACTTGTCGGCGGGAACACGGTGGCTCTCGGATATACCAGGAACGCCAATCCGGACCTCAAGTGGGAGGTGCGGACAACTTACGAGGCTGCTGCAAGCGCGGCTTTCCTCGAAGGGAGGATATCATCCTCCGTAAAGTGGTATCTGGCTAGGATTACCGACATGCTCTATCAGTACAGCCTACCTTCCCCTCCATATACGTTCTCCTCGGTGATGGCGAACCTAGGGTCGATGAAAAACACGGGACTCACCATCGAACTCTCCGGAGAACCCATCCGGACAAAGGACCTTTCGGTCCGCGCCGGAGCGAACCTTACTTTCCAGAAGTCGGTGCTCCTTTCCCTTAGCGGAGAGTTCCAGGGAACCTATCTGCAGGCTCCCGCCTACAGGGCCATATCATCCCTTTCGGGACCTGGAGTCTCGACGGGGGACAATGGCGTAGTGTACCAGATCGAGGGGCAGAGCGTAGGGGCGTTCTACCTTCCGCACTGCGTTGGGCTCACCGTGGACGACGACGGGTCGTATTCATACAAGCTGGAGGATATTGACGGGGACGGTACCGTAAACATCGCCGAAGGATATGACAGGCGAATCTGCGGACAGGCCATGCCGAAGGCCGTGTTGAGCTCCAGCGTCTCCATTGCCTACAGGAACTTCGACCTTAGCGTGCAGGCCGGCGGGGCGTTCGGACACAAGATATTCAACGCCACGGCCTTCACCCTCTCCAATGTGGGGTCCCTTCCCTTTTACAACACCCTTTCTAATGCCGGTGAAAAGGTGATATCGGACCAGACCGTCTCCGATTACTGGCTTGAAAAGGGCGACTATCTGTGCATAGACTACATATCCCTGGGATGGAAGGTCCCCCTGAGGCAGGGCCGTCTTCTGAAGGGAGCGTACCTTAGCTTCTCCATAAACAACCTTGCGATGTTCACATCCTATTCGGGCCTCACTCCGAAGATAAACTCCGACAATGTGAACTCATCCATGGGAGTGGACGAGTGGAACACATATCCTTCGTTCAGGACATTCTCCCTTGGGGTAAAGATCAACTTCTAGGAAAGTGCAGGCATGATGGCAAAAAGACTGGACATACTCATTCTTCTGCTCCTGGGTGCGGCATCCTTCATTGCGTGCGACTACCTCGGTGAGGATCCCTTGAGCTACGCAGAGGAGGACGAAGCCTACACGACGAGCAGCGGCGTATACCGCAATGCGGTGCAGAGCCTGTACTCTTACTTTGGGAGCGGGACGGTAAGCGAGTCCCTGCAGGGTGGATACAGGGGAGTGTACGACCTGCAGACCTTCTCTTCCGACGAGGCGCTAATCCCGACCCGCGGGGCTTCCGGCTATGACGGAGGCCTGTGGATGACGCTGCATTGTCACAGCTGGACTCCTTCATCATCGGTTCTTCTTTCGGTGTGGAACTATCTCTACAAGGTAGTCGGCCTATGCAACCACTCCCTGAAGGTCCTTTCGGAGTCCACCGTGGTAAGCGAAGAGGACAGGAAATCCTGGAGCGCGGAGGTCACTGCCATAAGGTGTCTTTACTACTACTACCTCATGGACCTCTTCGGAGGGGTGCCCCTGATTACAACCGACTCGGACAGCTTTGATGATGTCACCCTCTGCACAAGGCGGGAGATGATGTACCACATATTCGATACCCTGTCCGGGATCCGCTTCGACCTCACGGACGACACCGCATCATCGGACGGGAGCTGCTACGGGAGGATCACACGCCCTGTGGCGGAGTTCCTGATGGCGAAGATCGCCCTGAATGCCGAAGTCTACGCTGACAACGACTGGACAGACTCAGAGGGCGTCGACGGCAGCAATATCACCTTCGAAGTCGAGCCTGGAGTCACCATGGACGCATGGGCGGCGGTGCACTATCTGTGCGAGGAGATCGAGTACGTAGACGACACGGGATACCAGTTCGGCCTCGAGGAAAATTTCGGGGAAGTGTTCTGTGCATCGAATGAGGAAAGCTGCGAGATAATATTCCCCATTCCCATAGACAGGACCCTGTATACCAACGTCAGCCTCAACATAAGGCGCTCCCTGCACCCTTCGCATGCGACATACATCGGGGCTGGAAAAGGTGAGAACGCTATGAGCGCAAGCCTTGATGCGCTTAGCATATTCGGCTATCCGGGTGGAGGAATGCCAGGGTATGCTGCCGCTGACGACCGCTTCACAAGCACCTATTTCACGGAACTTCCTTACGAAAAAGACCATATCCTCATGGATGCCTTCGGGGATACGCTTCGCTACAAGGCTACGGCCGTAAGGATGGAGACAACAGCTTCCGATTGCGAGAGAAGTGCGGGGGCGCGCATGGCAAAGTACGTCTGGGACACCGATGACAAGGCCGATGGGCTTGCGGGGCAGAACGACATTGTGCTTTTCAGGTATGCGGACGTGCTCCTGATGGATGCGGAGGCATGCCTCAGGATGGGGGATACGGATCATGCGCAGGGCCTTTTCGACAAAGTGAGAAAAAGGGCTCTGAATCCTGATGGAAATACTCCGGAGGAGGAATGGAAGATAGGTATCAACTATCACACCCTGCTAGATGAAAGGCTCCGCGAGCTGGCATGGGAGGGATGGAGAAGGCAGGACCTCATCCGTTTCGGGCAGTTCACAAGGCCATGGGCGGACAGGCCGGTCCTTTCCGGGGAAAATACCGGATCCACAGGAAAGTCCTCGGTGGAGCTGTACCTTCGAAGCGAAGATACCCTCGACGGGGAAGTGGACCTTTCAGATACCATTGACGGCGTATATGTATATGACACTTCCTACGATCCTTCTACAGGCTCTTCCCGGTATGAGGACTTTTACAAGAGGCGCTACCTTTCCCCTGCAGCCGGATACACTACCGTGTTCCCGATACCGCAGTCGATCCTTGGGTACTATCCCCAGATGTCGCAGAATCCGGGATACTGACCTCGGAAGGAATATAAGACTGAAAATGAGCAAACATAATAACAGATAGACAGTAAGACTTTTAGAAAAACACATCATATGAAGGTTGCGATAATATCACCCCTTTATCCATACCGCGGCGGAATCGCCCAGTTCGGCGACTGCCTTGGCGAGGAGCTCTCCAGGAGGGTGCCCGTAAAGGGATTCAATTTCAAGAGGCAGTATCCGGGGCTTCTGTTCCCGGGGAAGACTCAGTATGTCGAGGATCCGGATAGCTCACCCTCCATTGACGATGTGAGGGTGCTTGACTCCATAGGGCCCTTCTCCTGGAAAAAGACGGTGAAAGCGGTGAAGGAATGGGGTGCGGATGTAGCCCTTGCAAGCTGGTGGATGCCTTATTTCGGGCCTTCGCTAGGATATGTCGCAAGGCATCTGAAAAAGTCGGGGGTGAAGGTCGTATCCATCATGCACAATGCCCTTCCGCACGAGGCGCGCATGTTCGATGCTCCCCTCACGAGATATTTTGTGGAGGGCTGCTCTGCCCATGTATCCCTCAGCAGCGAAGTGGACAGGGACCTTAGGGAGAACTTCCATGTGGAAAAGACGCTTTCCCTGTTCCATCCTGTATACAGCCAGTTCGGAAGGAAGCTCGAAAGGGAGGATGCGGAGAAGAGGATAGGCATACCCCACGGGGACAGGACCCTTCTTTTCTTCGGCCTCATAAGGAAGTACAAGGGCCTTGACATACTGCTTGAGGCGATGAAGAAACTTCCCCCAGAGTACAGGCTCGTCATTGCGGGGGAGCCCTATGACGACTTTTCGGAGTATCAGAAGATAATAGATTCATCTCCAGGACTTTCGCAGAGGGTGTTCGTGTTCCCCGGCTATGTGAAGGATGCTGATGTGAAGAGCTATTTCAGCGCCGCCGACCTTGTCGTGCTGCCATACAGGAGCGCCACCCAGAGCGGCGTGAACGCCGTTGCGAACGCATTCGACGTGCCGATGGTTGTGACGGACGTGGGAAGCCTCAAAAGGGTGGTAGGCGATTCCGGTACCGGAATAGTGGCATCCAAGGCCGAGCCAGATGACATTGCAGGGGCGATACTCCACTTCTTCAATGACTCTGGTGTCAGGGAAGGCTGCCTGAAGGCGATAGCAAAGGAGAAGGAAAGGCTGGGATGGGGAGCGTTCTGCGACTCCCTTATGGAATTCATAAAAAATTTATAAGGAGCGGAAACCCACTTCTCTTGAGAGGTGGGAGGAGCGCCTTTTTTTTGTTATACTTGTTTACTCAATATGCTTTTGAACAGCAGGGGCTGACATTTCGCCGGTGCCGCTGGCAAAATGGCCGCCTGGCCCAAAAACCGTTTTTTTCGGCAGTGGTGTCTGATGAGTTCCTAATACCTAACCCAAAGTTGCTATGCAGTGCCCAGCTTGAGAGCAGATACGTTTTCGCACGGGTGGAATTTTCTCTTTCCCCGACTGCTAATATGGCGATTTTTTCGTTGCGGTTTTGCGGAAAATGTCGTAAATTGCAGTGGAATACAAAAAAAGAGAAGCAGGTGTCCAAAACTGTAAAAATAATCCTCACGGCAAAGGTGCGGATCGATGTCGGCCCGGCGGAGCAAGCCCTGCTGGACGAGACGATGGAGAGGTACAGGGAGGCCTGCAACCACGTAAGCGACTACGTCTTCCGGACGCACGACCTGAAGATGGCTTCGCTCAACGACAAGCTGTATTACGGATTGAGGGCGCGTTTCGGCCTGAAGTCCCAGATGGCGCAGTCCGTCATCAAGACCGTGGTCGCGAGGTACAAGGCCATCCTTGAGGACAAGAAGAAGTGGATCC
>Ga0065708_1000774_pt1 | contig 10202 bp, 7 predicted proteins | sample Hoacrofraction12_2_FD_59095 | JGI IMG/M metagenome (GOLD analysis project Ga0065708, IMG submission 59095) | Hoatzin crop microbial communities from Cojedes, Venezuela, sample from fiber fraction 12 v1 | ecosystem: Host-associated > Birds > Digestive system > Esophagus > Crop | place: Venezuela... | reverse complement strand
GGCCGCCGGGCGGCATCGGCCTGGGCGGGAATGTCCCGGGCGGATCCGGACGGAAGCGGCCAGGCATTTTCATTTTCAAAACGAGGCTTTATGCGGCGCGTTCTTTGACCTGTCTTGACAATAAGGCTTTTTTAGCGGCCGGTCAGCCGGGCGCGGGAAAGGCCGCCCTGGATTTATTTAAAGAGGGAAGAGATGAAATACACCAAGAGTGAACGCATGGACATCGGCAGGCGCATTTTCAACAAGGAGCTCACGGTGGCCGAGGCCGCGGACGAGTACGACGTCAATCCGTACACTGCGCGGGACTATCTTCGGAGCTACAAGGCAGTGTACCTCATAAAGCCGATGCTCCTCGGCGAGGAGGGGACGGACGCCGAGGCCGGAGTGCTCCGCGAGGACGCCCTGCCGGCAGACGCGGAGAAAGCGGACGCGCCGGATCAAAAGAAAAGACTGGCCGGCGGCAAGGCGGATGCGCCCAAAGAAGGCTGAGCGGCGGGTACAAAAGCGGAAGGCGGATTTGAACGGACAGCGGGGCAGGGACGCTTAAAGCCCGAAGCTTTTGGGTGAAACGCTAAGGACGGCGCATAAGACGGCGCCTGCCTCTGCGAAGACGCGAAGCGCTCCTAAACTACCGAATAGAAGCTTTATTTTGGGGCGCGGATGGGCTATAATCACTATGTGCGGAAAATCCCGCGCAATTGAAAAAGCTAAATCTTCTATGCAAGAAAGGATGGGCAAGGCCATGGGCAAGATGAAAATTGTTGACGTGATCGGCCGCGAGATCATCGACTCGCGCGGCAATCCTACGGTTGAGGCAGAGGTAGTCCTTGAGGACGGCACCGTCGGAAGGGGCGCGTCCCCCAGCGGCGCGTCGACCGGCGAGTTCGAGGCCCTCGAGCTCCGCGACGGCGACAAGAGCAAGTTCGGCGGCAAGGGCGTGTCCAAGGCCGTTGAGAACGTCAACACGGCTATCAAGGAGGCCGTCGTAGGCCTCGATGCATTCGACACTTACGCAGTCGACGGCGCTATGCTCAAGGCCGACGGCACGAAGGACAAGTCAAACCTCGGCGCGAACGCGATCCTCGCTGTTTCGATCGCTGCCTGCGACGCGGCCGCTAAGTCCCTCGGAATCCCGCTTTACCGCTTCTTCGGCGGCGTACAGGCCACGAAGCTCCCGCTCCCGATGATGAACATCCTCAACGGCGGCGCGCATGCTTCCAATACCGTCGACACGCAGGAATTCATGATCATGCCGGCAGGCGCTTCTTCCTTCAAGGAAGGCCTCCGCTGGTGCACGGAAGTCTTCCACGCCCTTCAGGCGCTCCTGAAGAGCCGCGGACAGACGACCGCAGTCGGCGACGAGGGCGGCTTCGCCCCGAACCTCAAGGACGACGACGAGACGATCGCCACGATCCTCGAGGCTGTCAAGAACGCTGGCTACGAGCCGGGCAAGGACTTCGTCATCGCCATGGACGCCGCTTCCTCCGAGTGGAAGGACAAGGAGAAGGGCATCGGCTTCTACAAGCAGCCGAAGTCCGGCAAGACCTTCACCTCCGATGAGCTCATCGCCCACTGGGAGGCTCTCATCGACAAGTANCCGATCTACTCGATCGAGGACGGCCTCGATGAAGAGGACTGGGAAGGCTGGCAGAAGATGACGGCGAAGCTCGGCGGCAAGGTCCAGCTCGTCGGCGACGACCTCTTCGTCACGAACGTCGAGCGCCTCTCCAAGGGCATCGAGCTCGGCGCCGCGAACTCCATCCTCATCAAGCTCAACCAGATNGGCTCCGTTTCCGAGACGCTTGAGGCCATCAAGATGGCGCACAAGGCNGGCATGACGGCCATCGTATCCCACCGCTCCGGCGAGACCGAGGACACGACGATCGCCGACCTCGCCGTCGCCCTCAACACCTGCCAGATCAAGACGGGCGCACCGTCCCGCTCCGAGCGCGTCGCGAAGTACAACCAGCTTCTCCGCATCGAAGAGGCTCTCGGCGATNCCGCGCAGTTCCCGGGCAAGGGCGCGTTCAACTTCACGAAGTAATTTACGAAAATGATTTTCCAAGGGGAGCCTCCGAAGCGGGGGCTCCTTCTTTGTCGGGNGACGGTGCCCTGCTGCCGCCTCGCCNTTCCTTCGCTGCGGCGGTTCCTGCCTGGCGGGAGCCAGGGTTCCAAGAGGCCGGAGCGCCCGCGGGCCGCGGGCGACCGCTTCGTTCAGTTTGAAGCGGAGCAAGGCCGTATGCCGAATGCCGGATCCGCGCAAAGAGGGCGGGGCAGCCGCAGCGGAGCTGGGCAGCGCGCTTTTCTCCTTTGAGGGCACTTGCCGCCGTCTGATGCGCGCAAAGAAGGGGCGGATGCCGTGCGGCCGGGCAGCGCGGCCTGCTGCTTCTTTCAACTGCAAGAAGTCCGGGCGGCTGGAGCGCCCGTCATTTTATTGTTGACGGGGCGGGCGGTTAGGCAGTATAATTTTCTAAGTCGGCACGTAAGCGCCAGCACTTGCAGGAGTGGCGGAATCGGCAGACGCGCAGGCTTCAGGTGCCTGTTGCATTCAGTTGCAGTGAGGGTTCAAGTCCCTTCTCCTGCACTCAAGACGCGAAAAAGTCTACGGAGCTTTTTCGCGTCTTTTTTAAAATCCAGGGCAGGCCTTAGAACGGCACCGCAAACAAAACGGCGGGATGTCCGCACGGGCTTTATGAAGAGTGCGGGCGTACTTAGCGCCGCAGGAAGCGCANGGGAAACTCCGCACGGCTTTCTTGCAGGGCGGAGCGCCGNAGGAAGCGCATGGGAAACTCCGCACGGCTTTCTTGCAGGGCGGAGCGCCGNAGGAAGCGCANGGGAAACTCCGCACGGCTTTCTTGCAGGGCGGNGNGCCGCAGGCAGCGCGNGCAAGCTTCGCGCAGGCTTTGGGAAATGCAGCNGTGAAGNGGACCCGGGAACTGCGCAGGCCGGCAGCACGAAGCCTTACGGAATCGGGCGATAAAATGAGGGGAAGGAAACGGAATGAGCGAACACGCACTCGTTATTTACAACCCGCACGCGGGCAAGGGGCTTTTCAAGGACAAGCTCAGCTACTGCGTCGACCTTCTGACGAAGGGCGGCTACCGCGTCGAGGTCTATCCGACGCAGGCCAAGGCCGACGCCATTTACAGGATAATGAACTTAGAGCCTGAGTTCTCGCTGGTCGTGGCGGCGGGCGGCGACGGCACGCTCGACGAGGTCGTGACCGGNATGCTTAAAGGCGGGCACAGCGTCCCGATCGGCTACATCCCCGTCGGCTCGACGAACGACTACGCCTCGACGCTGGGCATTTCCCAGGACATAATCGAGGCGGTCGGCTGCGTCATGGGCGGCAGGCCGCGGCCGATCGACATAGGCACCTTCAACTCGCGCTACTTCGTGTACGTGGCGGCNTTCGGCGCCTTCACGGACGTATCCTACGCGACCCCGCAGGACATGAAGAACACCTTCGGCTACGCGGCCTACATGATGGAGGCGGCGAAGCGCCTNGGCGACATAAAGCCCATCCACGTCAAGGCCGATATCGACGGAGAGGCGGTCGAGGGCGACTACGTATTCGGGATGATATCCAATTCGATATCGGTCGCCGGGATGAAGAACCCGGTCGACAAGGCGGTGCTNCTCGACGACGGGCTCTTCGAGGTGACGTTCATAAAGAATCCGGGGAACATTTTCGACCTGCGGGACATAGTCGGCGGGCTCATCCTGGGCAGCTCCGACTCGCCGCTCTTCGAGACCTTCCAGGGGCGGAGGATCGCGATGGAGCTCGACCGCGAGGTCAAGTGGACGCTCGACGGCGAGTACGGCGGCACGCNTGCCGAAGTCAGGGCGGAGTGCCTCAAAGGAGCCGTCAGCATGGTCCTCGAGGACGACCTCCACAGCGTGCTTACGCCTCAGGAAGAGTGAGCGCGCTGCGCGCCGGNCCGCCCANGGGGCGAGGCCCGCACGCAAGGCCGCGGCATTCGGCGGCGTCNGNANGGCGCTTGCCGAAGCGGANCGCAGGCCTCCCGCNGGAACGGAGCGGCGNCGCAGGCCGCAGCGGTTCAAAATGAACGAAAAGCAGGCCGATTTATCTTTATATTTTTGTGGAAATGTTATATAATGGCATCCAAAGGGGCGGCGCACGGCCTTAGGCTTTGAGGCGCGGCTCCGCGAATAAGGCTGCAAATGCAATAAAGCAAGCTAAGGAGGAATAAGCTATGTTGGTATCCGCAAAGGAAATGGTCGCCAATGCAAGGGCCGGCCACTACGCAATCGGTGCGTTCAACCTCAACAACCTCGAGTGGACGAAGTCGGTCCTCAAGGCCGCGCAGGAGATGAACTCTCCGGTCATCGTCCAGGTTTCCGAGGGCGCAGGCAAGTACATGGCCGGCTTCAAGACCGTCGCCGACCTTGTCCGCGACGTCATCGACAGCCAGGGCATCACGGTCCCCGTCGCCCTTCACCTCGACCACGGCACCTATGACGGCTGCAAGAAGTGCATCGAGGCGGGCTTCTCCTCCATCATGTTCGACGGCTCGGCGCTTCCGTTCGAAGAGAACGTCGCCAAGACGAAGGAGCTCGTCGCCATCTGCAACGAGAAGGGCATGTCCATCGAGGCTGAAGTCGGCGCTATCGGCGGCGAGGAAGACGGCGTCGTCGGCATGGGCGAGTGCGCCGATCCGGCAGAGTGCAAGAAGATCGCCGACCTCGGCGTGAGCATGCTCGCGGCGGGCATCGGCAACATCCACGGCGTATATCCGGAAGGATGGCCGGGACTCCGCTTCGACGTCCTCGAGGCGATNAAGGCCGAAGTCGGCGANATGCCGCTCGTCCTTCACGGCGGCTCCGGAATCCCGGAGGAGATGGTCCAGCAGGCGATCCGCCTCGGCGTCTCCAAGGTCAACGTCAACACCGAGTGCCAGATCGCTTTCGCGAAGGCCACCCGCGAGTACATCGAAGCCGGCAAGGACCAGCAGGGCAAGGGCTTCGACCCGAGGAAGCTCCTCGCTCCGGGCGCGCAGGCCATCGTCGACACCGTCAAGGCCAAGATCGAAGTCTTCGGCTCGAAGGACAAGGCCTGAAATAAAGCTGCGGCGGCGCCCTGAGGCGCTTTGGCCNAGGCCGTCCGACGGCTGAAGGAATANNCAGCCGCGGGGTTTTCTAGGAAAATGAAAGCCGCCGGAACTGAAAGTGGCATTTCACCGCCCGGCAGGGAAATCTGCCGGGCGTTCTTGAGCCTATAGGGGGATTAAAAAAGAGCCTCAANCCCCTAAATATTACAGAGATGTTAAGTAAAAACATTTTGGGGTTCACAAATTCGTAAAAATGGTGTATATATAACAGGTCTGGACTGCGAGGTGGACTATGGTATCGAATCAGGTGCTGCAGGATGCTCTGAATGGGATTAAGGATATCGCCGGCTGCGAGCTTGCGGTCTTCGACATGGACGGAAAGGCAGCGGCAGCCACCGCCGAGGTGGCCGTCGACACCGATGAACTCGCTTCGTTCGCGGTATCCGCCGCCGACAACAAGGACGGCTCGCCGGCCTTCGCGAAGGCCTACGACGGGAACCGCACGGAGTACATAGTCGCCGCGGAGGGCAAGGGGGCCGAGATGGTCGCCAAGCTCGCCGCCTTCCANGTGACGGGNCTTATGAAGGCCTACAAGGAGCAGTTCGACAAGGAGAATTTCATCAAGAACCTCCTTCTCGACAACCTCCTGCTCGTCGACATCAAGACGCGGGCGAACAGGCTGCGCATCGACACCGACGCCACGAGGGTCGTGTACATCACGGAGCCCGAGGGCGGAAGCGANGACGGCCTGCTCGAAGCCATGAAGGCNGAGTTCGCCGACAGGGACGACTTCTTCGTCACCGCAGTCGACGAGACGGGCATCATTTTCATAAAAGAGTTCGACGACGACGTTACGCCCTTCGAGATGAGGGCGGAGGCCGAGGAGATCCTGAAGGCCGTCGAAACGTTCGGCGGAGGCTCGGGCACGGCCGAAAGGCGCGTGGCCTACGGCAACCCCGCTTTGTCGCTGCGCGACGTATCGCGCTCCTGCAAGGAGGCGAGGCTCGCGCTCGACGTCGGAAAGATCTTCTTCGAGTCGAAGAAGACCGTCGCCTACAGCCGTCTGGGCATAGGGAGGCTCATTTACCAGCTCCCGACGGCCCTTTGCACGATGTACGTCAAGGAGATCTTCCCGGACTTCGACCCGTCGGACGAGAAGGACTACTTCGACGAGGAGACGCAGACCACTGTTGACAAGTTCTTCGAGAACAGCCTCAATGTCTCGGAGACTTCACGGCAGCTTTTCATCCACAGGAATACCTTGGTATACCGCCTGGACAAGCTGCTAAAGACCTCGGGCCTAGACCTTCGGGTCTTCGACGACGCGATCACCTTCAAGATCGCCGCCATGGTCATGAGGTGCATGAAGCACATGAGGAACAAGGACCTGTAAGGGTCCAAGCCGGAGGAGAAAATGATTGATTTTGATCGCGTAAGCAAGTCTTACGAACGCGGACAGCCCGCCGTCAAGGAGGTTTCGCTCCATGTCGACAAGGGCGAGTTCGTATTCATCGTCGGAGCGAGCGGCTCGGGAAAGTCTACGATCGTCCGCCTGCTCCTTAAGGAGCTCGAGCCGACGGAGGGGTACATCACGGTGAACGGCAAGGTGCTCAACACGATGCGCCACAAGGACGTTCCCTACTACCGCAGGGGCATCGGGGTCGTGTTCCAGGACTTCCGCCTGCTGGAGGACAGGAACATCTACGAGAACGTCGCGTTTGCCTGCCATGTCATCGGTACGCCGGGACGCGTGATCAAGAAGCAGGTCCCCGAGACGCTCCGCCTGGTCGGATTGGCCGGCAANTACAGGAGCCGTCCGAGCCAGCTTTCGGGAGGCGANCAGCAGCGCGTGGCGGTCGCCCGCGCGATCGTCAACCGTCCGGACATCCTTCTCTGCGATGAGCCGACCGGNAACCTCGACCCGAAGAACTCACTCGAAATCATGAAGCTCCTCGAGGAGATAAATGAGCGAGGCACGACGGTCCTCGTCGTCACCCACAACAGGGAGCTCGTCAATATGTTCCAGAAGCGAGTCATAACCATGGACCGCGGCATCATCGCCCGCGACGTCGAGGAAGGAGGCTACCATGAAGCTTAATTCCTTCTTCTACAACGTAAAGCAGGGCGTGAAGAACATCTGGCGCAACCGCATGTTCTCCATAGCGTCCATGTCCACGATGGCGGCCTGCATTTTCATATTCGGCGTATTCTATGCCATCCTGATGAACGTCAACTCGATGGTCCGCACGATAGAGGAGGACGTCGGAATAACGGTCCTCTTCAACGAGGGAACGTCGGAAGAGCGCATAGCGCAGATCGGCGAGGAGATCAAGGCGAACGAGCACGTCACCGAAATCTCGTACACCTCCGCGGAGGAGGCGTGGGAGAACTTCCAGACGCAGTATTTCGCCGAGCATCCCGAGCTGGCTGAAAGCTTCTCGCAGGACAACCCGCTCGCGAACTCCGCCAGCTATACCGTCCGCGTCGACCAGATCGAGAACCAGTCCGAGGTCGTCGCCCACATCGAGGGTATCGCGGACGTAAGGCAGGTCAACCAGTCGGCGGCCGCGGCGAAGACCCTGACCGACTTCAATTCGATCATGACGATCGTGTCGGTCGTGATCGTCGCGATACTGCTGGTGGTTTCGGTCTTCCTGATCGCGAACACGGTCAGCATCGGAATCAACGTCAGGCGCCGCGAGATCGCGATAATGAAGCTGATCGGCGCGACCGACGGCTTCGTCAGGGCTCCGTTCATCGTCGAGGGCGCGATCATCGGCCTTGTCGGCGCGGCGATCCCGCTGCTCGTCTTCTACCTCGTCTACAACAAGCTTGTATATGCGGTAATGGAGCGCCTCAGCATAGACCAGCTGTCCAACTCGCTTCCGACGGCCAACCAGGTCTTCGCCGGCCTCGTGCCCGTGGGCCTCGCGCTCGGCCTCGGAATCGGCCTTGTCGGCTCCATCCTNATGGTCAGGAAGCACCTGAAGGTGTGACCTCTTTTGAAAATGAATTGCCAAGCGTCTCCCGCGTGGGCGGGGGGCGCTTTAATTTGCCCCGGCATCCTGCCGGATGCTTTCCGCNCCGCCCCGCCCGTCAAGAGGCATGGANTGAATAGGCAGTGGTGGAACGGCCCGCGGTTCTGCTATAATTTTCGAAANGAACGCTGGAAACCCCTGACGACGGGCAAAAGGGTCCGGGACTTCCGGCAATGCACGCAAGGAGACGCCGATGGATTTTAAGCTCCACTCTGAATACAAGCCGACGGGCGACCAGCCGCGGGCGATAGAGGAGCTCACGAAGGGCTTCCTCGAGGGCAACCAGGCCCAGACGCTCCTCGGGGTCACGGGATCGGGAAAGACATTTACGATGGCGAACATCATCGAGCGGCTCAACAAGCCGACGCTCGTCATCGTCCACAACAAGACCCTCGCGGGGCAGCTCTACAGCGAATTTAAAGAATTTTTCCCCGAGAACGCCGTCGAATACTTCGTGTCCTACTACGACTACTACCAGCCCGAGGCCTACGTCCCCTCGAAGGACCAGTACATAGCCAAGGACTCCGCGGTAAACGACGAGATAGACCAGCTGCGCCTGTCGGCGCTGGCGGCGCTGTCGGAGCGCAGGGACGTAATCATAGTGGCCTCGGTCTCCTGCATTTACGGAATAGGCGCTCCGGACGACTTCGCGTCGATGATGGTCAGCCTACGGCCCGGGATGGAGAAGGACAGGGACGTCCTCATAAAAGAGCTGATCGACATGCAGTACGCGCGCAACGAGATCGACTTCAAGCGCGGCACCTTCCGCGTGAAGGGCGACACGCTGGAGGTCATCCCCGCGGACGAGCGCGAGATGGCCCTTCGGATAGAGTTCTTCGGCGACGAGATAGACCGCATCTGCCGCATAGACGCGCTCACGGGGCAGGTGAAGGACGAGGTGAGGCACGCGGCCATTTACCCGGCGTCCTTCTACGTCGTGCCGAAGGAGAGGATGGAGGCGGCCTGCGTCGCCATAGAGGCGGAGATGGAGGAGCAGGAGGCGGCCTTCACGGCGGCGGACAAGCTCATCGAGGCGCAGCGCATCCGCGAGCGCACCGAGTACGACCTCAACATGATGCGCGAGACGGGCTTCTGCTCGGGGATCGAGAACTATTCGAGGCACCTGACGGGGAGGAGCGAAGGGCAGCCGCCGTACACCCTGATCGATTATTTTAAAAATGATTTTTTGATAATAGTGGACGAGTCGCACATGACGGTGCCGCAGATCGGCGCGATGTACAACGGCGACAGGAGCCGAAAGACGACGCTCGTCAACTACGGCTTCCGCCTGCCGAGCGCGCTCGACAACCGGCCGCTGAAGTTCGAGGAGTGGGAGGAGAGGATAGACCAGATCCTCTTCGTGTCCGCGACGCCGGGCAAGTACGAGGAGGAGCACGAGCTGCTCCGCGCCGAGCAGCTGATCCGACCGACGGGGCTGCTCGACCCGCTGACCGAGGTCAGGCCGATCGAGGGGCAGGTCGACGACCTCCTTTCGGAGCTTGAAAAGGAGAAGCAGCGCGGCGGCAAGGCCATGATAACGACCCTGACGAAGCGCATGGCGGAGGAGCTGACGACGTATTTGCGGACGGCGGGCGTCCGCGTGCAGTACCTGCACTCCGACGTCGACACCCTAAAGCGCGCGGAGATAATCCGCGACATGCGCCTCGACGAGTTCGACGTGCTCGTCGGAATCAACCTTTTGCGCGAGGGACTCGACATCCCCGAGGTCTCGCTGGTCGCGATCCTCGACGCGGACAAGGAAGGGTTCCTCCGCTCGGAGACCTCGCTGATCCAGACGATCGGCCGCGCATCGAGGAACGCGGAGGGGCATGTCATCCTCTACGCCGACAATATGACGGATTCGATGGCGCGCGCCCTCGGTGAAACGAAGCGCCGCAGGGAGATCCAGGAGGCGTATAATAAGGAGCACGGCATCACGCCGACCACGATCAAGAAGGCGGTGCGCGAACTCATTTCCATTTCCAAGGAGACCGCGAAGACGCGGCGGAAGCTGGAGAAGGATCCGGAGGACATGAACGCGCAGGAGCTCAGGAAGCTCATAGACCGCGTCGAGCGGCAGATGAGGCTTGCG
>Ga0065708_1000419_pt1 | contig 10214 bp, 10 predicted proteins | sample Hoacrofraction12_2_FD_59095 | JGI IMG/M metagenome (GOLD analysis project Ga0065708, IMG submission 59095) | Hoatzin crop microbial communities from Cojedes, Venezuela, sample from fiber fraction 12 v1 | ecosystem: Host-associated > Birds > Digestive system > Esophagus > Crop | place: Venezuela... | reverse complement strand
CAAGACTCCACTGCGCCAACTTTTCGAGCGAGCAAAATTTGACACCGCGGAGGAGCAGATTTCCCGTCCCCCTTTTGGTCCCCTAATTTTTTTCCGTAGTTACAATTTTTGTTTCATTTTTAACGGGACACTAGTGGCTGCGGGACAAAAAACAAATTTGTGACTATAATTTATAAATTACTGACTATAATTTTTAAATTATAGCCTATAATTTTTAAATTATAGCCACAAATTTAAAACGCCCTGCCTCCATTCGGGTTTTGCGGGCTTTTGTTCTGATTTTTCAAGGGACTTACCACGCAAACATGGGGTAGTCCTTCATGGTGGCGTTCACCTTTTCGCGCACGCGAGCAATCACCTTCTCGTCTTCGGGGGCGTTGAGCACCTCCTCAATCATCTCGGCAATGTCGGCCATGAAGTCTTCTTTCGCGCCGCGCGTTGTGATGGCGGGAGTGCCAAGGCGAATGCCCGAAGTCTGGAATGCGCTGCGCGTGTCGAAGGGCACCATGTTTTTGTTCACGGTGATGTCGGCTGCGACGAGCGCATTTTCGGCCACTTTGCCCGTAAGTTCGGGATATTTGGGGCGAAGGTCCACCAGCATGGAGTGGTTGTCGGTGCCACCGCTCACAACGGCGAAGCCTCTCTGCGTGAGTTCGTCGGCGAGGCGAGCCGCATTTTTCTTCACTTGGAGTTGGTAGTCCTTGAACGAGGGTTCCAATGCTTCGCCGAATGCCACAGCCTTTGCTGCAATCACGTGTTCGAGCGGGCCGCCTTGCTGTCCGGGGAACACGGCGCTGTTGAGCAGCGACGACATGGGACGCACTTCGCCTTTCTTCGTGGTTTTGCCCCACGGATTGGGGAAGTCCTTGCCCATCAGAATGATGCCACCGCGCGGACCGCGCAGGGTTTTGTGGGTGGTGGAGGTCACGATGTGGGCCCAAGGCAGCGGGTTGTCCAAGAGACCGGCGGCAATGAGACCGGCGGGGTGTGCCATGTCAATCATGAGCAAGGCGCCCACCTTGTCGGCAATCTCGCGCATGCGTTTGTAGTCCCATTCGCGGCTGTAAGCAGAGCCGCCGCCGATGATGAGTTTGGGTTTGTGTTCGAGGGCGAGTTGTTCCATCTCGTCGTAGTCCACGCGGCCGGTTTCGCGACTCAGATTATAGCCGACGGGCTTATAGAGAATGCCGCTTGAATTGACGGGTGAACCGTGGGAAAGGTGGCCGCCGTGGTCGAGATTGAGGCCCATGAAAACATCGCCGGGCTTCAGCACGCACGAAAGCACAGCAGCGTTGGCCTGTGCGCCGCTGTGGGGCTGAACATTGGCGTATTCGGCGCCGAAGAGTTGCTTAATGCGCTCAATGGCAAGCGTTTCGACCTCATCGACTACTTGGCANCCGCCATAATAGCGGTGTCCGGGATAGCCTTCGGCGTATTTGTTGGTCAGGCAGGAGCCCATGGCTTGCATCACCTGTTCGCTCACGAAATTCTCGCTGGCGATGAGCTCGATGCCGCGCGCTTGGCGCTGATGTTCCTTCTCAATGAGCGAGAAGATGGTTTCGTCTCTTTTCATAGTATTTTCTTGTTTAAAGTTTAAGATTTCGTTTGNTGAAAACGTCGGAGCATTTTCGAAGTTCGAACGGGGCAAAAAAATTTAGACNCCTTCTTACTTGAATTCGACTTCGTCCAACTTCACTTTGTGCTCGCAATAGTGGCAGGTCAAGTGGTCGGTTTGCTCGGAGTCGGCATAGAAGATGGTGTCCATAGGCTCGTTGTTCGTGATGCACTTGGGGTTCGGNCAGCGCACGATTCCCTTGAGCGTAGAGGGCAGGCAGACCGTCTTTTTTTCGACNATTTCGGAGTTTTTGATGATNGACAGCGACACGTTCGGGGCGAGGACGGCGAGCTGATTGAGTTCGGCGTCNCTNAAGAAGTGGTTGGAGACCTTGATGAGACTTTTTTGTCCCATTTCGGTGCTGTCGAGGTTGTATCCCATNAGAATGGAGGAGTCGCGAATCTCCTCTAAATGAAGGAGTCGCACGACTTCGAAGAGTTTTTCGTTGGGTATGTGGTCGATGACGGTGCCGTTTTCGAGTGCGGCAACTTGCATTTGTTTTTCTCTCATTTNTCAAGCAAATTTAGAACGTCGCAAATGATGGCTTGGCGGGCATAGAGGCCGTTTCGAGCCTGCTCAAAGTAGTAAGCGTGGGGGTCGTCGTCCACATCGTAGGCTATTTCGTCNACGCGAGGCAGCGGNTGNAGGATTCGCATATTGTCTTTGCAGTCGGCCAGCATCTTGCGNCGCAACACATAGACGCCCTTCACGCGCTCGTATTCCATCAAGTCGGTGAAACGCTCACGCTGCACGCGCGTCATATAGAGAATGTCGGTTGAATTGATGGTTTCAGCGTCGAAACGGTCGGTCTCGGTGAATCGCAGGCCGTGTTCTTGGCAATAGTGCTTATATTCCTCGGGCATGCGCAGAAGTTCGGGCGCGACGAAGTGGAAGGTCGGGTTGAAATGACGCATGGCCATGATTAAGGAATGCACTGTTCGGCCATATTTCAGGTCGCCGACGAGCGTGATGTCGAGGTTTTCGAGCGTTCCCTGCGTCTTGCGAATGCTGTAGAGGTCGAGCATGGTTTGCGTGGGGTGCTGGTGGGCGCCATCGCCGGCATTGATGACGGGCACGGGTGCCACCTCGCTCGCATAGCGTGCGGCGCCTTCGAGATAGTGCCGCATCACGATGACATCGGCGTAGTTCGACACCATCATAATCGTGTCTTTCAGCGTTTCGCCCTTCGTGGAACTGGTGACGTTGGGGTCGCTGAACCCAATCACTTTGGCGNCCAAGCGATTGGCGGCCGTCTCGAACGANAGGCGCGTACGCGTGGACGGTTCAAAAAAGAGCGTAGCCACAATCTTACCATCGAGGATTTTGCGATTAGGCTGCGCTTCAAACTCTGACGCTTTGTCGAGCAAATAGAGAATCTTCTCCTTGCTCAAGTCGGCGATGTTTACAAGACTCCGATTCATAATCTCTCCGAATTTTTTGCAAAAATAATCCTTTTCCTTGAAATAAATCGATTTTTCCTCATCAATTTTCAGTTTATTTCGCTTGGCGTCTCACTTCGAGGCGTTGCGCCGCCTGTGACGTCGCGCCTTAATCTTTTTCTTNTCGCCGAAATAGAAGCCGNCGTAGGTGTTCAGGTAGTTCACGGAGTTGGCGATGGAAAGCTGGTCGCGGCGGTAGTCGTAGAGATGGCTCACGAGCGAGANGCCGGCGAAGTATTTCTGCGTGTTCCAGACCAAACCGGCGCGCGCCACGAAGTCGACGTTGAAATTTTTGAAGTGGTTGGCAATTTCGGCGCCGCTCAGTTTTTCACCGCTCATCTTCTTGATGCCGATGGCGGGCGTGAGCGAAACGGCGAAGAGCCAATTGCGCGCGAAGACCCAGTTGTAGGCGTAGCCGCCGCAGATGCTGTAGTTGCGATAGGAAATGTGGGAAAACTGAAGCTCGTCGCAGAGTTGNTCGATGAGCGTCGAGGGCAATTGCGTGTGNTCGAAATTGAGACGTTGGTGGTCGTAGCGAAAGCCCAAGATGCCGGANCCCGCGCTGCGCTTCTGAACNGTGCTTTGATTGTAGGCGGCGGGATAGGAAAAGTGGTGATGATTGAAAACGTAGTAGGCGTTGATGNTCATCGTATANGTGGACATGCCGGAGAAGCTNGTGCCTTTGAATTGCTTGCGTTCAACGCCGTCGAAGCCGGTGGTGCGGCGGATGGTGAAGTCGCCGCTGTTCTTGATGAACACNATGTCGCCGCCGAGCCGCTTGGAATAAATCGAAAGCGAGGCTTCGGTGCGATTGGCGGCGTGGCTGAGNCGCGAAAGGTCGAACGTATATCCCAAGAAAATCCAGCGCCAACCGATATATGGGCCGACCTTATACGACGGCTTTTGGGCGAATTCGATGGTCTGACGTGTGCCGTCGTCGGTGCGTCCGATGAGCGCGAAAACTTGATAGAAGTTCGTGTTTTGAACCATCAGCGTCCAATCGTAGTGATTGGGCTCGATGTAGAGCGAATCGGCGCGGTCGAGGTCGCGAACCTGCTCCTTCATTTTCTTCTTGGCCTTTTTCATAAACTTCTTGACCGGCCGTTCATTGAGCGTATCGACNCCGACNGAATCGACCANCTGCGCCGCCAAACGNGCGGGCAAAGCGNCCANNAAAAGCAGAAGAAATATGAAAGCGAAGGCGCGCATGCGAAATCAAAGTTTGCCGAGAATGCGGTCCATCACCCAATTCACCGATGTGGCCGACACNCTGTCGGCGCGGCAGATGGCGTGGCCCTGCAGATGCTCCACCACGTTGCGAATGAGCGGCTGCTGAACGTAGGGCGGATTGGGCGGCAGGAACTCTTGNCGGCCTTCGGCGTTTTGNAGTCGAATAGGGTCGTAGCAGAACACGGAGAAGCGCAGTTTGCCCTCACTGCCAATGATTTCGATGCAGTCTTCGCGTGCGGAGCCATCGGCCACGAAGCACCACGAGCCGGAGCCGGGAAGACCGTCGNCGAAGCTGAACGCGGCGCTCACGGTGTCTTCGCTGTCGTAGAGNCCGCCGCGATTGGCCGTGAAGCCTTCGGCGCGAATGATGGGGCCAAACATCTCTTGCAAGAGGTCGATTTGATGGGGCGCGAGGTCGTAGAAATAGCCGCCGCCGGCAATGTCGGGTTGGACGCGCCAAGGCAGATTTTCGCGGTTGTAGTCGAGGTCGCGCGGAGGGACGGCAAAGCGAATCTGAACGTTCAANACCTTTCCNACGGCNCCCTCTTCGACGAGCGACCTGACCTTCTGAAAATACGGAAGCANACGCCGATAATAAGCCACGAAGCACGGCACACCCGTTTGCTCCACAATGCGATTCACGCGCAGACAATCCAAATAATTGGCTGCCAACGGTTTCTCCACATAGACGGGCTTGCCGGCCTTTAGGGCCATGATGGCGTAGGTGGCGTGCGTCGAAGGCGGCGTAGCAATGTAAACGGCATTCACTTCGGGGTCGTCGATGAGTTCAATGGGGTCGGTGTACCATTTGCGAATGCGATGGCGCTCGGCGTAGGAGCGGCATTTGTCGGCATCGCGGCGCATCACGGCCACCACGCGCGAATCTTCGACTTCGCCAAAGGCGGGGCCGCTTTTCTTCTCGGTGACTTCGCCGCAGCCTATGAAGCCCCAGCGGATTTCCTTGCTCATGGCTTATACAATTTTTCTACTTCTGAAATGATGCTGTCTGGCACGAGTCCGCGCAGGCTCTCTCCCGCCCTCACCTTTTGGCGAATGAGTGTGGAGGAGGCGGGAAACAGCGGGGCCTCAAGCTTTTGAACGCCGGTGGGAAGCGGCTCGTCGAGCGGGCAGCCTTCGCGCGGATAGATGATGATGGGATAGCGTTTGAGGAGTTCGGCGTGATGGGCCCAGCGGTCGAACACCAACCAGTTGTCGGCGCCGATGATGATCGAGAAGGCGCGTTCGGGATAGGTGCGACGCAATGCCCGCAGCGTCTTCCAAGTATATGACGGGCGCGCCAGCCCAAATTCAAAGTCGCTGGCCTCGATGCCCGTTTCGCCTTCCAATGCCTTCTGTGCAAGGGCCAAACGCACGTCTTCGGGCAGCAAATCGGCCTGCTCCTTGAGCGGATTGTGCGGCGATACCATCAGCCACACTTCGTCGCACAGCCCTTGGCGAATCACCTGCCGCGCAAGGCCGATGTGTCCGACGTGAATCGGATTGAATGAACCGCCGAAAATGCCCGTCCTAATCATACACCGAGATAGTCTTTCACGATGGCCAGCACTTCGCTCTCGGCCGTCTCGAGCACGTCGTTCACCACGATGCGGTCGAACTTTTCGGCTTCGCCAAGTTCGTATTCGGCGCGCGCAATACGCTGGTCGATTACTTCGGGGGCGTCGGTGCCGCGATGCTCCAAGCGGCGGCGCAGTTCCTCGATTGAGGGCGGCTTGATGAACAAGGCGAGCGCCTGTTCGCCATAGATGCGTTTGATGTTCTGGCCGCCCACGACGTCTACGTCCATGCAAACGTTCTGCCCCTGCTTCAGACGGCGGTCCACCTCCGACTTCAGCGTGCCATAGAACTTGTCTTCATACACTTCGCAGTATTCCAAAAACTCGCCGTCGTTGATTTTCTTGCGGAACTCCTCGGGTGTGAGGAAATAGTAGTCCACACCGTCTTTTTCTTCGCCGCGGGGCGCACGACTGGTGGCCGAAACCGAGAAGCGTAGGTTTAGTTCGTCGAAGCCCAATAGGTATTTCTCGATGGTGGACTTTCCCGTCCCCGAGGGGGCGCAGAAAATGATGATTTTGCCGCGTCGTTTGGCTTTTTTCTCCTGATTCATAAGACGTTCAACACTTGTTCTTTGATTTGTTCGAGCTCGTCTTTCATTTTGACTACGATATTCTGCATCTCCGCCAGATTGCTTTTCGAGCCGGTCGTATTGATTTCGCGGCCCATTTCTTGCGCAATAAATCCGAGCGTCTTGCCCTGTCCGGCAGGTCCGACCATGGTCTTGCGGAAATACTCCAAATGGTTCGAAAGGCGCTGCTTTTCCTCGCTGATGTCGAGTTTTTCGATGTAGTAGATGAGCTCTTGTTCGAGGCGGTTCTTGTCGTAGTCCACGCCCTTCAGTTCGCTGAGGCGTTCGAGCAGACGTTCGCGAATCTTGGCCGTGCGTCCTTTTTCGAAGGGCTCAATGCTGGCGAGGAGCGAGCCGATGTTCGTAAGTTTCTCCTCGAACTTTTTGCAGAGCGCCTCACCCTCTTGTTTGCGGAAGGCTTCCAACGCTTCGACGGCCTTTTCAATCAAGCCTTTCACCTCGTCCCACTCCTCGTCGGTGAGTTCTTCTTGTTCGGCCTGCTCCGTGATGCCGGGCAAGCGCAGGAGCACTTCCCACGCGCGCTGCGGGTCGAGTTCAACGCCCACTTCGCGGCTCACTTGCTTGAGTTGGTCCACGTAGAATGCCGCGGCTGTGGCGTTGATGGGCGTGAGCGGCGCGGCGGTATCCTTTTCTACCCAGAGCGCGAAGTCCACCTTGCCGCGAACGAGGCGGTTTGAAAGCATTTTGCGAATCTCCATTTCCTTCTCGCGATAGAGCGGCGCGATGCGAGTGGAGAGGTCGAAACTTTTGGAATTGAGCGATTTCACTTCCACGTGCAAGCGTTTGCCGGCGAAGGTGCCGTCTTGCTTGCCGTATCCGGTCATACTTTGTATCATAGTGCTATAATTTAATATCTTTCTCTGATGATGCCGCGTCGATAGGCTGCGAGCAGTTTTTCGAGGTCGGCAATTTGCGTTTTCAGTTCGCGTCCTTTGTCGGTGTCGCCCACCATGACGCGTTGGCCGATGGTTTCCACGATTTGGCGGCGGCGGCTGATGTCGGAGCCTTCGCGAATGGCCTCCTCACGGTTTTCAAACGGCGCATGCTCCACGAGTTCGAAGCTACGACTGTGATAGACGAGCGTATAGCCGGCCGTTCCCGTTTTTTCGTGATAGGCTTTCGCAAAACCACCGTCAATCACCATCAGTTTGCCGTCGGCTTTGATGGGACTCTCGCCGCGAATGGCGCGCACGGGGACGTGGCCGTTGATTATATGCCTGTGCGCGCCTTTCACGTCGAACGCGTCCATGATGGCATCGCACACGTTCGGCTCGTCGCGCAGTTGGAAATACCAGCCCTTCTCTTCGTGCCACGCTTCCTTGTCGGCAATGAAATAGCGCTCGAAGGTCGCCATTTTCGACTTGTCGAAGAGCGGACTGTTCGGGCCGCACCACAAATACCAGAAGTAGTCGGCTGCGGCAGCGCGCTCCTCGTCGGCAATGTCGTCTTCGAAGGCGGTGCGCACGCGTTGCTCGATGGCGTTCATAAGGTCGGGGCCGCTGAGTGCTTTCCCATTGATTTCCACCGCGCGCAGGCTGCCGTCGGCGTTGAGCGGCACGCTGGCGTGGAAGAGCAAGTTCGAATTGTAAATGGCATACATACTGCCGTGGCGTAGCAAGGCGCGAACGTGGCGCTGCAGCCGCTCGCCGATGTGGAACGAGCGCACAAGGCTGTCCACAACGTGTTGTTCGCCCTCCGTGAGCCGCCAAGGTTCTTTTCCCGTCAAAGTTGGGAACGATTTGTCGAGTATGGCATACTTTTTGCTGTCTATTTCTACGGTGCCGCCGGCCAAGTCGAGGCGTCGAAGCAGGCGGCGGTCGTCCATCCCCCATTCCGGATGCGCGGCATAGAGTTGTTCGGCCAATTTCAGTTCGATGATGGCGATGGCCTTGTGCATTTGGCCGATGAGGCGTTTTTCCTTCTCTGTTTTCTCGCCGCTCTCCTCCGCAATGGGCAGGAAGATTTCGCACGCGTCGTCCTTGTAGGTCTCCATGGCGAACGTGGCAAGCGGCATCAGATTGATGGCGTAGCCTTCCTCCAGCGTCTTCGTGTTTCCATAGCGCAGACTCAGGCGCACCACGGCGGCCGCGCAGCACGCATTACCGGCCGCAGCGCCCATCCAGAGCACGTCGTGATTGCCCCATTGAATGTCCCAGCGATGATAATGCTCAAGGCGGTCCATGATGAGGTGGGCGCCCGGGCCGCGGTCGAAGATGTCGCCCAGCAGGTGCAGGCGGTCGATGCTCAAACGCTGGATGAGATAGCACAGCGCAATCACAAAACTCTCTGCCCGCCGCGTTCCGATGATAGTTCTCAAAATCACGCGCACGTAAGCCTCCTTGTCGCGGTCTTCGCGGCTCTCATGGAGCAATTCTTCGATGATGTAGGCAAACTCCTCGGGCAAAGTTTTTCTCACCTTCGAACGCGTGTACTTCGAACTCACGCGGCGCACGATGGCAATGAGTCGAACGAGCGTTTCTTCGTAGAAAGTCGACATCTTCACGCCGCTCGCGCGCACCAGTTCCAAGCGCTCTTCGGGATAGTAAATCAGCGCGCAAATGTCGCGTATTTCTTCGGGCGAAGCCTCGTCGCCGAGCGCCTCTTCGGCCTTGCGTCGAATGTTTCCCGACGCGTTGCGCAGCACGTGTTCAAAGGCATCGTATTCGCCGTGCAGGTCGGCCAAGAAATGCTCCGTCGGTTTGGGCAAATGTAGGATGGCTTCCAAGTTTATAATCTCGGTCGTGACGCTCGGAATAGTCGGAAAATCGTGCGCCAGCAGGCTCAAGTAGCGCACGTCCGAGCGACTAAAATGTAGGTCTCTGCGTTTCATCATTCAATTAGCTGTTTCGGTAGTCTGTCGGCGAGATGCCGGTCACGTTGCGGAAAAATTTACCCATAAAACTCTGATTCTGGAAATTCATCGTAATCGAAATTTCCTTGATGGACATGCTTCGGTCGCGCAACATACTCTTGATTTCGGCCACTACGAAGTTCGTAATCCAATCGCCCGCCGTTCGTCCGCTCATGCGCTTCACCACCTCCGAAAGATACTTTGGCGTGAGGTGCATTTGCTCGGCATACCACTGCACTTCGCGCTGTTGGCGGAAATTCTGCGTGAGCAGGTGGAGGAAGCGGTCGAAAATGGCGTAATGCTGCGGCGTGCAAGCAACTTGGTCGCTCTGACGCGAGGCGAGCAGGTCGCAAACGTCGAAAGTGAGCACACGCAAAAGCGACGTGGTGGCTTCGCGAACGTGGCGCCTCTGCGGCCGACGCAAGCGCTTCAGCACCAACTGAAAACTCTCCTCGGCAGCCGCAAACTCACTCTCGTTCAACGGCAAGACGGGGTGGTCGAACCAATAGAGCATATAGGGCCACATATCCTGCAGGCCCGAGAAAACCTCCATCGAATACTCCGTGGAAACCAGCGCAATATAGCCGTCGAAATCAGGCGAGAAGTGGCAGTCGCTGAACACTTGATGCCCGAAGGCCACCAGCATGCCGCCGGCTTCCAGACGCTCATGGCGGTCGCGCACCTCGAAGTCCGCGCTGCCCTGGCGGCACAGACACACCAGCATAAAGCCCAGTTGAATGGCCTTGTCGGCCAAATCTAAATCGCGCACACTTTCCAAGAAGAGCACGTCGCCGGCTAACTCCTTTGACGGCGCATCGGCGAAGGCCAACGCGTCCGACATACTGACTTTTTCTACCATAGTCTTTTTTTCGGTTTTTCAATTTGGCCGCAAGATAGTGAAAACCGAAAAATATA
>Ga0065708_1007017_pt1 | contig 10218 bp, 10 predicted proteins | sample Hoacrofraction12_2_FD_59095 | JGI IMG/M metagenome (GOLD analysis project Ga0065708, IMG submission 59095) | Hoatzin crop microbial communities from Cojedes, Venezuela, sample from fiber fraction 12 v1 | ecosystem: Host-associated > Birds > Digestive system > Esophagus > Crop | place: Venezuela... | reverse complement strand
CTTAAAACGATTGAAACGATGAACAAGACTCTGATTATCTACGGTTCGACCACGGGCACATGCGAGCGCATCGCCGGCCTGATTGGTGAAAAACTGGGCGTGAACGACATCGTCAGCGCCAGCGAAGTGACTATCGACCAAATCAACGAGGCCCAGACGCTGTTGCTGGGCACGAGCACCTGGGGTGTCGGCGACATCCAAGACGACTGGTACACAGGCCTCGAGACGTTGAAGAGTGCCGACCTCACGGGCAAGACGGTCGCCATCTTCGGTGTAGGCGACTCCTGCTCGTTCTCCGACTCCTTCTGCGGTGGCATGGCCGACCTCTACCACGTCGCCATCGAGGGTGGTGCCACCGTCATCGGCCAAGTCTCGACCGACGACTACACCTTCGGCGACTCCGCCGCCGTCATCGACGGCCAATTCGTAGGCCTCGCCCTCGACGAGACCAACGAAGAGCACCGCACCGAAGGCCGCATCGACACCTGGCTCGCCGCTATTAAGGAGAGCTGAGAGACGATATAATTCGCGCAGACCAGCGCAGACTACGCAGACCTCTATTTACCCTGATAGAAGGTCTGCGCTCGTCTGCGCTGGTCTGCGTGCAAAAAAGAAAGTCTGCGGAGTCTGCGTAAGTCTGCGCGAATTAAACCACACTCCATTAATAAAAAAGTTGTACTTTTGTGGGTGATGAAAGTGGAGAAGATACTCGAGAGGACGTGGGTCGGTGTCGCGGTCGTTGTGGCACTGGCTGCAGTGGCGCTGGGGTATCGGTATGCGAGGTATGATGCGCTGGTGTACATGGGCGGCGACTCACATTCCTATTTTGATGCGTTCCAAGTGCTTTGCAGCGGGCAACTCGATGTGTACCGCACGCCGGTTTATCCGCTGGTGGTGGGCGCGTTCGATAGCCTCTTTGGGCCCATTCAGTTCCAGAGCGACATGATTTTTGAGCGACACACGGTGGCGGGCACGGGCGACTACATCTTTTATATAGTCCTGCTGCAAGACATTGTGCTGGTGCTGGCGCTGTGCTGTTTCTTGAAGATGATGCGCGGCTTGATGCGCTCGGGTACATGCGCGCTAGCGCTCACGGTGGCACTCGAACTGGTGCTGTTGCTCACGGCACGCATTACATCAATCGACACGGTCGAGACCGAGTGCTTTGCCCTCTCGTGGCTCATCTTCTACCTCTACTGCCTGTGGCGGTGGGTCGATGCGCACTCGTGGCGCTGGGGACTGGCGGCCTGTGTGTGGTCGCTGTTGCTCCTGTTCTTGCGCCCCTCGCTGTTTTTTGTGACGCTGATGACCTTAGTCGTGGCCGCCGCGATGGTGTGGCGTCGCAGTAGCCGCGGACACTGGCTCACGCTGGCCTGCACCGTGGCATCGCTGCTCCTCATGGTGGCTTATTGCCTGCAAATCAAGGCGCAGACGGGCCTGTTCACCCCCTCGGTGGTGAGCGTGATTAACCGCTATTTAGACCTGAAAATTTCGGGCATCCTCGATGGATTGCAACTCACCGATGCCACCCAGCAACAACTCCTCGACCTCTCGACCGCCGACAAGGCACAATACATCATCCGCGGTGGCGGTGCAGCCGCCTTCAGCGACCTGGTCAATAGCGTCATCGCCACCCACCCCAACGAATACCTACGCTGGACGCTCCACAAACTCGCTGCCCCGCGCCTGTGGCTCGAGCCCGCGCTGTGCCTGCTCGTGGTGATTGCTGCCGTGAAGCGCCGCAAGCGCCTTTCACGCCGCGACTACCTCGCCCTCATCATTGCCGCAATGGCGATGATGCACTGGGGCATTACCTGGCTGGGCGCACCCAATCAGTGGGCACGCCTGCTGGTGGCCAACGTTCCGATGCTGGCCATGCTGGTGGGCTATCTCCTTGACTATTTCTTGAATGGACTGAGGAAGCGCTCGCGCTTAACCACGTAGCGCGTGTGCTTGCCGCGGCCGATGCACTGTCCCACGGCATCGCGCGCCTCGATGTCGAACTCCAGGCGGCGTCCTTCCTGTGCCGTCAGTCGTGCCGTGGCGATGAAACTCTGGCCCACGATGCTGGGGTGCTCGTGCGTGGTGCTGATGGCCGAACCCACGGTGGTTTCGCCCTCGTCGAGGCCAGGTGCTACAGCCAGCATGGCAGCATGCTCCATGGCGGCAATCATGGCGGGCGTGGCAAGCACGTCCATGTCGCCCGAACCCAGGGCCGATGCGGTCATTTCGGGGGTAATGGTGAGCACAAAGCTATAGTTTGCGTTGGGGTCTATATTCATGTCTATCAAGTTTTTAGCGGGTTTATAACAACTGCCGCCAGCAGGTTGCCAGGCGGCAGTGTGATGGTAGTGAATAGTGGAGGTGAGCGTCGTTTGCTGGACTGCGATTAGACAAAGCGCCAGGTGATGATGCCCACACCCTCGGTGGTCGTGCTCTTGGGTACCGAGAACTGCGACTTGAGCGATTCTTGCTCGCACGAGCGGCGCACCTCGGGATGCGAGTAGGCCTCTCCCGAGCCGCCCACGGCGTTAGCCTGAATCACCTTGCCGCGGTTGTTGACGCGCACTTTCACGCGCACGGTGCCAGCCCACTGGCTGTGGGGACGCCCCCAGAACTCGAGCGTGTAGCCATCGAGGCCGCCGATGCCGGGTTTGCCGCTCAGTGCGCCATGCGATGCGTTACCGCTGGCGGTGCCTTGCTTGCCGCTGTTGCTGCCGCTATTGCCGCGTCCGAAGGCGTCGCGCACGCGGTTGTTGGTCGCCGTTTCGGTCGACTGCTTCACCTTGGGCTTCTCCTCCTTGGGCTTGGTGTTGGTCTTCGCGGGACCAGCGGGTTTGGGTTTCTCCTCCTTGGGTTTCTCTTTCACCTTCATGGGCGAGGGGTCGCGCGAGGTGACCAGTGGCGGTGTCTGCTTGGCAGGCTCGCCAGCGTCTTCCATGTCATCGCCCTCGATGGCGGGCTCGATGGCCTCGTCGGGGGCTTCTTCCGACGCTTCTTCTTGGTTTACTTCCTCGCTCTGCGTGGGCTGTGGCGTGTTACCCAGCATCACAAACTCGCCGCCAAAAAGGATGCTGTCTTGCTTGAGTTGCGTGAGCAGCTCACCGTCGCGCGGTGGGTACTCATAGTGCAACCCCGTGTAGAGCAGCGTGAGCACTGTTCCCGCTGTGATGAGCAGCGTGAGCAGCAGCGCGGCCAAACGGCCTTTGCGATTATCCTCTTGAGTGGTTGTGGTCATGCGTGATGATTGACGATGATGACGGGTGGGTTAAATGGCCTCGACAGCCTGTGTGCCCTCGCCAGCGGGCGCCGCAGTGCTGGGCGCAGGTTGCTGGGTGGGTTGCTGGGTGGGTTGCGTGATGCTGGGCGTGCCCTGTGCGGGCTTGGTGGCCAGCACGATTTTCACGCCACACTTGGCACCCTTATCCAGAATTTCGACGATTTTCCCGTAGGGGACTTGCTCGTCGGCATACACGGCGACAAACTCGGCAGGATTGGCAGCATGCAGCGACTGCATGAAGCCTTCGAGCTGGGTGGCGTCGAGCGGGGCGAGGTCGGCATCGGTCGACTGCTCGCCTTGCGAGGCAAACATGTTCAGGTCCTTGTCGACATAGATGCGCGTGGTCGGCTTCAGAGCCGTCTGCTCGCTGCTCTGCGGCAGGTTAACCTCGAGGGCGCTTGGGAAAACAAACGTCGAGGTCACCATGAAGAAAATGAGCAGCAGGAAGATGACATCGGTCATCGAGGCCATGCTGAACATCGACAAGGTATCGTGTTGACGTCGTAGTGACATAATCGGTTGATTTCTTGAGAGGTTAACGGGGAAAGTGGTTACTTCTTAGCGGGCTCGTTGAGCAGGTCCATAAATTCCATGGTCTTGCCCTCGAGTTTGTTCATCACCTTGTTCACGCGCGAGGTCAGGTAGTTGTAGGCAAATAGTGCGATGATGCCCACCACAAGACCACCCACGGTGGTTACCAGCGCCTCGTAGATGCCGCTGGCCAGAATGGTGACGTTGCTGTTGTTGCCCGCGCTGGCGAGCTGGAAGAACGCTTGAACCATACCCGTAACGGTGCCCAAGAAACCAATCATGGGCGCACCGGCTGCCGTGGTAGCCAGCCANGCAAANCCCTTCTCGAGCTTGGCAATTTCCATGTTGCCCACGTTCTCGATGGCCACCAGCACGTCGTTCATGGGTCGCCCGATGCGGCTCACGCCCTTTTCAATCATGCGAGCGTAGGGGGTGTTGGTATCNTTGCACAGCTGCAGGGCNTCGTTGACCTCGCCCTGGTGGATGTGGTTCTTGATTTTCTCCATGAAAGCGGCATCGTCGCGCGATGCCTTGTTGATGGCAAAGAAACGTTCAAAGAAGATGTAGATGCTCACCACGGCAAGCANTGCCAGTGGAATCATGAGCCATCCNCCCGCCATGGTGAGGTCCCATACCGAGAGGTCCTTGACAANGGGTTGTGCAGCGGGNGCCGCGGCGGCAAGGCTATCGGTAACAGCCTGGGCGGCNGTGTCGAGCATCGATTGTGCAGCTTCTTGTTGAGGCGCTGCGGCCTGAATCATGCTTAGTATCATGGAGTTGATGTGATGATAAGTATGTTATTGATGTTGATTACTAATGTGTNGTGGAGTGGGGGAGCGGTGTGCTCCCGCGGCCCTCCGCGTTATCGCAGGCAGTCCTTGTAGGCCTTGATGGTCTGCTCCAGGCCCANNTACAGGGCGTCGCTGATGAGCGCGTGTCCAATCGACACCTCCATCAAGTGGGGCACCGTGTGGGAAAAGTAGTGCAGATTCTCGAGGCTCAGGTCGTGCCCAGCGTTCAGTCCCAGACCCACGCGNTGAGCAGCCTCGGCNGCGGCAACGTAGGGTGCCACAGCCTCCTCGCGGNNAGCGGCATATTNCTCGGCAAACGGGCCNGTGTACANCTCCACGCGGTCGGCNCCCGTGCGGGCAGCCTCGCGGATGTTATCCACGTCGGTGTCGACAAAGATGCTCGTGCGGATNCCCGCCTCTTTNAGCCGGTCGACCACGCCCGTGAGGAAGTCCAGGTTCTCGGCCACCTTCCAGCCAGCCGACGACGTCAGTGCCGACGGGGCATCGGGGACCAGGGTCACCTGCGACGGCTTCACNAGNAGNACCAGCTTCAGGAAATCCTCGCTGGGGTAGCCCTCGATGTTAAACTCGGTGGTAATGAGCGGACGCAANGCCAGCACGTCGCTACGGCGAATGTGGCGCTCATCGGGGCGCGGATGCACCGTGATGCCNTCGGCACCAAAGCGCTCGCAGTCCTGTGCCACAGCCTCGACGTTGGGGACATTTCCGCCCCGCGCGTTGCGCAAAGTCGCAATCTTGTTGATGTTTACACTTAGATTTATCATTGTTTCAACAAAAATTTCTATATTTGCCCTCGTTTTAACATGCAAAGTTAATCACAAAAAGCAATAACACGAAACAAAAGGGCGCGAAATTGAAATTTCTTACACTTTTTTCAATCTCTACCCCTCGTGTTTCGGACTAATTAAGCATCTTTAACGACATGCACATCATTATCTACGGCAACGAATTTCAGCGCGAACGACTCGACGAGGTCGCCCAACTGCTGGCTCTGCTGCGCGAGCNNGGTCTCGAGGGTGGCATCGAGCAAGGCTACCACCACTACCTGAGCACCTGCACCGCCACGGCGACCGAGGCTGCACGCTGGCCCGCTGTNGCNGCCACGCCCACCGGCGATGAGCAGCTGGCAGTGAGCATCGGCGGCGATGGCACGCTNCTCACCACCGTGATGCACGTGGTCACCGCGGGAGTCCCCGTGGTGGGCATCAACATGGGNCACCTGGGTTATCTCACGGCTTGCAGCGTGGCCGAGGCNCCCGCGATGGTCGACCAATTGCTTNCTGGACAGTACGATACCGAGGACCGCGCCATGCTGCGCGTCACCTGCGACCAAGCCACCATCCGCCATCCGTTTGCGCTCAACGAAATCGCCATCCTGCGTTCGGGCAAGACGTCGACCATCGCCATGGAGACGTCGCTCAACGATATCCCGCTCACTACCTATCGTGGCGACGGCTTGGTGGTGTGCACGCCCACCGGCAGTACCGCCTATAACCTGAGCGCGGGCGGCCCCGTGATGAACCCCACCACGGCGTGCTTGGCACTCACGCCCATCTCGCCGCACTCGCTCACGATGCGACCCATGGTGGTCCCCGACACCACCATCGTCACCGTGCGCACCATCACCCGCGAGGGTAACTACCTGGTGAGCGTCGACGGTGAGGACACCGTCTGCCCCTGCAATTCGGTCATCACCATCGACCGTGCACCGCTGAGCGCCCGCATCATCTACCAACGCGGTCACGACTTCGCCAGCACCCTGCGTCACAAACTCCTGTGGGGCGCCGACCGCCTGTAACCGCCACTTTTTTAAGAAGGAAACGATGGCGCAATATTACCACGACGACAAGGAATTCGGCCGCATCTACATTCTGATGAGGCGAAACATGCGCACTGTCCGTTTTCAGTGGGAAAGCGATGGCCACCTCCATGTACACTGCCCACCCATCGGGGCCTCGGACCTGCAGCGCATCATCGACTACAACCGCGCCGGCATCCGCGCTACTATTGCTGACGCGAAAAGCAAACCCGCCTTTGCCTACCACGTCGGGCAGGTGATACCCTGCATCGGCTTCGACATCACCATCACCACGCAAGACGAGGACCCCCAGCACATCAAGTATAAACTCAATACCGACCCTATGCAGCTGAGAATCCCCTCGTCGCTCGACCCCGCCTCGCCACAGGGTGTCACCTGGATTGCTTCCTGCATTGGCAACATCTTGCAGGCAAAGGCCCACGACCCGCTCCTCGCCCTGCTCAAGCGCGAGGCAGCACGCACGGGCGTACAGGTCAACGGCTTTGAAATCGGCCACGGAAAGAAAAAACTGGGTCACTGCACCTCGCGCGGCGTCATCATGCTCTCCCGCAACGTTGCCCTCCTCCCCGAGGAGCTCGCCTGCTACATCATCTGTCACGAACTCGCCCACCGCACCTACCTATCCCACAACGCCGACTTCCACGCCCTGGTCAACAAATACACCGGCGGCCGCGAAGCCGAACTCGAAAAATCCCTCAAATCTTTCATGCGCAACAATTTCCCCCTCCCCCTCGGCTAATTTGCGCAATCGCTGCGAAATCATTACCTTTGCACCCTCAATGAAGGCGATTAAAAATATTCTCAACAACATCGGGTTTTACCTCGTTTACGGCTTCTGGTACGCGCTGTCGCTGCTGCCGATGTGGCTGCACTACGTCCTGGGCGACATCCTGGGATGGCTGCTGGGTAGCGTCGTGGGCTATCGCCGCAAGGTAATTCGACGCAACCTCGCTAACGCTTACCCCGACAAGAGCGAAGCCGAGCGGCGTGACATCGAACGTGGCTTCTACCGCTACTTTGGCGAGTATATCGCCGAAACCGTGAAATTTGCCTCGATGAGCGAGAAGAGCATCAACCGCCACATCACCTTCGAGGGCGTCGACAAGCTCAACGAAATCCTCAACAGCGGCCAGTCGATTGCGCTCATGCTGGGCCACTACGGCAACTGGGAATGGGTCACCTCGCTCGCCTCGCACGTCAGCGCACCCGACCAAACGCTAGCCATGGGCCAAATCTATCACCCACTCGAGAATCCCGTCATGGACCGCGTGATGTTGCGCGTGCGTAACCGCTTTGCCAGCAAATGCATCTCGATGAACGACACGCTGCGTTGGGTCATCGGTCACAAACACGAGGGACACGTCACCATGGTTGGCTACATCAGCGACCAGGTGCCCCTGTGGTGGAACATCCATCACTGGCTCACCTTCCTCAACCAGGACACNCCCGTCTTTACCGGCGTCGAACGCATTGCCCGCAAGCAACACCAAGCGGTGGCCTACGTCGACGTGTTCCGCGTCTCCCGCGGCCACTACCGCTGCGAGATGCGCATCCTCACCCGCGAGCCNCAAGACCTGCCCCCCTACGANGTCACCAACCGCTACTTCGCCGCCCTCGANCAAACCATCAACCGCGCCCCCCAGTACTGGCTNTGGAGCCACAACCGCTGGAAACGCACCCACGCCGAATTCGACCGCCGCTACCAAGTCGTCAACGGCCGCGTCATCGAACGAAAACCCTAATTCGCGCAGACCTTCTATCAGAGTGGAGAGTGAAGAGTGAAGAGTGGAGAGCAGGCGCGTTCCGCGCTATAGGTTTTGCACGCAGACCAGCGCAGACCANCGCNGACCTTCTATTTTTTTAAGTAGGGTTGGGATCAGAGGGAGTATTCTTTGCGGAGCCACAGTTCAAAAACGGGGTCGATGATTTGCAGCGTTCCTTTGTTTTTCTCAACGAGGTCCTTGGCTACTAGTGCTTTTTTGTTCCGCGTGATTGTTCTNGGGAGGCCGAGGTNGTATTTGTTCACTACTTCGGTGGCGTTGAAATGTTGCTCGCCGGCTGCAATGGCTTTCAGCATTGCAATTTGANAGGCGGTGAGGTCATCGAGTTCGTTTTGGAACACTTCTTCGTTGGTGTCCAAGAGGAATTGCAGCTGTCGTTCAAGGTCGTTCTCGGTCACTTCGTCCCCAGAGTGCGACCACAGGAAAAAACAATATTGCTGGACATACCATGAGTTGTATTTCACTGTTTCACAGACTTTTTCGGCCAGTTCCTCGCTGATGTGCTTGCCTGTCTTTTTNAAATTGTTGACGATGTAGGGCAACCAATATTTTTTCTCTATTCTTTTGAGATGCATCAACTGGCCAAATTTGTAGAATGGGCTATTGGCATTGTTGAAGATGTTTGTCATCATGTGCATTTTGCTGCCGTACAGGCAATAGGTGGTGTTTTGCTGCTGTTGCCATTCCGACCGCATCATNGATTCCAATTTTTTCCATCCGTTGATGTTGGCAAGCTGCTGAAATTCATCGATGCAAACGATGATTTTAATCTTCTTCTCCTGGGCAATCTTTTCGGGCAGTTGCAGTATGCTTTCGGGAGTTTCTTTCAGCGGGTTAATCTTCAAACTCACTTCGATGGCGTTGAGCGGGTCGCCCCCAATGGTAATGCTGGGAGAGATGCGTTTGATGAAGTTCATGATGTCGCTCCACCGCTGCTGCATTGTTGAAGCCACGCCTTGTATGACAGCCGAGGCAAACTTGTTATAGAACTCCTCTTCGGTATGTATCTTGTAAGCATCGAGAAAGCAGACTCTTATGTCCTTTCTTTCCTCTTGAAGTTCTCTCATCGCTACTTTTACCAACGATGATTTTCCCCACCTACGCGGGGAAACTAGGATGGTATTGATGCCATGCCCAAGGAAATTTTTGAGTTCTCGGCGATCATCTTCGCGGTCTATAAAGCTTTCTTTATCAGCCAGTTTTCCGTATTGAAATGGTATNTCCATAATGAACTGTTTTTTTGATTTCCTAAACATTGTTCGGGCTAACTAAAGCCCCTATATCACACAAATCCGCTGCAAAGATACAAAATTATACACACATGTATTATACACACATGTATAATTTTTGTTATTTTTATCTTAAACCATTAATAGACAATGTAATGNGGATATAAAAAAAAAGTCCGCGCTGGTCCGCGCTGGTCCGCGTGCAAAAAAAATAGATAGTTCGCGCTGGTCCGCGCGAGGAAAAAATAAAAAGGTCTGCGGAGTCTGCGCGAGTCTGCGCGAATTTTTTTTTTGGTGGTTTTCGGAAATTTGCTTTACCTTTGCACCGCATTTTAGGAATCGGGGTGTAGCACAGTTGGTTAGCGCGCCACGTTCGGGACGTGGAGGTCGGAAGTTCGAGTCCTCTCACCCCGACCCGAAAAACAAGAGCGACAGATGTTCATCATCCGCCGCTCTTAATTTTTTTGCCCCTCCCGGAGCCCCGTTACGCGCTTTATTTCGGTAGGAGTTTATCGACGAGTTCGTCGGTAAATTCTTGAATGTCGCTGGGGTCGCTGAGGGCCTTGGGAAGGCTGTTGGCAACATTGGGAATCGAGGACGCGGTTTTTTTGATGTAAACGCGTGTCACCTCAGCAGCTTTGTCACGAATCTGCCTCAATTCCTCTTCGGTAGGCTGGTAATCCTTGTTTGCTGCGTCGATGATTTGGATGTCCGACTGCATTTGGTTCACAATGCCCGCAAGCTCAATCGGGTCATCCGTCTGCTC
>Ga0065708_1000279_pt1 | contig 10218 bp, 8 predicted proteins | sample Hoacrofraction12_2_FD_59095 | JGI IMG/M metagenome (GOLD analysis project Ga0065708, IMG submission 59095) | Hoatzin crop microbial communities from Cojedes, Venezuela, sample from fiber fraction 12 v1 | ecosystem: Host-associated > Birds > Digestive system > Esophagus > Crop | place: Venezuela... | reverse complement strand
AATAAATTTTAGCCTATAATTTAAAAATTATAGTCAGTAATTTTAAAATTACAGCCACAAATTTTTAAATTATAGGCTAAAATTTGAAAAACCCTGCCTGCGGGCTTTTTTTTGTGGGCGGGCGGTGGATTTTTGGAGCGCGGAGGATGGGTTTTCGAACTTTAGTTTGTATTTTTGCAGTTCCAAACTCACCCTTTCCGCATTTCCATCTCTCACAATGAATACGAACGATTTTATTGGGGCCCTTCAGAATTTNTCCGACGAGGAACTCACNCCGCAGGCCATCCAAGACGCCGAACGCGACATCCANCAGCAAAAGCTGCTGCTCGAACACCTTGAGAGCGACATCGACCTGAAGAACAAACAGCTCGATTGGCTCGANGAATACGAGCAATTCCAACGCCGNCTGCAGAGTCTGGANGAAGACTACATGGGCTGGCAGAAGGATTTGGACGCCCGCAAACTNGATGTGCAGGCACTNGAGCGCTACGACAGCGTGGTCGGCCTGCAGGGCATNTACGAGGAAATNCGCNTGCGNCGCGGCGACGTGCGACNCCAACAGGAGGAGTTTGAGAAGATTACGGCCGAACTGCTGGAGAAACAGCGGGCCGANCACGACCTCTCCGGCGCGTTCGAGGCGGCCAAGGTGGAAATGGAAGATGCGCAGAAGCAGTACGCCCTGCGTCGCGANGCCCTGAACAAGGGATACGGCTTGATGGGCGAGATTGAGGAGGCCACGAAGGCTGTGGAGAAGNTGTCGAGCCGACTCAAGACGGCCGAGAGCGTGGCTGCCGAGCGCTTTCGCGCAGCCGAGCGCAAGAAGGAGGAGGCCGAGAAGGTGCAGAAATCGCTGCAGGACACGCGCGCACACCAGCAGGCCCTCTCGGTTCATCGCGTGATTTTTGAACGCATGGAACTCATCAGCGACAAACTCCAGACCTTCAAGAGCGAACGCGAAATTAGCGAAGAAGACAAGAAAAAGCAAGAACAACTCAATCAAAAAAGCGAAAAAATTCAGCAACTNGCCTTTCAAGCGGAGCAAAACCACAAAAAGAAAATCGAACAGTTGGCTTCGCTGAAAAGTCAGTTGGAACAGCACGCCTCGCTCATCAGCGGAAAAAATGGTGAGCAGATTCGCGAGCAGCTCTATAGNAACGAGCAAAACCTGCTGGCNATTTCGCACGCCACTCCGCTCTGGCAGCGCATTGCGAGCGGCTACGAGCANTTGCAAACGCTGCGACAATCNATTGCGCGGCAGGGCGTCGAAATNGAACAGGCCAAAAACGAAATACGTCAGTTGGAAGGNGATTTGGCGGCCTCCGACGAACTCTTCAAACACNTGAACGAGAATTTTATTCTCTCCAATTCGAAAGATATTCAGCTGCTTCGCGCCAAACTGAAGGAAAATCAGCCCTGTGCGGTCTGCGGCGCCACGCATCACCCCTATCACACCGACGACGACCGCGTGGAGGGTGAGAATATGAAGAATTTGTCGGAGACTTTCCAGCACGTGCGCGACAAGCGCGAAGCCACGACGAAGCGGCGCGACGAACTGGCGCTGCAGCTCAAGCAAAAGGAGGGCGAATACCGCACTTCGCAGCACTTCTACGAACTGATGCGCAAGTCGCAGTCGGCCGACGAAGAAGAATGGCAGATATATGCTTCGCTCGACCGGAGTTTTTCGGAATGTTCGCCCTCGGTGAATCGCGAGGCGCGCGAACTCATGCTCTCNATGCTGCACGACAGCAATCGCAAGATGCGCGACCGCCTGCGCGGCGAACTCGANGANTACAACAAACANGTGGACGAAATCAAACGCCTGCGCGAGGAAATCGAACAACTGCAGAACGAAATNACGTCGGCGGCTTCGAATTTGGAAAGCCTTCACACCGACCTNAAAATAAACGACGACCGCGCCGACCAATTGGCCTCNCGCATCGCCCTTTCGGAGAAAACGTGTGAGCAGCTCTACACCGATTTGGACGAGATGATTACGATTGCCGACTGGTTCCCGCAATGGCTGAACAACCCCGAGACTTTCCGCTCNCGTTTGTTCGAANTGGGGCGCGATTGGCACAACACNCTCTCCAGNATCGACGAACTGCANGACAAGGAAATCATTCTTCAAGAAGAGGTGAAGACGGCCACCGACAGCGAGAACGAGACGCGCGCCGAGGCCAACCANATTCGCGACGAATACGACTACGAGCGCGAACGCCTTGAACGCAAAAAAGAAGAATTGCGCCAAATTTTGGCCGGCAACCTGCCCGAAAACGAGGAGGAGACCATCAAGCGATACGTCGAGAAGACCGAAAAAGCGGCCGCCGACGCGCGCCAAAAATGGATGGCCAGCAAGGAAGACCTCAAGGCCGTGGAGGGAAGATATGCGCAGGCCGANCAGGCGCAAAAGAAGAGCGAGGAANAATATACGCAGAAGAGCACCGAGCTCGACTTGGAACTCAATCGCTTCAACGCCTATAATTCGCCGCTGCAGATTGTGGAGTTGGAAAAAATCTTCCAATCAAACCGCGATTGGAAAGCCCTGCGCACTGAAATCGAGGCCCTTCGCGAGCGAAAAAATATCGCCCAGTTCCAAGTGGAGCAGGCGCGCAGACATTTGCTCAATCTGCAAACGCGGCCGCACCAACCTTCGGGAACGGGCGACGAAACGCGAGAAGCCATCNTGCGACAGCGCGAANAACTCAAGATTCAGAAGCAAGATTTGGAGAAGAAATTCCAACGCCTCCAACTGCTCATTTTGGCTTATTCAGAATCCAGAAGACANTAATATATATANGGCCTTATGAAACGCATACTCGCTGCCGTGATAGTNGGCATTTTTAGCATCATAATTTCAGAGAACACTATGGCAGAANCGCTGCAATCGGACNAACAAATAGGCTACGTGGAGCAAACAAGCTCGTGGGTCTATCTCTACGACNCGCAAGGCAAGCGCTACAAGACCCTTNCGGCCNGTTCGACGGGCGAAATTTTGGGCTACAGCGCCACTTTTTTCGTTTCGAAGAAAGGCTCGTGGATTTACCTCTTCGACGCGCAAGGCCGGCGCTATAAAACGCTGGCAGAGTCGAGCGTGGGCGACGTGATTGGCGTGAGCGCCAATGGTTTCACCTCGCGCAAAGGCTCGTGGGTCTATACCTTCGACCGCGAAGGCAAGCGCATCAATTCGCGCGCAGCAAATTAGGGACGGGCTTATTCGTAGGCCGACAAATTGAAATAGGGGCGGACGGCGGGCCAATAGTCGGCCGACTGCTGCTGAAGCGCGGCATCTTCGGCAGCCGGCATCTCGACGCACATNTGNAGCAGGCGGCCGCCGGCAGCGGCGACGTAGGCCAGTCGAACGCGCTCCTCGCCCGAGGGAAGGGTGATGCGCATGCGCAGCCGCAGCATGTTGCGATTATTATAAGTGAGGCGGCGCAATTCGTGAATATAGTATTTGGCGCCCGAGTCGCACGTGGGCAATAATTGTTTGTAGAGCCAGCCGCGGTAGGTCTCTATTTCGTACCAAATCTCGTCGCTTTCTTCGGTTCGGCCGCAATCTTCGGCCCATGCCACGATGCCTTTTTGCGCGTCGGCCTCGCGGAAAAGTTCGCCGCCCACGCGCGCCGTCGAAGTCCACGAGACTTTCGGATTGAGCGACCACATCAAATTGAAATTGCGAAAGCCGTATTTGGGTTGAGCGGCGGCAGAAAGGGGCAGCACCAGCACCAACGCGAGCGCCNCAAGCAGGTTTTTGGAGAAAGCATTCATAGTNTTTNGGGTCTAAAAGAAAGGCGTTTGAAATTTCGTCTGCAAACATAGTCTTTTTGCCCATAAAAACCAANCNNNTTTGGGATTATTTCAAAAGCAGCACTGCGTTTGAAAACGCCAAATCGTGCGAAAAATGCGCGCTGCCGACGCTTTTTTTNGGAAAAAGTCCCAAAATAGGCAAGAAATACGTAAATTTGCCCGATATTGGAAAAATCTGCAAAAATGAGTAGGATAGAAAAGAAACTGACAAGCGCCATTTTGAGTGCCGCGCAAGGCCTCTACGGCGNCGGCGTGAGCGAGAGCATGCTCACCCTGCAAAAAACAAAACGCGAGTTCGAAGGCCACCTGACGCTGGTGTGCTTTCCGCTGCTGAAACTGTCGAAAAAATCGCCCGCCGACACGGCCGAAGAAATTGGAAAGCGGCTGCTCGACGACGGCGTAATCGAAAAATACAATGTAGTGAAAGGATTCCTGAATCTCTCGATGAAACCGTCGGTTTTTGGCGATGTTTTGAGCGAAATAGACGCCGCGCCCGACTTTGGCCGCACTGCCGCCGGCGAGGAGAGCGAATTGGTGATGGTGGAGTTCAGCAGTCCGAACACGAACAAGCCGCAGCACCTCGGCCACTGCCGCAACAACCTGCTCGGCATGGCCCTGTCGCGCTTGTTGGAGGCATGCGGCAAGCGCGTGGTGAAGACCAACATCATCAACGACCGCGGCATCCACATTTGCAAATCGATGTTGGCTTGGCAGAAGTGGGGCAATGGCGAAACGCCCGCAAGCAGTGGCAAAAAAGGCGACCACCTCGTGGGCGACTACTACGTGCTTTTCGACAAGCATTATAAGCAAGAAGTGTGCCAAATTGCCGAAAAATATCAGCAAGCCGGACTTTCGGAAGAAGAAGCCAAAAAACGCGGCGAACAAGAGTCGCCCCTGATGCTCGAAGCCCGCGAAATGCTGCGCAAATGGGAGGAAGGCGACGNNGAAGTGCGCCAACTCTGGCAGACTATGAACAGCTGGGTCTATGAAGGCTTTGGCCAGACCTACGAAGAGATGGGCGTGAGCTTCGACAAAATATACTACGAAAGCCAAACCTANATGGACGGCAAAGCCAAGGTGCAGGAAGGTTTGGAGAAAGGCATTTTCTANAANCGCGANGACGGTTCCGTTTGGTGCGACCTGCGCGACGCCGGCCTCGACGAGAAACTGCTGCTGCGNTCCGACGGCACGAGCGTTTATATGACCCAAGACATCGGAACGGCCGCCCAACGCTTCAGCGACTACCCCATCGACCGCATGATATACGTCGTGGGGAACGAACAAAACTACCACTTCCAAGTGCTGAGCATCGTGCTCGACCGCCTCGGCTTCAAATGGGGCAAAGACCTCGTGCACTATTCCTACGGCATGGTGGAACTGCCCAACGGCAAGATGAAATCGCGCGAAGGAACNGTAGTGGATGCCGACGACCTGATGGCCGAAATGCGNCGCCAAGCCCGCCAATCCATCGATGAATCCAACCACTTCGAAGGCCGCAGCGAGGAAGAGAAAGACGATGTGGCCCGCCGCGTGGGACTGGGCGCGCTGAAGTATTTCCTGCTGAAGGTGGACGCCAAGAAAAACATGCTTTTCAATCCCGAAGAGAGCATCGATTTCAATGGCAATACGGGTCCGTTCGTTCAATACACCTACGCCCGTATTCGCAGCATTGAGCGCAAAGCCGCCGAGGCCGGACTGAACGCCGAAGTGAGCGTGAGCGCCGATGTTCCCTTTGAACCCAAAGAGCAAGAACTCATCCAGCATTTGGCCGAATACGAAGACACCATTGCNGCGGCCGGCGCGTCGCTCAGTCCGAGCCTCGTGGCCAACTATTGCTTCGAACTCGCCAAAGAATTCAACCAATTCTATCACGAGTTCCAAGTGCTCAAAGAGCCCGACGCCGCCAAGCGCGACCTTCGCCGCCTGCTCGCNCGGAACGTGGCCAAAGTGCTGAAGAGCGGCATGGAAATCTTGGGCATNGAAATGCCGGAGCGAATGTAGTAAGAATTTTTGGAAAAATGAAAACGATTTGCGTAGATGCAGCCTGTTCGGGCAATCCGGGCCAGATGGAATATCGCGGCGTGGACCTGACGACGCATCGCGAAATCTTCCACTTCGGCCCCATCTGGGGAACCAACAACATTGGCGAATTCTTGGCCATTGTTCACGCCCTTGCGCTGCTGCAGCAGAGCGGCGAGCAGGGCGAAGTGTANAGCGACAGCGTGTCGGGCATGGCTTGGGTGCGCAAAAAGAAGTCGGGCACCACGCTCAAGCGCGACGAAAAAACCGCTCGGGCGCTCGACCTCGTGGACCGCGCCATTGCTTGGCTCAAGCGCAACCCGCTGCACGCCCCCGTGAAGAAATGGGACACCCGCGAATACGGCGAAATTCCTGCCGACTTNGGCCGAAAATAGAACGACCTCAAAGCCATGAAAAAATTTCTCAAGGAAATCGGAAAGTACGTGCGGCCCTACAAGCGCTATCTGGCGGGTTCGCTGCTGTTCAACCTGCTTTCCGCCATTTTGAACGTGTTTTCGTTCCTGTCGCTCATGCCGATGCTGAAAATCCTCTTTCGCATCGACACGCAGACCTACGCCTTCATTCCGTGGGGACAGGAGGGCATGAGTTTCAAAGAAATNTTTTTGAACAATATATATTATTATACNACGACGCTCATCGACCAATTTGGCGCCTCGACCACGCTGCTGCTGCTGGGCTGCTTTCTCATTGCGACCACGCTGCTCAAGACGGGCTGCTACTTCGCCAGCGTGGGCATCATGGTGCCGCTGCGCACCGGCATCGTGCGCGACATGCGGCGGCAGATGTANCGCAAAATCACGTCGCTCCCCCTGAGTTTNTTCAGCGACGAACGCAAAGGCGACATCATTGCCCGCATGAGCGGCGACGTGCAGGAGATTGAGAATTCCATNATGGGNTCGCTCGACATGCTCATCAAGAATCCCATCCTCATCNTCTGCTATTTNGGCGTGCTCATNTANACCAGCTGGGAGCTCACGCTGTTCACGATTCTCGTNNTGCCGCTCTTGATTTGGCTGATGAGCACAATCGGGCGCAAACTTAAGAAAAAATCGCTGTATGCGCAATCGAAATGGAGCGAAATTCTCTCGCAATTGGAAGAAACGCTTGGCGGCATGCGCATCATCAAGGCGTTCACGGCCGAGCAGAAGATGAACGCGCGTTTCGACCGAATCACCGACGATTTCCGCCGCGCCTCCAATCGCGTGAGCATTCGCCAAGCCAGCGCCCACCCCGTGAGCGAATTTCTCGGCACTTGCCTCATCGTGCTCGTGCTTTGGTACGGCGGCACCCTGATTCTCGACGGCGAGCGCCCGCCCATCGACGCGCCGACGTTCATCTTCTACATGGTGATTCTCTACAGCATCATTCAGCCGCTCAAGGACTTCTCCAAAGCCGCCTACAACATTCCGAAAGGCATGGCCAGCGTGGAGCGAATCAATAAAATTTTGAACGCCGAAAATCCCATAAAAGAGCCCGAAAATCCCGATGAAATCGACCATTTAGAGCAGGAAATCGAGTTCCGCGACGTCTCTTTCTCCTACACCGGCAAGGCCGACGTCTTGAGCCACATCAATCTGAAAGTGCGCAAGGGACAGACCGTCGCCATCGTGGGCCAAAGCGGCAGCGGCAAGAGCACGTTGGTCGATTTGCTGCCGCGCTTCCACGACGTGAGCGGCGGCGAGATTCTCATCGACGGCAAAAACGTGAAAGCCCTGCGACTGAGCGACCTGCGCAGCCTCATAGGCAACGTGAACCAAGAAGCCATCCTCTTCAACGACTCCTTTTTCAATAATATCGCGTTTGGCGTGGAGAGCGCGACGCGCGAGGAGGTGGAGCAGGCCGCCAAAATTGCGAACGCCCACGACTTCATTGTGGAGAGCGAGCACGGCTACGACACCTTTGTGGGCGACCGCGGCTGCCGACTCTCCGGCGGTCAGCGTCAGCGCATTTCCATCGCCCGCGCCATCCTGAAAAATCCCGACATCCTGATTCTCGACGAGGCCACCTCGGCCCTCGACACCGAGAGCGAACGCTTGGTGCAAGAAGCCCTCGAACGGCTCATGAAGACGCGCACCACCATCGCCATCGCCCACCGCCTCTCGACCATCAAGAACGCCGACGAAATCTGCGTGCTCTACGAAGGAAAAATTGTGGAGCGCGGCACCCACGAAGAACTCTTGCAGAAAAACGGGCACTACAAACGCCTGAACGACATGCAGCAACTCTAAAATCGAAGCAAATGAAGCGCATTCTCATCACCGGCAGCAGCGGTTTCATCGGCAGTTTCATGGTCGAAGAAGCCCTTTCGCGTGGCTACGATGTTTGGGCCGCCGTGCGTCCGAGCAGTTCGAAAAAATACTTGCAAGACGAGCGCATCCATTTTTTTGAAATCAACCTCTCCGACGAGGCAGACCTGAAAAAACATCTGAGTGAGGTGGAGCCCTTCGACGCCGTGATTCACGCCGCCGGCGCCACCAAATGCCGCCGCCGTGAGGACTTCCGCCGCGTGAACACCGACGGCACGCGCAATCTGGCCCGCGCCCTCGTCGAAACCAAGCGGCTGAAAGGGCGTTTTGTGTTTATGAGTTCTTTGTCTATCTTTGGGCCCATCCACGAGGACAATTATGCGCCCATCACCGACGCCGACACGCCGCAGCCCAACACGGCCTACGGTGAGAGCAAGGTGGCGGCCGAACAAGCGCTCGCCGAAATCGACGGGTTGGACTACGTCGTGCTGCGCCCCACCGGCGTCTATGGGCCAAGGGAGAAAGACTACTTCCTGATGGCCAAAAGCATCAAGCAGCACGTCGATTTCGCCGTGGGTTTCAAGCGCCAAATCATCACGTTCGTCTATGTGAAAGACGTCGTGCAGGCCGCCCTGCTCGCCATCGACCGCGGGCCGAGTCGCCGCGCCTACTTCCTGAGCGATGGCGGCGAATACGACAGCCGCGCCTTCTCCGACCTGCTGCAAAAAGAGATGGGCGTGCGTGGCGTTTGCCACATCAAAGCCCCGCTCTGGGTGCTCCGCGTCGCCTGCGCCGTGAGCGAAAAAGTGGGCAAAATCTTTGGAAAAACACCTACATTAAACCTTGATAAATATAGAATTCTGAGACAACGAAATTGGACGTGCGACATCGCGCCGGCCCGCAATCTGCTGGGCTATTCGCCCGAATATCCGCTGGAACGCGGCGTGCATGAAGCCGTTGCATGGTACAAAAAGAACAATTGGCTATGAGTAAAAAACACAAAACCTCGCAAGAGCGATGGCAAGACTTTCGCGAATGCGCCCAACCCCTCGAACACTTCAAGAAAGGCCTGCTGCCCATCGAAATTGTGACGCTGGCCTACGCCGCCTTTACGCTGTTTCTCACGTTCTGCCTGTGGGGCGAATTGCAGTCGCCCTTGCTGCGCGTGTGCGAACGCTTGGCCATCGCCTTGGGCGTCATCGTATTTTATTTTGTCTATAAGACGAAGCCCAGCGAACTCACGCGCTTCTTGCGCAATATGTACTGCCTCGCATTGCTCCTGTTCTGGTATCCCGACATCTACCACTACTGCAGTGTTTTCGGCAATTTCGACCATCTCTTCGCCGAGGCCGACAAGACCGTTTTCGGCTGCCAGCCCGCCCTTGTCTTCTCGCAAATTTTGCCGGGCCGCCTGTGGAGCGAACTGTTCTACATGGGCTATTTCTCCTACTACGTGATGATTGTGGCTGTGCCCATCATGGCTTTGTGGAAGACGCGTCGCCTGTTTGAAAAGACGCTGTTCATCGTGCTCACGTCGTTCTTCCTCTACTATCTCATCTATCTCTTCTTGCCCGTCGCCGGCCCGCAATACTACTTCCCGCTCATCGAGGCAAACGACGTGGCCGTGGGCGTCTATCCGCAGGCCGAAGAATTTTTCGCGACCAACTTTGTCGTAGGCGATTCCGGCTTGCCCTCAGGCCTGTTCCACAGTCTGGTGAGTATGGCGCAAGTGGGCGAACGTCCTATTGCCGCGTTCCCGTCGTCGCACGTTGGCGTGGCCACCATCCTGCTCATTCTCATTTGGCGCCATCACAAAAAGTCCGCCTTCTTCTGTTTCCTGCCCTTCTACGTCCTGCTGTGCCTTGCCACGGTTTATATCAAGGCGCACTACCTGCTCGACGTGTTCGCCGGCTGGATTACGGCCATTTTCTTCTACCTATTGGCCCATTGGCTCTATAGTCAGCTCCACCACCACTCCCATTCTTCGAGCAGGAGCGGGAGTTCGAGCCAATCGTCTTCTTCTCACCACCATCATCACCACCATTCCCACTGATTTGCGATATGAAAAAACTCAGCCTTCTCCTCCTTTCCGGCCTCTTCGCCGTGGCCCCCGCCTTTGCCCAGA
>Ga0065708_1006940_pt1 | contig 10219 bp, 9 predicted proteins | sample Hoacrofraction12_2_FD_59095 | JGI IMG/M metagenome (GOLD analysis project Ga0065708, IMG submission 59095) | Hoatzin crop microbial communities from Cojedes, Venezuela, sample from fiber fraction 12 v1 | ecosystem: Host-associated > Birds > Digestive system > Esophagus > Crop | place: Venezuela... | reverse complement strand
CAGTATCCGGCCATGAACCGTTTCGTCGCCGGCAACCGCGTCTATGCCCATAGCGACGTTCAGATCGTCATGGCGGTCAAGAAGACCCTCGAGCTGGACGGAGCGGAGACCATGATCAAGGTCCACTTCTCCCCGTCCGATACTATTTATGACGTCTACCGCAAGATGAACGAGGAGATCGAGAAAACCAAAAATTCCGACGACAGTGACGTGGAAAATTTCGCCAATGCTTTCCGTATCCTGCCGCGGCCGGTGTTTCATTCCGCTCTCGGCATGATCCGTGCGGCCGATTATATGGGATGGCTTCCCGAAAGTCTGCTGGAGATCAGTCCCTTCCACGGCTCCATGATCATCACGGATCTGGGTTCTCTGGGCGTCGCTCCCATCTATCATCACCTGTATGATTTCGGAACCCTTCCGATCTTCGTGTCCTTCGGCGCCAAACGGAAAGCCTATGAAGTCAACCGCAAGGGGGAAGTCATTCAGAACAAATATTTGGATCTGAAGATCTCCCTGGACGAGCGCATTGCCGACGGCTTCTACATGTCGTCCGCCTTAAAGCAGTTCAGCCGCCTCGTTTCCGATCCGTCGGCCATGACGGAGCCGCCCGAGGCCGTAGTCCCGGATCCCATGATCTGATAAATCCAATAAATCAAAAAATGAGCCTTCTTTCAAAAAGAAGGCTCATTTTTTGTTCTTTATTTAATTCTCAGCGGCTCACCAGGATCTCCCGGAGGCCTTCCACCACCGTATACGGGACTCGCAGATCGCCGGTTCCCGTTCCGATCTTGATATGCGGCTTGTTTTCCCCGTGAAAGTCGCTGCCGCCCGTGGGATGAAATCCGTATTTTTCGGCCGTCTGCAGCAGATACCCGATCTGTTCCGCCGTATAGCCGGAATAGTAGCACTCGATTCCCTCGATGCCGATCTGACGGCAGTGGGCAAACAGTTCCTGCCTCTCCTCTTCCTCAAACCGGTACTGGAAAGGATGCGCCAGAACGGCGATGCCGCCGGCACCCCGGACGACCTCCACCGCTTTTTCCAGCGGCACGAATTGGCGTCGGATATAGTATTTCTGTCCCGGATTCAGATAACGCATAAAAGCATCTTTCACCGAATCGGCATAGCCCAGTTCCACCATTCTTCGCGCAAAGTGGGGTCTTCCCAGGGCAGCATGAGGATAGTCTGCTTCCAGCTGCTCCCTGGAAATATCGATGCCGTCGTCCTGCATCAGCCTGAGGACCTTGTCGTTGCGCTCTTTTCTTGCCCACACCACCCAGTCGAGCATTTCCTGCATTCCGGGATCGCTGCGGTCGAAGAAATAGCCCAGCATATGGATTGACCTTCCGTGATAGCCGGAGCCCACTTCGATTCCGGGGATCACCTCGATGCCGTTCTGTGTCCCTGCATTCTGCGCTTCCTCGATCCCTCCCACGGAATCGTGGTCCGTGACCGCCACGGCGGTCAGGCCGCCCTCCTTTGCGATCTCGAGGATCTGGCTGGGTGTGCAGGTCCCGTCGGAGTTTGTGCTGTGAATATGAAGATCCACATAGTTCATTTCATGATCTTCTCCAGTTCCTTGGTTGCTTTTTCATAAATGGATTCCGGTTCTTCCCCGATATAGAACTTCCCGTCCTCATACAGGATCTTTCCGTTGACCATCGTCATCCGGATATTTTCCTTGGACCCGGCATAAACGAGGTTCTTGGGAATGTTATGCACCGGCTGCATGTTGGGTCTTGCCATGTTGATGACGATCAGATCGGCTTTCTTTCCCACGGCGATGTCATCGCAGTCCTCCCGGCCCATGGCCCGGGCACCGCCGACGCACGCCATTTCCAGCACCTTGTACGGATCGCAGGCCGCCGCATCCTTAAGAAGGTATTTCTGCAGCACCGCGGCAAGATACATCTCCCGGAACATATCCAGGGCGTTGTTGCTGGCCGCTCCGTCCGTGCCGATGGCCAGAGGGATTCCCTCTTCCATGTAGCGGCACAGCGGGGCGATGCCGCTGGCCAGTTTCAGGTTGGACGAGGGATTTGTCACGACCCACAGTTTTCTCTCCCGGAAGATCTCGATATCGTGCTCCGACAGATAGACGCAGTGATACCCGCCTCCGCCGTAATCAAACAGTCCCATCTCCTCAAAGACTTCCGTCGGCGTCTTGCCGTGGTTTCTTGACAGGCAGCTGTCGACCTCGTTCTGGGTCTCCGAGTTGTGGGCAAAAAACGGTGTCTTGTATTTGTGGACCAGATCGGACATGAACTGGAGCCGGTCTCTGCCCGTGGTGTATTCCGCGTGAACGCCCAGACAGAAGGAGATCAGATCATGGTAGTTATTGAATTTGAGATACTCTCTTTCCACGTTATCCGGATCTTTGTCGAAATCGTTGAGCGCCGAGCAGATCACCGTGCGGAATCCGCAGTCGATGTTGGCTCTCACATAATCGTCGTTGTGGAAATACATGTCGAAACTTGCGGTAATGCCGCTGGACAGGTATTCCATGATGCCGATCCTGGTCATTTCATACAGCAGATCCCCGTTGAGCTTGGCCTCCATGGGGAAGACCTGCTTTTCCAGCCAGTCCTGCAGCGGCATGTCGTCGGCATAGGACCGAAGGAAGGTCATGGCCGTATGCGTATGCGCGTTTTTGAAAGACGGCATGATCACATCGCCGTTTAAGTCGATCTCTCTTTCGAATTCCGGTTTTTCCTCTGCTGCCGGTCCCACATAGGAGATTTCGTCGTCCTTTACCCAGAGTTCGCAGTTGTCATCCACGTGGACGCCTCCGGCAAAGCTTAAAATCTTTCCATTGTAAAATCTAATCATTGTTATCCTCCGATCCGTTTCGCCATGATGTCATGAGCCAGTTTTTCCTGCTCATCTTCCAGCGGAGCCATCTGTGCATTGCCGTATTTTCTGTTCAGTGCAGTCTGAAGTATGTAGTCGCACAGTTCCGGATTTTTCGGCAGCACCGGTCCGTGGCTGTAGGTGCCGAACACATTCTTGTAACGGGCGCCCTCCGTGCCGTCCTCGCCGTTGTTTCCGAATCCCGCGGTGACCTTTCCCAAAGGCTTGACCTTATCTCCCAGATAGGTCTTTCCGCTGTGGTTTTCGAATCCCACCACCAGACTTCCGCCGGATTCTTCCGTGCACTGGTATTTATAGTTTCCGATCATCCGGGTGTCCGATCCGATGGTATACAAATCCAGCGCCCCGATGAAATCGCAGCGCACGCCTTCGTGGGTCTGGTAGTAGTTTCCCAGCATCTGATAGCCGCCGCAGATGGTCAGGAAGGTCTTCCCATCCTCGATGGCGCTTCGGATCTCGTCGTCTTTTCCCTTGTGCAGATCTTCCAGCAGGACTTCCTGCTCGAAGTCCTGGCCTCCGCCGATGAACATCAGGTCGAAGTCCGCAAGCCTGCATTCATCGCCGATCCCCACCCGGGTCACTTCGCTGCCGATGCCTCGCCATTCCAGTCTCTTCTGGAAGCAGACGATATTTCCTCCGTCTCCGTACAGATTCAGCACGTCCGGATATAAGTAGCAAATTTTAAGTTCCATAATAAAAATCCTGTGGTACCGCACCTTCCGTTCAGGTGCCGGTCTCTCCTTCCGCTGTTTTCGGTCTGACCGGGATCACTCCCAGAACTCCGTTCCTCCGCACCGGCGGATGATGTGCTCCCTGAGATCCAGCATGGCCGTATACGTGGGCATGATGAACACAGGAACTTCTTCTTTCTCTATAAGATCGATGAGCTTTTCGTAATCGGTCTCCATCGTCACTTTCTCCACGGGGATGCCGGCGTATTTGATCCTCAGCTGCATATCCGCCGCTCTCGTTCCCGCCACATAGACGTGACGGATCCTCTCGTTGATCGCCGCCAGCTTTTCGAATTCCGCATCCCAGATCCAGGAGATGTCCGTTCCGTCGGCACTGCGGTCGTTCAGGCAGACCGCCAGGGTGAATTCCTCTTCGATATCGCTCAGGAAGGCCACCGTCTGGCTGCACCCCGCGGGGTTCTTGACCAGCATCATGCGGGTCCCCCTGGCTCCCAGATCGAACTTTTCCATCCGGCCGAAGCCGCAGTTGAAGCTGGCCAGGGCCTGAAGCACCACCTCGTTGTCGATGCCCATCTCCATGCAGGCCGCTGTGGCGGCGGCGGCATTGTAGATGTTGTAGACCGCCGGAAGGTTGATGTTGGTCTCGTAGTCCGTTCCGTCGATCATCAGCCGGATGCGGCTTCCCTCCGCCGTAGTGGCCAGGATCTCCGTGACCGCGATTTCCGGGTCTCTCCGCTTATAGCCGCATTTCGGGCAGCGGAAACCGCCCAGATGGGCGTAGGTGGAATAATCGTACTCGTATTCCGTCTTGCAGCGGATGCAGTGCGTGGCATCCGAAACGGAAGGAGCGGTAGCGTTTTTAATCACGCCCTTGTTGAGTCCGTAGAACACGGCCCGGTTCGGCAGGTCCAGCGCCAGAGAAGACGTCAGCGAACAGTCTGCGTTCAGGCAGAGCACCGTGTCCGGGGTCTTCTGCAGTCCCGCCCGGATATTGTCCAGGGTATGGGTCACTTCGCCGTAGCGGTCCAGCTGGTCCCGGAACAGGTTCGTTACCAGAACCACTTCCGGCTTCATCTGACCGAAGACCGTCCGGGCGGCCGCCTCATCGCACTCGATGACCGCATATTTCTTTTTCGGCTTGCCGGTGAGCGTGGAATTGAGCACAAACTCCGTCGTGATGCCCGAAATGAGGTTGGCTCCGGACCGGTTAGTAAAATAATCCCTGCCGGCGTCCTTGAAGGCCTCCTCGACCATTCTCGAAGTCGTGGTCTTGCCGTTGGTTCCCGTGATCGCCACCGTATGCACATCCCTGGCAAGGTAAGCCAGCAGCTCGGGATACAGCTTCAGCGCATACTTTCCCGGCATGGCGGTGCCGCCGCGGTGAAGAAGCCTTGCGACGCCGCGCAGTATTCTGCACAAAAGGCATGAAAAGAAAACTTTGATACCCATAATAACCTCAATCACAGTAGTAATTTCACAAAATGAAATTTTATCATATTAGGATATTATTTGCAACGAATCCGCGCCGTGAGAAAGTACTTTCCTCTTCCTCCGGAGCACAGAAAATTTGCTGTGAATTTCAGCCTTTTTGGATTGCTTTCCGCCCCGCCGGATACTATAATAATCCAGTGATGAACCCCCCTCTGGACAAAGGGAGCGGATCATCCTCAGGTAAATTTTATATGGAGGGCAGTAATCTATGAAATTTTCGAGCAAGATCGAAAAATGCACCCTGTCTCCGATCCGCAAATTCGGGCCTCTGGCATCCGAAGCGGAAAAGAGCGGAAAGAAGATCTATCATCTGAACATCGGTCAGCCGGACATCGAGACCCCGAAGGAAATGATGGACGCCATCAAGAACTTCTCCGATCCCATTCTGGCCTATGCTCCGTCCGGCGGTCTTCCGGTGCTGGTCAATGCCGTACAGAAGTATTACGAGGGCATCGACGCTTCTCTGGACAGCAGCGATATCCTGATCACCAACGGCGGCAGTGAAGCCATCATGATGGCGCTGGCCTGCATTCTCGATGACGGAGATGAGATCATCATTCCGGAACCGTTCTATGCAAACTACAACACCTTTGCAAAACTGACCGGCGCTTCCATCCATCCTCTGCCGACGACTCCCGAAGAGGGCTATCACTTCGCGGACAGGGAAAAAATCGAAGCCTGCATCAACGAGCACACCCGTGCCATCATGTTCACCAATCCGGGCAACCCCACCGGCACCGTGCTCACACCGGAAGAGCTCAAGCTCATGGCCGATATCGCCAAAGAGCATGATCTGTTCATCATCGGCGACGAAGTCTACCGCGAGTTCGTCTACGACAACGAGCCTCTGATGAGCCTGCTCCAGCTGGAAGGTTACGAAGAGAACGTGATAGTCATCGACTCCGTCTCCAAACGTTTCTCGGCCTGCGGCGCCCGCATCGGCTGCATGATCTCCAGGAACAAGGATCTGATGAAAAACGCCATGAAATGGTGCCAGGGCCGTCTGTGCGCTCCCACCATCGACCAGATCGGTTCCGCGGCTCTCTACAATGTAGGTCCCGAATACTACGATGCCGTCCGCAAGGAGTATAAGGCCCGCAAGGACGTCATGGTCGAAGGTCTCAGCAAGATTCCCGGCCTGATCTACTCCGATCCGAAGGGCGCTTTCTACTGCATGGCAAAGCTCCCGGTGGACGATGCCGAAAAATTCCTGACCTGGCTGCTTTCGGAATACGAGGACAACGGCGAGACCGTCATGTATGCTCCGGCTTCCGGCTTCTATGCAACTCCGGGCTCCGGAACCAGCGAGATCCGCATGGCCTATGTCATCAATAAAGAAGACATCGCCAGAGCGCTGGAGCTTTTGGGCGACGCCATTGAAAAATACAACAGCAAATAAGAAGAAAGACTTTGGTCTTTGGAAAGATCCAGAGCCTGTAAAAACAAAGAAAAACAGCACCGAGGTGCTGTTTTTCTTTTGTTATAATGTGGTTTTTTAATAATTTTTTTGCTGTCAGCTATTATCAGCTGAAGAAGCCGGAGATCTGGCCGTAGAGAACGAACAGAAGTCCAATCGGAGTGATGACTTTGTAGCAGGCCGTCAGGAAGCCTTTGCCCCATGCGGGTTTGCCGTCCTGCTCGATCTCCTCGAAGATCGTCTCCGGACCCCATTTCCAGCCTATGAACATGCACATGAAGAAGGCAGACAGCGGCATGCCGACACCTTCGGAAAGCATATCGAAGAAGTCCAGCCAGCAGTCATTCCATGCTTTGACAGAGGCAGAGCCGAAGACCTCGGCCGGAGTGCCCATAACAGCGCCAGCTGCATGGCCGCCACCCAGAGCGTCCAGTGCCACCGGAAGGCCGCATACGAAGATGATGCATACCCAGATGATGGTCCATTTCTTTCTTTCCTTGAGAGGCTCTGCCTTTTCGGCGGCCTGCTCAATGTGTCTGTCGACGAAGACCGATACGATACCTTCGATAACGGAGATCGAAGAAGAGATACCGGCCAGGAAGACCAGGAAGTAGAACAGGAAGCCCATCAGGTTTCCGATGCCGCCCATTCTGCTGAAGACGACCTGCATCGTGGTGAACAGCAGGCCCGGGCCGGAACCGAACTCAAGACCGTAAGCNGAGCAGGCCGGAAGAACGACCATACCTGCAAGGATAGCCACCAGAGTATCCATGACCACGATGATGACAGCGTCCTTCTGGAGGTCTGCCGATTTGCTCAGGTAGGAGCCGTAGGTCAGGATCGCGGTAAAGCCCAGGGACAGTGAGAAGAACATCTGTCCGGCTGCCGTGCCGAGAACGCCGACGAAGTTCTCTTTCAGAGGCTCGGTGTTGAAGCCGAAGATGAACTTGTAGCCTTCACCGGAATTCGGCTGGCATGCCACATAAATGAGCATGATCAGCAGCAGGAAGAACAGTGCAGGCATGGCGTATTTGTTGAATTTCTCAATACCGCCTTCGACGCCGCCGGCGACGATGATGATATTAAGGATCGCGAATATGGCAAACCACAGAGCGACCGAGCCGCCGTTCATCAGGAAGTTTCCGAAGAACTCGGCCGGATCACCGAAGGTATCTACGCCGAAGATCGCCAGCAGGTAACCGAAGACGTAGCGCATAACATATCCGCCCAGGACCAGGTAGAAGCAAAGAATGAAGAATGCAGCGATGACTGCGATAACTCCTACGAAGGTCGTGCTCTTAGACATCTGGCGGTAAGCGCCCACGGCGCTCTTTCCGGTCTTACGACCGATGGCAAGTTCGCCGACCATGGTACAGAAACCGACGAAAATAGCCAGTAAGATGTAAACCAGAAGGAATGCAAAACCGCCGTTTGCACCCATCTTATATGGGAAGCCCCATATATTGCCAAATCCAACTGCGGATCCGATCGCGGCCATTAGAAAGCCGAAGTTGCTCGCAAATCCGCCTCTTTGTTGCTCCATAAACTCTCTCCTTTCGCCCCCTGATATCCAGAGGACTCACATTCTCTCTTACTACTCTCGTATAAACACCGCCGCAGAACGTATAAGAAAACGCTGTCCCGGCGATCCGTTATCGATGCGCCAGGCAGCAGAATTCAGGAACAAAACGGCGTCGTTTATACCTTTTTATTCCTCTCTGAGATAACCCAATCGAGGTTAACCCAATTATAATAACTTAACTCAATTCTGTCAACAGTTCAGGAGCGGTGTCCGGGAAGAGAGAACGCTTTTGTTGAAACCGAAACGGAAAGTCCGAAATTAATCGCTTTGCTTCTTGAAATACGGCGAAAGGATAGATAAAATGGATTCTGTAAGTGTTATGTAAATTCAGAAAAAGGTGGTCGAGAGAATGCCGAATCAGAAAGTTGTATATTTTATCTGCACCGATGAAAACAGGATGGGGATCGTCTCCAGAAAGGTATGGAATATTCTGGAGCAGAAAGGTAACCTGACGGAATCGGAGATGGTCTTTGACGGGAAAAAGGTCCTGACCTGGCAGGACGAGAACGGAAATCAGTTTTACTTTGCGCAGTCGGAGCTTCCGGTCTGCTGCGACTACCCCAGATATCTCGGGGAAATGAATGCCCTGTTTTCGGACTGTGATTTTTCCGGTATGGTGACGAGGCATGAAGGCGCCGGCGCGCCGCCCAAAGTACTGACAGTGCACAGCCTCGGAGATGTGAATTCCGGTGTGTACGGAAAAAGCAGCCCCCGGCATATGAGAAACCTGCTGCGGGCTTATGAGAGAAACCGTGTACGGCTCGGGCTGGAGGATTTTCAGGTGGTCACGGAGGCCACGCACTGGTCGGGAATGGCGTACGGAGCCCCTTCCGCGGAGACCCTGCTGGAGTTTCCGGTGCCGATGGTGGATATCGAGGTGGGAAGTGAGCCGGCCAGCTGGAACAACGAGACGGCCTGCCAGGCGTTGGCGGATACGCTCTTTGAGGTCTTTAACGACGACGGCCGTCAGGTGAAGAACCTGCTGTGCGTTGGCGGGATCCACTTTGATCCGAATTTTGCCCAGGCGGTATTTACGGACTGGAACGACTGCAGTTTCGGTGTCACGCATATCATCGCAAACCAGTGGCTGGTGACCGGTGAGTACGAAGGGAAAAACGGGCTGGAATTTGCCTCAAGAGCCGTGGAGGCCATCGACGGAGACATTGATGCCATCGCTTTTCACGATAAGATGAAGGGCTGGTACAAGGATCTGGTGCGTGCCCTGGGGAAAAAATACGATGTGCCGATCCTGAAGCACCAGAGACTCAGGACCCCGGAGACCATCGAATGGAACTGAAAATGGATGATGCCCTGGCACATCGTGCCAAGGCATCTGGTTGAGAGAGCGGCAGCAAGGGACGCTGCCGGAAAAGTATGAGAAAAACATTCTTTTCACTCAGATTATAATTAATCCAGAAAGAAAATAATAAGGTCAAAGAGACGGTTCTGTGCAAAAAAACAGACCGGAGGAGCCGAATTAAGGCTGTTTGAAGGAAATAAAAGGAAAAACAGGAGTGAATCATGAATCAGTTGGGCGATGAAGAAATGATGCAGATCGTAGCGCAGATCGGCGGAGAGGAAGCGATCCGGAATATGACGCTGCAGGATTTTGAAAATCTGGCGGCGGCCATGTCCGAACCGATTCCCGCGGAAGCGGGAGACCATGCCCGCTCTTTCCTGATGGCGGTGCGCTGCTATCAGGCCGGGAAAAAGGCGCAGTCACAGGAGCAGTGAAGAGCCCTTCCGTGCGGACAAGACGATCGGACAGAGATCGGAGGAGCGTTGTATGAAAGAATATATGGCCCAGAAGAAGGCGCCCGGCAGCGAAAACTGGAAGCAGCTGGGAGACGTCGGGAATCTGAAGTATGTGAAGTTCTGCATTGATATGGAGAAGAGATATCATCAGGAAAATGAGTACAGGATCCTGATGCGCCATGTGTCCCGGTGGCGGGAAAGAAAGACGCGGCAGGACTGAAGGAAAGGTCTCTTCGATTCGAGACAAGGGAAAAGAAAACTGGTATAATCATTGCAATAAGATCCGGGAGTAAAAAATATGCGAGGGATTAGTTCTAGAAAACTGAGATTGTTTTTATGGGTCGGGGTCATGGCCTCCGCCATGACGCTGGCTTCGGAGTGGATACTGGGCGCTGGGAAAAAAGCGGCGGC
>Ga0065708_1002015_pt1 | contig 10231 bp, 11 predicted proteins | sample Hoacrofraction12_2_FD_59095 | JGI IMG/M metagenome (GOLD analysis project Ga0065708, IMG submission 59095) | Hoatzin crop microbial communities from Cojedes, Venezuela, sample from fiber fraction 12 v1 | ecosystem: Host-associated > Birds > Digestive system > Esophagus > Crop | place: Venezuela... | reverse complement strand
TAATCTTATACAGTTCAAACAGAAGATACGACTTTCCGCAGCGGACGCACGCCGGTAATAATCTTCACCCTGCCGTTATCTTTCTTCTTTACAATCTGATTCAGAAAGAAATCTCTTTTAATCTCCATAGGTATCTCCTATCCGTAAAAATCGTGATAAATCACACTTTTTACGGTTATATTTTAACAGAACCATTCAAACAGCGCAATCATTTAACCACTAAAACCGTGACATATCACACTTTTTACGGCTAATAAAGACCGGCAGTACCTCCGGTCAATGTGATATGGAATGCCTTTTCATGGTCTGCATTCACTTTATTCCTTTATATACACCGTTCCGTCCATGATACGCCTTGCGGTTCTTACCGCATGAACAGCACGTACTGACGTATGCTCTGTTTCCACCATGACATCCATCACACCGCTGGGATGCGCAATGCGAACCTTATCTTCACATCGGATCCCGGCCTGACTCACAACCGTCCCGTCAATTTTTGCCAGGGATGCAATTGCACCGGCAGCCGTCAGTGGGCAGGCCTTATGGCATTTGAAAACAGAAAGCACCCTTACACACAGATCAGCTTCTTCCGCTTTCACCATATTACCGGCAATATCCCGGTAATCCTTCGGCAGTGCAAAAACCCCGATTTTCGGCACACCAGGAGAATTTTCCTTTGCGTCATGAAGATCTGATGCCATGCCCATCATACAGCAGACTGTCCCGCGGATTTCTTCCAAAAGACTCATGGCACGGCTGTCCGCATTCATTTCCTCCGGCAGCTCCGTTCCCTTCAAACCGATATCCTCCGCTCTGACAAGAACAAGGGGATTCATCACGTCAATCACGCTGACTTTGATACGGCCGGATCCTTCGATTTCAATCTCATCCGCCGCATTCCCTGTAGGAAACAGTTTTCCGGTTTTCGATCCGGCAGGATCCATAAAGCTGAGATCAATCGGTGCATCCGTCCCGTCAACACCCGCAATCCTGCAGTCTCCATCCAAAGCAGGCTCATGGGTTTCAGGATCGATAATCACATCCGCATCAATCCGGCTTCCCGTATTCAGATTATGCATATGCACCGTTGTCTTCGGCTCCTTCACAGAAACCAGACCTTCCTGCACCGCATACAACGGAACCCCAGCCGTCATATTCCCGCAGTTAGCACCATAATCCACACGGTTCTTCCCGACAGCCACCTGACCCACAAGATAATCCACATCAACACCCGTCTTGTCAGATTTCGAGACAACCACAATTTTATTATTGGAGGAAACGCATCCTCCCATCCCGTCAATCTGCTTGGGATCCGGACTGCCCATCACCTGCAGGAAGATGTGATCCCATTCTTCTCTGTTTTCCGGCAGGTCTGCTTTCCGAAAAAAACACCCCTTGCTTGTGCCTCCCCGCATATATACCGTTCTGAACTTCCGCATTGCAAACCCCCTTAAATCATCATGGATCCCGGCAGATGAATGAGATCCGGCTGCTGCTGCATGGAATACAGAAAGTACGTCAGGGCAAGCAGATCCGCACACCCTCCCGGGCTCACATTTCTGGATATAAACTCCTGATCCAGTTCCTCAAGAACCGATACATAATCCTGATCTTCCAGAGGTGTTTCTGTCAATTCTTTCATACGCAGACGGATCTCCTCCGCTTCCTCATAGGAAGACCGATGGATCACATTCGTATCCGTCAAAGCGGCCATAATATGCACAAGACAGATAATCCCCGCATCATTCAGACTGTATCCCCTGCTTCTGAGATCCTGCATCACCGGCAGTGCCGTATCGAATACAATCGGAAAACCTTCCGCCGCCTCTCCTCTTACACCTGTGATTCCATATTCCGCATACAGCATCTGACCGTATGAGGACGCATTTTCTTTCGTAACGCCCTGAAAGTCATCCAGCACCGGTCCGGCAATAGAAGCAGAGATACGTCTCAGACGATCGGCGTTGATATCATTTGAATTTCCCTTCAGCCATCCACAGGCCATACACAGAATCCCCAGAGAAAAGACAGCGCCTTTATGCGTATTGACTCCTCCCGTTGCCTTCATCATGGCACGCTCCGCATCAATGCCTATGGCTCTTGATTCTTTCAGAAGCGTTTCCGCACCCTGACCGCAGTGTTCCATGCCATAGCATACAAACCGATAGAAATAAGGAGCGATTGCCATAGCACTGGTCTGGAACAGAGTAATATCCATATCCGAATGGGAACCTGTATTATGCCTGTCCACCAGTCCCGGCTTCGGTGTCGCCGCCACTTCATACAGAAGAGCTGCGGCCGCCGTCATGGCTGTCAGCTGTGCAAAGGAAACTTCTTCTTTTACGTTCATATCCATACCGGCACCTCCTCTATCATTAGTATCATCCGGTTTTTTCATTCTGTAAAATTCAAATAAATACAAACGTTTCATTCCTCACAGGAATGAAAAAGAGGATGTCCGGTTTCAGACATCCCCATCTATCAGAATTGAATCACTCCAAGAAGCGTTGAGATAATCAGGATCACAATGCTCGCAGGCCACAGGATCCGAAGATTATACTTGATATGCTTGCCGATGGTCGTTTCCGCAAGACCAAGTCCGACATACACCGCCGCAACACTGGGACTGATCGGCGTTCCGAAGGTCGCCGTCAGAAGGAAGGTTGCCGCAACAGTCTGAGCACTGACACCATACTGGGAGACAACACCGATGATAATCGGAAGCAGCGCATAATAGAAGGCGTCCGTTCCAAGAATCATGATCAGCGGTACCGCAAACAGTGCCATGAACCAGTGCATGTGAGGCGTAATGAACGACGGCAGTACAGCAACCAGTGCATTCGCCATAGCTTCCACCATACCGGCCTCTTTGATCACACCCATGAATACACCTACAGCAAACAGTGTCATTGTCATCACCATTGCATGTGCCGCATAGCTTTTCAGCTCCGCATTCTGTTCCTTGACGGNTCTGAAATTCACAGGCAGTGCGATGGCAAACGCAATCATGAAGATGGAGTACAGCGGCATGCCGATATCCACAAACAGCAGCACCAGCATCACCAGNGTGAGAATCAGATTGAAGAAATACAGCTTTNTGTCGCCCTGAATGCCTTCTTCACCCTCCGGTGCCTCGATTGTAAGACCGCCTTCCGGCACACAGGCACCGTTTTTCTTTTCAATTCTGGAAATGATCCAGGCAATCACGAAGGCCATCAGCCATATTGCAATCACACCCGGCATCATGAAGCTGTAAAGGTCAGAAACCTGAACTTCCGCCACGGTGGAAGCCCTCATGGTAGGGCCTCCCCAGGGAACCAGATTCATGCAGGCATACATGCCGCACATACTTCCAAGCAGCGCCTCAGGTCTTACCTTCAGCTTTTTGCATACCGGAAGGAATGCAGGAACGACAATCAGGAATGTCGTTGCGCCTGATCCGTCGAGATGCGCCACAAAGCTGACCAGTACGATGGCAAAGAGCACAGTTGTTACGCTCTTGCCGACATTCTTAATCAGGAAGTTGATGATGGGTGTAAACAGTCCGACCTTATCCATCAGGGAGAAATAGGAGATGGAGAAGATGAACAGCACCGCCGTGCTTGTCATGGTTTTTACACCGGTATCAATAAATGAGGCAATATCCTCAACGCCGAATCCTGCAACGATGCAGGCAATAATCGGCAGAAGAATAAACGCAATCGGGGGAGCCATTTTTTCAGAGATCAGTACATACATCAGTACGATCATCAATATAAAGCCTATAATCGCAAGTTTCATAATACTCTCCAGTCTTACTTTCTATCACTCAGTCGAGAACCAGCGGCTTAATCTTCCGTACCACATCCAGAACCGTGCCGTCTCTTGCTTCCACAAGAGCCACAACCTTATCTTCCCACTCCAGCTGATCCGGAGTGCCGACAAGACTGTATGCCTTGTCCCTGAGCCATTCAATTGTCACATGCTTGATGCCTGCCTCATCCAGGCAGTCGATGAGATCCTGTCTTGCAGGATTCACCGCAATACCGTAATCCGTTACCAGCACATCCACGCAGTCACCCGGTGTTGTTACCGTAACGACCTCATCGCAGACCGTTGCCATGCGTCCGCGTGTCAGAGGCGTGACAATGATGCAGCACTTGCTTCCTTCAGCCGTATCCGGATGTCCGCCCGGCGCACCGCGCAGAATACCATCCGAACCGGTGATGACATTGACGTTGAAGTTCGTATCGATTTCAAGAGCCGACAGAACAACATAGTCCAGCTTGTTGACAAGTGCACCCTTATTGGCCGCATTCGCATACTCATCCAGATCCGTCTCATGATGCACCATCGGATTTTCCGCCAGATGCTTTGCAGCACCAAGGTCAAAGTCCTGCGTATCACAGATATGCTTTACAAGACCCTTGTCCGCCAGATCGCAGACATAGCTTGTCGTTCCACCGAGGGCGAAGCTCATCGTAATCCCCTGCTCCACCATATGCTCTTCCAGATAACGGTTGACTGCCAGAGACGGTCCGCCAACACCTGTCTGGAAGGAGAATCCATCCTTGAAATACGGTGTTGCCGCAATGACATTGGCAGCAGACTCTGCCATCATCAGTTCACGGGGATTCGTGGTAACACGTGCTTCCTTTGTCGCAATCTTATTCGCGTCACCGATCTCATCGACCACCACAACGCAATCCACATCAATCGCATTGACGGAGCACGGCTTATTCGGGAACGGAACCAGCGTATCCGTAATGATTACCGTATGATCCGCATACTTTGCATCCATTGTACCAAATCCCATGGATCCAAAGTTGTTTTTCCCGCCGTGACCGCTGGCATTGCCGCAGCAGTCAGAGGACGCTGCCGCAAGGAATGCAATGTCAATATGCACTTCGCCTGCCTGAATCGCACGGGGACGCCCGCCATGGCTTCTGATAATTGCCGGTGTAGCCAGCTTGCCATTGGAGATCACTTCACCGATACGTCCGCGGACACCGGAAGTCTGCACGCCGATAATCTTTCCCTGTTCAATATAATCAGCGATATTATCCTGCGCTGTTCCAAGGGAAGTAGCTGCGACTGTAATATCCTTCAGTCCCATATCCTCAACAAGAACCTTCGCCACCATGGATGCAACGTAATCACCGTCACGAAGCTCCGTGTGGAAGGAGAATGTCATGCCGTCGTGGGCACCGCACTTTTCGCATGCCTCACGGATCGAAGCGACAATCTTGGACTCTTCAGGCTTCTCATGACGAACCCATGTGGGGGAATCCTTCTTTACCAGCTTGCCGTCCATATAGTATTTGCCCTGATATGCTTCCCTACCGTTTGAGAGCAGCTCATCGGGAATTTCTCTCTTTACCGCATTAATCATCTTATTTTCCTCCTCTCAATCAAAGATCTCCATGATAGACGCCGCATGCTTTTGCCAGCGCAATAACTCTGCGCGCATCCTCGAAGAACGGAATATCCACCATCTTTCCGTCTACCGTATAGACACCGACACCGCTGTCCGCCTGCTCGTTGAAGGATCTGCACAGCTTCTCTGCGTATGCGATTTCCTTCGGCGTCGGAGCGAATGTCTCATGGACAAATGCAATCTGTCTGGGATTGACGATTGATTTTCCGTCAAAGCCCATCTTGCGGTTCTGGATCACCTCAGCCTTGAAGCCTTCCATATCATCAATGTTGGGATACATTGTATCGAAGCACTGGATNCCTGCCGCACGTGCTGCAAGAAGCATCATCCCTCTAGCCGTCAGCATCTCAACGCCGCCTTCTTCAATCTGTACATGCATGCTCTTGCGGAAGTCTCCGCCGGAGATGGCAACACCGAACATTCTGTCCGAAGCAGTGCAGATCTCATAGGCATTCAGGATACCCTTCGGACTCTCAAGAGCCGCCATCAGAAGCGTCCTTCCTTCTTCCACACCGAACTCCTTCTCGGCTGCCAGCACATGTTCTTCAACCGTACGGACCATATCCGCACTTTCACACTTTGCAATGCGGATGCCGTCCACNCCGGCTGCCACACAGCAGCGGATGTCCTCTTCCCAGTGCGGTGTATCCAGNCCGTTGATTCTGACGATCACTTCCGTATCGCCGTAATCAATGTTCTTCATTGCCTGATAGAGGGAGAATCTTGCCGCATCCTTCTGGTTCTCTGCCACAGCATCCTCCAGATCCAGGATGATGCTGTCAGTTCCATAGATATAAGCATCCTTGATCAGACCAGGCTTCTGAGCATTCATGAACATCATTGTTCTGCGAAGTCTGTTTTTTTCCGGCTTTTTACGAGTAATCATTTCACTGCACCTCCCCACGGAATATTGCTTTCGGAAGCATCGTTGCTTCTGAACACCGCACATTCAATTCTTGCCTTCAGCGTGCATTCCAGCGCGCCCTTGTCCACGACCTTAACCTTNCCCGTTTCGACACCGAGCTCTCCCAGTGTCTGAAGTGCGCAGGCTTTGATCTGCCGTCCGTACTGATTCATAACGGAGCTTTCAATTGTGAGCTCCAGCTGTTCTGCCGGCTCCACAGTGATCTGTGCGTCACTGGATTCCAGCGTCCCGGCGATGGCTTTCTTTCTGATATCCATTCCTCTACCTTCCTTTCTTCTTTTTGGTTTCTGGTTTTGTATCAGCTGTTCTCTTTCAGCAACCACATTATTACAGCTGTAAAGCATTCTGTAAAATTCATTATATTCATCTTTTTCAATTCCNTTTNGGAATGTATAAAATCTGTCAAAAAGTCTTTAAACAATCATATTTTTCGTTTATTATGGNTTCNNATGATAACAATCATTCATCAAAGCTATTCCGTCTCAATTCATAAATGGAATGCTATANCGTAAAAGAGAGAGGTTATGGATCTATGAACGAACACGACTTTGAACTGCTGGAAAAATTATATGAAACAAAAAACATCACACGCACGGCTGAAGAACTCTATGTAACACAGTCGGCACTGTCCAAGCGGATCGCACAAATCGAAAAGGAACTTGACGTCACGCTGATGATACGCTCCCGTCAGGGAATACGCTTTACGCCTGAAGGAGAAGAGGTGCTCGCCTCTTCCCGTAAAGCAGCGGCCGAGCTGTCCGCCATGCGGCAAAGGCTTGACGCAAAAAAAGAATATATCTGCGGCACGCTGAATGCCGGCGTATCCATCAATTACTCCCAGTACCGCCTGCCTTCCCTGCTGGCTTCGTATCGAACAAAATATCCGCATGTCAAAACACATATCACTTCCGGCCACAGCCGTCATCTGTATATGCAGGTTCTCGAAAGAAAGACAGACGTCGCCATTCTCCGCGGAGAATTCGAATGGAAAGAGAACAGAGTCCTTCTGGAGAGAGAAGATGTCTGTGCGATCATGAATTCTGAATACGAAAACGAGGATCTGAACAGCATCCCTTATATCGGAAGAAATTCCGACGCCGCATTCGAACGTGAACTGGCGCAGTATCTGCTGGAAAATCAAATTTCCGTCTCCGAAAACGGCATCTATGTCGATAACATCACGACATGCGTTGAAATGGTAAAAAGCGGTCTTGGCTGGTCCGTGGTTCCAAGCGTATGTCTTTCCGGATTTGACGGTGTCATCCGTCCGCTTCACTTTGCCAATGGCGAACCTTTCGTCCGCTCAACTTACCTCATCTACACCGACAGCGCCCTGCAGCTGCCGCAGGTAAAAGCATTCATAGACATGACGCAGGAATATCACGAAAAAAGCAAAGGAGTATGAAATATGTCTGACTACACAATCTCCCGGATCTACCCTTCCGACAAACGGGGAATTCAGAAAGCAGAAGAACTGCTGATTCAGGAAGGCATCCGTCTGGACGGCAATCTGGATTACACATGCGGTATGTATGATGATAACTACAATCTGATCGCTACAGGCAGCTGCTTCAAAAACACCCTCCGGTGCATGGCAGTCAGTTCCGAACANCAGGGCGAAGGACTGATGAATGAAATTGTCACACATCTCATCAACATCCAGTTCGAGCGNGGGAACACGCACCTGTTTCTATACACCAAATGCACCAGTGCAAAATTCTTCGGCGATCTTGGATTTTATGAAATTGCCAGAATTGACGGCGAACTGGTATTCATGGAAAATGACCGCANCGGATTTCAGAATTATCTCCTGAATCTGAAAAAGGAAACCGGAACTGCGGCAGAAGGAAAACAGCGCATCGCCGCCATTGTCATGAACGCCAACCCCTTCACGCTCGGCCATCGTTACCTCGTTGAAAAAGCCGCACAGGAGAATGATCTGGTTCATCTGTTTGCGGTCAGCGAAGATGCCAGCCTTGTACCGTATTCCGTACGAAAAGAACTGATCAGGAAAGGTACTGCAGATCTGTCCAATGTAATGATCCATGACAGCGGTCCCTATATCATCAGCAGTGCCACATTCCCCAGCTATTTCCAGAANGATGCGGAAGCCGTCATCCGCGGCCATGCACTTCTGGATCTCACCATCTTTTCAAGGATTGCGGAAGCGCTGGATATCCNNCGCCGCTATGTGGGAGAAGAACCGAAAAGCCTTGTCACAGGCATCTATAACGAAATTATGCAGACACAGCTTCCCGAACATGGCGTGGAATGCATTGTCATTCCCCGGCTTTCCCTTGAATCCGAGGCAGTCAGTGCCTCCACAGTACGCGAAGCTTTACAGTCAGGAGACATGGAGACATTCCGCAGGCTGGTACCTGCATCCACGTATAACTACTTTACAAGTGCCGAAGCAGAACCTGTTCTTGAAGCGATCCGCGCTGCAGGAAACGTCGTGCATTATTAAGTTCTGAGGTGAATCCCATGACCAAAAACAACTCTCAGGANTTCAATGTTCCCGTCACCATTCCGGATATGATGGCATGCCGTGAGAGACGTGTCGAAATTCAGAACCGCCTGTTAAAAGAATACAGCCAGCCTGTCATCTCCTTCTGCATGAATATTCCAGGCCCCACCAAAAACAATCAACTCATCCTTCAGGCTTTTGAAGAAGGCTGTGCAGAGATTAAAAATGCCGTATCCCAATCCGGCTGGACAGTNTTTGAGACGGTTNAAATNCATGAAAACACAGGAAACGAACTACTTCTGAGCGTGGACGGGGATGCGGAAGACATCAAAGACAAAATAAGCCGCATCGAAGAAACACACCCTCTCGGCAGACTGTACGATCTTGATGTTCTGAACGAAAAAGGAGAAAAGCTCTCACGGCAAAGACACCGCACCTGCTTCATCTGCGGAAGACCGGCTCAGGATTGCGCCAGCTCCCGCCGTCACACTGCAGAAGAACTGTACACCAGCATCATGATACTGTTAAAAAACTATTATTCCTGATATCCATTTCACAGCCGTAGAACACACATTTCTACGGCTGCTTTTTGAAAAAGACCGGCACAGTGCCGATCTCAATGCAGAAATATATAGCCAAGAATCACAATCCATACCACTAATGACAGCGGTACGATGATTCTGAAGGAAGTGTGCAGCGTCTTATGATGAAACACCTTCATGCCAAGATACGCCCCAAGGGCGCCGCCCATGGCAGCGGACAAGAGAAGCGTACTTTCCGGAATCCGCCACACATGCTTTTTCGCCTTCCACTTATCTATGCCATAGAGGAAGAAGGCAATAAGGTTGATCAATAAGAGATAAATCAGAAGAAGCTCCATTGCGGCACTCATACCACACGCCCCTCTTCCATCTGATAAATCCGGTCCGCAATCCGCATGGTGGAATCCCTGTGGGATACCAGCACAATCGTCTTGCCTTCCCTCTCCTTCTTCAAAGACTTCAGAATCACAGCCTCATTCAGACTGTCAAGATTACTGGTAGGCTCATCCAGAAGAATCAGATCCGAATCATGCAGGAACGCCCGTGCAAGACCAATCCTCTGCCTTTCACCACCGGACAGCGTCTCACCAAGCTCCCCCACTTCCGTCTCATAGCCATTCTCTAACGACATAATCCAGTCATGGATGGAAGCCTTGCGGCAGGCCTCTTCAATCTCCTCATCCGAGGCATCTTCCTTCGCAATCAGAAGATTGCTCTTCAGCGTACCGGTGAAGAGATGCGTCGTCTGCGTCATATAGCTTTCCACGTCTCGTAAATCCTTCGTATTCACCGTATTGATATTCCTGCCGGAGAAAGAAATCTCCCCGCTGTCCACATCAAAGAACCGCATCATCAGCTTCAGCAGTGTCGACTTTCCCGAT
>Ga0065708_1040443_pt1 | contig 10238 bp, 7 predicted proteins | sample Hoacrofraction12_2_FD_59095 | JGI IMG/M metagenome (GOLD analysis project Ga0065708, IMG submission 59095) | Hoatzin crop microbial communities from Cojedes, Venezuela, sample from fiber fraction 12 v1 | ecosystem: Host-associated > Birds > Digestive system > Esophagus > Crop | place: Venezuela... | reverse complement strand
TGTATGGGTAGAGCAGCCTGACCACTGCCATGGCGGTTTCCCGTGCCTTCTTGCCGTGTTTGAGCCGCTCCATGATGATGAAGTTAGTGGAGTGGAGCGTTCCGTCAGGGTGAGTATGGCATGTCCGTGGGAATCCAGGATGGTGTCCATCTCCCAGTCCCCGAACCTCTTGCCGTCCGCCTGCTCGGGGAGCCTTGAGGCCATGAAAAACGTTGCGTTTCTATTTGGATTCTGCGGAGCTATTGCCCCCCTACCACTAAAAATTAGCCTGCAATTTGAGCTATACGCCGAAACTCAAGGAGTAAGGCATGCTGGGCGAAAAGAAAAGCCTGCTCCCCCGATGAGGGGAACAGGCCATTTCATTGTTGATGGGGTGGAAGATGGGGCTCGAACCCACGACCTTCGGAACCACAATCCGACGCTCTAACCAGCTGAGCTACGTCCACCATGCATGTGATGTCTTGAGCTAAGACGGCTGCAAAGATAATGCTTTTTTTGTTACCTGCAAGCATCTTGTGTCAAAAAAACGCAAAAAAACGTTCTAACAGGTCATCCAGGGCCAAGAAAACGTTGCAATGCCGCTGTCACACCATGTTGTTTTGTTGAAAAAACCAGACTGTTGCTTGCATGAATGCGAGATAATGGCTAACTTTGCGGTTGAGCAAGAGCAATTCATTGCCAATCAAGAGCAAAATCCAAACTTTTTGCTATTCAATTTCTATTTTATCGTTAAACTCTAATCATTACAACTCATGAGCAAAAACCTACTCACTATTCTCACGCTGTGTGCCGTCCTGACGATACCAGCAGCAGCGGCAAACACCGTGCGCCATGCCCTGTCCCGTCAACATGACAAGACCTTGTCCCAGCTGTTCAAGGCACCCGCCCGCGAGGACAGCGATGAGGAGCCCATCATGGAAGCCCCCGAGGGCACCCTGCATGACAACATGTATGCCACATCGTCGGCCTATGGTCTGGGCTGGGGTGACATCTATACCATCGAGGTGGATGGCGGCATCGGGGCCGTTGTTGAGGGCACCGACGGCAACCTGTACATCTACAATGCCATCTCCCAGGACTACATCTGGTTCAGCAACCTGCCGTGGCTCAAGGCCGAGCCGTTGAGTGCCGACACGTTTGTGGTGCACACGCCCCAAATCTACATCATGGACGCTGGCGACCCCTATTATGCCTACAGCATGAAGTATGACGAGGACGAGGGCATGCCCGTTGTCGATACCGAGCAGACCGACCTCGTGTTTGTCTGGAAGGACAACGTGCTCACCCAGGTGGGCGACAATTACATCGGCTTGTGCGACGCCACTGCCGACTGGTTCTACATGGCAGACCAGCACATTGTCTATCGCCCCATGCAAGAGGAAGCCCTTGTCATCGACGACAAGACTCCCCAGAGCTATGTGATGACCTACTTGTCGTCGCCCGAGGATTTGACCCAGACGGCCGAGCGCTTTGTCAACGTCATCATCGACGGCGACAACGTGTATGTGGGCAACCTCAACGACAACACACCCGACGCTTACATCCAGGGCACCATGCAAGACGGCAAGGTGACATTTGCCACCCGTCAATATCTGGGTCCCGACAGTTACTACAACAGCCACGCGTACGTCCTCACTGGCGATGCCTATGTGGACAGCGTGACCTATGAGAGCAAGGTGTTCAACTACACCCTCACCGACCAGATAGTGTTTGACATCGACGAGCAGGCCCACACGCTGGTAGCCACGTGGCCGGCATCACTCATCGTCAACGCTGGAGCCAGCAGCCTGTACATCATCGAGGACTATGTTGCCCCTGGTCTGGAGTTGTTCAACGACACACCTGCCGTTCCTGCCGATCCGATTTTCACCAAGGACGACGTGTCGGCCAAGGCCACCGCTGGCTGGCGTTCCATCACGTTCACCATCCCCACGGTTGACGTTGACGGCAACTCGCTCAACGAGAACAAGTTGTATTACAACATCTATCTTGACGATGACGTGCTGCCCCTGGACACCGACACCTATGTTGGCCTCACTCAGAACATGACCGACGTGCCCTTCAACTTTGAGGACGTGAACAACTTTGACATCTACAGTTTGGGCAGCAACCGCCGCAAGGTCTATATCTATGACCAGCGGGACTACAGCAAGGTGGGCGTGCAGAGCATCTATCGTGCTGGAGACGAGGAGCATCGCTCGGCCATCGTGTATGTCGAGATTGAGGACAGCGGTGTGGACGAGCTGGCCGCCGACGCACAAGTGCTGAGCCGCCGCTATGTCAGCCCCACTGGCATCTCAAGCGACACCCCGCACCAGGGCATCAACATCGTGGTCACCACGCTGGATAACGGCACCACCATCGTCAGCAAGGTGCTGCAACCGTGATGATTTCCCACCCCATGCTCACGACAGCCCCGCCAGACGGTCGGGGCTGTTTCTTGTCGGTATCAAATAAAAGCTGTACTTTTGCAGTCCCGGCATGACACCCATGCGCCACGATGTGATGAACGACGACCGATTTCACCTGTTTGACACCGATGTGACAGCCATCGAGCTGCCGCACCAGTTCACTTGCCCTTTCAACTATGCGCCCCACCCGCTGTCCCAGCTGGCGGCGGCTCAGGTGCAGCGCTATGTTGCCTCACGCGGCGACTGGGCTGACGAGCTGGGATGCGGCAAGATGCTGGGAGTGCTTGTGGCGCGAGACACCACCAGTGGCGTGCTGGGATTTGTCGCGGCATTCTCGGGCAACCTCGCGGCAAAGGTGCAGCACCCCTACTTTGTGCCACCAGTCTATGACTTGCTGGACCCACAGGGTGAGTTCAAGCAGGGCGAGGCGCGCATCACCGCCATCAACCATCGCCTGCAACAGTTGCAGCACGACGGCACGCTGGCGGCGTTGCGACAACACCGTGATGACGCCACCACCGCGATGCAGCGCGAGCTGCAAGAGCACCATGACCTGATGGTGCTGCACAAGCAACAACGCGACCAGCGGCGGGCAGCCAGCCCACTCACCGACGACGAGCGCGAGCAACTGCTCAACCAGAGCCGTCACGACAAGGCACAGCACAAACGGTTGCGCCGGCAATGGCAGCAGCGCCTGGATGACATCACGGCTCAGATTGATGATTATCAGCGAGGCATTGACGCGCTCAAGCGCCAACGGCGGCAACTGTCGGTAGCATTGCAGGAACGCATCTTCAGGCTGTTTGTCGTCACCAACGCACGGGGCGAGCAGCGCGACCTGGTGCAAGTGTTCGCCCCGCTGGGCACCCTGCCACCTGCCGGTGCCGGCGAGTGCTGTGCACCCCGGCTGCTCAACCATGCCTATCGCCACGGCTTGCAGCCCCTGTGCATGGCCGAGTTCTGGTGGGGCGCGTCACCAGTGGGCGAGGTGCGACATCACGGGCACTACTACCCCGCGTGCCGCAGCAAGTGCAAACCCATCCTTGAGTTCATGCTGCAAGGCCTGGACGTGGAGCCCAACCCGCTTGCCGCCGCCCACCCTGCCGACGAGGCGCTGGACATCGTTCACGATGACCAGTGGCTCACCGTCGTCAACAAGCCCGCCGGCATGCTCACCGTGCCAGGCAAGCTGCTCGACGACTGCCTGCTGCAACGGTGGCACCATGCCTTCCCCACCGCCACAGGTCCCATGGTGGTCCATCGTCTGGACCAGGAGACGTCAGGACTGGTCGTGCTGGCCAAGGACAAGCAGACCCACCGCGCACTGCAACAACAATTTGAGCGACACACCATCACCAAGCACTATGTCGCCCTGCTGGACGGCACCGTGACGACAGACAGCGGCGAGGTGAGCCTGCCGCTCATCCCCGACATCGACGACCGCCCACGCCAGCGGGTGGACCTCCTGCACGGCAAGCCTGCCCTCACCCGCTGGCGCGTGCTTGAGCGGCACGACGGCATCACCCGCGTGCTGTTCACGCCGCTCACCGGCCGCACCCACCAGCTGCGTGTCCACGCCTCCCACCCCCAGGGTCTGGGGTGCCCCATCGTGGGTGACCGCCTGTATGGCACCGCGTCCACGCGCCTCATGCTGCACGCCGCCACGCTCACCCTCACCCACCCCGCCACGGGCCAGACGCTGACCCTGCGGTGTCGAGTGCCATTCTAGTGTCAAATCGTGAAAATCATCAAAAATTCTTTAACAAATATTATTTTTTTTGACAATTTCAATCTTTTTCTTATATTTGCACATCCAAATGGGAGGGGGGTGCAGTGCTCTCCAGTGCCTTGCACAAGAGCCACACTCACGACGACTGTTTAACTGCGCGACATTTCACATTGTATTCATCCATTTTAATATTAACCAACTTTTAAAAACAACCACAATGAAAAAGCTTTTACTTCTAGCTGCCGTGGCAGCAATGGCGGTCAACGCAAGCGCTGCTGACCAGTACAAACTCACCGAGGTGTGGAAAATAACTGACAATTTGCCCTCCATCACCAACGACGCCCGCCAGGGCTTCGGCATGGACGGCAAGTACTACATCAACGTCAAGACAGCCGACGCCACCCAGGTGGTCGTGTATGACGAGAATGGCTTGACGGAGACCACATTTGAGGGCGGCACCAACTGCGGCATCACCCGCGACGAGGCTGGCAACATCGTGCTCAGCACCGCCACGTTCCCTAGCGCATGGAGCACCGAGAGCCCCATGCTGCGCGTCATCAACCCCACCACTGGCGAGAGCAAGGAATACTACATTCCCGCCGACGCCCTGCCCGCAGGCCGTTGCGACTTCCTGGGCTTCCCCAAGGGCGACCTCATGGACGAGGGTGAAATCTATCTGGTATCAGACAAGGACGAGACCAACATCTGCCGCGTCGCCATCAGCGGTGGCGAGGTGGACATGGACAACAGCTACCGTGCCAACTGCGAGAACGTGACCCCCATCACCAGCTCCACGCTCAACTACTATGTGGACAGCAACGGCGAGGAGGCTGTGCTGTATGTGACCCGCAACGCCTGGCCCGTCAAGATGGCGTTTGACGGTGACAACTTCACCGGCACGGCATTCACCCTGCCCAACAAGGGTGCCTGCAACGGCATGTTCCCCATGGTGTGGGACGGCAAGGAATACTTCATCTATCCGACCCTGGCCAACTATCTGGACGGATGGGCAGTAGCCGAGGCTAACGCCGAGGAGGCTATCGCCGTGCACGAGGCCACCGCGACCGTCAACGCCAACGTTTTCCAGTGCGACTGGCTCAATGCCGAGGTGGGCGAGGATGGCGTGACCATCTATCAGTACTATCCTGGTGCCTACATCGCTTGCTACAAGCTCACCAAGGAGGCTCACGAGGGATGTGGACCTGGCGATGTTGACCACAGCGGCGACCTGGCCATCAACGACGTGACCATCCTCATCGACCGCGTGCTGGCTAATGCGCCAATCGATGGCTGCTGCGACACCTGCGCCGATGTTGACGGTGACGGCGACATCGCCATCAACGATGTGACCGCACTCATCGACCTCGTGCTGGCTGGTGGCAATTAATTCATCAACGGCAATCAACAACCTTTATTGAGAAACGCTCCCCGCGCGACAAGGCGGGGAGCGTTTCATGTTGTTAATCAATGCTGTGGCGTCATTTTTCCTCGGGCTCCAGCGGCGCGATGGTGACTTTCACCTTGGCAATGCGATATTTCACGACCTTGAGCACGGTGAACGTGAAGCGACCGTGGGTCACCACCTCCTTCTCTTGCAGGAAGTCGCCCTTGAGCGCCAGCAGCAGGCCCGCCACAGTCTCGGCATCCTGCATCTCGTCCTCGTCAAGCTCGTCCTCGTCGATGCCAGTGACGCGGGCAAAGTCGCTGAGCAGCGTCTTGCCGTCAAATATCCACGTGTTGTCGCTCACGCGCGTGTAGAATTTCTCCTGCTCGTCATACTCGTCGTTGATGTCACCAACAATTTCTTCAAGCACATCCTCGAGGGTGGCGATGCCCTGGGTGCAGCCATACTCGTCAACGACGATGGCCATGTGCATCTTGCGCTTGCGGAAGTCCTCGAGCAGGTCGTCAAGCATGCGGGTCTCGGGGACAAAATAGGCGGGACGCATCAGTGTCTGCCACACAAACGAGTTGTCACGGTGGCCGATGTAGGGCAGCAAGTCCTTGGCATACAAGATGCCGCGTATGTTGTCGGGGGTGTTCTCATACACCGGCAGACGCGAGTAGCCCGTGTCGATGACCTTGTTGACAACCTCGTCAAATGTCGCATCGTTGTTGATGTCCACCACGTCAACGCGCGGACGCATGATGTCGCTCACCGTCTTGTCGCCAAACGACAGGATGCCTTGCAGCAGCTCCTTCTCGTCCTGGTTGTCCACGTCGCTCACCTCGAGGGCGCGCGACAGGTCGTCAACCGACAGCTCCTCGGTCTGGGCTGGCAGCACCTTGTTCACCAGGCGCGTGCTGCGCACCAGCAGCGCCGTCAACGGCTTGAACACCTGCACCATGGCCTGCAACGGCGAGGCTGCCATCGACGCAAAGCGCGTGTTGTAGTTGGTGGCATAGAGCTTGGGGATGACCTCGCCAAACAACAGGATGAGGAACGTCAAGATAACCGTCTGGATGACAAAGCTCAACACCCCGCTGTTGAAGGTGAAAATCTGGCTCAACGCAAAGCTCAGCACGATGGTTATCATCGTGTTAACCAGATTGTTGCCCACCAGCACAGTCGCCAGCAGGCGGTCGGGCATCGACAGCAGTTTCTGGATGCGCGAGCGCGACGCCGTGTCGTCGATGTCCTCGACATCGGCGGGACGCAACGAGAAAAACGCAATCTCGCTGCCGCTGTTGAATGCCGACAAGGCAAGTCCAATCAGGGCGACAACAATGGCAATGATGCTGGATGTGGACGGGGGATTAACGGTCACGAGCGGTTGCGATGTGGCAACCTGCAACAGTGTCAATAGGGGGCACGATAAAGGGTCAGGGTCCAATGTCTTGTTAACTAGTTGGTCAATAATGGCGCAAAATTACACAAAATTCTCTTACACTGGCATCACAAATCAAAAAAACATTGCACTTTTTCGCATTTTGCTGTGAAACAGCCACCACGGGGGCACAACAGCCGGCGGCGGCAACCAGGGGGGACTGTCGCGCCCACCCCGCCGATGCCGCCGCCGCTGGTGCGTGTCGATGCGCCCGCGCGTCAGTCAAGCTGCTCGCGGATGCGGTCAAAGATTTCCTCGATGGTGCCCATGCCGTCGATGGCGTGGTACTTGCCCTGCTGCTCATAGTAGTCCTTGAGCGGCGACGTCTGCTTGTGATAGACCTCCAGGCGCTTGCCCGCGGTCTCCTCGTTGTCGTCGGCACGGCCCGACATCTTGCCGCGCAGCAGGATGCGCTTGATGAGCTCGTCCTGGGGCACTTCCAGGCCCACCACAGCGTCGATGGCGGTGCCGCGGTCGGCGAGCAGCTGCTCCAGTGCCTGAGCCTGGGCGATGGTGCGGGGGAAGCCGTCAAAGATGACGCCCTGCTGGGCGGCATCGCGGTTGTCGTCCAGCACTTGAGCCAGGATGCTAATCATCAGGTCGTCGGGGATGAGCTGACCCTGGTCGATATAGCCCTTGGCAGTCTGGCCCAACTCGGTGCCTCGCTTGATGTGGTCACGCAGCACGTCGCCCGTCGAGATGTGGAACAGGCCATAGTGCTTAATCAGGTTGTCGCTCTGTGTGCCCTTGCCCGAGCCCGGAGCGCCAAAAATCACGATGTTCTTCATAATTCTTTATCAATATCTTTTTTTTATGGTTGGTAGTTAATGATATATAATAGCCTCATTGGGGGGTGGCGGCATCGTCGGGCTTGAGGACATAGATGTCGGGCAGGTTGCGGGCCTGGCCGTCAAGATCCAGACCATAGCCCAGGATGAACCGCGGCGGTATCTCAAAGCCCACATAGTCGGGCGCCTTGCCCACCTGCAACGACGCGGGCTTGAACAGCAGCGACGCCAGCTTCACCTCGCGGGGGTTGTGGCGCTCGAGCTCGGCACGCAGGTGGTTGATGGTGATGCCGCTGTCCACGATGTCCTCCACGATGATGACCGTGCGGCCGGTGATGTCCTCGGTGAGGCCCATCAGCTCCTGCACCTGGCCCGTGGATGCCGTGCCCTGATAGCTCTTGAAACGAATGAACGCGACCTCGGCATCGGGGATGTCACAGGCGCGAAAAAGGTCGGCGGTGAAGATGAACGCGCCGTTCAACACACACAGGAACAGGGGAGCGTCACCGCCATGGTCCCGCTTGATTTCCCTGGCCAGCCGCTGCACTTGCTCGTCAATCTGCTCCCGGCTGATGAAAGGCACAAACGTCATGCCCTGATAGGTTACTTGTTTCATCATTGTCATGCAAAGGAAAAATTTGCACAAAATTAGCAAACATTCTTGTGATTGGCAAAAAAATTTCACCGATTTCGGTGATTTTTTTTGAGTTAACCATGATGAGCCGCCAGTGGGGGGTCAAAAAGGTTAAAAAATATCCCCTTGCTGTTAGGATGTTTCGGGCAAAAATGCGTACCTTTGCAGTTCCAAGACAAGAATAACCTGCAATGAAGATATTTACCACCGACGGACTGCGGCGCATCGGGGACCGCACCATTGACAAACAAGAAATTAGCATGCTCGACCTCATCGAGCGTGCCGCCTCGGCAGTGACCTATGAGCTCATCTCGCGCTGGCGCACCAGCAAGCACATTGTCATCTTTGCCGGGCCGGGCGACAACGGTGCCGACGCGCTGGCGGTGGCTCGCATGCTTGTCGAGCAGGGCTATCACCCCGAGGTCTATCTGTTCAACATCAAGTCGGCCCATCTGTCGGCGTGCTGCCTGGCCAACCGCGACCGTCTGGTCGAGGTGGCGGGCGACAAGATTGACTTCATCGAGGTGGTTCAGAACTTCACGCCTCCCGAGCTCAACGAGGGCGATGTGGTCATCGACGGGTTGTTTGGCAGCGGGCTGCGGTCGCCGCTCAAGGGGGGCTATATGGCGCTGGTGCAGTACATCAACAGCAGCGATGCCTATGTCGTCTCGATTGACGTCCCCTCGGGGTTGTTTGGCGAGTGGAATGTGGGCACCGACCGTCGCAACATCATCAACGCCGACCTGACGCTCACCTATCAGGCCCGCCGCCTCTCGTTCTACTTTGCCGAGAATGCCCAGCACGTGGGCGAGTGCAAGGTGCTTGACATCGACCTGGACAGCGAGAGCCTTGCCAAGACGCCCACCGACTTCTATCTGATTGAGCGTGAGGATGTCCACGACATCATGCGCCCGCGCAACCCCTTCATCAACAAGTATGACAACGGCACGCTGCTGCTGGTGGCGGGCAGCTATGGCATGATGGGAGCGGCGGTGCTGGCGGCTGGCGGCGCGTTGCGCACGGGTGCGGGCCTGGTCACCGTGCACGCCCCGCGATGCGGCTACCAGGTGATGCAGACCGCCGTGCCCGAGGCGTTGTTTGAGCCCGATGCCAACGAGCTGGTGACCAGCGACATCGACACCCACCGTCACCAGTACAGCGTGGTGGCGCTGGGTCCAGGCATGGGCACCAACGACGAGACCCTCGAGGCGCTGGACACGTTTCTCAAGAACTTCAAGCGTCCGTGCCTGCTGGATGCCGATGCGCTGAACTGCATCGCACGCCGTCCCATGCTGCTGCGTTGCATACCGCCGCGTTCGGTCATCACGCCCCACGCCGGCGAGTTTGACCGCTTGTTTGGCTCACACGACACCGACGAGGAGCGCCTCAAGCGTGCGCTGGACGTGTCGCGCCTGTACAACATCACCATTGTGCTCAAGGGGCACTACACCATGACGGTGCGCAGCGACGGCAAGGTGTATGTCAACAGCAGCGGCAACCCGGGCATGGCGACGCCAGGCAGCGGCGACGTGCTCACGGGGGTCATCGCCTCGCTCATCGCCCAGGGCTATGCGCCCGACTGGTCGGTGGTGCTGGGGGTTTTTCTGCACGGGCATGCTGGCGACCTGGCTGCCGAGCAGCACGGCACCTACGGCATGGTGGCGAGCGACATCGTGTCCCATCTGGGCAAGGCCATCAACGACGCCATGAAGTAACCTTCCCGCCTCTCCGTTTCACACAAATTACACAGATTTTTCACAGATTTTCTATTACACAGATTTTCTAGAGGACACAGGGGCTAGAGAAGGGGGACACCTCGAAGAGGTGTACGAGAAGGTAGCACCAGGT
>Ga0065708_1040444_pt1 | contig 10239 bp, 3 predicted proteins | sample Hoacrofraction12_2_FD_59095 | JGI IMG/M metagenome (GOLD analysis project Ga0065708, IMG submission 59095) | Hoatzin crop microbial communities from Cojedes, Venezuela, sample from fiber fraction 12 v1 | ecosystem: Host-associated > Birds > Digestive system > Esophagus > Crop | place: Venezuela... | reverse complement strand
CAAAGTCTGATGGCAGATGGTCATCATGTGTCGATTGATGCACCATTCCAAGAAGGCGAAGAAAACACTATGCTCGACGTTATGCCGAGTGGCGAAAGCAGTCGTGCTGACCGACAAGTGGATCACGAGAGCATGGCGCAAGAACTTGACGCTGTTCTGCACAAAGTTCTTAAGGATCGCGAAATTACTATACTGAAAGAATGTTACGGTATTGGCGTTCCAGAAAAAGGACTTGAAGAAATCGGTTCAGAACTCGGTCTGACACGCGAGCGTGTTCGTCAGATACGCGAGAAAAGCATTCTGAAACTGAAAGAATCTGGCAATGCTAAGATTCTGATGAAATACTTAGGATAAACAGACACATTCTTATAAACTCTGTATTCGAAAAGTGTAATTTTGTATTTGGAGCCACTTATCTAAAAGATGAGTGGCTTTTTTTTGTATTTTTATCGAAATTATTTTTCATTTTTACTATATTTGCTACTGATTGACATAGATAACTAAAAGTTTCTACACAAAACATGACGAAAGAAAAGGCACTCCGAATTTACCGCGCAAGCGCTGGAAGCGGTAAAACCACTCAACTGGCAATGATTTTCTTGAAATTACTCGTCGAAAACCCTACGATGTACAAGCATATCCTTGCGGTGACGTTCACAAACAAAGCGACCGAAGAGATGAAAGGTCGAATTATCACCGAATTGTATGGCGTTGCGCATGGATTGCAAGACGATGACACGCGCGTTTATGCGGAATTTTTGCGTAACGCAACAGGACTCGACGACAATGAAATACAACAAAAAGCATCGCTTGCGCTTCAATATATTTTGCACGACTACAGTAGATTGAAAATTGAAACAATCGACAAATTTTTCCAAAACATTTTCCGTCACGTTGCACGTGAATTGGATATGCCAGCCAATATGCAGCTGAGCATAGACCAAAACGAAATCGAAAAAATGGCTGTAGATAGACTCGTAGAACGCTTGTCTGACAACAGCAAAGAAATGAGTTGGATTCAGCAATACTTGCAAGAATCTATTGAAGATGAGAAAGGACATCGCGTTGTCGATCGTTTGAAATCGTTTGGCGAGAACATTTTTTCTGACACTTACAAGGAACACAGCAAGGAATTGAGTGAATTTCTGCAGGATGAAAGTGCTTTCGAAGATTATCGCAAAGAGATGGCGTCGCTGAAAGCTAAATCAAAAAAAGGAATCATTGCGTTAGGAGAGCAATTCTTTCATCTGATTGCAGAAAAAGGTTTTTCGGAAGAAGATTTTAAGAAATATCCAATTGCCTATTTCGTAAAATTAAAGAACGGAGAGAAGATTGGCGATTCTAATAAATACATTAAAGACGCTGAACAATGGATTGCGAAAGGTAAATGTCGTGAAGGAAATCCGTTGTTCGACTTTGTAGAAAATCAGTTGCTGCCTTTCGTTCAAAAAACTGAAGAAGATAGACGTGCGTTGTATTCAGATTACATTTCATCTGATGCAACGATGGCAAAATTGCACGAGCTTCGCCTTCTTGCGAGCATTGGAAACGAAGTTGATTTATTGTGCGCCGACAACAACACGTTTATTTTGAGCAACACACAGACCTTATTAAATAGTTTGATTGGCGATACCGATGCGCCGTTTATATACGAGAAAACTGGCGATTGGCTCGAGCGAATGATGATTGACGAGTTCCAAGACACCAGTCGCTCGCAATGGGAAAATTTCAAACCATTGATGAACGAATGTCTCGCTAAAGGCGGATCGGGAAACCTGATCGTTGGCGACGTCAAGCAAAGCATTTATCGTTGGCGTTCAGGTGATTGGCGATTGCTAAACAATATCACCAACGAGTTCGAGCATGCAGATGAATTGCTGGAGACGCAATCGCTCGACGTAAGTTATCGCTCTCTGCGCAACATCGTGCAGTTTAACAACGCCGTTTTTCAACTTGCGCTCGCAACTGAACGAGATAGCGTCGCATCGCTTTATCCTGCGTCGCTCGACAACGATTCCGAAGCTCAGAAATCGCGCAACCAAAAACTTGAACAACTGCAACGCGCTTACGATGACGTAAAACAAAAAATTAGTCCGAGTGCATTAAAAAATAAAAATGCAGGCATTGTCGAGCTGAAGCTTTTTGGTAAAAGCAACGGCAATAAGGAAATCTGTTACGAAGAGACTTACAACACGCTCAAAACATTGATTCTCGAACAGCAAATCCAACCAAAAGAAATCGCCATCCTCGCGCGATCAAATTCTATTTTAGATGAACTCGCTTTTTATTTAACGCAACGCATTGCCACCGATGAAGACGAGCGAATGCGTTCTGTGCGTTTCGTGTCGAACGAAGCGTTCCGCTTGCACACATCTCCTGCAGTTAGAATTCTCGTGCAAGCACTTAAAGTCCTACTCCACCCTAACGATCGCCTAACGAAATGCGAACTCGTCAAGAATTACTGGGAATACGTTCTCGAAAAGCCTTTCGAAGAAGTTAAAACCTACGCATCCGACGACGAACTCGACGCTTTCTTGCCCGAAGGCTACATCAACAATCGCGCATCGCTGCTCGATAAACCTCTCTATGATTTAGTTGAAAAATTATATCGCTTGTTCAACATCGAAAAACTCGACAAAGAGCAAGCGTATGTGTGTGCATTCCTCGACGAATTGCGCAACTTTATTCGCACCATTATGGGCGACGCCGAAGATTTCTTGAACGAATGGGACAACCATATCGCGCAAAAGGCAATCGAAGTTGATAGCGTTGACGGCGTAAAGCTACTCACTATTCACAAAAGTAAAGGACTTGGCGTTGAACACCTTATCATTCCGCGTTGCGATTGGTCGATTGGCGCCAAAGGAGCAATATGGTGCGAGCCTAACGTGGCGCCCTACAATCGTATTCCACTTGTAAGAATTGGACTAAAAGCGTCATTGCTCGACAGCATCTACCGCGAAGATTATATCGAAGAGCGTTTCCAGACAATTATGGATCAGCTCAACCTGCTCTATGTCGCCTTTACACGAGCCAAAAAGAGCCTGTATATTTTCGGAATGCGTGGACAGGGTCGCGCAGCGCTTTTCGAGAGAATCATCGCTGACGTGTGCCAGCAACTCAATGGATGCGAATGCAATTTCAACGACGTGCCCAACGATGAGAACTTGACGTTCCGCTACGGCAGTTATAGTGAACCGTCATCGAAAACCATTGATAAAAAATCGCAGAGCGTTGAAGAAGAAAATGTTTTCAAGCAAGATGAAATTGCAAAGCCAATCGACGTAAAAAGTTTCGATAGCAATGTGAAATTTATGCAAAGCAATGAAAGCAAAAACTTTACTTCGCGCGACGAGAATGCACAAGTTGACAACACCTATCAGCAAATTGGAACAACATTGCATTACATTCTCTCGAAGATTCGCACAGCACAGGATGTTCCCGACGCTATCGAAGAACTCAAAATCAATGGATACTTGGGCAATGACGATAAGTTGCAAACGCGTCTCAGTCATCTGCTGCAACAACGCTTGCAAAGCGAGCGCGTAGCCGACTGGTTTTCCGATCGTTGGGAAGTGCTCAACGAGTGCTCAATCTCTAAGATAGACGCGTCGGGCAAAGTAAAAAAAGAACGTCCCGACAGAGTACTGCGCCGAAACAAGCAAATTGTGGTCATCGATTATAAGTTTGCAAATCCAGTTGATGAACATGTGATGCAGGTGCGTGATTATATGAATCTATTCCAGCAAATGGGCTACACCGACGTAACGGGTTATCTCTGGTACGTGTACACAAACCAAATTAAAGAAGTAAAATAAATTTCGCAGATGAAAACATTCTTAGAATATGTTGCAGAGGATATCATCGCAAAGCATGGCACTGACCTCTCAAATGTTGCTATTGTATTTCCAAACAAGCGTGCCTCGCTTTTCATGAACGAGTATCTCACCCTCGCTGCACCAAGTCCCATTCTTTGTCCACGTTATTTCACGATACGAGAGCTCTTTGCGTCGCAGTCAAACCTGAAGATTGCCGATGAATTGCAAATCGTTAGCATCATATATCACATCTATAAAAATCTAACTTGTAGCGATGAACCGCTCGATAAGTTCTTTGGATGGGGAAAGCTAATGCTTTCTGATTTCGACGACATAGACAAAAATCTTGGCGATGCAGACAAGATTTTCAGAAACATGCTCGACCTAAAAGAAATGGAGGATTTGTCTTATCTAACTGCAGAACAAATCGAAGCACTCAATCGTTTTCTCGGCCTTTTCACGTGCATTGACGAGTCAAAGCTTAAACAGAATTTCGTAGCGTTTTGGAAAATTCTCGCACCTATCTATCATGCGCTCAACGAACAGCTCGAATCGAAAGGTCTTACATACGAAGGAGCATTGTTTAAGCGCGTTGCGCTGAGCGAAAACATTGATTTCCCATTCACAAAGTACATCTTTATCGGCTTCAACGTGCTGCAGGGCGCCGAAAGTCGTCTCTTTGCGCGACTCAAAGCACAAGATAAAGCGCTATTCTATTGGGATTACGATGATTATTATATCGACGAGAAAAATCATCAAGAAGCAGGAACTTTCATTCGCGAACATCTGTCGAAATTTCCCAACGAGTTACCAAACGATTCCGCAATATACGATAATCTAAGTCATCCAAAACAATTCACATTTCTATCTGCGAAAACCGAAAATCTGCAGGCGCGATACGTATCTGATTGGTTGACGGCTCAGAAATCTGCAAACGACGATGACAGCGTAACAGGCGATGAGCGTATCGCTGCAGGACGTCGCAGCGCCATCGTGCTTTGCGACGAAAGTTTGCTGCAAACGGTTATCCATACACTACCACAAAATCTGGAAAAAGCGAACATTACGATTGGATATCCACTCTCCCAAACGCCAGCAGCATCGTTTGTCAACGCACTTGTACGACTTCAGATCGACGGACGCACAAACAGCAAAAAAGGTTTCCGCTTCCACTACGTCAGAGCAGTGCTTCGCCATCCTTATACCGCCTATCTGTCGGACAAAGCGCAGCAGTTGCTGAAAGAATTGATTGCGAACCACAAAAATTTCCCAACGTCAGACGATCTCGCTGTTGACGAACAACTGTCGCAACTCTTTACACCATTCGATCCAAACGCGAAAGATGCAAACCTGAACATTACAAAATGGATCGCTAACATGCTGGAATACGTTGGTAAAAACTGCATCGACAATCCCGATCCATTGTTCCACGAAGCCATCTTCCGTGCTTACACGCTCATGAACCGCGTTTGCGCATTGCTATCCGATGCAGATATTCCCTTCGAAATATCACCTATGACCTTCAAGCGTTTCATGATGCAAGTATTGCAAACAGTTTCGATTCCATTCAACGGCGATCCTGCCGAAGGAGTGCAGATAATGGGAATCTTGGAAACGCGAAATCTAGACTTCGATCACATCCTTCTGCTTTCCTGCAACGAGGGAAACATGCCTAAAGGCACAAACGACGTTTCGTTTATACCCTATATCATTCGCAAAGCCTACGGTCTGACGGTCATAGACCATAAAACGAGTCTCTTCGCTTATCACTTCTATCGACTCATTCAACGCGCCAAAGACGTATCGATCACGTATTGCAACGCTACTTCTAACGGAATGATTCAAGAAAAAAGTCGTTTCATTCTCCAACTCCAAGCGGAGCGCGAACAGAACGACAAGATGCAATTCTATGCCCTTACGACATCGCACCAACCCGTTACGGCAGCGCCACAAGACATTGAAAAGACCGAAGCAACAAAGCAAAAACTCGATAGCATCACATCGCTTTCGCCAAGCGCAATCAATAAATACGTTCGCTGTCCTAATCAGTTCTTCTATCAGTACGTGTGCGGTCTGCGCGAACTTGACGAGGATCTCGAAGAGACTGATAATAGAATCTTCGGCGATATCTTCCATCGGTCGGCGCAACTCATTTATTTCAAGTTGATAGGCGATGAAAATATCGGCACAAAGACGGTCGATGGAAAAACATTCGAATACATTAAAAAACCGCATCTCATCAAACCGTCTGACATCGAGTACGTACTGAAAAACAAATCCATTATCATCGAAAAAGTCCGACAAGCATACAACGAGCAAATCTATGGCAAACAGAATCGCGTCAAAGCAGATTACAACGGTCTGCAACTGCTTCTTCAAGATACTGTGCAGCGTTACATTCAGCGTCTATTAGAATACGACCAGCGTCTCGCGCCATTCACCATTCTCGGACTCGAATGTAAGGTCAAAAAAGATGTAGAAATCCAGACCAGTTCAGGCAAACGAAACATCACAATAGGCGGTACAATCGACCGACTTGACCTCGTCAACGATGGCGTGCATGGAGAGCGAATCCGCGTTGTCGATTATAAGACGGGCAAACCAATGAAAAAATTTCCTAACTCAGTGCAAGACATTTTCGACGAAGGTAGTATCGAAAAAATCCACGTCGATTACTATCTCCAGACCATGCTCTACTCTACCATCGTGCGCGACAGTCAAGAATACAATCCGCGCCAACTGAAAGTCTCGCCTGCGCTCATCTTCGTACAGCAAGCCATGACTGGCGACTACGAACCATCAATCCGCTTCGGTAATGAGCCTATCTACGACATCGCCGAATATGAAGAAGAATTCAAAAACGAACTCCACAATCTCGTAGCCGAAATCTTGAACACCACAGAGCCATTCATCCCAACACCAGTGCGCGCATTCTGCAACAACTGTCTGTATGCAGAACTGTGCAAAAAGTAGGTTTGGCAAAGCGAAAACCAACAAAAAACAATCGTTTTTTTTGGCGATATCGTTCTATTCCATTAAATTTGCATCCGCAAACGAGGAAGGTTGGCAGAGTGAACGATCGCGCTGGACTCGAAATCCGGTATACCCCTTTCGGGTATCGGGGGTTTGAATCCCTCACCTTCCGCAAAACAAAATTCGAGACTCAATGCAATAGCGTTGAGTCTCTTTTTTTTATCGTTCTATTTCGTCAAACGAAAAACAAAATCCACACAGTATAATATAATAAAAGGTACGCATGCGCGCGCGAAAGCATGCGCAATACGTTAGTCGTTCTGCTCTACGAGTTTGTTATACATGTCGAACAGGCGCGCAACGCACTCGCTTTCGGTCATCGAATGCCAATCAAAACCGTAGGCTTCCATCACTGCGCGATCGTTGGCTACATGAGCGGCGCGCAAAACGGGTGGCATCGCAACTTCATCGTATAGGTCGGCGAGCGAAGAATCTGCAAATTGGGCGCGCGCATCAAGGATTCCTTGCGCTGTCTGCGCTATCTTCTCCGCTTGTGCATGCGAAACAGACGGCCAAGGGAAGTTGTTGTAAACGACATCCTTTGAGTAACGATAACGCATCTCTAATCTACCACAAACAACACGCATCCATGCCATGTGAACGTTTGAAGTTAAGACGCCAAAGTGATACAATGTAGCGTTAGGGATAATAAGATTCGCATTTGTTGATATTGTATTCGAATCTAAAAAACCCATCGGCACGTATCTCCTGCGTTCAGAAGAAGTCGATGGAATAATAATATAAGTTTCGGGATTGTATGTTTCTCGGAATAATGTAGGTTTATTAGCGAGCAAACGTGTGGCTTTGTCTGTACTATTTAGCCTCATTTCACGAACTTTCTCAACTCTTTTTCTTACCAAAGGCATAGAACGCAATTCTGCTGGACTTGCATCCACAAGCCAAAGACACCATCTATTTTTGTTATTGATAAATTCTTTTGCACCAACAAGTTTTTTAATGAATTTTTTTGCGCTTGGTTCTTTTGCAAGAAAGTCATTTAATTCCTCATCTTCTATAATTAAATTTCCTCCGTCTGTTGGTTGACAACCTTTTGTTATTTTAGGAACATCGCAAATCGGTGTTGTGCGTTTATCAATAAATATGTTTGGAGCAGCAATTAAATAAGGATTGATATTCTTTGCAATAATTTTTTGTTCTCCATTGTAGATTATTTGTGGCGATACATTAGAAAAACTAAATCCAATAATTACACAGTGAACGTGTGCTTTGAGTTTTGCTTCGCTATCCCATTGAAATGTACTGTAGGCAAAGTTAATTTTGACGCCATCTTCACACAATGGTTTCCAAAGTGCTGTAACTTGTTCTCCTTGTGTAATGGAATTTGTCGATACAAGAGCAGTTCGTATTTGTAATTTGCTTGAACTCTTCATTAGTTCAGTGGCTTTTTTATACCATCCACACACATAATCTAACAATCCTGCGTGTTTATTTCCCTCAAAGATAGACATCAACTCGTTTTTTTGCGTTTTGTCCATATATTGAGCGCCAACAAACGGTGGATTTCCAATGATATAATTTAGTTTTTCAGCGTTCACCACATTTCGCCAATCGATTTGCAAAGCGTTTCCTTCATGAATATTGGCGTAACTCTTTAATGGAAGAAAATCGATGTCTTGCTTGACGATTCTCTCTGTTTCGTTTAGCATTTGCGCCTCGCTAATCCAGAGCGCTGTTGTAGCGACCGAGACGGCGAAGTCGTTGATTTCGATGCCGTAGAACTGATGGATATTCACCTTGATTGGGTCTTCGAAAGCGTGGAGTTGCGTTTCGTGATAGTAAGCCTGAATCATTCTGTTTTCCAAGCGTCGGAGAGAGAGAAATGTCTCTGTGAGAAAATTTCCGCTTCCACATGCAGGATCGAAGAAAGTGAGGCTTGCGAGATGGTCTTGATAGGCTTTGAGATTGGCTTGTCGCTTTTTAACGTTTTTTTCTTCGAGAATCGTGTCGAGGTCTTGCGTGAGTTGGTCGAGGAAAAGTGGGTCGATCACTTTGTGGATGTTCTCGATGCTGGTGTAGTGCATGCCTCCCGAGCGACGAGTCTCTGGGTTGAGCGTCGATTCGAATACAGCGCCGAAAATAGTTGGCGAGATTTCCGACCAGTTAAAGTCGAGTGACGCTTTTTTGAGCAAGAGATTGCGCAGTTGTTCGGTGAATTGTGGAATTTCTATATGTTCATCGAAAAGTCCGCCATTGGTGTATGGAAATGCTTTGAGCGTGTCGCTCGTGTACGGACTGCGTTCCGATTCTTGTGTATTAAGCACTTCGAAAAGTCGAATCAATGCTTCGCGAATTTGTTCTGCTGAGTAGTCGTTGAGATAGTCGTGAAACATATCGTGGCGCGGAAAGACGCCAGCGTCTTCTGCATAAAGGCAGAACACGAGTCGCACGCATAGGATGTTGAGATAACGCAATATGCGCTTCTCTTGCTCATCGGTGATTTCGATGTTTGCGGGATGATATTGCGCATAGAGTGCATCGTAGATTTTTCCAACGAGTTCGCCAGCCTGCATCGACACTTGGAGTTCTTTTTCGATGTGCGCGCTACGGCTCTCTACAAGGAATTGTAATCGGTAAATATCGGTTGGCAAATCTTTTAGATTGATTCGCTGTGGTTCTCCATTAGGTTGGTTCATGTCGTACACGAAGAACTGGCGAAAGTTGCACGTCACGACGTATTTAGGATGTTCATCTACGGGCAGTTCTGCAATGTATTTCTTTGCTTGTTGAAAGGGTGTGAGCAGCGAACCATCGCTCTGCAAGATGGGTTTACGCAAATCCTTGTCGCTACTCTTTTGTTCGATCATCACGCGCGTGCTCTTGATGTACGCATCGATGAAGTTTGCGTGTGACGACTTGACGGTTTTCTCGAACGAAATAAACTCATTCACATTTTCTATCCCGAAAACTTCGCTCAGCAATTGCAGCCAAAATTTTTGGCATTCAGCGCGTTCGCTTCCTCGATTCAGCCAATACTCGGCAAAACTCTTTGCTGCGGCTTGGCGTTGCTTCTCGTTGTTCATATATTTTGCAAGAAATAGGTTTCTATTTCGCGAATATAACAAAAAATGATGGCGATAGGAAAATTTAGTCCATATTTTTCAAAAAAATAGTTTGCACGAAATCGAGAAATTAAGAAAACTTTACAAAATTTAACTACGCTTTTTCGCGAAATTTTAACACTTGATTTAACATTCGTTTGCACTTGACCGACCAATTTCTAATGCACAAATTTTGATCGAAAAAAGTCGTTTTTTTGTCGCAACTCAACGCGCGAAATGTTAAAATGATAGATTTATGCAAAAAATATACGCATTTTTAACATTTTTCCGCGTAAAACAGCCAATTTTTGAACGTCAATTTTCGGAAA
>Ga0065708_1040440_pt1 | contig 10249 bp, 8 predicted proteins | sample Hoacrofraction12_2_FD_59095 | JGI IMG/M metagenome (GOLD analysis project Ga0065708, IMG submission 59095) | Hoatzin crop microbial communities from Cojedes, Venezuela, sample from fiber fraction 12 v1 | ecosystem: Host-associated > Birds > Digestive system > Esophagus > Crop | place: Venezuela... | reverse complement strand
GGCGACGGCTATCTGAACTTTATGGGCAACGAGTTCGGGCATCCCGAATGGATTGACTTCCCCCGCGAGGGCAATGGCTGGAGCTACAAATATGCCCGCCGCCAATGGTCGCTGGCCGACAACGACCTGCTCCGTTACAAGGGTTTGCAGGACTTCGATGCCAAAATGATACATTTTATCAAGTCCGAAAAGCTGCTCTCAGAGCGTCCAGAGATACTTACTGCCGATGAAGATAAAAAAATACTTATTTTCCGAAGGAAAAATTGTATCTTTGCACTCAACTTCAACCCTACGGGTTCTTTCGAGAACTATGGATTCTCCGCTCCCGAGGGTGAGTGGCAGATGGTATTCAATTCCGATGAAGCCGTTTTCGGCGGATTCGACCGTCTCTCCAAGGTCGAAAACCACATTGCGGTTGCGGGCAAGTGCCCCAACGGCAACCAGCGTTTCGACCATACTTTGTTTATGTATCTGCCTAGCAGATGTGCGATTGTACTAAAAAAGACCAAATAAGATGGCATTTTTGAAATTCAACAAAGCGGAACTTGTTAATCTCTCCTACTCGCTGAAGAGGGAGATTATCAGCGCGAACAAGACAGGTGCCTACTGCAACACCAGCATTGTGACCTGCAACACCCGTCGCTACCACGGACTTCTCTCCGTTACCCTGGACCGTTTCGGGGGCGATAAGTTCCTCCTGCTCTCGGCAGTTGACGAGAGCTTTATCGTCGATGGCAAGCAATTCAACCTTGGAATTCACTGCTACGGCGACATCTACGAGCCCAGGGGTCATAAGTATGTAGTTGATTTCGATGCGGACCCGATTCCTTCCGTTACCTACAAGGTTGGCGAGATTCTCTTCCGCAAGAGCCTCCTGCTGATGCCCGACAAGGACCAGCTGATGATTAAGTATGAGCTTCTGGAGTGCCCTGCAAAGGCTACCGTTCAGCTCAAGCCTTTCCTGGCTTTCCGCAACATTCATGCTCTTACCCAGCAGAATGACCAGGCCAACACTTCCTACACCGAGGTTCAGAACGGCGCTTCCTTCAGGCTCTACTCCAATTTCCCCGACCTGGTTCTGCAGACCAGCACCAAGGACTTTGCCTTCAAACCCGCACCCTGCTGGTACAACGGCATCACCTATTCCGACGAGTACCGCCGTGGCTTCGACTGCCGCGAGGACCTTTATGTTCCCGGCTATTTCGAGGGTGAGATGAAGGCCGGCGATGTGCTGATTCTTTCTGCATCCAAGTACGAGGAGGCATGCGGCGGATTCAAGCGCAGCTTCGACTCCACCGTCGCCAAGACCCCTGCCATCACCAACACCCGCGACCAGCTTGTGCGTTGGGCAGACCTTTTCATCTGCAACCACAACAACCGCAAGAAGATAACTGCCGGCTTCTCCTGGATGTACACCGGCCTGCTGCGTGAGACCCTTATCTCCCTGCCCGGCCTGACCCTCTATGCAAATGGGGATACCAAGACCTTCGAGGAGGTTCTGGACAATCTGATTGCAGATGAGCAGGAGCGCATGTTCCGCAGGACTACTCAAGTTGAATCTCCGCTTTACCTTGCTTCCGTGCTTCAGGCCTACATCGACTTTGGAGCCGACCCTGCAAAGGTTTGGAAGAAGTATGGAATTACCGTCAAGGGCATCCTGGAAAGCTATCTGCCCGGTGAGAGGCGCGAGGTAACAATGCACCCCAACGGCCTGCTCTGGGCCCAGATGGATGGAGTTGCTCTTACCTGGATGAACGCCTACATCAACGGCAATCCCGTTACAGAAAGGGCCGGTTACCAGGTTGAGACCAATGCCTTCTGGTACAACAGCATCTGCTTCGCACTCGAGATGGAGACCAAGTACGGAGTTGCAAACGGAGCGTTTGTAGCCAAGTGGACCCCCATCCGCGACCTTGTAAAGCAGAATTTCCAGCCTACCTTCTATGTTGAGAGGGGTGGCTATCTTGCCGATTATGTCGACAATTATGGTCAGAACACCGAGGTTCGCCCCAACCAGCTTTACGCTATCTGGGTAAAGAACTCTCCGGTGGACGAAGAAATACAGCCCTCTATTTTTAGAGTGGTTTCCAACGAACTCGAAACAACCCATGGTATTCGCACCCTGTCACCCCGCGATGCCAAGTACAAGGGGGTTTACGAGGGATCTCAGATAGACAGGGACCTCGCCTATCATCAGGGCAGCACGCGCATCTTCCTGCTTGAACCCTATGTTGACCTTGGATTCAAGCTGCAAGGGCCGCGATTCTACAAGAAGGCCGAATGGCTTTGCGAAGGTGTTTACAACGACCTTGGAAAGCATGGCGTTGGTGCCTTCAGTGAGTTGTACGACGGCGATCCGCCCCACGAGCCGCACGGAGCTATTGCATCTGCACTCAGCACTGCTGCACTCTTGGCTGTGGACCGCACTATGAAAAACAATAAGGAGGAATAGACATGAGAGTACTTATGTTTGGTTGGGAGTTCCCTCCCCATATCGCCGGAGGTCTTGGCACTGCCTGTGAAGGTATTGTCAAGGGTCTTGCGCACAATGGCGTAGAGAGCATTTTCGTTATGCCTTCAGCCTCTGGTGATGAGGACCAAACTTCCACCAGGATTATCAACGCCAGCGATGTTGCTGTGGCAGGCTTCGACGAGACCGTAGATGCCTTCCTGGACAAGGTTAAATTCATTCATGTAGGGTCGAACATCATTCCCTACGCCGACCCCGAAGAGTATTCCAAGCTCACCGAGGAGGAAAAGCAGAACCAGCTCAAGGACTTCCGCATCTCCTACGGGCAGAAGTACAAGTTCAGCGGCAAGTACGGGTCCAATCTTCTAGAGGAGGTTGCCCGCTACGCTATGGTCGGTGGCACCATCGCCATGGAGCACAAGGATGAGTTCGACCTCATCCACGCTCATGACTGGCTCACCTATCTGGCAGGCATCGCCGCCAAGGAACTGACAGGCAAGCCCCTTGTTGTTCATGTTCACGCTACCTCATTCGACCGCGGTACCGACGATATGGTAGACTCCCGCGTGTACGCCATCGAGCGTCGCGGTATGGAGGCTGCCGATAGGGTAGTTACCGTGAGCGACCTTACCCGCAACATTGTAATCAACAAATACGGCATCGACCCTGCAAAGGTTGTGACCGTACACAATGCCGTTGATTTCAGTGGTCGCGAGAATGTGCATGTCGAGAGGGGAGTGCAGGACAAGGTGGTTACCTTCCTTGGCCGTATCACCTTCCAGAAAGGTCCCGAGTACTTCATTGAGGCTGCCGCCAAGGTGCTGAAGCGCATGGATAATGTCCGCTTCGTAATGGCCGGCAGTGGAGATATGATGAACCGCGCCATCCGCATGGTTGCCCGCCTGGGCATCTCTGACCGCTTCCACTTCACAGGCTTCCTTCGCGGAGCCGAAGTGCAGAAGATGTTTGCTCTTTCCGATGTCTACATCATGCCTTCGGTTTCCGAGCCCTTCGGCATTTCGCCGCTGGAGGCAATGCGCACCGGCGTACCTTCCATCATCTCGCACCAAAGTGGTGCCGCAGAGGTACTTAAGTATGCCCTCAAGGTGGACTTCTGGGATGTTGACGCTCTTGCCGACGACATCTACGCCCTTCTCAATTACCCCGCCCTTTCCCACTTTGCCGAGAAGGAAGGCTATGACGAGGTTAACGAACTCAAGTGGAACAACGCCACTGCAAAACTCAAGACTGTTTACGAATCCCTTTTAAACCAATAGAATATGAAAAAGAATATCTGCTTCTATTTCCAGGTGCATCAGCCTACCAGGCTCCGCCTCTACAGATTCTTTGATATAGGCAAAGATTCCCATTACTATGACGACTTTGCCAACCGCACCATACTTCACCGTGTAGCTACCAAGTGCTATCTGCCCATGAATGAGATTCTCTTCCAGGCAATCGAGCGCAACCGTGGCAAGTTCAAGGTGGCATTTTCCATCTCCGGCACCGTTCTGGAGCAGTTCAACCGCTATGAGCCCGAGGTAATCGAGAGCTTCCGCAAGCTGGCTGACACCGGCTGCGTAGAGTTCCTATGCGAGACCTACAGCCATTCCCTCGTATCCCTGAAATCGGTGAACGAGTTCAAGCATCAGGTGCTCAAGCAGAAGGCTACAATCGAGCAGTACTTCGGCCAGACTCCCACCACCTTCCGCAACACCGAGCTCATCTACTCTGACGATATCGGCGTTGACCTCTACAACATGGGATTCAAGACCGTGCTGACCGAGGGTGCAAGGCATATTCTTGGCTGGAGGAGCCCCGACTATGTATATTCCAACGCAAAGCAGCCCAAGCAGAAGCTGCTCCTGCGCAACTATACCCTTAGCGACGATATCGCATTCCGCTTCTCGAACAAGGGATGGGCAGAATGGCCTCTGACCGCAGATAAGTTTGTTGGCTGGCTGAATCAGGCCGACGGTGAAATCGTCAACCTCTTCATGGACTACGAGACCTTCGGTGAGCACCAGAGTGCAGAAACCGGTATCCTCGACTTTATGAAGGCTCTGCCCGATGCAATCCTTGCAAAAGGCGACCTATCCTTCGTAACCCCCGCAGAGGCTGCCAAGAAGCTGAAACCTACCTCGGAACTGGATGTTCCCAACCCCATTTCCTGGGCAGATGAAGAAAGGGATGTTACTGCCTGGCTGGGCAACGAGCTCCAGCAGGAGGCGTTCAACAAGCTTTATGGGTTGGTAGAGAAGCTCTCCATCATCGATGACCCCACCCTTTGGTCGGACTTTGGTCATCTGCAGGAGAGTGACCACTTCTATTATATGTGCACCAAGTTCTTCAGCGATGGAGATGTGCACAAGTACTTCAACCCCTACGATACCCCCTATGAAGCGTTCATCAACTATATGAATGTATTAAGTGATTTTATTATAAGAGTAAACGACGCGTATGCAACTAAACAATGATGCCCCAAGTTGGGCAAGCGTCCGTGTGACGCGACATCTCCCTGATGAACTTTCAGGACTTGAAACCCTATGTAAGAATTTATGGTGGTGCTGGAACGATAGAGCAAAAGCCCTGTTCAAATATATCGATCCCGAGCTTTGGCACAATTCCTCGCATAACCCTATGGTTATCCTGGACGCCGTAAGCCTTAAGAGGTACAAGCAGCTCGCAAAGGATGAGGTTTTCCTGAGCCATCTGCGCTCCGTAATGGATGAATTCAATGCCTATATGGCAGAGAAAGACCGCCGCGGCAAGCCTTCAATGGCCTACTTCTGCATGGAGTATGGTCTGGATGCTTCCCTTCAGATTTATTCCGGTGGTCTTGGACTTCTTGCAGGTGACTACCTCAAGGAAAGCAGCGACATGAATGTTAACATGGTAGCTGTAGGTCTGCTTTACCGTTATGGTTATTTCACCCAGAGAATCACCCCTCAGGGCAACCAGGTGGCAGAATACAACGCTCAGGACTTCCTGAAGATTCCTGCCGAGCCTGTAACAGACAAGGATGGCAAATGGGTAACCGTTTCCATGAAGATGCTCGACCGCGAAATGAAGGCCCGCATCTGGAGGGTACCTGTAGGCCGCACCGACCTCTACCTCCTGGACACTGACTTCGAGGACAATGCTCCCGAGGACCGTCAGGTAACACACCAGCTCTATGGTGGCGACTGGGAGAACCGTCTGAAGCAGGAAATCCTGCTGGGTATCGGCGGTATCAGGGCCCTGCGCCTGCTGGGTCTCAACCCCGAAATCTACCACTGCAACGAGGGACACGCCGCCTTCATCGGTCTGGAGCGTCTCCGCGAATTCATGCAGAACGATGGACTTAAGTTCGACGAGGCACTTGAGCTCGTGAGGGCTTCCAGCCTCTTCACTACCCATACCCCTGTTCCCGCTGGCCACGATGCCTTCGAGGAGGATATGTTATATAGGTATATGGGTCACTATCCCGAGCGCTTCGGCATCACTTGGAGAGACCTGCTTAGCCTGGGTAAGGTAAATGTTGACGACAAGGGCGAGCGCTTCAGCATGAGTGTGCTTGCTGCCAACTGCTCCCAGAATGTGAATGGTGTATCCATGCTTCACGGCAAGGTAAGCCAGGAAATCTTTGCACGCATGTACCCCGGCTATCTGCCTGAGGAACTGCATGTTAGCTATGTTACCAATGGTGTGCACTATCCCACTTGGGCATCCAAGGAATGGAAGGCCATCCACGCTCGCGTGTTTGGCAACGACTTCCAGACCCACCATTACGACAAGCGCTGCTTCGAGGGTATCTACAATATCAGCGACGAAGAAGTTTGGGAAACCCGCAAGCTTCTCAAGAAGGAACTTATCCGCATCGTTACCAACAAGCTTTCCGACCCTGAAATCAGCAGCCATTACTCTCCCAGCCAGGTTATTGCCATCAAGGAGAGGCTTAGCGAAGATGTACTTACCATCGGTTTCGCCCGTCGTTTCGCTACCTACAAGAGGGCAACCCTCCTTTTCAGCGACCTCGATAGGCTCGATGCCATCGTAAACGACCCTAAGCATCCCGTTCAGTTTATCTTTGCAGGTAAGGCTCACCCCGCCGACGGTGCTGGTCAGGACCTTATCAAGCGCATCATCGAGATTTCCAAGGACGATCGCTTCCTCGGTAGGATAGTGTTTGTTCCCGGTTATGATATCTCCCTTGCCAAGAGGCTTGTGCAGGGCGTTGATGTTTGGATGAACAACCCTACCCGTCCTCAGGAGGCTTCCGGTACATCCGGTGAAAAGGCATCCATGAACGGTGTTATGCACTTCAGCGTGCTTGACGGTTGGTGGGTAGAAGGTTATAAGGAAGGTTGCGGCTGGGCACTGCCTCAGGAGCGCACCTACGACGACCAGAACTACCAGAACGAGCTCGACGCTGCTACCATCTATGCAACCATCGAGAACGAGATTGCTCCCGCATACTACGATATCGACAAGAATACAGGTCGTTCTGCACAGTGGATTTCCTATATCAAGAATACCATTGCGCATGTTGCCTGCAACTTTACTACCAACAGGATGATGGAAGACTACTGCATCCAGTACTATCAGCCTCAGTTCGATCGCTTTAACGAATTGGCAGCCAATAAGTTCGCCAAGGCTAAGGAGATTGCTCAGTGGAAGAAGAAGGTACAGGAAGCATGGCCCAACATCAAGGTTATTTCCTATACCACTCCTAACGCTTCATACGTGCTTTCTTCCAAGAACCCCATGCAGAGCGAGGTAGTATTGAACATTGCCGGCCTTAAACCTGAGGATATCGGAGTTGAGCTGATTTTTGCTGTAGCCGACAAGAAGAATGTCCTACATATCCAGGAAAAAATCGATTACGAAGTTAAGAAGGTTGACAAGGAGAGCGGCGATGTAACATACGGCGCATCCATCATTCCTGAGAGAACCGGTATGTACCAGATTGGTATCCGCGTTTATCCCAAGAACGAGCTGTTGCCTCACCGTCAGGACTTCCCTCTGGTTAAATGGCTGTAGTAGCGACCGGATTTTTCGACGGTGTCCACATAGGCCACCGCCTAGTAATAGAGACTCTCGTAAGCTCAGCGCGTGAGCGCGGCGAAGAGAGTCTCATTATCACTCTTTGGCCCCATCCCAGGCTGGTGCTTCAGAACGGTGCTTTGGACCTCAAGCTTCTGAACACTCTGGATGAAAAACTGACCTTGCTGAAGGGGCTGGGAGTTGATAGGATTGAGGTTTTGCCGTTTACCAAGGAGTTGAGCGAGATGTCCACAGCGGCTTATCTGAAGAATGTCCTTCAGGGCCAATTTGGCGCCACCGCCCTGCTTCTGGGTTACGACAACCGCATCGGCCACGATATGTTGAGTCCCGAACGCACCGCCAGCCTGGCGGAAAGCCTAGGGCTCGATGTCATCCGCACCGACAAGGTTTCATCCGTGGGGATAGCGGTGAGCTCCACCAAGATTCGCCGCGCACTCCAGGTTGGGGATGTAGAGCTGGCAGCCAAGTTCCTTTGCTATGACTATGGGCTCAGGGGCGAGGTTGTCCACGGCAAGAAGCTCGGCCGCACCATTGGCTATCCTACCGCCAATATCGAGGTAGAAGAGCCTCTGAAGCTGGTTCCCGCTGCGGGTGTATACCTTAGCGATGTGCTTGTCGACGGGCGAGAATTCAAGGGAATGACCAATATAGGTCAGACGATTGAAACCCACATATTCGACTTCGACGAAGAGATTTACGGGCAGACAATCGGCATTTCTTTTGTAAGGAAAGTCCGCGACGAGAAGAACTTTTCCTCGATTGCTGAGCTTAAAAATCAGCTCGAGGAGGATGAAAGAAACTGTAAAAACCTTATCTTTGGACTATGACAAAGAAGGCAACAACAAAAAAAGGAAACAATGTTCCTCGGAAGCCGATACTTCTGGAGGAAGAAAAGAAAGTAAAGGAAAAGATTGATAAGAAGAAACTTATCATCTATTCCGAGATTATGAAGCCAAAATTTGATTTATAATTATGCCACAAGTACACTACATGAGCCAGGAAGGGCTCGATCAACTTAAGAAGGAACTTGCAGAGGCTCTTGCACAGCGTCCGGTTATCTCGGCTGCCATTGCAGAGGCTCGCGAAAAGGGTGATTTGAGTGAAAATGCAGAATACGAATCCGCAAGGGAGGCGCAGGGTCTGCTGGAACTCAAGATAGCTAAACTCCAGGACAAGATTGCAGGCGCAAAGGTTGTGGACGGGTCCCAGCTGAGCACCGACAAGGTCCAGATGCTGAACAAGGTAAAGGTTAAGAACCTTGCCGCAGGCAACACCATGGAGTTTACCATCGTGGGCGAGAGCGAGGCCGATTTCTCCAAGGGCAAGCTTGCTGCCACCACCCCCATTGCAAAGGCCCTGCTGGGCCACGCCAAGGGCGAGGTAGTAGAGGCTCATGTGCCTTCAGGAGTGCTTAAGTTTGAGATTCTTGACATTTCTTTCTAGTTATGGCAACACTGTTTACTAAGATTGCAAACGGGGAAATTCCCTCGTACAAGGTTGCAGAAAGCGAGGACTTCTACGCTTTTTTGGATATCAGCCCCCTTGCCGCAGGGCATACTCTGGTAATTCCCAAGAAGGTGGAGGACGATTATATCTTCCATCTTGACGAGGCTACCTACGAGGGGCTTTGGGCTTTTGCCCGCAAGGTGGCAATCGCGCTCAAGGCTGCCGTTCCCTGCAAGAGGGTAGGGGTGGCAGTGCTTGGAATGGAGGTGCCTCACACCCACATTCACCTTGTGCCGCTGCAGACCGAGGGCGACCTGGACTTCCGCAAAGAAAAGCCGGTCATCCCCCAGGAGAAAATGGAAGCAATCGCCAAATCCATCTTGACGGAATATGAGAAACTTTAGGATTTTAACAGCCGCTCTGGCCGTACTGCTGCTTGCATCCTGCGCAAAGGAGAGTGCAAAATTGAGCGGTAGGGTAGAGGGTCTTAGCGAGGCTCCCGTTGAGCTTTATAGGCTGAATATCAATACTTTCGAGGCTCTGGATACCCTTCAGACCGGCAAGGACGGTAGCTTTGCCTACGAGGTACCGGTGAAGGAGGGCGACCCCGAATTCATCTACCTTTTTTATAATGGTCACAAACTGGCTTCGCTGCTGCTGAAGCAGGGTGACAAGGTGCAGCTTCTTGCCGATACTTTGGGCAAATGCCAGATCGAGGGTTCGGAAGATTCCCAGCTGCTCTGCGAGAGCGAAAAGCACTTTGCGGACTTTGCTTCCAAGATGGTGCAACTCAATGTGGCTGAGGACAATGCGGGTATGAGCAAGCTCTTTGTGGACTATTACCGCGAGGATGTGAAGTTCGTGCTTTCGCATGCTAAATCGCTTGTGAGCGTGCCCGTTCTTTACGAGAGTCTGAACGAGTATTCACCGGTGTTCGGCCAGCTGAACGATGCCCTGATTTTCCGCAGCGTTTGCGATTCTCTGAAAGAGGTTTATCCCGATTCCAGATATGTCAAGGCACTGGAGAAGGAGACTCAGCGTAGAGAGCAGAATTTAAGCCTTCAGCATAGCATCAGCAGTGCTCAGGAGGCTGATTTTCCCGATTTGAACTTGCCCGATATCTATGGCAACAAGGTGTCTCTGGCCGGTCTGGGTGCCCGTATGGTGCTGCTACACTTCTGGAATCCTGCCGACCCTGAGCAGAAGATGTTCAACTTGGATGTGCTGAAGCCTCTTTACGACAGCTATCATGCCGCCGGGCTGGAGATTTACGCTGTTGGTGTGGAT
>Ga0065708_1000862_pt1 | contig 10251 bp, 11 predicted proteins | sample Hoacrofraction12_2_FD_59095 | JGI IMG/M metagenome (GOLD analysis project Ga0065708, IMG submission 59095) | Hoatzin crop microbial communities from Cojedes, Venezuela, sample from fiber fraction 12 v1 | ecosystem: Host-associated > Birds > Digestive system > Esophagus > Crop | place: Venezuela... | reverse complement strand
CAAGCAGTCGCACGAGTTTCTCGCCCTCTTCGATGCACGTCTCAAATGGCACCGTCCGCTTCCAACGCCCGCGGTCGTACTGCCCGCGCCAAAGCAGCGTTCTGACGTTGCGAACGTGCTCTTTCAAGCCCTCGATGATGTCCGCAGGAAAGTCCCGCACCTTCAAATCGTCGTAGTACGACAAACACAAATCAACATATATTTTGCTGAAATCTATTGCGTTGATGGCGCCAAACGCATGCTGCTCATCCGCCGTTTGCGTGCGACCGTAGGGCACGACCAACGCAGCCCATTTCTCGATAAACGCTCGAAAATCCGATTCTTCCTTAGGCGTCATTTTTTTCAAATTTCTGAATCCTTATAAATATACTAATTTTTTCTGACATAGCCAAAAATTTTCTTTCATCTTTGTAGTTTTGGCTAAATATTCGCCAAAATTTCATTATTTTTGCAGTCTGAAAAAACTATGAAGAAAAGACATATTTTTTTGAGCATCATTGTATGCTTGGCAGTGATGGGCAGTTGCGCCGGCTGCGCTCAAATGTGGGAGGCGTATAATGCCAATCATCCCAGCGGCTCGAATAAGTACTACGAATTGCTGACGGGACTCGCGCCCAAGGAGAGCATCTACATGAAGATGGGCAGCCACGCGGTGAACTCCTACGAAGAAAAGGCCGAGGGCTCTCTGGGAACGTTTCGCGTGTGGTTTCCGGCCGATATGGACAAGGGAAAAAAGAAATATCCCGTGATTGTGTCGAACAACGGCACNGGCTGGGCCGCCACGAAGTATCCCGAATGGTTCCGCCACATGGCCAGCTGGGGTTTCATCGTGGTGGGCAACGACGAAGGCACATCTTGGAACGGAAATTCGGCCGAAGAAACGCTGCAATGGCTCATCGGGCTGAATGCGAAGAAGGGCTCGCCCATCTACAAGCATGCCGACCTCGACAACATNGGAACCGTGGGACATTCGCAAGGCGGAACGGGCGTTGAGAATGCCATCACCACGCAGCCAAGCGCAAAGAAATANAAAGCCGCCGTGATGCTCGCCAGCACCTACAACGGNCACAATCCCCTACTCCGNTGGGATGCCGACGCGTCGAAAATTCGCATCCCGATGATGGTGCTCGTGGCCAACAGCGACGGACTNACACCGCTCAAGGACTACAACGCGCTGTGGAACGCCNTGCCCAACAACATCGTCAAAGTGGCCGCGCGCCGAAACGANTGNGGNCACGGCGACATGCTGGTCTATGGCGACGGATACGTGACCGCATGGTTCCTCTGGCACCTGCAAGGCAACACCGAAGCGCGAGAAGCCATCAAAGAATTGAAATCAAACAAATCCTACGTCGAAGTGCGCATGAAAGGGCTTTGACAAGGAGCAATTTAAAAGGCAGAGAACATCAAAAATTCTCTGCTTTTTTCTTTCTAAAAAAATCAATTTTTTCAAAAAANTTCCTACTTTTGCGCCGCTAAAGTTTGGTAGAACTTTTGGATTTTATTCGCTCGCTCGACGAAAATAGGCCAAGAACAACTCCGCGAATAAAGCCAAAAGTTTATGAAACACAACACATTTGCTCTCACGGCGACCATCCTCTCGATGTCGCTCCTCACGGTGATGGCNGGAGCCGCCATTGCGCCGGCACTCAACATCATTCAAGAACACTTTAGCAGCGCGTCGCCNATGCTCATCCGGCTCATCGTGAGCATGCCGGCCTTGCTGATTATTCTGACGAACTTCCTCTTCCTGCCCATCAGCCGACNCGTCGGCTCGAGGACCATCGCGCTNTGGGGACTCGCGCTCTACGTGGGCGCCGGCGCGGGATGTTTTTTTGTTCATCACATTGGGACATTGCTCGCCTTGCGCGCGCTGTTGGGAGTGAGCGTGGGTCTCGTAATGCCCTTGTCGACAGGCCTTTTNGCCTACTACTATCCGCCCGAAGAGCAGGCGCGGCTCATGGGNCTCTCGGCCGCGATGAACCAAATGGGCGGCGTGGTGGCCACGATGTTGGCGGGCATTTTGGCCAANGTGCAATGGAACTACGCCTTCTTGGTCTATCTGTTGGGACTGATTGCGATGGTGCTCGTGGCCCTGTTTCTGCCCAACGAACGGCTCGGCAGCGCCAACAAACGCGGCGTTCCCTTTCAGCCTCGCCAGCTGCTCAAGTTCCACCCTTCGGTCGTGGGCATGTTTTTGGTGATGCTCATTTTCTTCGTCTATCCCACGAATTTTGCCGTAATCAGCGCGCAGACATCGGGGCTCTCGGTGGGCTGGATTACGCTGATTATGTGCGCGCTCGACGCCGTGGCCTTCGCCGTTGGCCTCGTTTTTGGCGGAATGATGCACGCCCTGCGTCGCCCGATGAAGTACCTCGCCCCACTCTTCTTCCTTGGCGGCTATGCCATCTTGGTCGGCAGCCACACCACCCTCGCCGCGCTCGTGGGTTCGTGCCTCATCGGCTTGGCCAACGGCATCGGCGTGCCCTATCTGAACACCATCGCGTCCATCAAGGGCGGCCGCAATTCAGCCACCACGGTGATGCCGCTGCTGTCGATGGCGCTCTATTTGGGGCAGTTCCTTTCGCCCATCATCGTAGGCCCGCTCGCCACCACCCTCTTCGGCGCCGACGATGCCACGTCGCCCTACAAAGTCGCCATCATCCTCTCCCTCATCTATCTCTTGCAGACCTACACCACCCGCCACTTCCAAAGTCTGCCACCCTCCGATTGATTTTTTCAAGGGACCCTCTCGCCAAAAGATGTACATGTTTTTCGGAAAAGATGTACATGTTTTGGCGAAAACATGCCCATGTTTTGCCAAAAACATCTACATCTTTTGACGAAACCCTCCCCGCGTTTCAGAATTAGAACCGGCTAAAAAACAAAAAGCGCGGCCGCAAAGGAGAAATGCTCCCTTGCGGCCGCGCTTTGAAGTATGCTTGGCGCAGCGCCTACTGCATGGAACCGCCGACGATGTCGAGGAGTTCGGATGTGATGGCTTGCTGACGCGTTTTGTTGTATTGCAACGTGAGTTCCTGCAGGAGGTCGTCGGCGTTGTCGGTGGCCACTTGCATGGCGACTACGCGGGCGGCGTGTTCGCTGGCGACGCTGTCGAGAAGCGCGGTGAACACCTTGAGGTGAAGTGCCTTCGGAACGAGGCGCACGAGCAATGTGGCCTTGTCGGGCTCCACGATGTAGTCGGCGTTGAAGCCACTCTTGTCCTCGCTCTTCTGCTCGAAGTTGAGGCTGATGGGGAGGAAGGTTTCGCGGGTGAGCACCTGCGTGCCGGCCGACTTGAAGTGGTGGTAGATGAGCACTGCTTTGTCGATGGTGCCGGCGGCGAACTTATCCATGAGGCTTTGCGCGAGCTCGGCGGCGGGGGTGTAGGCGGGATGGTCGGCGAGGTCGCTGAGGTCGGGGGCTTTGTCGTAGCCCATCTTCTTGACGGCGTCGCAGGCCTTCTTGCCTACGGGATAGATGCCCTCCACTTCGATGCCTTTGGCGCGGCAGTCGTCGAGCGCGCTCTTGAGTTCGCGCACGATGTTGCTGTTGAAGCCTCCGCAGAGTCCGGAGTTTGACGAATAGACCACGAAGGCGATGCGCTGCACGGGGCGTTCGGTGGCGTAGGGCGAGGCGATGTCGCCTTCGATGGCGCTCACGAAGCCGGCCATGATGCGGTTGAGTCGCGACTCGTAGGGGCGCATGCTTTCGATGGCTTTGCGCGCCGAGTGGAGTTTGGCGGAGGCCACCATCTTCATGGCGCTCGTAATCTTCTTCGTAGAGTTTACGGAGTTGATTCTATTTTTGACTTCTTTTAGCGACGGCATTTATTCAGNTGACAGTTGACAGTTGACAATTGACAATTTTTTCAAACATCCCGACACGGGTTAGGCCTTCTTGTATTGTCCGGCCACGTCGGCGGCCACTTTTTCGATGGCGGCNCAGACGTCGTCGTCCAGTTTGCCGGCTGCGAGNTTCTCGAGCACGGCTTCTTTGTAGTTGGACTGGAGGATTTGCAAGAAGTTGGTTTGGAACTCGCGCACTTTGTCGAGGGGCACGTCCTTGAGCAGGCCNTGGGTGCCGCAATAGAGGATGGCGACTTGCTCTTCGACGGGCATGGGGCTGTATTGCGACTGGATGAGGAGNTCGTTGTTCTTGCGGCCGCGGTCGATGGTCATGGCGGTCACGGGGTCCATNTCGGAGGAGAACTTGGCGAAGGCCTCGAGTTCGCGATATTGTGCTTGGTCGATTTTGAGCGTACCGGCCACCTTCTTCATACTCTTGATTTGTGCGGCGCCGCCCACACGGCTCACACTGATGCCGACGTCGATGGCGGGGCGCTGGCCGCGGTTGAAGAGGTTGGTGTCGAGGTAGATTTGGCCGTCGGTGATGGAAATCACGTTGGTGGGGATGTAGGCCGAAACGTCGCCGGCTTGGGTCTCGATGATGGGGAGTGCGGTGAGCGAGCCGCCGCCTTTGACGTGTCCCTTCATCGAAGCGGGCAGGTCGTTCATTTGCTGGGCGACTTCGTTCTGCTCATTGATTTTTGCAGCGCGCTCGAGCAGGCGGGAGTGCAGATAGAACACGTCGCCGGGGTAGGCTTCGCGGCCGGAGGGGCGGCGCAGGATGAGCGACACTTCGCGGTAGGCCACGGCCTGCTTGGAGAGGTCGTCGTANACNACGAGGGCGTGCATGCCGCGGTCGCGGAAATACTCGCCAATGGCGGCGCCGGCGAAGGGCGCGAAGTATTGCAGGGCTGCGGGCTGCGAGGCCGTTGCGCTGACCACGATGGTATAGGGCATGGCGCCGTGTTTGCGCAGTGTCTCGACCGTGGTGGCCACAGTGGAGGCCTTTTGGCCGATGGCGACGTAGATGCAATAGACGGGGTCGCCCTCTTCGTAGTTGTCTTTCTGATTGATGATGGTGTCGATGGCGATGGCGGTTTTGCCGGTCTGGCGGTCGCCGATGATGAGCTCGCGCTGTCCGCGTCCGATGGGAATCATGGANTCGACAGCCTTGAGGCCGGTCTGGAGGGCTTGGCTCACGGGCTGGCGATAGATGACGCCCGGGGCTTTGCGGTCGAGGGGCATGAGGAANTTCTCGCCGCCGATGGCAGCGCCGCCGTCGAGGGGTTCGCCGAGGGGATTGATGACGCGNCCGAGCATTTCGTCGCTCACTTCGATGGAGGCGACGCGTCCGGTGCGCTTCACGCTTTGTCCTTCTTTGATGCCCTCGGAGGGTCCCATGAGCACGGCGCCCACGTTGTCCTCTTCCAAGTTCATGGCCACGGCCATCACGCCGTTTTCGAACTGGATGAGCTCGTTCTCCGTGACGTTGGTGAGGCCGTAGATGCGGGCCACGCCGTCGCCGATGGTGAGCACGACGCCCACCTCTTCGAACTCAACGCTTGCGGTGGCTTCTTTGAGTTGCCGCAAGAGCACGTCGGAGACTTCGCTGGGTTTGATATTGTTTGGCATGCTTTTTCTTGTAAAAAAATTTTTAGTTCAGTGCGCGCCGAAGTTCGGCCATTTGCGTGCGCAGGCTGGCGTCGAGTCGATAGGTGTCGTACTCGAGGATGAAGCCGGCGCCGATTTCGGGGTCGATTTCGGTCGTGAATTCCACTTTGCTGTTGGTGCGGATTTTCCACCATTTTTTGCAGTTTTTGCTCGGTCNCTGCGCTCACCTTTGCGGGCACGATGAGGCGTCCGCGGATGATGTGCTTCTCCTTGTGATANAGGGAGGCGTAGGCGTTGGCAATGAAGAGCATGAGGTCGGCGCGATGGTTGTCGACCACGAGCTGCAAAAACTGTTTGGTAGAGGAAGAGGGTTTGGCGTCGGTCGTGGCGGCCGTTTGNAGAATGGCGACCTTTTGCTTGCTCTCGACGACGGGGTTCAGGAGCGCCTGCTGGAGGGTGGGCACTCGCTTGAAGGCCTCGGCGAGGGCGAGCATTTCGGCATAGACGGCCTGCTCTTCCTTATTGTCTGTTGCAAACCTGAGGAGAGTTTTTGCGTACCGCGAAGCAATGATGCCTATATCCATAACGCGTGTTGGTTTAGTTCACATCANTGATGAGTCGGTCGATATACTTCTCCTGTTCGCCGGCGGGCTCGAGCTCTCGGCGTATCACTTTTTCGGCGATTTGCACAGACAAATCGGCGACCTGCGAGCGAATGTCGCGAAGGGCGTTGTCCTTCTCTGCGTCGATTTGCTTCTTAGCATCTTCCAAGAGTCGGCGACCTTCGTCGCTTGCCTTGGTGCGCGCTTCGGCTACGATGCTGTCGCGGGTCGCCATCGCCTCCTTGATGATTTGTGCCTGCTGTTCGCGGGCTTCGCGGAGAATCGTCTCGCTCTCGGCCTTGATGTTGGCCAGCTTTTCGTTTGCTTCGCGCGCATTCTTCAGGCTTTCGTCGATGAAGTTTTTGCGTTCTTCCACGGAGTTAGTAATCCACGGAAAAGCGTACTTCGCGAGGACGAAGAACACGATGAGGAATGCCAGAAGCATCCAAAAGAGCAGCCCGAGGTCGGGAGTCAATATGGATGGCAAATTTCCCATTTTCTCGCCGTTTTAATGGATTTACAAGAAGAGGATAAGCAAGCAGACGATGACGGCGAAGAAGGCCACACCTTCGATAAGGGCGGCAATCACAATCATGTTGGAACGAATGTCGCCGGTGGATTCGGGCTGACGTGCGATGGCTTCCATTGCGGAGGCACCAATCTTGCCAATGCCGAGACCTGCGCCAATAGCGGCGATACCTGCGCCAAGACCGGCGCCCAATTTTGCAATTCCTGCTGCAGCGGCTGCTGCTTCTAAAAGTGCGAACATAATTTTTTGAGTTTTTTGGTTTGTGAATATGTTTTATTTTATCTGAATTTCTTCANGCTTTGGCGTGNTCGTGCTCGGGGTGCGCCATGCCGATGAATACGGCGCTGAGCATGGTGAAGACGTAGGCTTGGATGAAGGCCACCAGCAATTCGAGGAAGTTCATGAAGATAATCATCACGAAACTGGCAATCGACAACGACGAGCCTACAACGGCGTTCAACTGCCACGTGATGAAAATGACGCANACGAGCGACAAAATCACGGCNTGGCCGCCGAGCATGTTGGCAAAGAGACGGACCATGAGGGCGAAGGGCTTGGTGAGGATGCCAAAGAATTCGATGACGGGCATCAGNGGCACGGGGCACTTCATCCACGTGGGCACGTCGGGCCAGAAGATTTCCTTCCAGTATTCCCTATTGCCGAANAGGTTCACCATAAGGAATGTGAAAAGGGCGAGCAAGAANGTGATGGTGATGTTGCCGGTCACGTTGGCTCCGCCCGGGAAGATGGGCACGAGTCCCATCAGGTTGGTAATCAGAATNAAGAAGAACACGGTGAGCAGGTAGGGCGCGTACTTCTTGTAGTGTTTTTCGCCCACGCTGGGCTTTGATGAGGTCGTCGTGGATGAAGCAGACGAGCACTTCCATCATNCCGACGAAGCCTTTGGGCGCGCCGTCTTCCACCTTGTGGCGNTTGTACCAGCGAGCNCAGCAGAGGAAAATCACGAGNAGCAGGGCCACGTTTATCCAAATCTGCAGCACGTCNTTCGTGATGGAGAAGTCCCACGGGCGGTCGTCGTAGCCGCGTTCATANACCTTGCCTTGGCGNTCCTCGTCGATGTAGAAGTTGTCGTAGTCGCCGTGGTGGAAATGNGCGGAGCTGAACACGGCCCAACCGCCCTCGTGGTGCTTCACGATGACGGGCAGNGGCAGGCTGATGTGCTTGCCGTTCCACGTGCAGATGTGCCACTCGTAGGCNTCGCTCATGTGNCCGAGCACGGCTTCTTTCACGTCGACGGGCTCGTCTTTCGNCTGCGGCGTACAGGCCGTCAGCGCGAGGCAGGCGATGAAAAGAATCAGTATTTGTTTAATGTGTCTCATTCGAGATTTTTGGTTTGCGTTTTTCTTCGCGAACGTAGTAGATGGTTGTGAAGAGCATGGTCGCGATGTAGAAGACGAGCACGTTCACGGCGAAGGGAACGAGTCCCCGCTTGATGGCCACCGCGTAGATGGCAAAGATGAGCGCGCTCATGATGAGCCGAATGCCTTTCATCAGCAGCAGGAAGCGGTTCAAGCCGGCCGCGTCGCCGCTCTTGCGCAGTTGGCGGCTGATGTAGAGTTCCGCGAGCGTCAGGCCGAAGAANAACACGGCCAAGCACGCAATCGGAAAGGCTTGCTGCANTCCCTCGTCGCCAAACATCAGGCGCTCTGCCCAGAGCAACGCGCCGCCAAGCAACGCGTAGATGAGCGCAAGCAACAGGATGGGCTTGAGGAGTTTCATGCAGTTTCAGACTTCTACGCAGATCGACACTTCGTTCTGCACAACATCGATGAATCCGCCCTTGATGGCTTGNTCNAAGTCGCCNTCGCTGCCGCCTTTGCAGACTACGCTGCCGGCCACGAGCGTGGAGATGATGGGCGCATGGTTGCGGAGCACTTCGAAGCGGCCCTTTTCGCCGGGCACCACGATGCTTTCCACTTCGCCCTCGTAGAGCGTTTCTTCGGGCGACACGATGCTCACACGCAATTTGTCCATTCTAAAAGGGTCTTATGCGTTTGCTTTTTCCAGAATCTTCTTGCCTTTCTCGATGGCGTCGTCGATGGTGCCAACGTTCAAGAAGGCTTGCTCGGGCAGGTAGTCCACCTCGCCGTCGAGGATCATATTGAAGCCGCGAATCACTTCTTCGATGGGCACCATGACGCCCTTCACGCCGGTGAACTTCTCGGCCACGGTGAACGGCTGCGAGAGGAAGCGCTGCACGCGGCGGGCGCGGTTCACGGTTTGCTTGTCCTCGTCGGAGAGTTCGTCCATACCGAGGATGGCGATGATGTCTTGCAATTCGCTGTATTTCTGCAGAATCTGCTTCACGCGCTGAGCGCAGTCGTAGTGGTCTTTGCCAATCACGTTGGGGTCGAGGATTCGCGAGGTGGAGGCCAGCGGGTCCACGGCGGGATAGATGCCGAGCTCGGTGATTTTGCGGCTCAACACGGTGGTGGCGTCAAGGTGCGTAAAGGTGGTGGCAGGTGCGGGGTCGGTCAAGTCGTCGGCCGGCACATAAACTGCCTGAATCGAAGTGATGGAGCCGTTCTTCGTCGAAGTGATGCGTTCCTGCATGGCGCCCATTTCGCTGGCCAACGTCGGCTGATAGCCCACGGCGCTCGGCATACGGCCCAGCAATGCGCTCACCTCGGAGCCGGCCTGCGTGAAACGGAAAATGTTGTCGATGAAGAAGAGGATGTCGGTTTGTTTGCCCTCGGCTGCGCCGCTGTCGCGGAACGATTCGGCGATGGAAAGGCCGCTGAGCGCCACCGACGAACGTGCGCCGGGAGGTTCGTTCATCTGGCCATAGACAAGGGTGGCTTGGCTCTTTTCAACTTCGCTATAATCTACTTTCGAAAGGTCCCATTCGCCGCGTTCCATGGCTTCGCTAAATTCTTTGCCGTAGCGGATTACGCCGCTCTCAATCATTTCGCGCAGCAAGTCGTTGCCCTCGCGGGTACGTTCGCCCACACCGGCAAAAACGCTGAAGCCGTCGTGGCCTTTGGCGATGTTGTTGATAAGTTCCATGATGAGCACCGTTTTGCCCACGCCGGCGCCGCCGAAGAGACCCGTCTTGCCGCCCTTGCTGTAGGGCTCGAGCAGGTCGATCACTTTGATGCCCGTATAGAGCACTTCGGTGCTGGTTTTCAGCTCCTTGAACTCGGGTGCTTCGCGATGGATGGGATAGGCGGAACCTTCTTTGCTCACGGCTTTCAGGCCGTCGATGGTTTCGCCCGTCACGTTGAGCATACGGCCTTTGATTTGCGGGCCCGTCGGCATCGAAATGGGGGCGCCCAGACGCACCACTTCCAAGCCGCGCTTCAGGCCGTCGGTGTTGTCCATTGCCACCGTGCGCACGGTGTCTTCGCCCAAGTGCTGCTGCACCTCAATGACAATCTTGCGACCGTCGGGGTGGCTCACTTCGAGCGCTTCGTGAATTTTGGGAAGAACTTCGCTCGCAGGGCGGCCTTCGGTGTCGAACATCACGTCGACAACAGGGCCGATGATTTGCGAAATGCGACCATTCAAAAGTTTTGTTTCCATTGAATTTTTGGGTTTTCGTTTCTAAATTTTGCGCAAAGATACCATTTAAGCAGAGAACCTACAAATTTTTCCAAACAAAAAGCGCGCGAAACCTGAGTCGGCTCGCACGCTTTTGCGA
>Ga0065708_1040439_pt1 | contig 10257 bp, 9 predicted proteins | sample Hoacrofraction12_2_FD_59095 | JGI IMG/M metagenome (GOLD analysis project Ga0065708, IMG submission 59095) | Hoatzin crop microbial communities from Cojedes, Venezuela, sample from fiber fraction 12 v1 | ecosystem: Host-associated > Birds > Digestive system > Esophagus > Crop | place: Venezuela... | reverse complement strand
TCAGCACGGCCGAGAAGAACTGGTTTTTGAAGGCTATCCAGTTCAGCATCTCCTCGCCCAGGTCCTTCTTGTCGTCCTTGCTCTGCGACAGGTGTTTCACGCTGCCTTTCAGCGTGCGGTAGGTCAGTTCCGACAGGCGGTTTTCGTAGGTGTAGCCCTTTTCTATCTGGCGCGTGCGCTGGTACCACTCTATGTCCACCGTCTTGTTGCCCGTAGCCAGCTTGCCGTCCATGCCCACGGCCCGTATGTCCAGGTCCACTAGGTAGGAGTGGGGGTGCAGCGTGTAGGCAAACTCAATGTAGCTGTCGGCAGCCGACGTCAGTCGCAACACCACCGAGGTGTCGGTCTTTTGCACCGGCGTAAAGTAATAGTTCTCGGTCAGTATGGTCTCGTCGCGGTTGTAAAACAAGAAGTTCATGCGCGTGTCCTCGCCCTGGAACAGGGTCACCGGCGTGGTCTTGTCTTGTTCCTTGTATTCCTTGATGACGGCCGAGCCAATATGGCCTCCGTGGGCGTTGATGGTGAGTTTCAGCAACTCATTCTCCAGCACGGTCAGCGAGTCGCCTCCCTGTGCCTTGCGGGCCGCAAAGAACACTCCCGCCGAGTCGGCGTCGAGTGCCAGCTGTGCCTCGTTGGCCAGTGCCGCGTCGTGCTTGGCCTTCAGTTCGGCCTCCCTTTGCTGCACCTGTGCTATGGAGTCGTAGTAACGTTGCTGCGCGGCCAGCTGCTCCTTGCTGGGCCGCGAAAAATAGCTGAAGCCTATCAGTAGCAAGGCTATAAGGACTAATCCTGTGGCTGTATTCTTATCCATTTATTTTGTTCGTTCTCAATGTTTTAACTAAACACTTAACACTACACACTTAACACTTTTCGAAGTCGATTGCCGCCTTTACAAACGACAGGAACAGGGGGTGGGGGTGTAGCACCGTGCTGCTGTATTCGGGATGGAACTGCGTGCCCACAAACCAGCGCAGGGTAGGAATCTCCAGTATCTCCACCAGGTTGCTGTCGGGGTTGACGCCCACAAACCGCATGCCTGCCTTCTCAAATTCCTTTTTAAACACGTTGTTAAACTCGTAGCGGTGGCGGTGCCGTTCCATAATGGACGTCTTCTTGTAGGCCCGGTAGGCAATCGAGTCCTTTTCTATTTGGCACTCGTAAGCCCCTAGTCGCATAGTGCCTCCCAGGTTGGTCACGGCCTTCTGCTCCTCCATCAGGTCTATTACGTTGTGCGGCGTCTGCATGTCTATTTCCGACGAGTTGGCGTCCTTGTAGCCCAGCACGTTGCGTGCAAACTCTACCGCCATCATCTGGAAGCCCAGGCAGATGCCGAAGCAGGGCACGTCGTGCGTGCGCGCATATTCTATGGCCAGTATCTTGCCCGGTATGCCTCGTTCGCCAAAGCCCGGCCCTATCAGTATGCCCGCCTTGTCGCGCAGCTGCCGTTCCAGGTTCTCGCTCGTCAGCTTCTCGCTGTTCACAAAGTCCACCTTCACCTTGCGGTCGTTGTACACGCCCGCCTGCGACAGCGCCTCGCGAATCGACTTGTACGCGTCTTGCAGGTCGTACTTGCCCACCAGGGCAATGTGCAGCAAGGGTTTCTTGGCAGCCGCCTCTTTGCGGTCCAGAAACTTCTTCCACTCTTCCAGGTCCGGCTCGCCCTTGGGTTCCAGTCCCATCTTGCGTATGATGGTCTCGTCGAGGTGCTGCTTGTGCAGCTGCAGGGGCACGTCGTATATGCTCGAGGCATCCATGCACTGCACCACCGAGTCTTCCGACACGTTGCAGAACTGCGACACCTTCTTAAACACCCCTTGGTTCAGCTGGTGCTCGGTACGCAGCACGATAATGTCGGGCTGGATACCTATGCTCAGCAGCTCCTTCACCGAGTGTTGGGTGGGCTTGGTCTTCAGCTCGCCTGCCGCTGCCAGGTAGGGCACGTAGGTCAGGTGCACGTTCAGTGCGTTGCGTCCCAGCTCCCACTTCAGCTGGCGGATGCTCTCCAGGAAGGGCAGCGACTCAATGTCGCCGCACACGCCGCCAATCTCCGAGATGCAGAAGTCGTAGTGCGCCTTCTTGTTTACCAGCTTGATGCTGCGCTTTATCTCGTCGGTGATGTGCGGAATGACCTGCACCGTCTTGCCCAGGTAGTCGCCCCGCCTCTCTTTGTCGATTACCGCCTTGTAGATGCGGCCGGTCGTAAAGTTGTTGGCATGGCTGGTCTGTATGTCCAGGAACCGCTCGTAGTGCCCCAGGTCCAGGTCGGTCTCGGTGCCGTCGGCCGTCACGTAGCACTCGCCGTGCTCGTAGGGCGACAGCGTGCCGGGGTCTATGTTGATGTACGGGTCAAACTTCTGGATGGTTACCTTGTAACCGCGGGCCTGCAGCAACTTTCCGATAGACGAGGCCACGATGCCTTTGCCCAGCGATGATGCCACGCCGCCCGTTACGAAGATGTATCTTGTTTCCACTGTGTTGGTTGTTTTTTACTACGTAAAACGAATTCAGATTTACTTTTTTCTCAATTTACAAAAGTACGAAAAAATCGCATAATGCCACCAATATTTCTTAAAAAAATAAAACTGCTTGCCTATAACGTTGATTTTCGCTAATTTTGCATTTTCAGAAGACCTAACACAAATCGTATGATGAATAAAAAACGTATTATTGGACTGATGCTGGCCGCGCTGGCCGTAGGTTTTGTGCAGGCCCAGGCCGTCAGGTCCCGTACCTCCTCGCCCGTCGTTGTGGCGCAGGACACGCTCAAGGGAGTGATGGGCAAGTATTTCAAGGTAAGAACCATACGGCAGGATGGAAAGTTGCATCGCGACACCATCTCCACGCTGTACGACGAGACCGTCGGGCTGCTCGACTACGCACGTGCCGACAGCGCCGCCCATTTCTATTCCGACCCCTCGTACTACCGCTTTTTCATGCCGCTGTACTATAACGACCCCATCGACGGGAAGTCGAAGATAACCTGGACGCCCTCCCGCCAGGCGGGACGCGTGCCGCTGGCCGACAAGGACTATGTGCCGGGCGGCGTGCTGGCCGACGATGCCGCCGTCAGCGACGAGGTCAACGGATCGCTCATGAATGCATACGTCAACGCTCCGCAGGGACTGACCATGATGGAGGACTACCTCAACAGCACGCGCTCGTATTCCGACAACCTGCGCAAAGAAAACAAGGCCAAAACCAAGGCACCCATTGTCCGGTTGGTCAAGCGGCCCGGTTCCAGCATCTACCGCACCGCGGGCATAGAGGCACACAAGCCCAACTGGTGGGACTTCACCGGCTCGGCCTCGTTCCAGGCCACCCAGATCTACCTCACCGACAACTGGTACCAGGGCGGCGAGAGCAACATCTCGGCACTGGCCACCTTGCAGCTCAGCGCCAACTATAACGACAAGGAGAAACTGCAGTGGGAGAACCTGCTCGACGTCAAGGCAGGCTTCACTACCACGCCTTCCGATCTCTACCACGACTACCTGTTCAGCACCAACCAGCTCCGGCTGTACAGCAAGCTGGGCCTGCAGGCATACAAGAACTGGTACTATACGGCCTCGTTGGAGTTTAAGACGCAGATATTCAACGGCTATACGGCCAACACCGAGCCGCTGCTTACCTCCTTCCTGGCTCCTGCCGACCTTACGATGGGCCTGGGTATGGACTATAAGAAAAAGACCAAGACATACACTTTTAGCATCCTGTTTGCCCCCATCACCTACACCGTGCGTTACGTGGGCAACAGTCGCGTTGACGAGACCTATTACGGACTGGACGAGGGCAAGAAGTGGAAGCACGACTTCGGCCTGCAGTTCCAGCCCACACTCGATTGGAAGATTGCCAGCAACATCAACCTCAACACCCGCTTCAACTACCTTACCAGTTACCATTGGGTGCGGGTGGAGTGGGAGACCACGCTCGACTTCTCCATCAACAAGTGGCTGTCCACCAAGTTCTACGTGGTGCCGAGGTTCGACGACAGCTCCACGCCACTGGTGGGCGACAGCTACATGCAGCTCAAGGAGTTGCTTAGTTTCGGATTAAGCTATACCTGGTAACCGTGGCAGAGACTGTAGAACGATATCATGCGGTGGTCGAGGCAGTCGATGGCAGTCGCCTGCGCCTTAAGACCATACAGTACGGCGCCTGCGGTGCCTGCGCCCTCAAGGGCAAGTGCTCCTCGCCCGAGTCGGCTGAGCGCTTTGTCGATGCCACCGCTGCTCCCGGCGACACGTACAAGGTAGGCGACGAGGTATGGCTGGTGGCTTCCAAGGGCATGGGCTTTACCGCCTTGCTCTACGGCGTCATCATCCCCTTCCTCATCGTCTTCGTCTCCATCTTCCTCTTCCAGGCCCTGTGGCACAACGAGCCCCTCTCGGGCCTCTGCGCCCTGGCCCTCCTCGTGCCTTATTACCTCCTCCTTGCCCTCAACAAGGGTCGCATGCAGCGCAAGCTCACCTTTACGGTCCGGCACCTTGCTGAGAGCGGAGGAACGCTATTAGAGAGTGGAGAGTTAAGAGTTGAGAGTTGAGTTGAACCTTACCCGCGCGGCTTGCTTACTCGCGGCTTTGAGAGTGGAGAGTTAAGATATCAGTCGCTGTGCGACTGTTATATAATATCATGTTTCGCACGATAGTGTGGGGATGGTTAAGTTAGTTTGAGATTATGGACTTTCAAGAGAAATTTAGGTATTGTCCGTGCTGCGGGAGTGCGGAGTTTGAGAAACACGACTTTAAGTCGATGCGCTGCCATCACTGTGGGTTCACCCTGTACATGAATGCCTCAGCAGCGGTGGCGGCCCTGCTGGTGAACGAAAAAGGCGAACTGCTGGTGGCACAACGTGCCGAGGAACCGGCCAAGGGGACGCTGGACCTCATTGGGGGATTTGTGGACCCGGGCGAGAGCCTGGAACAGGCCGTAAGGCGGGAGGTGAAGGAAGAGACGGGAATAGAACTGGACGAGAACTTGCCGCTGCAGGTACTCTTCTCGCTGCCCAACACGTACCTGTATTCGGGACTGACTATCCATACTACGGATGCGTTCTTCCTCATCAAGATACCGTCGGATACGTCCCTGCATGCAAAGGACGACGTGGCTGCCTGTCGCTGGATGCGGTGCGGGGACATTCGTCCCGAAGCTTTCGGGCTGGAATCTATCCAGAAAGGCATTAAGGCTTTTCTAGAGAGTTGAGAGTTAAGAGAAGAATAAATATCAACAACCATGAAAAAAATATTTTTATTAGCCTTTGCCCTGCCATTTGCAGGCATACTGACGGCATGCGGACAGCGTGCCTACGAGAACAAGGAAGTGAAGGAATTTGCTGCCATGCTGGCCGACGACAAGGTGCAGTTGGTGGACGTGCGTACCCCGCAGGAGTTTGAAGAGGGACACCTGGCGGAGGCACGAAACATTGATTTCAAGGCGGAGGACTTTATGGAGCGGGCGACTGCCGTACTGGACAAGGCTCGACCGGTGGCCGTATACTGTCGCAGCGGACGGCGTTCGGCCATGGCGGCCGAAAAGCTGGCGGAACAGGGCTACCGCGTAACCAACTTGGTGGGCGGCATACTGGCCTGGGAGGCCGCACACATGCCTACCGCAGGGACGTACGAGACGGATGCGTTCCACACGCCGCACGGGGGACTGGTGGAGTTTCATGCGCTGATGCATGCCTCGGTACGCATGGTGGCCGATGGCAAGGAGGTGATGGTGGACCCCGTAAGCCGACTGGATGACCGCACCATAGACTATACGCAGTTGCCCAAGGCGGACTACATACTGGTGACGCACGAGCACTTCGACCACCTGGATGCAGAGGCGATAAAGGCACTGACGAAGGAAGGTACGCGACTCATCACCAATGCGCGGTGTGCCGACATGCTGAAGAAGGGAGAAGTGATGGCCAACGGCGACGTGCTGCTGACGGACCTGATGAAGATAGAGGCGGTGCCTGCCTACAACACCACCGAGGGACGAACGCAGTTCCACCCCAAGGGACGCGACAACGGGTTTGTGCTGACCGTGGACAGCCTGCGCATCTACATTGCGGGCGATACGGAGGATATTCCCGAAATGGACATGATAAAGGACATCGACATTGCCTTCCTGCCTTGCAACCAACCTTATACCATGACGCCCGAGCAACTCATACGGGCGGCACGCATCATCAAGCCCAAGGTGCTGTTTCCTTACCACTATGGCGACACAGACCTGTCTGCCGTACCCGACGCCCTGGCACCCGATGCCATCGACGTGCGCATTAAGGAAAGTTACCGGTAACGCTGCGCGGCTGCAGAGCAAGCAAGTAGACGAGAGCATACAATACATATCATTGGCAAAACAGAAAAACTAAAAAGACAGCAATATGTTAGGAGCGATAGTTGGCGATATAGTTGGCAGCAGGTTTGAATTTAACCCGACCAATAATTACGATTTTGAACTTTTTACAGATGAGTGCAGCTATACCGATGACACTATCTGTACGATAGCCGTAGCCGATGCTTTATTACAAGAGAAAGATTATGGCGAATGCATTCATGCGTGGTGCCGCAAGTATCCGCATCCGATGGGTGGTTATGGCGGTCGCTTTGCAGGTTGGGTGGCAAGCGATACCCCACAACCCTACGGTTCATTCGGCAACGGGAGTGCCATGAGGGTAAGCCCTATTGGATGGTGGTGTACGGCACAAGAAGTCATAATGGAGGCAAAAATTTCGGCCGCTTGCACCCACAACCACGAACTTGGCATAAAAGGTGCGATTGCCGTTGCCACGGCAATCCAAGGCTGCTACGAACAACGTAGAAACCTTAACGGGCAGCCATTGACGGCCGAACAAATTGACAGTGGCCTCGATTATGCCAGGGAGTTGTATTTTGGTCAGGACCCTATCGAATTGGACATTAAGCAATATCGGAACAAGTTCGATGAAACATGCCAGGGAACAGTCCCCGTGGCATTATGGATAGTGCGCCATAGCAAAGGCTTTGAAGATGCCATTCGCCAAGCCGTCAGTCTTGGTGCGGATGCCGACACGCTTGGTGCGATTGTTGGCAGCATTGCCGAAGCATTGTGGGGAATCCCCGAATGGATAAAGGTCAAGGCACTTTCGTATCTTCCGCAGGAGATGAAAGATGTAGTGTCAGCGTTTCATAAGAGAGTGAAGCGTTTGCATAAGTTGACCAAGAGGTGTGAATACTACAAGGTTGGCGAATTGAATCGTGTCAAAAAAGAACATCTCCAGGCATATGAAAGTGAAAGGGCGTGGGCGCAATTCCTCGCCGGTGATTACGAACGTGCAGAAAATATAAAAGCGCAGATGGTTCAGGCAATGCCCCTTAACAGATGGCAGGAGCTTGCGGATGAATATGACCTCCCGTTGACGTTGATGGGCATTTTCCTTTTTTATGTATGTCAAGGAGAATTCTCGAAGGAGCAACAAGAGATGCTTGACAAGTTTCTGGATGCTAACTATAAGCATGTAACAGGAGAAAAGAAGGATGCTTTAGAACACAGGCAGCGATTCAAAGCGCTGATGTTGTGGAAACTCGGGCTAGGCAATATGGCCAAGCTTTTTAATGGCGAAGACCCGATTCCTTCCAAAGAAACCGTACCAGACGAAAAGATGATAAAGGAGCTTTTGTCAAACCAACACTCCGATGATGAGTTTAGCGATTTGCCACTTGACATACCCGTAAGCAGTGAAGATATGGATATACTGCGTAAGGGGCACATTCCAGAAGCGCAAGAAGATCACTGGGTGATGTTTACTGACGATGAGTATATCCGTTATTATCGGAGCTGGACAAAAAAACTTGCTTTCGAAGCCCATTATTGTAAATCTGCTGACGGCTATCGCATAGATAACCTTCGCATGAATCATGCTCTCGCAGAATTTGGAGTTAATGGTGATGAAGCAAGTGCATGGCTTTTTCGCTATCTGGTTGCCGCCGAGATAGGCGCTGATTCGTATTCTGCATGGCATGAATATCTGGACGCCTGGGAAAAACTGCACAAGATGTACTTGAAAAAGTCTTAGCGCAAAAGAACGTGCCGCCAATATATGCAAAGTGCCGGGAGCAATGCTTCCAGCACTCCAGCACTTTTCTTAAACATCATGTATGTGTAGTAGAGAGTGTCTAATAAATTTCTCTCGACCTGTAGATGAGTTCTTTAGCCGCATTGATTTCCTGGAACCTCTTTTCCACCATGCGTTTGGCTTCTTCGCTTACCGTCTTTACCCTGTCCGGGTGGTAGCGCAGTGCCATTTCGCGGTAGGCCCGCTTCACCTCCTCGTCGCTGGCGCTGGGTTCTATTTCCAGCGTCCTGTAGGCCTCTTCCAGTTTCATTTGGTACTCGCCATAGCTGTCTTCACCCCAAAGGTCAAAAAAGTCTTCCAGCTTTGAGGCCAGCCATGCGGCCGTACCCACTGCCGCCACTGCTGCGGCACACGACCATGCCCACACCGGTATCTTGTCCCATACTTTTTCTTTCATTGTCAGTCCTCCTTGCTTTAAAACGGCAGCCTTATCCAGCGTGCCGGGTCATTCAGTCCCACACCCGTTGCCACTACCATTACACATGCTATTGCCAGCAGGGCGGCGCCCAGCCATGCCCACTTCCGATATCTGCCCAATTCTGCAGGCAGTGCCTGCATCATTTCCATAAATTTCTCCTTCATGTTGCCTCCTTTTTTAGGTGAATATTACTTTATCGCAGCAAAAATAATCCACCCCTGTGCCAAATTCCGGCAGAGGCTGTCACTTTTCAACTCCAAAAATAAGAAAAATCTGATTTTTGGGGAAACGTATGGCTAAGTTTGTTAGCCTTTGCCCTTTTCAGCAATGAGGTAGGAAAGGTATTTCCCGACAAGTCCTTGGGGCGTGATTTCCCCTTTGGCCACCCTGTCGGCATCAATGCGTAGGATGCGTTCTGCCACCTCCTTTCCTTGATAGATAGCCACAAGGTAAGGATTGCCGTCGTGATCGGTTATGTGTACATCGGTTATCTCGGCAAACGGGTCCTTTGCCGCGCCGGCATAATTGATGGAATAGCTGGGATGCTTGCCCTCGTGCGCGTCAGCAAGCAGCACCTGTTTCTCCACCAAGTCGGCAATGTCGCGAATGGCAGTATCGCGCGAACATTTGTTCAGGGCCGCCCAATTCTTTGAGTTGATCTTGGCCTCATAACCATCGAGAAACAAGTTTAGCGTGTTTCGCTGTCGCTCGGTCATGACGGTTTCGGCAAAGTGCATCCAGAAGAAGCTCTTGCTGAGCGTAGTCGTAACAACCCGATTGGCATTGCCAATGGCATTTTGAAGGGTGCGTAGGTACCACACAAACCACTCCGTCAGGTCGCCATTGCCATGCTGCACCCGTTCGATGATGTCGTAATAGTGGCTCTTGTCGCGGTTTATTTCCGACGAGATGTTGTAGAAACGCATCTTGTTGCCGTCGGCCCTTGCCAGCAGCATGTCGGCAAGGATGCGTCCCAGTCGCCCATTGCCATCCTCAAAGGGGTGAATGCTGACAAACCAGATGTGCGCAATGGCCGAGCAGAGGATTTCAGACACGCGGTGAGGCGCATTAAACCACTGGATGAACTTCTGCATCTCGGCCTCTACTCGTTCCGGGGCAGGGGCTATATAGTGGATTTTCTCTTTGCCAAACATACCCGACACCACATATTCCTCGCCCGTGCGGTAACGGCCGGTCTCTATGCTTTTGCCATCGCTCATGCCCGAAGGAAAAAATGCGGCCTGCCATGCACAGAGCTGTTCGTGGTTCAATGGGCGGTCGTAGTGTTCCATGGCATCCAGCATGACGCTCACCACGTTATCGATGTAATGCGAAGGTGCCACATACTTCACCTTTTCGATACCCAGGTGCCGTGCTATCGACGACCGCACTTCGTCAGTATTCAGGCGAATGCCCTCAATCTCGCTGCTGCCTACAATATCGGTCAGCAGGTTTTCGGCAGTTGCCTTCAACTGGCTCTCGAACCCCAGCCCTTCCAGGCGGCCAAACAAACGGCCTTGTGCCCTCGAAACGCTGTCCAAGAGTACGGCCACCTCATCCTGATTCCAATAGAAATCGGTCCAATTATCTTTCTCGTGCAAATATGCCATGCGGTAATTTATTTATATTTTCGACGCAAATTTTGCGGCAAAAATACAAATTTTTTGTCGCATCAGCAAGAAAAAGACAAAATTTTGCGCTTAGTGTCGCAAATTTTGCGTTAATTTATATTTGT
>Ga0065708_1006817_pt1 | contig 10260 bp, 9 predicted proteins | sample Hoacrofraction12_2_FD_59095 | JGI IMG/M metagenome (GOLD analysis project Ga0065708, IMG submission 59095) | Hoatzin crop microbial communities from Cojedes, Venezuela, sample from fiber fraction 12 v1 | ecosystem: Host-associated > Birds > Digestive system > Esophagus > Crop | place: Venezuela... | reverse complement strand
GCAGCAGCAGCAGCAGCAGCAGCAGCAGCAGCAGCAGCAGCAGCAGCAGGGATCTCCCCGTGCGGAGGGGCCGGGGGAGGGAGCTGGAGCCCTTCTCCCCCCAGGCCCGGCCATGGCCCCGTTCCCAGCCCTGCGCCCCAGGGCTCAGCTGGTGGTGACAGACCGGGGCCTCTGCTGTCCCCAGGCTGTCGTGTGGGGCTCGTGCTCGTGGAGCACCCCTCTCTGCTGACAGCCTGTCATAAACGGGGATTTCCAGACATGGGAGTGGTTTCTCCCTCCTGGTGGGAGCACGCCCCAGGGCTGAGCTGTCAGAGAAGCCAGTGGGGAGCGCTCCTGGCTGGATGCGGCTCCCTTGGCAGATGTTTGTGCCTGAGTCTCGGCCCCGAGGTCTGATTTGTGCCTTTCCCCCCACCCAAGCTGTGCTGCTGGCTCTTGGGAAATGGGGGTACCGAGGGTGGGTGGATTTATAACAGCCGGGATGCTCCAGTCAGCCTGTCAGGGATTTTTTACTTCCTGGTTCCTGCAATAACAGTGAGATTTCACCCAGGAAAGTACGGTGTTTAGCTTTGGTTACTCCTTGTGTGGATTGTGTCAGTCCTCAGCCAGGTGCACAGTGGCTGTCAGAGGAGGAATGAGACTGTTCCAGGGTGAAGTGAGCAATGGGGATCTCAAGCCTGTTTTGTTTAAGGCAATCAGGTGAAAAACTGCGGTTAGAGCTGTCTGCGTTGCTTACCCTTCTGATTGCAGTGCTGCCCTCTACTTCTCTGTAATACTCACTTCTACTACTCAGTTCCGTCAAGTTTAAATTTCTGTAAATTGGTACTACACTTTGCCATTGCTTCTACTTGATTCATCATCCATTTGAAAATTCCCTGTTCAGGTCTCTCTGCTTTCTTCTCTCGCCTGTCCCCCAGAACGGTATTTGACTGCAGGGCCTGCAGAGTCTGTGTTTCCTCCTCATGGTGAGGAAAATATGGACATGAAAAACAAAGAGGTAGTGATTGTGAGAAGACGCCTGCCTTTGTGCTCATTTTCACATTCAAGTCCCTGTTGTGTGTTCTTAAATGATGTGGGTTACTCTAAGTGTTAGCAGCCCCTTGTCTGCATCCCTGTGCTCAGGAGGTGCATCAGAAGCTCTGTCTGGGCATTGCTGGTGTCAGACAAGTAACCGCAGCCCTTTCTGAAAAATAGCTGCTGGGTGAGTTATTTCCTAGGCCGTAACAGAAGGGTTTCTGGTTACATCTGCAGGAACTCAGGAGCAAACCCTGCTGACGGAAACCCTCAGAAGAAAGGGAAGACAGGAGAGAGAAGAGCAGGTCAGTAGAGTTGCGCTGCTTTACCCCAGATGGTGTCACACCTGCTGGCACAGTGACTGTGGGTATGGGTGCTCTCAGGGTGTTTTCTGATCTTTTCCAGTGTTCACCACCAGAGAGGACCTATGGCCCTAGGGGAAGGACGGCTCCCCCTTCTTTGTGCACCCCAGGATCTCATCGTGATGCATAACCTCCTGTGCAAACAGAAGTAGCCGATAGTCGAGTTCTTTAGGGAGGCTGTTGTGGGCAGGAGGAAGATCCCGGGAGCAGACTTCATTCAAGTGGTCAAAGGGGTATGGAGGGAGCAGAACGGGAGTGAACTGCTGCCACTGCCCGATGTCCTTGTGTGCAGACCTGGGGTGGTTCCAGTGGGGGAAATGGTGGCGGTTCAGCAAGGGGCACTTTCTCTTGTCTTACCCTTAGAGGACAACTCCCACAGTCTGGAAAGCTGGAGGGGAAAGGGAGAGCAGGGATATGAGAAGTGGGATGTCATTGAGGGCCAGTTGTGGGAGTGAGGGTCCCCGTTGCCTTATGGTCTCCAAAGAGAGTCACTGCTAAGTTCTGCAGCTGCCTGGATCCTGCTGCAGACACTGAACTGGCATCATGTTTCCCAGTGTCGATACTCGACCTTTTCCCCACCAATCTCATATATATATTCCCATTGTGCTGCCATCAGCCTGTATCTGTGCAGCACTGTTTACTCTGAGCCTCCCTTCCCACAGGGTGCAGGGGACAGAGCTGTGAGGAGCACACTCAGGTCAGCGAGGGTTCAGCAGTGCAGGTGTTAACTGATAGCCTAGTCCAAGCCAAAACAAGCCATCTCACATCCTAGGGGGCTGGGAAGTTTGGCGTGTTAACAGCCAAGAGGTCTGCAGAAGGCAGCAGAAGCCTGTTAAAGCCCAGTAAAGTTGTAAATGCTTAAACCTCACCAGGTTTCTTTGTGCTGTGCTTCCCTGCAGAACACCAGAAAATCTCACCCTGCCTACCTCTGGGGCAAGCCTTGATGCTTTTGTGATCACACTGCCATTTTCTGTATTGGCTGTCCGACTGAAGTTCCCATGAGAGACAAGGACCTGGAGAATGTGGTCATTTTGTTGACTTCCTTGAAGCGAGGGACTGTTATGAGCAGTGTGAATCTGAGGGAAGGTCAGAACCTGTGGCAGGAGATCAGAAACGGACAATGCAGAGAGACCAGAAGAGGTGAGAGGAGCACAGTGTGCTGGGAGAGCATCTCAGTAACGTTCTTGATGGGAGATGCCAGAGTGGGTCCTGAATATGGGTCCCTGAGACCCTATGGCAGCCTGTAGCAGAGTGGCCAGGAGGGGACTGCTGGGGAAGAGCTTGAGAAGCCAGGGCATGTGCAATGCTGCAGTCAGCCCGATGGCCAGAGACAGGTCACTCAGTCCTTCAGGCTGGGCTCAGAGTCTGCAGCCTGAGGTGTAATGTCCTCTTCTGGAGTTTGGCAGTGAGCATCGATCCTTCAGCTGATCAGCACCAGACCCTTTCTGCAGCTGTTGGCAGCAGCTGGAAAACAGAGGTGCAGAAGACTTTGCTTTTTAAAACCTGACTCAGACCAGAAGACTGGTCATGGTACCTGTGCTGTCTTTACCTGCACTTTTCACATCTTGGAGAGAAGAGGCGTTTGGCTGCCCGTTTGTAGTGCTGTTTTGCAGGTTAAACATACTCTGTTAGCGTGGAAGAGAACTGGGCGTAGACAACCAAAAGCTTCAGGCAACTGCAAAGTTGAGATGGGGGCAGTCTGTGATATTTCTGTCCGGATCAAAAGCTCAGGGGTGTTTCCATTCAAACAGTGGAGTCTGCTGGGAGCTCCAGTCTCCTGACTTCCAAACCCTGTGTCGTAAACAGTGACCAGCCACGATGTTTCTTTCTGCCACTCTCTAACGCAGTGTCTCTGGGCTTTTCCTTTGATTGGTTTTTAATCTCTGGTAGGTGTACAAGCTCAGTTCTATCCAACCTCTTGCAGACCTGCAGCCTGCCTGCCTTCTGCTGGGGGCCAAGCCAAAGGGGTGAAGTCTCGTGCTCGTACCAAGTCCGAAGCAAAGTTCAAGCACTGAGAAGTTCCCCAGTCAGCCCTGAGCCAGAGTGCAGCTACCTGAGCTGCGACGGGTGGAAGAGCCTGGAAAACAATTCATCGGCGCGAGGCGATGGAAGAAGGTGCGGTGAATGTGGCACTTGGGATGAAGTGACACGCTGGGGTTCGTGTCTGGGTTAGTACTGTACCTGCACACTGACTAAGGCCTTGGTGTCTCGAGTTTGGGTATGGACTCTTGCAGAGTACCAAGTTAATCTGTCTGTGAATAACCACGTTGTCTCAGGGTCGGCAGGGCCTGATAAACTCCATCCAGGAAGAAATCGACGGCGAGATGGCTTATCACAATAGGTTTTGTGTAAGGGCTTCTGGAGCATCTCCCTTCCACGTTCAGTGGATCTGGGGCATAGCAAGGTTTTGGAAAAATCTGTGGAGGAGTACCCGTTGCCGTTAGGCGTAGGAACAGATCTGTGGAACATGCCAGGCATAAGATTCCCCTTTTCATCTGTGTGCTCCTAAGACCAGAACTGTACCTTTCCATCCATTCTATTAATTTTAAGGGTCTGTTGGCATTTGCAATTCGCAGCCCTGCAGAGCGGGTAAGCTGGTCCATAGGTTGGCTTTCCAGGCAAATGCAGGTGTCTCCTTTCAGACTACAGACAAACCCCTCCTGGCATAAGGGCGGTATGCTTGCTTTCTTCAGTGAAGATTCATAATGCAGTACCTGTCCTGGTCCCACTGAGACTTTAAGGGGACAGATAGCAAGGAGAGGTGGTTTCTGGTAGAGGGTGGGCTTTGGTGCATATCCAACAGCCAGGCTTGTTTGCCTCTGCTGCTGGAGTTTGGACTGTGGCTATGGCCGACTTCTGGAATGAATACGTATAATCCGTATTCCGCCACAGGCTTATAAGCCAGGCTACCATGTGAAAACCTAGGCTTCCAAATCCCCATTAACAGGAGAAACAAACAGACACAAAGAGCAAAAACCTCTATCCCTTGGTTAAAGAGGAAATGCGGAGGGTTTCCGGACTCTGGCAGCCCAAAAGGCATTGAAAGATGTAAACCCAGCAGTCGTGGAAGCTCCCTCGTTAGCCCTGCCAGACTACAACAAGCCTTTTTTATTATATTTAGGTAATATGGCTCTCAGAGGTGTTAGGAGGAAGAGGGCGGGACTCCCCGCCCGTGTGACGGGGCCTTTTGTCACAATGTGCTGGGTCACATGAGGCGCGGGGGGTGGTTGCCGTGTGCCATTGTGTGCACAGTGACGTGCTTGCGGCTGTCGGCCGGGAAACCCCTCACTGGAACCCTGAGGCAGGGGTTCTGTTGGTGCCGTCGCCAGCGGTCGTGCCTGGCAGCGCTGGGTGCACGAGAGGGAGCCAAGGCTGAGCCGGGGCCGCGGAGGCCTCTCCCCATCGTCCTCCCGCCCACCAGCAGACGCCGTCGCGGAGCAGGCACCGCCTGGCCCCAGCCATGCCTGGCGTGCACTACAAGTTCTCTGCCAAACTGGACTTTGATACCATCAGCTTCCACGGCCTCCACATCTCCCTGCATGACCTCAAGCGCCAGATCATGGGCCGCGAGCAGCTGAAGGCATCCAACTGCGACCTGCAGATCACCGACGCCCAGAGCAAAGAAGGTGAGTGGGGCGGCGGGCACGGGGCCTCGGGGACCGCCCGGCTGGTGGAGTTGCAGACCACCGCATGGGGCTGCAGCCTGCGGGAGCCCCGCTCTGCTCTTTGCAGCTCAACTCAGCGTAGCGTGAGTCAGCCTGGGGCTCGTCCCGCCAGCGTGCGGGGGATCAGGAGGGCCAGCGGCACCGGGGATACGCGGGGTGGGCAGCGGTAATGCCATTCAGCCACGACCGGTAGCTGTGACTTGTGTTGAGGCCTCACAGAGCTGTTTGTTTGGGGCTGCTGTTCTGACGACGGCCTTTGGATCCGTGCTTTAGAGCAGAGCTAGGCATGGAGGAATATGTGGTTGATGGGCGACATTTAGCGCTCACAGAAGCTTTGGTGTCCTGGAATTCTTCTAGGTAAAATGCTAAAAAGGTTTGGGAGGATATCTGTGGGGATAATCAGGACCTGTTTTAAAAAGTGGGGGTGTGGGGGTTTGGCGTGCCCTCTTCCCTGCTTCCTATAGACGCGTGTTCTGTAAAGGCAGAATTCCCTTCCAAAAGCCTGTTCTCAGGAATGATGCATTTTAACTTGCCTCTATTAAATTTGATGTGAATTTCATGACCTGTCTTTTATAACAGATGTTTTCACATTATTGTGGAAGAACTGCAAACTCCGTGACTCAGGTTTCTGTAACATTCTGACTCAGAACACTTGGAGAATGTGCTGTTCTGCTTATCAGGCAAAATCAACAAACTGTAACACCAAAATGGGCGTCTGAACTGGCCTTAGATGAATAGTTTTAGGGAAGAACAGTGCTCTTGGCAGACTGTCTCTTGAAGTCAGCCGTTGCTGGAGTTCAGTGTTGCAGCACGCACTTGAGAGCTGTAGTAGTGCCACGATGTGATGTCTTCAGAAAACCTCGTGCTAACTCTGAGTGAAACCATTTGGCCTCACAGCTGCTGTCTTCAAGACTGCGCAAACTGAGCATTTCAGAGCAGACACTTCAGCAGCTTTTAAGGCTTGCCCTTCCCCGTGCCGTTTTGTTGATGTGCTAGTGTGGGGGATTTCTTTGGTTACGCCTCAGCGTGCAATTAATTCCTGGGCTGCCAGGCAGCATTGCTGTGTGGAGCCTTCCTAAAGGGTTTGGAGTTCCCCGTTTCCCTGGGTGAACTGAGGGTAAGCCGTGTGCCCATTCCAAAACCATGATGTTTCAGTGGAGCCCATGCAAGGTCTGTCTGGGAAGGAGCTGCTCGGGCTCTGTCCCCAGCAGGGCTGGGACCTCTCGGGGCTGTGCGGTCAGCGAGGTCAGTGTCCCTTGGCCAGGGGCTTAGGGCAGGTGTCTTTTAGTTCATTACCACGGGGTGTCCAGCTCGGCTTTCGCTTTCCCAGTCACACGCTGAAGTGGCAAGCCATGCCAATAAGGCATTAAGGCATCAGGCAGTCTGTGTAATCAGATTAATGACTGAAAGTATGTTAGATTTTATTGACTCATCCTTTCAAAGCAATGCAGGTGCTCTTTTGGAGCACAGTACTGTATAATCATAATGCAAATCAAAGTTCCATGAAGCATCTGGCCTACTGCACTAGCTAATTCAAGCAAGGATGAGATACCAACTGTGGTTGGGATCCTCTTTTGGTGGAAGCTGAAAATGCAGAAATAGCAGTCCAGTCTATTAATCAGGATGTTTCGAGGCAGTGCCAGCGACACAGAGGACTGGTTTGTCACAAAGTGTGCAAGTGGTGCTGATTAGAACAGAGTTGAAAAATGAGATGAGGAGAAAGCATATTTTTAAGCAGCAGGGAGAAAATGTGTTCTTGGGAAGTACCCTGTTTTCTGGTCGAGGCAGTCTGGCATGTCAGCAGTCATTTTGATCTCTTACTCTGCAGATCGCTTCCCCAGTCACGTAACAGCTGGTGAGCAAGACATCCAAGCCTAATAAAGGCTTTTCTTTGTCGTTTCGCATGTAGGCTTGCCTTCTGATGACTTCTGCTGAGCTTCTGTCCTTTATCGGAGTGAAAATACTTCTCTAGACAGTGCTCAGAGAGATGCCTTTGCAATGCTGTCAGCATCAAAATGGTGGATTAAAGCAGGCCATAAAAGAAAGTAGGAACTTTTTTCAGTAACCTGTTTATACCGTATATATGACCCAAATTATTAAAACTAGCAGATTTTTAGAATTATAGGTGAATTGAAAAATGGAATTTTTAAGTGGTGCATTAAATGTGAAGCAGTATAAATTTCAGAGCGTGGCTTGAGTTGTTTGTACTTTTTTGCAGGAAGAAGGTTGTGGATACTAATGCAGTTGTTAATTTAAGCTTTCTAAGTCATCATGAGGCAGCAGTCAAAGTAGCTGTTAACTTGCCTGCCTCCACTCGTTCCTTGAAATACTTCTTTCCTGACTGTTCTGTCTCTTCTGCTCCTGACTTTACTATAACATCCAAATCTTCCTTTGCTTTTGCAAGCTTGCTGAATTGAATCCTTAGTTTTAATCTCAGGTCAGATTGAGAAAAGCCCAGTAGCCACTCACTGTCCGTCACTGGCAGTAAAACAAGTTTTGTGCTCAAAGGGAGTAGGAATCACCCATGTTGTTACCTCCAGCTTGCTGAGTATTTCTGTTGGAGCTCTGCTTGGACACGTGTGAAAAGTCGCCTTGTTGCGCAGGAGGTCACTGCTCACTTTGCAGAGGTTGAGGTGTGTGGTGAGGCCGAGGGACGCTACTTTGTAGGTCCTGGGAGTTGCCAAGTCTCTGCCAGGGGATGCTGCTGCCCTCGGGGAACAGGTTCCTGCTGGGAGATGCCAGTAGGCAGATTACAAGGAATGGCTGCTGACAGTGCTTTAAAATATTTAGTCATATCCAGCTATCCTCATATATTCAGTCTCTTTCTCGGAGAGGTGCTACCCTTTGTAGTCATCCGCAGAACAACCACCATCCTCAGTCCGGCACAGGCACAGCAAACTCCTGTCTTTTTGTGGAGCCGCTGTTGCTTATCCTCCGTCTCTGGAATCTCAGTCCAGTGGTTTGTGGTGTGGACCAAAAGGAGTGCTCTGTGTGACTCCGTTCAGCAGGTAGAAGCAGCTGCTTTGGGCTTTGAGAACTGCAGCTGGCACTATCTCCTGGCAGTGGTTTGTCTGGGCCCGACAGCTGTTTGAGCTCCTGCTCCATCACACAGCCCCAGGGCAGGCCTTTCTTGACAGTGGCTGTGTGGTGGTGAGATTTTCCTTTTGAGAAGAGCTCCAGCTGTTGGCTTCAGGCTAGCACTTCTGTAAAAGCTTCTGTTTTTGTCATTAGTAGTCCTTTCTCCTATGATTTGAAACTGCTCCAAAGTCCCGAGGAAGCTTGCTGTTCAGCTCCGTAGGGGTTAAGATCGGAAATTAGTTTTGTCTCAAAGATTTCCCAGTTTTCTGAAGAAGGATTCCATCATTTGGAAATAGAAGTAAAATTTTCATTTCGTTGTTGAAATACTGTCTTCTGATAGGTATGTTTTGGTCTGAGAGAGGTTCCTGCCTGTAGGAATAATATGCTGAAAAATGGAGTGTAAATTGTGAAATATTCCTGTTCTGTGTGTGATCACTGAGTAAAACCACCCTGACGGAGCTTGACTAGACATACATCATCTTTGGTTTTCAGAGTATCGTTCCGATTCGTCTGTCAGGGTAAGGGCTTTTGATATTGAAGACCGTCGGCAGATTACAGGGAATGGCTGCTGACAGTGCTTTAAAAGATTTAATCTTATCCAGCTTGTGTAAGAACAAGATAAACACTGTTCTCGTGGAGAGGCCTTTGCATTTTAAGCTTATTCAGTCGAAGTGTCACAGGTAGTGTTTTTTTTTGTTTGGGCTTTATATAAAAGGTCACAAGGCTTCCCTCCTCTGCAGAAGACTAGCGTGGTGAAAGCCAAGGCAAAGCATGGAGAGCTTCAGGCACACTCTGTTTTCGAAAGGCTGTTAAAGCCTGTCTTTGCAAGTGATTTAGTTTGAGTGTCTCTGCTCTGCGAAAAGTGAATCGAAAGAATTCACATCCCTTTGGTTAATTCAAACTAGACGATTAGCTTAAGAGGGGAGAGACAGCTTTACTTTGAGCCAATTCTGCCTTCCTTGTGAAAGCAAGCTGAAAAAAGCCCCAACATTTCTGTGATTCAAATCCTAGCACTGCAGTTTCATTACTGTCCTGGTTTTAGCTTGGATAGAGTTAATCTTCCTCCCAGTAGCTGCTGTGCTTTGGATTTAGTAGGAGAACAGTGCTGACAATGCGGATGTTTTCAGTCATTGCTATGAAGTCAGGNACTTTTCCAGTCTCCCATGCTCAGCTNACNAGCAGGTGCGCAGGAGCTGGGAGGGAGCACAGCCAGCCCAAGCTGGGCAGCGGAAATATTCCATGCCAGGGATGGCACGCTCAATTTGTAAGGGTGGCTAGCAGGGAGGTAGGCATCCTTTTTCTTTAATTCGCTTTTCTATGAGTTGGCATCCTCTCCTGTCTGGGAGTTCGAACTTTTGCAGGAGTTTGGTCTTCAGCGGGAATTTTGCAAAATTCATGAAATCTGCAAGTTCCAGGTTCTGTGATCGCTGCTGGGGAACTGGCTGGGAATCGGTCATTAGGTGGTGGGAACATTGTATTGTATAGAGTTTGTTTTGCATATTCAGTAGCAGTAGTAGCTGTAGTATTTCCTTTGTTGTCTTATTAAACTGTCTTTATCTCAGCCCCTGAGTTTCCCCTTCTGTCCATTTCTGCTCCCCATCACACTGGGGGGGAAGGGGAGGAGTGAGCGAGCGGCTGTCGGGACCTCGTTGCTGGCTGCTGCGTTAAACCCCAACAGTTTCCGTTGAAATGTGAAGCACTGCCCAGCTGATAAGTGTGGCTGTTGACGGATTAAGCTCGCAGAAGCAGAGTTGGCAGGCTCTCCTCTCTGTTCTGTCAGTCCTGAGCACTGGCAGCAGAAGGAAATCACTTTTAGTGAACACCTTGGAAGGCAATGGCACAGAGCTTCATGCTTTAGCCAAGCGCCTGTTTTGTTGCAGGGCAAGCCAGTCAGATGTTACAATCTGGTTTCTGCAGGGGAGACCTTGTTTTTCTCCAAAGATCTACTGGTTTTGTAGCCTACCAGAAGCAAAAGCAACTGAATCTCCATCAGGAAAGAACTTCATGCATTAGCAGACTCTCTTTTTGTGACCTCTGAGACCCTTTTGTTGTTGGCATTGAAACTACTTTTAAAAAAAAGAAAAAGATTTTGCTGCTTGTGTTTGATGATCAAACCCAAAGATTACTTGAAATGTACTGTTAGT
>Ga0065708_1006782_pt1 | contig 10288 bp, 3 predicted proteins | sample Hoacrofraction12_2_FD_59095 | JGI IMG/M metagenome (GOLD analysis project Ga0065708, IMG submission 59095) | Hoatzin crop microbial communities from Cojedes, Venezuela, sample from fiber fraction 12 v1 | ecosystem: Host-associated > Birds > Digestive system > Esophagus > Crop | place: Venezuela... | reverse complement strand
GTTATCGAAGGTGTCGTAATCCATTTTCGCCGTTGTCATGCTGGCGTTGTTTATTTCGAGGAGTCCTGTCTCTCCCTTGATGCTGTCGTGGTCGATAAGCGAGTTGATGTCCACGTCTCCGATGCCGAGTAGTTGGTTGAATCTTACCATCGCCTCTTGGAGGTTGAATGGTTTTGCGAGATAGTCGTCGGCAGCGAGCGTGATGCCTTGTCTCTTGATGTCCATGGGTGCCAGCACCTGGTCGGTGAGCAGCACGAACTTGATGTTTTGTGTTATCGGGTCGCTCTTGAGCCTGTTGCAGAGCTCGCTTCCCGTCATCCCTTTCATATCCTGTTTGCAAATCACGAGGTCCACGCTTCCGCTTTGCACCTCCTGCAATGCCTTGCCGATGTCGTTGTAAGTCTGGAATTGGTAGAACTCGCGCATGCTTTTTGCCACGAAGTCGAGGAATTCCTCGTTGTCGTCGATAAGCACGAGTGAGAATTTCTTTGTTGGCAGGTCGGCGTTGAGTGCCTTGAGGTCGTAGGAGTGTTCCCTTTCCCCGTCAGCGACTATTATTTTATGCTCATTTTCGTCCACTTGTCCGTTGAGTAGTTTGTCTTGTGCCCTCTCTATGGCCCTTGCCTGCGGGTCGTTGAGCATTATCTGCATTTCTGTGAGTCGCGTTATTATCTGTAGCATCTGCGAGTGGAGAGAGTTGAGTTTCTCTTTCATCTCTATGGTTGTCGCTTTTTCTGCCATGGAGCTGATGATGGAAGTCATTCTCGCCATTGGGTTTCTGAGGTCTTCGCTGGCTTTCTTTATCTCGTATTTTTGCATTTCGAGCTCGTCGATGGCGAGTTGTTTTCTTCTCCAGGTTGTTTTAATCCTTTTCATACCGTATCTCCAGATGTAGAATGCGATGGCCGCGAGGAGGATGTATATGAGTATCATCCACCAGGAGATCCACCATGGTCTTTCGATGGTTATCTCGAGCACTCTCTCGTCTTTCCCTACTTTTCCGTCTGCCGACACCACTTTCACGTGCAGCTTGTAGTCTCCGGCGGGCAGTTTGTTGAATTTCACTCCGTGAATTATGGGGTCAGCGGTTTTCCATGCGTTGTCTTTCCCCTCCATCCAATAGATATACCTTGGTTTTTCGCTTTGGTTGTATATTCCCGCTGCGAATTTTATGATGAAGGAGTTCATAGAGTTGTTGAGTGTTATTTCCCTGCTTTCGTTGAGAGCGGTGATGAGGGGTATGTCTCCGCTGTATTCTTTTCCCGGCTCTATTTCCTGGTCTCCGACGAAGAGTTGTGAGAAGATAACCTGCGGTAGTTCTGCCGCGCTGGTGCTGCTGGTGGCTTTCACTTTGTTCACCCCTTTCATATTACCCATTACGATGTCTCCGTCGTTGGTTCTTATGAGTGCCCCTTTATTGAATTCCCCGCTTGTTAGTCCGTCGCTCTCGTCGTAGTTCACGATGCCGAAGTGCAGCTGTTGCTCCTCGGCGTCTCTTTCTGTTATTATTTTCGCTGCTCCTTTGGCTGTTGTGATCCAGATGTTTTTGTTGTTGTCTTCTGTGATGGCGCAGATGGAGTTGTTGCAGAGTCCGCATTCCTCATCGATGTAGTACAGTTTGTCCTCATCGCTGTCGAAGATGTTGATGCCTTCCCTTGTTCCGAGCCATATCAGTCCTCTGGAGTCTTCGTAAACGCTTGTGATGTAGTTGTTTGAGAATTTTTGTTTGCTCGACTTGTTGCCTACGAGGTGTGTCGTCTCGTTGTTTGAGAGGCTCATAATGGTTAGTCCGTCTGAGGTTCCCACGAGCATTCTGTTTTTGCTTCCGTAGCAGAGGGCCGTGGCGTCGTTGGACTTCAGTTTTCCGTTTTCCTTGGTGTATGCCGCGAAGGTGTTCATAGAGATGTTGAGCATTTGCAGTCCTGCGTTGGTGGCAATCCAGAGGTTTCCGTTTTTGTCGGTGCAGAGTGCGTTGATGTTATCGTCTATGAGTGTTTTCCCCTCGTCTTTGGCGAAGGAGTAAATTGTTGAGTTTCCGTTTTTTATCCTTGTGAGTCCATTGTGCAGTGAACCCACCCACACGCTACCGTCTTTGGTGTATGCCAGTGCGCTTACTTTTCTGCTTGCGAGCCTTGCGGAATTGTCGTAGAGTCCGTTCGACTCCGTTCCGTAATACATATTTCCGCTTTTGTCTTGCGTTATTGCTGTGATGTCGCCGATGGTGCTACCCTCGAATTTGTAGATGTCGCGCCCTTTGTATGCCACTCCGAACTTTTGTGTGCCTACCCAGAGGAGGTTGGTGTTATCTACATAGACGCTTTGTGTCCTTACCATCTCCTGTCCGATTACTTTCTCTGTTTTCATGCTTATGGGCTGCACCTTTTCCGTCTCCCTTGAGTTGACGTCCATTCTGATGAGTCCGTAGGCATCGGTGGCAATCCACACGTTGCCCTCTTTATCCTCTGCCATTCCGTAGATGGTTTGGTCTGACTGCCCTTTCATTGTGGCACCGAGTTTTTCTCCTGTTGCGGAGCTCCATTTCTTGCTTTCGGGGTTGTAGGCTGCGAGGGTGTTATGTCCGTAAATCCATATCGTCCCTCTGCTGTCGGTGAATGCCTTGGGGTTGTTGAGCTTTGCTATTCCCTGCTCTTCGAGCTCGTCGTTTTGCCACTTTATCTGCTGTTTTCCGTTGACGTCGCAGCACACTATTTTTCCTGTGTTGTATATGAGCAGCGTACCGTCTTTGCATTCTCCCATTCCGGTGATGATGCCTTGTGGTATTCCTGTCGCCGTGCTTGTGTATCCGAAGTGGAAGAGGAGCTGTTTTTCCATATTGAAGCATTCCACTCCGTTGTTTGGCGTGTATGCCCAGATATTATGCTTGCTGTCGATGAATATGAGTTTTGCGTCTCTTTTCATCGACAGTTTGTTGAGGAATGCGCTGATGTCTCGGTCGAAAGTCTCTGTTGTTGGCTGATACACGCAATATCCCGAGGTGGTGTGTATCATCAGAGAGCCGTCGAGCATTTCTTGGATGCTGTTGATATGGCTGTCGGGCAGTGAGCTGCCGTCTTGCAGACTGCTTTGGAAGTTGTGGAATGTGTATCCGTCGTATCTGTATAGTCCGGAGGGTGTTCCGAACCACATATATCCTTTTGAGTCTTTGAGTATGCAGCTGACTTGACTGCTCGACAACCCTTCATTGTTGCCGAGAGATTTGAATAGGTATGCTGCCATTGTTTGTGCAGTAACCAGTATGATAGCTAATATAGTTGTCAGCAGTCGCTTGCTTTTAATCATACACAAAGTTAATATCTTCTACTCAGGGAGGTTTTTGCGCCCTTTCCCCTTTCACGGTGCAAATATAGTGCTTTTTTTTGATATTGTCAAGCAATCCGCAAGGTTTTTTTTGAAACCTCGCGGATTATTTCATATTCTTAACGTATGATAATGTATTTTTAGATAATAACCCTCCAAAATGTCGTTATTTTTCAATTACACGCCAGGGATTTCAAACTCCTTGTTTTCTTTCTTTTCCGGCAGGTTGTTAGCATTCGCCTCCTCGTCTTTGATGATATGGAGGTCTCTCTGCGGGAACGGAATAGAGATGTTGTTGTCGTTGAGGGTGTTGTATATCACCTCTTTTATTTGTGAGTTTGCCACGTATCTGTTGGTAACGTGCACCCAGCATTTCACTTTCAGGTCAACGGAGGAGTCTCCGAAGTCGGAGAAATACACCTTGATGCCTTTCGAGGGGTCATAGCAGTTTAGTTTGCTGAGGTTTTCCTTGAGCATCTCCCTGACTTTTTTCACATCGGTGCCGTATGCCACTCCCACGGGCACCACCATAAGCTCCCAACCGTGGTTTTTCGTGAGGTTCTTATAGTTTTTCGTGAAGAGCTGCGAGTTTTGGAATGCCATAATCGAGCCGTCCTCCACGTCGAGCATCGTCGAGGTGTAGCTGATGCTTTTCACCTTTCCCATCACTCCGTCGCAGAGGATGGTGTCGCCGATGTGGATACGTCCTGCCATGAGCGAGATGCCGTAGTAGATGTTCTCCAGGATGTCCTTCATGGCGAAACCGATACCTGTTGAGAAACCTCCGGCGATGACCATCAGCCAGGTGTTGCCCACGTTGAGGATACTCAGCGAGATGAGTATGTATGCGCCCCAGATGATTGTTTGTAGCACGTTGCGGAACATCATGTCCTTGCTCTCCCAGTTCTCGTAGCTCGACTTTTGGAAGTGCCACCTCAGGAGTGCCTTTCCCTGTTTCGAGAGGTATTTGAAGATGAAATAGAGTATCAGTACCATACAGATTCTCTTCACCGAGAGGGTTATGTTGGGCAGGTCAACGAAGTTGTAGTCGAAGGCCTGGAAGGTCATGTCGGTGAGGTTGAATACCGTGGCTGCCCAATATATTGAGAATAAGAATGTTACCACTCCAAGGATAGGCACTACTACCTGCTTGGTGAAGTAGTACCACCAGTTTTTCGACACCGGCAATTTTTGTATGTCTTTCTTCTCGGCATATTTCTCGAGCCAGTGGAGCAGACAGGTGATTGTCTGTATGCAGGTGAGCTCCATGAGCCACCATATCAGCAGCTGGACGCTCATAAGGGTGTATCCTACCCAGGAGCAGACCACGGAGACGATGAAAACCACGAGGGTGATGTATGCGTAGAGCACATCGTTCTTGGGCAGTTTATGGTTGTGTTTCTTTATCACTCTCCACTGCCAGAAGGCGCACACGAGGAGTATCGGCGGGAAGATGAGGTTTACCAACTCGTTGGGAATGAGTATTATACGGAATACTATAACGAGGAATCCCATCACGATAATTGGCATATAGATACGGAACCCGCTCTTGAGTCTGTCGGCATCGAAATTGAAGAGGTTGCTCATGCTCACCTCGCCCTTGTTGTCCTGGTGCTCAAAGCGGAAGAGCATGGAGATGAGGATGACGGCGAGGAGCCAGGCGTATTCCACGAGGAGCCCCGACGCCATTTGGAAGAAGGCCTGGTTGACGAAAGCCTTCAGTATTCCGAGGATGATGGCGAATGTTACCACCGACGATGCCACGGTGATGCAGGAGCGTCCGAGCTTGAATCTCTCGCTGCGGTATTTCTTCGGGAATATGTATCTGTAAAACAATACGTTGCAGCCTATTGCGAGGAGGGCGTAGAAGCCAATCATCAGGAAGAGGCCTATCACGAGTCTCACGTCCCATTGCGACATAATGCTCTTTTTAGGCTTGTATTTCTCTGTCACCGTCTTCTCGGTGTCTTTCACTGTGGGTCCGAGTGTAGAGAGTATTTGGAAATAGCTCTCGCCTCCGTTTTTGAAGATGGAGTTTTGTATCACCTTGTATTTCTTCATCGCATAGTCGTTCATCTCCTTGAGGTTCACTCCTGCGCGGGTGAAATACTCTTTATACTGCTCCACGGCCTCGGCCTGCTGTTTCAGTTGGTTTCTCGAGTCGGTGGCGAGGGTGAGGCAGACATTCCTGTCGGTTCTCGCCTTTTCGTCCAAGGCCATTGCGGGGATCTCGGAAAGCACGTTGATGAGGGAGTCGTAACGTTCTATCTCCTCGTTCACCGACACTAATATCGATGCGAAGGGGAGCACTGTGGATGAGAAGTTGTGGTATTGCTCTGTCGCCTCGTGGCAGGCGTAGGTGAGGTCGAAGATGTAGTCGCTTTTCTGCGAATACAGCATCAGCCCGTTTTGCGAGCTTCTGTGTATTATCGACACTATCTGTTTTCTGATGTCCTCATTGATGGCTTTCCTCTGCTCGGCCTTTTTGAGCAGGTCGGCATGTTTCTCTGTTATCTCCTCCCTAAGGATGGCGAGGGTGTTCTTGAGGTCGGCCTCTTTCAGCACGGCGTTCGCCGGCACGGCTATAAGCAGCGTGAACAATACTGTTGTTATAATCCTGAAAACTCTTTTCATCTTTTTACTTTCAATTTCGCGTGCAAAATTACACATTACTTATAAATCGGGTGCAAAATTACACATTTTCCACCAAATAGCCGCCAATGTGCAGTATTTTTTATACTTTTCCGCCCGAAAATAAGGTTTATTAGTATTCACACCCTCCCTTTTTCACTTTTTACTTCAATAATTGCCATTCCCCATTCTTTTTGGAGCGGACAGAAATAAAACCGGATTTTTTTAAGTCCTCAATTGCGCGTCTTATTGTGCTATCGCTAACCCCTAAATTTTCAGAAATGAAANAATACTTTGCTTTTCTATTATTTTTGAGTAAGTTATAAATATCTTTGGCAATGGTTGACGGGAAATCATCTGAAATATTATCATTATTTTTGGTCATTTGTAAATTATTTTTATTATCAGAGCCGTTATTTTTGGTCATTTGTAAATTATTTTCATTATCAGAGCCGTTATTTTTGGTCATTTGTAAATTATTTTTATCAGAAGAATCTCCATTTTGGGTCATTTGTAAATTATTTTCACTTTCAGGTTCGTTATTTGGTGTCATTTGTAAATTATTTTTACTAAAATCTCCATTTTTGGTCATTTGTAAATTATTTTCATTCGGAATAATCAGACCATTTTCTATAGCTTTGTTCATCAGTTCTTCTCCCCGAGGCGATTTCGTCTCTTTAACGAGCAAAGCTGTCTGGTATCCGAAGTCATAAACTGCCTCACCGTTCCCGTTGGCAGCCAAATCCTTTTGTACTTTTATTACACCCCGGCTGTGGCGGTTGACATATCCAAGTACTTTCATTGCCTCTGCCACCACAATATTTCGGTAGTCATTAACAAAAGGGAAGTTCTCCACTGTTGCCCTGCCGAAAAGCCCTCCGTGATTTTGTATTTCAATACGGTCGTTATATTGATAGAACTGTATCGGTCCGCTGCTGGAGTAGTCTCGATGGCAGATTGCGTTCATCAACAACTCGCGAGTAGCCCAGTCTGGATAATCAGCAATCATCTCTTCACGTGTCGCACTCACTGGAATTGGACGGCGATTGGAAATGGTTGTCTTTATAAAGGTGTCGAGTTGAGGCAATGTTAAGCAAAGGTTATCCTTGAACTCGTGCTCATTCATAATATCAGATGACCGATCTTTCCCCGCGTATCTGACATATTGCACGTATGCTCCAGGAACGAAGCGGCGCAGATTCTTGGCGAAGAAAAGCAATCCGGCATTTGTAGGACAGCCATAATGAGTGTCGAAAAATCCGAAAGAGCTCAACTGAAACCTCACATCCCTCTTGTCTTCTTCTATCACTTCGTCTGACACGGCTCTCGGAAGGAAGAAATGTTTGAAGAGGTGCAAGTCCAAATCGTCGAGCGTTGCATTTAAACAAGGTAAGGAGTCGAAAGAAGTAACCCCATATCGTCTACGCTCCGTAAGTATTTGTTCGTCGGCATCGCTTGCCACACCTTTTCGCGGTCCTACCCGTATCCACACTCTGCCTTTATATTTTACTGGAGGAAAAATGGCAGGCTGAACAGTAACCATGATTATGTCGCCATCTTCAAAGGAAATTTTTTCCACAGCCATAGACGGTTGTGGCTGTATATTGCCATCGGTACGGATGCCAGCTATGTTTTTTAAAAGCTCGTCAGTGACCTTGAGACCTGATAACTGACCATCATCCTTGACACCAAGAAAAAGGTATCCTGGCTGACGATGTGCCGGCAAATCATTGGCAAAGGCGCATATTGCCTCGCCGAACTTATCTGTGTTTGTCGTAGAAATAGTTCTTTCCACGCGGTCGCTTTCTAAATCATTCAAAAGCCTTCGTATTTCCTCTTTCTGTATCATAATGTCTTTTACATAGTCTTAACGGGTTGTCTTTTAGCAATTTCTTTTGCAAAGGTACGGAATTTTTTTCAAACTGACAAATTTTCAAGCATATATTTTGATTTTTAACCCCAATTTAAGGTGTTGCTTTTATCTCGCAACAGATTATCGACTGGTGAAATGGAAAGAATCCAAATCCTGCACAAATCAGCGAAAATGTGCAATGAGAATGTGTGAAAACTTCGATTTTTTGTAGTTTTCGGTAGAATAATTTGGAGGGCGTCGCTTTTATTCGTAACTTCGCCGCGTCTTTGTGAAAGGACACTAACAAAGGAATACTAAAAACTAATTAAATTTTAACTAATATGAGAAAACTATTTACTTTGATTGGCGCAACATTGTTGTGCATGAATGTGTGTGCGGAAGAAATAACTGTAGGTCGTTCTGCAACTTACTCAACTACCTCCAAAGACTCTATTACCTCTCATAAAAATGCCGTGGTTACAAAAAGCGATGGTACTGGAAAAACGGATTCGAAAAAAGAGGTATATTATAAGACAGGTACAAAGACCAAGGTGTCAGCTACATGCTACCTTAATCAAAATAGCTCAAAAAATCGTGTAACTTCAACCGATACTTCAGTCTATGCAGGATATAAAATAGTAGTTGCCAATGGATATCAATTTACTTTGTCGAAATTGAATATCTCGGTTGCAGTTGGAGATACCTTTTCTTACAAGGCTCGCATTTTAAATTCTTCAAATGACACTATTTATAAATCTAATACATATACAGTAACTGATTACACAAAAACTACAGGTACAAATTTCGATGCAGAAGAGAGCATTTCTGATGTAGTGCTTACAGAAGGTACATATTATGTAAATCTATATTATTGGCTCCCTGGTAGTACAAGTAATAAATATCTTGTGCCGATAAATCTGTCTGTTACTGGTAATTTAGAAGAGACATCCTCTTCCACAACAAAGACTTCTACGTCTGTTTCTCTTAATCAAACGTCATTGAATCTATCAGTCGGTGGTGATGCTGTTACGCTTAAAGCTACAACCAGCCCAGCTGACTTGGCTGTTACTTGGTCGTCTTCAAACACGAGCGTAGCAACAGTTTCTGACGCTGGAGTCGTTACTCCTGTCGCAGCAGGTTCTGCCACTATCACAGCCAAATACGCTGGAAGTGATGAATATAAGAGTTCAAAGGCTACTTGTGCCGTTACTGTGACAAAAGAGCTGATAGCTATATCTGAGCCTAAGAGCTTTAATTTCGTATCCAGTTCTTCGTCCGAGTACAAGGCAGTTACCTATTTGAATGACTATGTAAAGATTTATGCAAACTCCAGCAAATCTGTTAAAGTCGGTTCGAGTGGTATTGCTCTTGGCGGGGCTGGTTCTTTGTCAGATGGGTATAGATATATTGAATTTGTGGTTTCTGGGCCTTCAAGAATTATTGTTACACAGAATGCATCTAAAGATAGAACTTTGAAAATAGATGCAGGTTCAACAAATATTGGAACGTCAACAACCACAGGCTCTGATGTGACAGACACAATAAATTACGAGGTTGCCGAGAAAAGTTCAATTTACATTTATTCTGCAAGCAACGGTATCAATGTAAAGTCTCTATCGGTAACACCGTTGGTTAAAATCACAACAGGCAAGCAGTATGTTACATACAGCAATTCGGAATATGCTCTCGATTTCTCGAATACTTCGAATATTAAGGCTTATACCGCTGCAATCAACTCTGGCGGAACGGCAGTGGATCTTACAGCTGCAAACACAGTGCCTGCAGGTGTTGGCGTAGTGCTTTATTCGTCATCATCAGATGGTGTAACAGAGTATGTTCCTGCGACGACATCGACAGAAACATCGATTTCGGGCAATGAGCTCGTGGCAGTAAGCACAGCTACAACTCTTTACAACGAGAGATCAGCCACAAAGGTGAAATACATCCTCCAGGACGGAACTTTCAAGAAATGCACGACTGATAGCAGCAACCCCAATACTCTCGCCGCCGGCAAGGCATACCTTGAGTCTTCGACAACAGTGAATGAATCATCGGCAAAAGCCCTCCCGATTTCTCTCGACGGTCAGTTGAGCGGCATCAACGAGGTGAAAACCTCAAACGCCAAGAACGGAAAGGTTTATAATATGCAGGGCATTGAGGTGAGCAACCCCTCCTCCGGCCTCTACATCATCAACGGCAAGAAAGTAATTTTAAAATAACACCTTATATAATATAGGAGAGAACTGAACATATATATAATAGAAACAAATTATTAGAAAGGAACAAGAAAATGAAAAAGCAAAAATACATTTCACCGAGTATCGATTACGACGCAATGGATATTGAAAGCCTCCTGGCTTCCCAGAGTCCCCAGAGTATGAAAATCACTACTCAAGAGGCGCAGGCTGGCACCAGTGGTGATGCAAAAGCATCCATTTGGACTGAAGAAGAATAGGAACAGCAATATTCAACACACAAGAAGTGGCG
>Ga0065708_1001952_pt1 | contig 10288 bp, 4 predicted proteins | sample Hoacrofraction12_2_FD_59095 | JGI IMG/M metagenome (GOLD analysis project Ga0065708, IMG submission 59095) | Hoatzin crop microbial communities from Cojedes, Venezuela, sample from fiber fraction 12 v1 | ecosystem: Host-associated > Birds > Digestive system > Esophagus > Crop | place: Venezuela... | reverse complement strand
CTCTCTGGCGAACTGCCAAAAAATTAGGTCATAGGTCACAGGTCATAGGTCACAAAAAAGCCACAGACCACAAATTCGCTGCGCCTTTCGCAGTTGGCGCCGGCTAATTTGTGACCTGTGACCTATGACCTGTGCCCTGCGTTAGGGTCGAAGCCGGAAGCGGTAGGTGAGGTCTTCTAATTCGTAATTGTTCACGCGATAGAGCCGCTGGTTGGTCGTGGGGCTCTTGAGTGGGCCGAGGTCTTGGCGGTAGGGCCCCACCTTGATGTAGTCGAAGCAGTCGAGGCGTATGCCGGCGGGCATTTCTTGTCGGCCGCTGTACCAGCCCGTCTTGATGCGTCCGTGGTATTGCTGCTTCACGGCGGCGAGCAGTTCCTCCACGCGTTGCCAGTCGTTGTCGCCGCCCATGAGTCCCACGCAGGTGATTTCGCCGTCGTAGTCGTCGATGAGGCTGAAGAGGCGCTCTTCGGTGAGTTCGTCGCCCACGTCGCCCTGCAGGTAGGCGCTATGGCANCCCGGGCAGAAGTTGGGGCAGAGGCTCAGGTTGATGGCGAGGCTGATTTCGTCGGGAAATTCGCCGAAGACGATGTCGTGGTTTACGTACTTNATCATAATAGGTGAAAGGTGAAAGGTGAAAGGTGAAAAGTAGGCTTTGCTGGCCGCAGCCGGCGCAGCGACCTTTCACCTTTCACCTTTCACCTTTCACTTGATATTCAGTTTTCCACTTTCACCTCTTCTGCCACTTCGCTGCCGTTGTGCACGTGGGCGTAGTAGCGGCGGGCGGCTTCTTTTTGGCGGTCGAGCGAGAAGTTCGACACGCGCTTCAGGTAGCCGATGATGCGCGTCAGGTAGTCCAAGTTGCGACTGCCGCATTTGGGACATTCCTTCAGATAGCGCTTGTCGATGTGGCCGCAGTCGTTGCAGACGGTGTTGGGGATGTTGAAGGTGAAGTAGTTGCAGCCCTCTTTGGCGGCNACGCGCAGCAGCTGGCGGTATTGGGCGGCCGAGAGGTGCTCGTCGAGGTTCATGTGCANGGCGGAGCCACCCGTCAGGTGCTCGATGTAGCGACGGCCGTGGAGGCGGAACTTGTGGATGGGGTCGCAGTTGGGGTCTTCCACGATGTAGAAGTAGGAGTTGTAGCAGTCGCGCGGCACGTAGTAGCCGTCTTCCTTGTCCCAGCGTGCATGTTTCACGCCCACGTTTTCGGCGGGAATCATTTCGCAGTTGAACATCACGTCTTTCGAGCGATATTTCTTGTTGTAGGTCTCGATGAGGCCGAGGATGTCGCCCACGAATTTCTCGTATTCGGGATTGTCGCTGATGGTGATGCCGAGGCTTTCGGCGGCCTCCACCATGCCGTTCACGCCNACCGTCAGGTATTGGCGCTTCAGGTTCACGTAGCCGGCGTCGAAGAGCGGCAGCATGCCTTTCTCTTGCAGCGANTTCAGGTTCTCGTTATAGGCCAATTGCACCTTGTGCACGAGGTCGATGATGGGTTCGAGGTANTCCAGATAGGGGATGCCTTCGCGCGTGGCTTGCTGAACGCAGCGGTTCAGGTTGATGGTCAGCACGCTCTTCGAACCGGTNCTCACGCCGCCCGCACCCAAAGTATACGAAAAGCCGTTGTCTTGGATTTCGTTGCGCAGGCGGCAGCAGCTTGCCAGGCTGTCGGCGTTGTCGCTCATGTAGGTGAAGAAGCTGTGGCCCTCGGCGTACATTTCGGCCGTGAAGTCGCCATATTCCTTGTCCATCACTTCGCCGTCCTTCGTGAGCAGTGCCATNGTCTCCACGGGGAAGGTGAGCACGCACTTCAGGCGCTCTTGATTGAACCACTTCATAAAGCGTTTTTGCAGCCAGCTCAGGGCGGGCCAACTGGGCTGTGAGCCGTCGGGGAAGTAGAAGTTGCCGAAGATGCTCTCGAAGTAGTTTTTGTCGTAGTAGGAAATGTTCCAGAACACGCTTTGGAAGTTGCGGGCGCCGGTGGGCTGATTGATGGAATAGACGATTTGTTCGAAGCAGTCGGTGATTACTTTGTCGAGCGTGCGCTGNCGCAGCGATTTCTCCACCACGTCGCCTGCATGTTCATAGAAATCGTCGCCGTATTCTTTTTGGAGGAAATACGACATATACATCAGGAATTCGGGCGTTGCGCAGGCGCCGCTGAGCATAGAGCTCACGATGAACACCATGTTCACGAAGCCGCCGCAGAAACTCTTCAGATTGGTGGGTGCGGTGGAGTTGCCGCCGATGCTGCGCGTGCCGCCCAGCAGCCACGGATACATCGTGATGCTGGCGCAATAGTTGGCGAGCGATGTCTCGTCGTTCTTATAAATATAGTGGTGGTTGAGCAGGTACAGATAGCGGTCGCTCAGGTCTTTGCCATACATGCGCTTCAGTCGGTCGGTGATGAGTCGGCGGTTCAGACGGATGAACCCGCGTTTGGGCAGTTCGCCGATGAGCGTGGCAATGTTCTGGTTTTCGACGTTGGCGTTGGCGTCGAACTTAGAGCCGGTGGCAGCATTTTCAGCACTGACATAATTCATAAGAAAGTTCAGCTGCTCGGCGGTTTCGCGGTCTTCGGAGTGTTGGCGTCGGTAGAGCATAAACTCTTTGGCCACCTTGAAGTGTTTTTCGGCCATGAGGGCCACTTCCACTTGGTTTTGCACGTCCTCCACGCTCATGCCGTTGCAGAAGTGGAGGTGTTCCATCAGGTGTTCCATGCCGGCGGCGTCGAGGGGTTTGCCCACGGCGGCGAAAGCCTTGAGGATGGCGCTCTTGATTTTTTCTACGGAGAATTTTTCTTGCGTTCCGTCGCGCTTTGTAATCATAAAATTGTCAGTGCACATAAAGACCGTTTTTGTATGTTAGTTTTTTATAGTTTGAATATGCTTTTCTTGTGGTTGGCATCATAAAAAAACGCAAAAACGCCCTACCTGCGAGCGTTCTGCCGCTTTTTCGCCCTTCCAACCAAAAAATCTTGCTGCAAAGATATAGAGTTGGCAAAAAAAAGCAAGAAAAAAATCGAATAAAATTTAAGAAAATTTTTCCAATTTTTGGAGCCAAAAACTGAAACAAAAAGAATTACAGCGCCTACGCCCCCGTCTGCAATTCTTTTGCTTTAATAAACTCTAAATTTAGAATTTTGAAATTCGAAAATTGAAAATTAAAAATTGAAATTTTTTCTTATTTTTGCAGCGGAATAGGGAAGCGCAAAAATTAAGTGACAAGAGACAAGTGACAGGTGACAAGTAGGCTTCGCCTGCCGCGGCCGGCGCTGACAAAATAATTACTTGTCACTTGTCACTTGTCACTTGTCACTTGTCACTTGTTTGGCGACTACAGTCGCCAAACCGCTCCGTCCTTAGTGTCCTTCACCTCGAAGCCGAGGGCGCTCAGGCGGTCGCGAATTTTGTCGCTCGTGGCCCAATCCTTCTCGGCCTTGGCTTTGGCGCGCAGCTCGAGCAGCAGGTCCATGGCGCCGCCGAAGGCTTCTTCGCGTTTGCCGCCGCCGTCGGACTCGGCTTTCAGACCAAGTATGTCGAAGGCGTAGGTGCGCATCACGCGCTTCAGGGCTTCCAAACCTTCGGCCGTGAACGTTTGTTTGTGGTCGATTGCAAGGTTGATGGTGTGGCACGCGTCGAACAGGTGGCTGATGGCTATCGGCGAGTTCAGGTCGTCGTCCATCGCGTCGGCGCATTTCTGTTCCACTTCGTCGGCGTACTCCTTGCCCAAACCGGTCGCGGCCGGCGCAATGCGGTCGAGCGCGTTGATGCCGTCGAGCAGACGTTCCAAGCCCTTCTCCGCTGCCTGCAGCGCCTCGTTCGAAAAGTCCACGGTTGAGCGGTAGTGAGCCTGCAAAATGAAGAAGCGGATGGTCATCGGCGAGTAGGCCTGCGTCAGGTTCGCGTTCGACCCCTCAAAGAATTCGAAGAGCGTGATGAAATTGCCCAGACTCTTGCCCATCTTCTGCCCGTTGATGGTAATCATATTATTGTGCATCCAATACTTCACCATCGGCTCACCCTGCGCGGCCACGGCTTGCGCAATCTCGCACTCGTGGTGGGGGAACACGAGGTCCATGCCGCCGCCGTGAATGTCGAACTTCTTGCCCAGATACTTCCGACCCATCGCCGTACACTCGCAGTGCCAGCCCGGGAAGCCCTCGCTCCAAGGCGACGGCCACTTCATGATGTGGCGTGCGTCGGCCTTTTTCCACAGGGCGAAGTCCACCTGATTGTGTTTCTCCTCCACGCCGGCCAGCGTGCGGCTGTTGTTGATGGCATCCTCCAAGTTGCGCCCCGAGAGAATGCCGTAGTGATACTTCTTATTATAAGCCTCCACGTCGAAGTAGACGCTGCCGTTGGCCACGTAGGCGAAGCCGTTTTCAAGGATTTGCTTCACGAGTTCCTCTTGTTCGATGATGTGACCCGTGGCGTGCGGCTCAATCGAAGGGGGCAACACGTTCAAGCGTTCCATGGCAGCGTGGTAGCGATTGGTGTAAAACTGCGCCACCTCCATCGGCTCCAGCTGCTCGAGNGCCGCCTTCTTGGCAATCTTGTCCTCGCCCTCGTCGGCATCGTGCTCAAGGTGGCCCACATCGGTGATATTGCGCACGTAGCGCACCTTGTAGCCCAAGTGNTGCAGATAGCGGAAGAGCANGTCGAAGGTGATGGCGGGGCGNGCGTGGCCCAAGTGGGGGTCGCCATAGACGGTGGGGCCGCAAACGTACATGCCCACGCGACCCGCGGTGATGGGCTCAAAGCGTTCTTTCTGACGCGACAGGGTATTATAAAGAAGAAGTGCCATAATTCAGGTGAAAGGGGATAGGTGAAAGGTGAAAAGTAATTTTCGCGTGCAAAAATAGTGAAAACCATTCAAAAACCGCTCCCGCACATTCAAAAAAACTCCGAACTCCGCGAAAAACACGCAAAAACGGCGCCGCTCCCCGAGGAACAGCGCCGTTTTCGCATACCCAAGCCCGCAACCGAAAATTTGCAGGCTCCTTTTTTTCAAAACATGTACATGTTTTCGCCAAAAGATGTACATGTTTTCAAAAAAAGATGTACATGTTTTCCGCAAAACATGTACATCTTTTGGCGAGAAGCTCCCTCGCTTTGAAAACGAGAAGGCTTATTTCACGATTACTTTCCGACCGTCCACGATGTTCACGCCCTTCTGCAGGCGGTTGAGGCGTCGGCCTTGCAAGTCGAAGATACTTGTGACCTGTGACCCGTGACCTGTGACCTGAGAAACGCCCGTGGTGGCGCCATCGAAGAGGATGGCGCGGGTGCCGGTGTCGGTGCTTTCGACCTTGAGCGCGGCTTTGTGGGCGGGCAGGGTGACGCTCTTGCCGCCTGCGACTTGGAAGTAGAAGCCGACGATGTCGTTGGTGCCGTCGTTCTCGTAGGAGAGAATGTAGAGGCGGTTGTTGTCGTAGGCGTGGAAGGTGACTTCGGCGTCGGTGCCTACGAGCATGTTGCCGTCCGTAGTAGTACCGGTTTCCAAGGTGACGGGGAACTGGTAGGTGCCCTCAGCACCATAGAGCACGACTGCCGTTGCCTTGGGAATCACGTCGCCTTTGGTGTAGGTGTGGAGTTCTTTGAATTTGTCGCCGTCGTCGTGTGCTCTGCCCGTCCAAGCGGTGATGCCTTTGGGCACTTCGAGCGCGTAGTTGCCATAGTAGAGGGTGGCGTAGCCGATGGGGCCGATGGTGACTTCGATGGTGTTGGGCATAAATTCAATTTTGCGCCATTTGGATGCGCCGTAGGTGATGGTGTTCTCTGCGGTGTATGTTTGCGGGCTGTTGCCGTTGTCGGTTCGGTATGTGTTGTCGCCGCTATGCACGATGAGGGTGGCATCTGTTGTCGGTATGGCCTTCGCCGTGAATTGTCTATTGTCATCATTGTCGTCGGCGATACCATTCAGTCCCCATGTTTCGACGACGCAGGAGTCGCCATAGATGGTGAGGCTTCCGCCGGCGTCTTTTTGGCCGTCACCGATGCCGGGAGCGCAAATGCAGTTTTCGAAGTCTGTGATGTTGGTGGTTGTACATCCGGCCAAGACGTTGGCCTTTCCCTTGATGATGATTTCTCCGCAGCCGCCGTCTTCGCCACCGCCAATGCCCGAACCCGTTGACATGAGATTGCTTCCGTAGGCGGTCACGTAGCCACCCGTGATGGTGATGTTCACCTTGCCGTAGTTGCTGTCCCAGTCGTCACCCGCACCAATGCCGGCAGCAGCGCTCCTCACCTCGACTGCGGTGGTGTCGCGCAGGGCACCGTAGGCGGACACGAGGCCGCCCGTGATGGTGATGGTGGTGGCATCGGTGGATTGGTAGTCCTCGCCCGTGCCGATGCCTGCGCCGGTTGAGGATGCATGCATCGAAGCCTGATTGTCGTGTCTCGCTGCATTTTTTGCTCCGTATGCTATGACGTTGCCGCCGTTAATCACAATTTTGGCAGGGCCTTTGGCTTCATAGCCGGTGCCGATGGCGGCAGCTTTGGAGCCTCCTGCATGGCTGGTGTCTCCTCCTCTTAGTTGGAAGGTTGTGCCGGCCTCCACGTTGCCGCCGTTGATGGTGATGTTCACGGTTCCGGTGCCGTGGTAGCCGCTACCTATACAAGCACCGTACATATTTGAGTTGGAAGTGCCGGTGCCCGGGTATGTGGTTAAATCAAGCATCTTCGCTGCACCCTTGCATCTCACGTTGCCACCATTGATTTCGATGGTTCCGCCGGACCCCTCATAGCCGCTGCCTATGTCGGCACCATCCACGTCGTCTGCACCTTCATATTCTACGTATGTGCTATAGGTTGTCACGTTGCCGCCGTTGATGATGATAGTGCCGCACTTCTGTCCTTTGCGCGAACCGATGCGGGCATTGGCGCCTTCAGCGTCGTTGTCGCCGTCGTCGTCGGTCGCGTCGCCCTTGTAGGCATTGTGTTCGTCGGACACGATGAGTTCGCCCGTGCCCTTGATGGTTGAGGTTTCGATGGTGTCGCCCACGCAGATGGTGAGCTTGGCGTCATCCTCCACCGCAATGCAGCCCATGGCGTACAATTCGGCGCCATCGCACAGAATGATTTTGTGNTCACCACTCACAACAATGGGGGTCTGGATTATGACGGTGCCGGTCACATAGCAACTGTTAGTCAGAAAAAGACTATCGAGCCCTCCGGCACGCACCGACTTAAGTGGGTCGGCCATCTGTTGCATCTGCTTATTGCCGTCGGCATCGAGGTAGTAAACGTTTTTTTGCCCATATACATTTCTCTTCCCGAAAATTATTTTGCGCCATTTGCTGTCGCCATAGCTGACGGATTGATTGACCGCTTCATCAGGCTCCCAGTATTGCGGGGAGTTGTTGTTCTGCATTTCGTAGTAGTCGCCGCTAATCACTTGGAGGGCGCTATCGGCGGGATAGCCGCATGCAAGAAACTTGCCGTCGCCGGTATTGCCTATGCCATATTTGCCCCACGTGTTCACTACGCACGCGTCGCCATAGATTTTCAAAGTGCCGCCGCCGTCCTTGACGCCATCGCCAATGCCCGGGGCTTTGGGCTCTGCTGAACCCGTGGGGTCGCAGTTGAAGGCGTTTACGACGGCCGAACCCTTGATGATGATGTCTCCGCAGCCGCCGGTGCTGCCATCAGCGTTACCGGCACCGCCGCCAATGCCCGAACCTTCCGTCGCTGCTGTAGAAGCATACGCCGTCACATTGCCGCCCGAGATGGTGATGTCCACCTTGCCGGGGCCGTCCCAACTATCGCCAACTCCGATGCCGGCACCACCATAGCCTTCTTTACCTCCGTAGGTAGAGTATGCGGTCACGTTGCCGCCGGTGATGGTGATGGTGGTGTTTGAATCCGACTGATAGTCTTCGCCCGTGCCAATGGCGGCTCCGTGGGCATGAAGGTCGGAATCGCTATGACCCTTTGCGGCGTAGGCCGTCACGTTGCCGCCATGAATCTCGATGATGGCATTGCCTTTGGAAGAATCGCCCGTGCCAATGGCGGCGCCGTATTCAACCAATTCCGATGTAAGAAGTTTTTCATGAACGCTGTCGATGTCAACCGCGCAGGCATACACATCGCCGCCGTTGATGCAAATTTTCACCGTACCCGTGGCGTTTTGGCCCGAGCCGATGCAGGCAGCTTCCATAATAGAGGAGTTGGCGTCGTAATCTAATATCATAGAGGCTACGCCCGGACACCTCACGTTGCCGCCATTAATTTCGATGTAGCCGTCGGAGCCCTTTGAGCCACTGCCTATGTCGGCACCCATCACGCGGGAGCTTAAGTATGCGGCAAATGCAACGTTTTCATGATACGTGCTGTGGGCCTCCACGTTGCCGCCGTTGATGATGATGTTGCCGCACTTCTTTCCTTCGCGCGAACCGATGCGGGCGTTGTCGCCGTCGTTGGCATGGTCGCCGTCGGAGTCGGGTTTGCCACCTGCTTCGGCATTGTATTCATCGGTCACGATGAGTTCGCCCGTGCCCTTGATGGTTGAGGTTTCGATGGTGTCGCCCACGCAGATGGTGAGCGTGTAGTCTCCCTCCACTGCGATGCAGCCCATGGCCTCCAACTTGGCGCCATCGCACAGAATGAGTGTCGCATCATTGTAGAGGACGATGGGGGTTTTGACTTGTACGTCGCCGACCACATACCAATTCCCCGCAATCTCAAGGCTGTCCAGCACACCGGCGTTCACCGACGTAAGTTGCGAGGCCATTTCGGCCACCTTCTTATTGCCATCGGCGTCAATGTAGTAAGCAAATATGGTGCTTTGCGCCTGCATCGGCAAAGCGGCCGCCAGTAGCACAAGACCCATTAGAATCATGTAAATTCGTTTCATAATAATGAGAATTAGAATATTTTCGGGGGCGAAGATACGCAAAGAATAAAAAAACGCCAAACAATTTGGGAAAAAGCACAAAAAAGCCGCCACGCAAGGTTGGTTGCGCGGCGGCTTTTTTAGTTAAGTGACAAGTGATAAGTGACAAGTATCACTTCACGATGACTTTGCGTCCTCCCACGATGTTCACGCCCTTCTGCAGGCGGTTGAGGCGTCGGCCTTGCAGGTCGAAGATGTTTGTGACCTGTGACCTGTGACCTGTGACCTGAGAAACGCCCGTGGTGGCGCCGTTGAAGAAGAGCACGCGCGTGCCGGCATTGGTGTCGTTCGACTTGAGCGCGGCTTTGTGGGCGGACAGGGTGACGCTCTTGCCGCTTTTCTCTTGGAAGTAGAAGCCGACGATGTCTCCGTCGTTTTCGGTGGTTTCGTAGGAGAGAATGTAGATGTAGCCGTCGGCGTCGGCCTCGATGGTGGCGGCAGTGTCGGTGCCTACGAGCATGTTGCCCTCGGTGGCGGTTGCATCGGTGGAGGAGATGGGGAACGAGTAGGTGTTCGGTTCGCCGTAGAGCACGACTGCCGTGCCTTTGGGAATCACGTTCTTCTCGCTGCCATTCTCATAGGTGTCGATTTCTGCGAAGGTCTTGTCGTCGTCGTTCACTTTGCCGGTCCAGGCCTTCACGCCTTCGGGCACTTCGAGCGCGTAGTTGCCATAGTATAGGGTGGCGTAGCCGAGGGAGCCGATGGTGACGTCGATGGAGCGGAGGTCGAAGTAGACGTGGGCGTATTTGTAGTTGGATACGCTCTTGTTGTCTTCGTCGAATGCGAGGAGGTTGAGGGGTTTGGCGGCATATTCGGCCTTGTCGCTCTCCGATGAGCCGTATTCCACCACGGCGTGCATGTCTTTGCCCACAGCATTGGCTGTTTCGACTACGATGGATTGGAGGCCTTCGGCGATGACGTCGGCGCTGTCGCCGTTGATGGTGAGTGTGCCGCCGGAGAGTGGGGCTTGGGAATCGAGGCTGAAGCCGCCGCCGATGCCTGCGCCGTAGTTGTTTTTTCCATCGTAGGTGGCTTTGGCTTTGACGCTGCCACCGTTGATGGTGATGTTGCCTGCTGCGGCGTTGTAGCCTGCTCCGATGCCTGCGCCATAGCCATTTCCGCTGTAGGCACTATAGGCATTCACCGTGCCGCCGTTGATGGTGATGTCGGGATTGGTGCAGTGGCCGCCGCCGCCGATGCCTGCGCCGAGTGCATCGTCGGTGAGGCTGGTGGCCATCACGGTGCCGTCGTTGATGGTGATGGAGCCGCCTGCGGTTGCGTATTGCCCACTGCCAATGCCTGCGCCGTATCCGTAGGCTTGGGCCAAGACTTCGCCGTCGTTTACGATGATATTTCCGCAGGAGTTGGCGTAGGAGCCTTCGCTCACGCCGCA
>Ga0065708_1040433_pt1 | contig 10298 bp, 3 predicted proteins | sample Hoacrofraction12_2_FD_59095 | JGI IMG/M metagenome (GOLD analysis project Ga0065708, IMG submission 59095) | Hoatzin crop microbial communities from Cojedes, Venezuela, sample from fiber fraction 12 v1 | ecosystem: Host-associated > Birds > Digestive system > Esophagus > Crop | place: Venezuela... | reverse complement strand
CGTTTGGTGTGCAACAGGGCTGTCATGCCTGTTCCACCAAGGCCGATGTAGAGACATCTTCTAATTTTTGTTGCCATAACGTAATTGTGTTTTAAAGTTTATATGTTTAAAATATTGTTAGTTTAAATTTCTGGTTCGTCTGGTTGTTAGTTAGTTCATATTCAGTCTGCTTGTTGAGCGTGCTGGCGTATGGGTCGATGGTGTAGTCCTTGTTGGACTGCATCTTGACCTTGCCCTTGCTAGTCGCTTCAAGCACGACAGGTGATGTCCATGCAGGGTTGATCTCATAGATAATCTTGCCTGTGAACAGTCGATTGAGCGCACCTTGCTTTTGGGCCTTGTTGGTGAGCACCACGCGCCTTGCGCCGCTAATGCGTTGTTGCGAAAAGTAAGGCTCGCTGATGCGCAGTGCACCACCCTTGAAGTGGCTATAGAGCATGTGCTTGAGCAAGAGGAACCACAGCAGCAATGCACCTGCCAGCGCAATGCCTATCCACATTAATATCGTCTTGAGAGGATTCCAGTTCAAGCTATACTTGACCGTGAATGGAAACTCAAAGGCATTGGCAGGGCGTGCCTCCTGAATGCGGTCAAGGTTGCTACAATTTTGCGCCTTGAATGCAAAATGTCGTTTGCCCGATTTGGCACCATCGTTAAACGTGATGGTAATCTCAACAGGTTTGTTGTTATCTGCCGCCCGCAGTTCAATCACGTTGGTGGACTTGCCATTGACAGTGACTGCAAAGTCGTTGTGCCCATCGGTGTCCACAACCTTGAAACGCGCAACCGCGTTGGCACGGATAGCTTCGGGACTGAAGCGTGGCGTGAAGGTGTGGGTTATCTTGCCTGGCTCGCTCGCACCCCAGAAGAGGAACTTGCCATAGTGGCTTGCCTTGCCCCAATTGGGCTGCTCCTCTACAAATTCGTTGCTGCTCAGCACGCGCTCAGGCTTGTTGATGACGGGCGTGACCAATGGATTCACAAACTGCACGTTGTTGCCCGACAGGGTGATGACAATATCATTCTTGCTCCCGATGGCATCGTTGAGGCTCGCGACATCACGATAATTGGGCGTGATACGGATAGTACCCTCGCCGTCAACCAGTTTGCCACCAACCAGTTCCACCTTGAAATGCTGATTGCTGGTAGTCGCTTTAATGCCTGTGTATTGCCTCTTGGTCGATACTTCAAACGGCAACTCTATCGACGGGATAAATTGATAGGAATCAATAGGCCTGATAGGCGTAACCGCCACAAAGTCGGGAATCTTGCCCTTGGCATCAACAAAATGCAAGTTGTCAGGCTTCTTGTCGCCCACGTCATTCTTAATTTCTGTGGCTTGTGGCGTCAACATCACATAGAAGGCATGGTCGGTGGCTGGCTGCTTGCCCCACTTCACCAGGTCGCCTGGCAGTTGCTGCGGGGTAAACTCATCATGACCATCTGTTAACAGGAACACATAGTTGTTCTTCGCTTTGTCGATATGGCTCAATGCCGACTTCCACGCTTTGCATATCCCAGTGTGACTATGAGATGTGTGGATAATTCTTTCCAGTTCTTTGTCGATTTGTGACCATTTGTAATGGCCCTTGTTGCCTGTAATCACGGCATGCGGATTGTCCTGAAAAGGCACAATCGTGAAATTGTCACCCTCGTCTAGTTGCTCCTCCAGCTGCGTGTGGAGGTAATCTTTGGCGCTTTCCCAACAATTGTTGTCTGTTATCATCGAGCCAGTGCAATCAAAGATGAAGATGTAGTTACGGTCTTTGGCAGCGTTTGCAGCCATTGCTGTGAACAGCAACAGCACAGTCAGCAGGATATGTGTGGCCTTATTGCTCATAAAAAATTACTTTATAAATCTTTAGATGTCATGTGGTTTACAGATAAACCTCATAGCCAAATTTTTCTTTTCGCAAATGTACATATTTTATCGGGTTTCTGCAAATAAAATGAAAAGAAATTGCACGAGCCAGCCGCCAAACGACACACAACAGGCGCAATAACCACAAAAAACAAACAATGTTGTCATACCCCTCCTGACGAGAGGCTTCTACAACTCCAAACCGTTCACAAGAACGACGAAAAGTACTTCAAGTTGTCATACCCCTCCTGACGAGAGGCTTCTACAACTCACAAAAATGGTGAGGTCTATCACACAGCTGGGAAGTTGTCATACCCCTCCTGACGAGAGGCTTCTACAACTCATTAAAATTCCAGGCTGTACATAAAAACAACGAAGTTGTCATACCCCTCCTGACGAGAGGCTTCTACAACAAACCGCAACAATGCGGATTTCAAGTTCAGCCAAGTTGTCATACCCCTCCTGACGAGAGGCTTCTACAACGCAAGTGTACTTTCATACTTTGCATCAGCTCAGAGTTGTCATACCCCTCCTGACGAGAGGCTTCTACAACTAATGAACAACAATAACTTAGACCTCGATAGTCTCAAATTTGTCATACCCCTCCTGACGAGAGGCTTCTACAACCACCCTGAAACCAAGCATTATTAACCAATTAAAATAATTTGTCATACCCCTCCTGACGAGAGGCTTCTACAACAGGGCAAAAGACCCTAACGACCCAATGAAATTGGAAATTTGTCATACCCCTCCTGACGAGAGGCTTCTACAACAGAGGTGCTGACGGCAAGTACCACCTGATGGAAGGTTTGTCATACCCCTCCTGACGAGAGGCTTCTACAACATAGGCATGTTATCCAACTTAGTTAGCACCATCAGTTGTCATACCCCTCCTGACGAGAGGCTTCTACAACTTAGGCGAAAGCCAAGGTATCAACATTTGCGGAGTTGTCATACCCCTCCTGACGAGAGGCTTCTACAACGTATCATTGATTTTTTCGAGAGCGCACCGCAAATCTAGTTGTCATACCCCTCCTGACGAGAGGCTTCTACAACACAATTTAAAACACTACAACTATGACAAAGAAAGAGTTGTCATACCCCTCCTGACGAGAGGCTTCTACAACAAACTCGGGAACGAAAAAGTAACCTGCGATGAAAAGTTGTCATACCCCTCCTGACGAGAGGCTTCTACAACTATTATGTTATTTAACAACAACACCGAAATCGAGAGTTGTCATACCCCTCCTGACGAGAGGCTTCTACAACACTCCACGAGGAGCTAATAGCTGAGATCAATACCAGTTGTCATACCCCTCCTGACGAGAGGCTTCTACAACATGACAGAGAAAGAAGCTGCTTATCTGAAAAGTCTAAGTTGTCATACCCCTCCTGACGAGAGGCTTCTACAACGATCATATAACGGATTCACCAGATAAAGAACCATGGAGTTGTCATACCCCTCCTGACGAGAGGCTTCTACAACATCATATAACGGATTCACCAGATAAAGAACCATGGCGTTGTCATACCCCTCCTGACGAGAGGCTTCTACAACTACACGCCTGGTCAATTCGGCGAAAACGAAGGGTTGTCATACCCCTCCTGACGAGAGGCTTCTACAACTTAAAGTTATGACAGCAAAAGAAGCAAAGTATTTGAAGTTGTCATACCCCTCCTGACGAGAGGCTTCTACAACTCGATGCCGTAGTGCCGGGTGTTGCTAAAGTTATTGTTGTCATACCCCTCCTGACGAGAGGCTTCTACAACGTGAAGAAGGTCCTGACGGGCTGTGTTACGACGAGTTGTCATACCCCTCCTGACGAGAGGCTTCTACAACCTCCCATTTTAAAGGGATACAACGTATCTCTTTTAGCGAGCGAGTTTTTCTCGATGCGCCATTGTGTTGAAATCCTGCAACATACCATTCCAGAGCATCTTTTTTCGCAAATCACGCACTTTTTTATCAGCAAATGATGGACTTTTAGCACAACAAAATCTAATAACCCGTTAATATCCAACCAAATAGCATTCTAAAAAAGTTCGCAAATGAATCGCCCAATTTCATAATATCGCTCTCTTGCGAAATTCACCTTTCACGACTCCCCATGAAATAGGACTTTTCACACGCAAAGATACACATTTTTTCGCAAATGCCACACCCGAAATCACTTTTTCCACCCTTTTGCGAAAATTTACCCTCCCAATCGGCAAAGCGATCCTCGATAGTTTATTATAAATCACCATTTTAGGTAAAAAGTGAATTTTCGCAAATGATTTCAGTTACACAACAACGATTTTTTCGGGCATCGGTATTGGCTTTTCAGGAATATATTGAATGCGTGCATAACACTCCGCACAAATAGGATAGATGTTTATCCTGTCTTCGCTTGGCAAAATGATTCGCAATAGTTGTTTACACATATTTTTATATTGTGTAGGTGTCAAGAAACATTCAAAAACGCTATAGTTGACTCGCACACCTATCGATTCCATAGCCTTCACGACTTTTGCTCGACGTTTTTTATCACTGATATCATACGCCACGACGTAAAAATGTTTTTTCCTCATGCTCTACCATTTTGCTATGTATGGTTTAAACTTCTCACCCGATGCAAAGAACTCAGCTAACTGCTTCGTTTGTCGCTCGATAATCTGCTCCATTTTCATTTCTTGCCCCTTATATTTCTCATAACGGGCTAATCGCTCCATCACAGCCTTTGCTAACGTCTGTCGTGTGGAATCCGTTAGCAAACCATTATTAACGCCAAGGTCATAACCCTTCTGCACAAGCGAGATGACAATACGGTCAACCACTTGACTGCGAAAAATCTCAATCATGTCATATACAAGAGCAGGCTTGCCGTCGCGACGGGCGTGAATGACGCCATCAAAGGGATTGAGCTTGGCTACTAATAGTGACTGCCAGATGCGTACATAAAGCATGGAATAGCCGTAGTTGAGCATGCAATTAACTAAATCTTGCGCTCCCTGATGTTCCCTACTGACAAAACCGACCTCGTCATCCATGAGCAATTCTCGAATATATCCCCAATAGCAAATGGCTACCTGTGCCTCATGCCCCATAAGTTTGGCAGTGAAATTTTCTTCGGACAAGTTGGCTTCCTTTTTGAACGTTTTGAAATGGTCTACCGCACCGTTCATTTGCTCCATGGCGGGTGACAAATTTGGAAAGTTGAGTTTATGATACTTATGAAAATACTTCAATAGGGCATGCTGATTTTTAACCTTACCCTCGATGATGCTCAAGGCGATAGTGTTGCGTTGTTTAACACCCGCCATAGCTTGCTGCTCCCACAAAGTGCTTTGCATGAACTGCGTGCTAAGAAAGGATCCAATGTGTGTGCCCTGTTTGTCAAAGATGTCAATAGGTATTTTATTGGCCATGCAATAGTCTAACAAATTAGATGACATCGACACACCACGACCGGTTATAACAATGTGTGACAAATTGCCAGGATGATAACGAGCCAACAATTTACCCTTTTTACTAACAGTTACACCACGAGAGGTCAAGCCGATGAAAGCGCCAGGCTTATTAACCAATAATCCGCTAGCTTCCGCCTCCTTCAAGCGAAACTCTTTTTTGCGTTGCTGAATTAATTTCTTATTTTTCTGTTCACTATCCTCTAACTGATCCTTGCCTTTTACCGAAACAAAATGTTCTACTAAATCTTCGGTAATGACTTTGACTTGTTCGTGATAACGTTTCGACATAAATGGAAGAAGGTTCACCACAAATCGCAAAGCGGTCTTGCTATTGATGCCCCCCTCGGTTGATTCTATAATTTCTTTGACACGCTCAACAAGTGCATTGTCAAGGGCTTCTAAATCTTCCTGAGGCAGGAGCTTGCCGTAATATCTGGTGATGCCGTCGATGGCACGCTTACTCTTGGCTGAGAATCCATTTGAGTCGATAGCTAGTGACCGAATATCGTTGCACAACTGTTTTCGCTTCTCCTCGGTGATCGAGACTTGATGATTCTTAATTGCAACACCCAAGAAATCAAATCCCTCGCTCAAAGGTATCACGCAATGTGGCTCGTTGAGTGAGAGCTTTAGGCGTTCCTGCAAGTGTTGTGCAGTGCGTTGGTAGATGTCCTCGGCTTGCTCGGCTGTCTCGCAAAGGAATAGAAAATCATCAGCATACCTAATGTATGGAACGCCTCGCGATACGGCATACTGGTCAAACGAACTGAGATAAAGATTGGATAGCAATGGGGAGAGAATAGCGCCCTGTGGAGTTCCTTCCTGTGTCTGTATCCAGCGACCGCTGCTCTGTTGCACCCTACCCATTTTTACAATTAGCATAACCAGTCGAACCACCTCCTCATCGGAGCAAATGGTGGCAAGGCGGCGTTGAAGAATGTCGTGGTCTATATTATCGAAAAAATTATCGATATCCAAGCGCAAGACAAATTGATATTTTTCGTCTCGACATTCTTGAAGCACGCGGCGAATCGCCTTGGTAGCCCCCTTTCCAGGACGGTAGCCATAACTATTGCCGCAAAATTGGCGTTCACATCGGGGTTCCAACAAATCTTTGATGGCTTGTTGCACAATTTTGTCTCTGATAGTAGTCATCCCCAACCGACGTTTCTCATCGGGATTCTTTGTTTTGCTGACTTCTATTTCCCAATAGGGTAGTGGAGACCACCGGCTGGTTTTCAACTCATCTAACAGAGCTTTCAACTGCGACCATTTGTTTTTGTCAAAATCCAGCAGGGTGACGCCATCCACACCCCCTACCGAGCCCTTGGCTTTGACTCGCTTCCAGGCTTGATAGAGGGTGGTTTCTCGGCAAAGGATATTGAAAAGAAACTTCATTTATTCCTGCGGGATGGAGGATTGGATGGTGGTGATATGGTCGATGATGAGCTTGGCGACGCGGGGCAGCTGGATTTGGGCGTTGGGGCCCAGTTTCTCCAATGCCACATTGTAGCTGTTGTGGCTGAAGGCGTTGCGCACTTGTCGCAGCACATCTCGGTCGTCGGCAGACAAGGTCGTAACTTCCTGGCTGAGCAGGTCCAGCAGTGCCTTGAAGTTGGTGCGCACTGCCTGGTTGCTGCTATCTCCATCCACATAAAATGCGGGGTGGTTGACGTCGTTCAGCGTCAACCGGTTGCGCTCGTAAGCCAGTTGCTCGATTTCCTGAACAATCTTGAACACCGCGGTGCGCCTGTTGTCGTAGAAGTCAAACTCGCCGCACAAGTCGGTGTATTCCACTTGATTGACGTCTTTCAACTGCTGCAAGAGCGATAGCGTGCGCTCGTCGTTGACCAGTCGGCTGATTTCGCCATAGTTCTTCAACGCCATGTTGTCGTGGTAGATGGTCACGACGCGCGGCGGCTTGTTCTTGCCCTGGAACACCTCGACCTTGAACTCCACACGCACGCCGTGGCTCAAGAAGTTGGGTTCGAAGATGTTGAAGAGCTTGAACGAGCTATCGCGCGGGTCGCCAAAGTTGATCATCTCGCTCAGGATCTCGCGTGCTATCTGGAACAAGATGATGTCCTGCGTCATGTATCGGCGGATGGTGCGCTCGGTGTTCTGGCACTCCTTGTAGCACCGTTTGAGCTTGGTAATCATGGCCTCGCGGGCTTGTTGCCTTGGCGACAAGCCGTTCTTGGGTTTCTTATACGGCGCCAGGTCAGTCTTGTCCAATTTGGATGCCCGCGCTTCAATATCCGCCATAATCTTGCGCTTGCCATCGGTGGTTTTTTCCTTTAATCGGTCCATAATCTCGCCCTCGGGCAAGTAGGCGGGCACATAACTGCGCTCACGGGTCCGCCGGTTCTGCAAAATCGTGAACAGGTCGTAGGCGCGATTGAATATGGCATCTGGCTGCTGCTCCGAGCCGTAGTAGAACGGCTGCGCCTCGTCCTCTTGAACATAGACCATGTAGGCGTTAATCAGGTAGCTGGCACTGTTGCATGCCTGGTCGTTGGATAACGCATCCATCACGTCTTGGTTGTCGGCAAACAGGAATTGCATGATGCGCTTGAGCCATGGTGCGAACAACCCGTCGGGCAGCAGCATGGTGGCATCGCGGTCATCGGTCAGGTGCAGATAGGTGTGGGCCAGTTGCTTATAATTGCGGTCGCTCCAGCGGGCACGTTGTGGATGGACAAATGGCAATGATTGAAGATTGTTGTTTTTCAAGACATTGTTGAGGTGTTCAATCTCAACGACCATGTATTTCTCGTACAAGTCCTCGATGTTGCGCACGCCCCGCTCGAGCACGCGTCGCAGGAAGGGATGGGCATGGTCGCCACTCAACAGGCCCGCCTGTTCGAGCATCTCGTAAAATTCCTGGTAGCTGGTTCCCGAGCCGAAGGTGGCGAGCGTGCTGGTCAACACATTGAAGTTGAGACCCGTCAACCGCGTCTTGCCATCGGCACCCCGCGGCATCCACCGTGCTAACGAGCCCGCCAGCCGCCGTGCCAGCGTGCCATGACGCACGTCCACATATTGCTTCTTGCCATACTTGTTGTCGGCGCTGCCCACCGCCCTCAGGGTGTCACGATAGCGTTCCAGCTTGCGCTCCACCTGGCTGATGCGGTCGCTCAGGTCGGCGCGCACCAGGCGCAGCATGCGCTGGTGACCGCTCTCCTGTGGCTTCCTCGTCTTGACGAGCTGGTCCTTCAGCTTATCGGGGATTTCGTTGAGCTGCAAGCCGTAGCGCTCACCGATGCGCTGGCTCAACGCCTGCTCGTTGGCAAACAGCACCACCCTGCCAGCGGTGTCCCTATCAAAGATGTCCTCGCTGTACACGTCGTTGAAGAAGCGGCGCAGGGCGTCGTGCTTGTCGATAATCACCTGCTCGGTGGTCGGGAAGTCGGGATTTTTCTCCAACGGACGCCGCAGGATGTCATACAACACCATTGCTGGGAAATCATAGATGCTCAGGCTTGCCAGAGGACCGGGCTGGACAACCCCCTGCTTGCCATCGGCAAAGTTGGGCAGGAAGTAGGGGTTGCCATTGTTGGGCTTCATCGCTCCCTTGTTGCGCTCGTCGTTCCACAACATGCCAATGCGGTTGTTGTGGATGTTGTAAACCGCTCGGCTGTCGGTCAGGTAGGGCTGGCTGTTGATGTCGTCCTCCACAAATTGCTCCAGATTGAGCGTGGTCTCGCGATCCTCGAGCACAGTGTCCACGTCCTGGGTCTGCTGGAGCATATCCTTGTATTCTTCCTGCTTGAGCGCCTCGATTTCTTGCAGGCGACCGTAGCCGTTCACATCCTTCTGCAATCGGCGCAATCGCGTCTCGCCATCAACGCAAGTCTTGTCGTAGAACTTGAAGCGGTAAGCGCCCAGCCTGACCTGGAAACGGATGCGACTGAACAGCTGCTTCTCGTCGATGTACTTGAGCACCAGATGAGCAAAGCGGTCATCGTGACGCAAGCGCTTGACCACATCGCCAGTGGGGACGTAGATGGGGTCGCCCTTGTCGTCCACCTGCCCCGAACGCGCCTGGACCTCGTCCTCAAAGGTGCGTCGGCCCTCGGGTGTCAGCAGGTCATATAATGGCATGGGGCACTTGCGCAATTCGTTCAGAATGTCCATCGCCAGTTGCATTCCACGGTCGTTGCAGTCGATGCGCTTGCCATGCGGCACCCTGATGCGGTAAACGCTGAGTATCTCGCTGATAATTTTCTTCTCCTTGTCGGTGCAGTAGGGGCAGCCCTCGTAGATGTCAAACGTTTCCCATCTGCCAGTTTCCTTGTTTCTAATGGCTTTCCCGATTTGCACACGCTTGCCGTCAAGCAGATGCATCTCGTCTATCAGTTTACGGGCGTAGGTCTTGTTCAAGAACAGGATGCACAAGTACAGTACGCCGAAGTCGGATAGCGCTTTATTAAAGGTAATGGGGTTTCCCTCCTCATCTTCAACCTCTACATCATGACCAGCGGCATCCACCACCTGGCGCTTGCCCGTGATCTTGAAGTAGTAGTCGTCGCGCTCCACGGGGATGTCAAACTTGCCAGTCTTCTCGTTCCGTTGCTTGAAATAATGGTTGAGGCTGGTCAAGAACTCCATCTCAACCGAGGTGAGCCGCTCGCGGTTCTTGCTGATGCGTCGCGCTGCCGTGAACAGCCGCTCCAGGTAATGCGCCACCAGGCCCTGCCGCCAGTATTGATACATCTGGTCCTCCTCGCTATTGTAAGGGTTATAGTGAGTGTAGTAGTTACGGCAATCGTGCACTGTCAGCGCCATGTTGGCGACGACCTTTAGCACTTGACTCAACGTGACGCCTGCCATTTGCTCCTCGTCGTTGGCGACATTGGATTTCTTGGACTTAGGCCGATTGACCTCACCCGCCAGAATGGGGTCAATAAAAGGAAAATGCTTGTACAAGAGCCGTTTCAACTTCTCCTGTTTGTCGGTAGTCAACTTGATACCGTTGACCAGGTCC
>Ga0065708_1040432_pt1 | contig 10305 bp, 3 predicted proteins | sample Hoacrofraction12_2_FD_59095 | JGI IMG/M metagenome (GOLD analysis project Ga0065708, IMG submission 59095) | Hoatzin crop microbial communities from Cojedes, Venezuela, sample from fiber fraction 12 v1 | ecosystem: Host-associated > Birds > Digestive system > Esophagus > Crop | place: Venezuela... | reverse complement strand
CCGACCTCAGCTCTTTATTTGCCGCTGTCAGCTGCGCCCTGCTCTTCTTAAGTTTTTTGAGCATATTCGTCCTGCTGAAGAAATAGAAAGGGAGAATCACGAGTACTAAGAATGCCCCAGCCATGATGAGTTTGAGGTTTTTCTGCTTTTGCGCCCTTATCTCCCTCTCTGCCGCCGCCGTTTGCTCATCGAGCTCGAAGAGGGTGTTGATTTCCGAAACGCTGCTCATCAGCGAGGCGTTGTTCACGGAGTCTTTCAATGGGAGTATGGTCATCAGCAATTTTGTGGCATCATCATATTTTCCCATTCTTATCAGCACATCCGCTTTTATACCCTGCTCACCTTGTAGCATAGTGTTTTTTCCTCTGTTCTTTCCCAGGTCGATAATCTCTTCTATGTATTTCATTGCCGTCGGATAATCATTCACTGACATATAGTATATCATCTTCATATCAGTAATTTTGCCATTTACGAGTCTCGACATTCCCGACACTTCCTTTTCGCTTTCTTCTATTATTTGCAAGCCTTCTTTATATCTTCTGTTCTTGACATTGATTTCCGACTTGTATTTATTGCATGAAATCTGATGAAACACCGTGGCTGTCGTCGCCAGTCCCTGTGCCTTAAGACTTTTTCTCCACTCTTTGAGGCACTCGTCCCACTGCTCTGTGGCTTCTTTCATCTCATCATATTTTTTCAATACGCTTAACACTCCGCAATATCTGTTGAAAGTGCGGCTTAGCGAGCCGTATTCTCTCTGTGGTCTGTTATAGAGTATTTGTGTTGCCTTTTTCAGATATTCGTATGCCTGTTGGTCGGCTCCCATACCCATATATAGTTGCCCGAGCTCCCATAATGCCCACGCCGTTCCTATCTCGCTATTTGTCTCTACCGCCTCCTTGTGCATGGCCATTGCCAAACGCAGGGTATGGAAATACCTGCCTTTAAAAAAGTCAACGTCGCAGAGCATCGACCATGCGAAATAGTATCGCTCCTCGAATTTCATCTTCTTCATCTCCTCCATATATGGCGGCACGCTGTCGAAGAGCTCATCGGTATGGCCATAGTTATACATCACTCCTAATTTGGAGATGCCGGCGTAGGCATACGTGGAGTCGTCGTTCTGTTTCCGCGCCTCTTCCTTCATCCTGTCGAGCCAGTAATACTGCCGCTGCTCGTCGCTGAGTTTCACCGACAGTTGGAAGAGGTTTCTAATGGCGGTGATAATTTCCTTGCCTTTCAACTGCGGGAGACGTGCCTCTATGGAGTCGGCCTGTTGTTTTATTTTTTGCTGTGCCGGGGAGAGGGGTTTGGGTTGTGCCGCTGTTTTCGATGTGTCCTTAACTGCCGTCTCGGGCTTCTTCTTCGACTCTCCGATGCCAAACAAGGCGAAGGCCCCGACGGGTATCAGCATTAAGGCAGCGATAAGCGCAAACCGTTGACAATGAGAGACTAAGGACGGACGGGAAAGACATAAGAAAAGTCTGCGGACAAATTTTCCCGCCTTTTTCTTACTGATTATGTCCGTCGTCTTACGCATAAAAACACTTTATTCGGCTGCAAATATACTACTTTTTTCCGATAAAGCGCATAAAATTGGAAAAAAAATACAATTTATTTTGCCCCGATGCACTTGGTGAGCTTAAATTCCTCAAACTGGCTTCCATATCCGTTGAACACATTGATGTCAACATCGCCGGTGATGCCCTTCACCTTTCCGTTGGGGCTCAACTGCCAGTATATAAGTTTGAAATCGGGTTTATACTCACCATACCGTGCTATCCACACCTGGTATCCGTTTCTTATCGCCGGCACGTCCAAGAGCCATTTCCTCGCGAAGTTCTGGCTCACGTATATGATAGGTTTCACACCCACTCTCTTCTCCACAATCCTCAGCCAGGTGAGCATTCTCTTCACGAGCTCGTCCTTGCCGCCTATCTGCCGTATCATATCCCCTGTGGGCTCCACGTCTAAGACAGGCGGGAAGTCGCCGGTATTGAATTTCGCGGTGTTGAGGAAGTGGCGTGCCTGGTCGGCGGCCGGTGTGCGGAGTGAGAAGAAATGGTATGTCCCCACCCTGAAGCCGTGCCTTCTTGCCGCGGCATAGTCGCTGTTATAATATCCGTTGGTGATGGTTGTGCCCTCTGTGGCTTTGATATACACGAACGATACGGGAAACTCGCTTCTTCCGGTGAGCGTGTTGCCTTTATGCCCTCCCAGACTTGTTATGCGCAAGTTGGCCCAGTCGATACGATAAATCTTATTCACAGTGATTTTCCGCTCTTTCCACACCATCTTCCGTCCTTGTTTTACCTTTGCCTTGGTGGTGACGAGTTTTTTCTGCTCGTGCTGATATTTCGAGATGTCGATGCCATAGATGCGGTCGGCGGTATATACCACCCTTTCACCGAGATACACGTCGTCTTTCCACTCGCCCACGCTCATGCCTTTGGCGGCACTCAAAGAGAAGCCGAAGACATTGCGCTTATCGTTTTGCCAGTGTCCCTCGTAATACCTGCCGTTTGGCTCGTCATAGATGCCATGTCCCGAGGCTTTGCCGTCGGGGTCGAAAGTACCCTCATACACGCCATTCTTGTCGTGGCGGCGTCCGCTCACGAGTGTGCCTTTCTCCCACACTCCATAGATTGTGCGCCCCTTAGTGTCGGTGATGCGCCCGTGCCCCTGGCGTTTCCCTCCAGCGAAGAAGCCGCTGAACTTCCCTTTCTTGCTGTTGAGTGCGAGGCTGTCGCCCTTGCCGTTGCCGATGCCCCAGGAATTGCCGCTAAGGTCGCCGATATTGTTCATCGCCGGCAAGATGCGATGCCGTGTGCGTGCCTTGGCCCCTTCGGGAGTGGTTTCCGAGAGCAACTGCACGAGCCAGTAGGGTTTGTTATCGCCTCTGCCCTCGATTTTTGCGAGCAGCTTGGCCGGCTCTTCCTGCAATGAACCCTTTTCGTCGTAATAATATACTTTGAAGTCTGTGTGAGGTGTCACCGTAACGGTTGTTCTTGTCGCCTCATCACTGAGTGCGGAGTCCACCTGCATCACGGCGTCAAGGGTTTTTATCGTCAATGCCTGCCGGTCGAGCATCCTGCCGTTGCACTGCGAGATATAGTCGTATCCCTCGTCTTGCACACTGTGTACACTGAGGTAGTATTGCATATCCTCAAGGTAGTCAGAGAGTTGCCTCTCCCTGTCTCTGAGGCTCACCGCCGCCTCGTGCATAAGTGTCTCGAGGATTTTTTGCGTGCGTGCGGCGAGGGTGTCGCGGGGTGTCGTGTCGGCACTCATGAGCAGCGTGCCGTGGCAGGAGGGCAGGATGGCGTATTTGTTCACCCAGCAGGCACCGCGTAGGCGTGTCTCCGTGCGCACCAGACTGTCTGACGAGAGTCCGAGGAGGGTGTTGGCGTCTCTTCCTGAGAAGAAGAGCGTCTCCTTTCCGTCGATGTCGATGGTGTAATAGTTATGATACTCCACCACTGCCTTTGTATTCGGCAAGTTTTTCTCCGACACGGGCAGGTATGAAAGTATCAAGAGCAGAGCCAACAACAGCCCTGCCGCTATGGCTGCCCACAGCAGTGGATTTTTTATTCCTTTTCTCCTTTTTGCCATTGTATTATTTTGTTCAATCCCCATTCTCCACCTTGAAAAAGGCGGCGAAAACAATAAAATCGGCTGCAAAGTTAATCATTTTACTTTTTTTAAGCAAAAAAAAACCGCAAAATCGACTAATTATAAGTAAATTTGCAGCCGAAATCGTTTTATTAATGAGAACTTAACAAACAATTTATACGATAATGGAAGTTTTTAGTTACATCATTAGCTTGGGGGCATCGGTGATGATGCCTATCCTTTTTACAATCATTGGAGTATGCATAGGCTTGGGCTTTGGCAAGTCGCTGAAGTCGGGACTCTATGTCGGTGTCGGTTTCGTGGGCCTTGGCATTGTCACTGCCTTGCTGACGAATAATTTCGGCGACCCTCTGACGAAAATCTCAGAGATTTACCACCTGCAGCTCAAAGTGTTTGACATGGGATGGCCGGCAGCTGCCGCCGTGGCATACAACACCGCCGTGGGTGCCTTGATTATCCCTATCTGCTTGGGAGTGAATTTCCTGATGCTTATCACGAAGACCACGAGGACGGTGAATATCGACTTGTGGAACTACTGGCATTTCGCCTTCATCGGGGCCGTGGCATATTTCGTGATGGACGAGAGCCTCGCATGGGGATATTTCGCCGCTATCATCTGTTATATGATTACCTTGGTGATGGCCGACCTCACCGCCGACAAGTTCCAAGGGTATTATGAAAACCTCGACGGTATCAGCATCCCGCAGCCCTTCTGCCAGAGTTTCGTGCCTTTCGCACTCGCCATCAACTGGGTGCTCGATAAAATCCCCGGCTTCTCAAAGCTCGACATCGACGCTGAGGGACTGAAGAAGAAATTCGGCGTGCTCGGCGAGCCGCTCGTGCTTGGTGTCATCGTGGGCGCCATCATCGGCATCGCCGCACAGATGGACGTGAAGAAGGTGCTCTTCCTCGGTGTTACCATGGGTGCCGTGATGGAGCTTATCCCGCGTATCACGAAACTCTTCATCGACGGACTTATGCCTATCTCGGAGAAGACCAAGGAGGTGGTGAACAAGAAATTCCATGGCAAGAAAGTGCATATCGGTATGAGCCCTGCCCTCGTAATCGGCCACCCCACGACCCTCGTGGTGTCGCTCTTGCTCATCCCCATCGCCATCGTGCTCGCCGTGGTGCTTCCCGGCAACCAGTTCCTGCCCTTGGCATCCCTCGCCGGCATGTTCTACCTCTTCCCATTAGTATTGCCGCTCACCAAGGGTAATGTGGTGAAGACTTTCATTATCGGTCTCGTGGCATTGGCAGTGGGACTGTATTTCGTTACCGATATGGCCCCCGACTTCACGAAGGCGGCACAGTCGGTATATGCCGCCACCAACGACCCTGCGGCAAAGATTCCCGAAAGTTTTGAGGCTGGAGCCCTCGACTTCGCCTCCTCGCTCCTTGGCTGGGTAATCTATAAACTCACCTGCTATGTGAAATATATCGGTCCGGCAGTGCTCGTGGCTATCACCCTCGCACTGATGTTTATCAACCGCCGCAATATCATCCGCGACGAGAAAGAGGCAGCCGAGAGACTGGCAGCCGGCGAGAATAAGGAAATAGAGAAGTAACATCTACCTAAAACAAGCAATATGAAAAAGATTTTATTATCCGCCGCCTTCTGCATGGCAGCAGGCATGGCTTGCGCACAGACGCATTACGAGGTGAGACACGCCTCACATCCCGAGGATTTCAAACACTACGACACCGAGCGCATACGCAAGGAGTATTTCGTGGAGAAGGTGTTCGCACCGGGAGAGGTAAACTGGGTTTATTCACTCTACGACCGTATGGTGCTCGGAGGAGCAGAGCCCGTGGGCGCACCTCTGAAATTAGAGAGCATAGAGCCGTTTAAGACCGACCACTTCCTCGAGAACCGTGAGCTCGGCATCATCAATGTCGGAGGAGCCGGAACAGTTACCGTTGACGGCAAGGCTTACGACCTCGACTTCAAGGAGGCTCTCTACATCGGACGCGGCAAATATGCCGTTACCTTCACATCCAAAGACCCCTCGAAACCCGCGAAGTTCTATATGAACTCCACCACCGCCCATCAGGCATATCCTATTAAAAAGGTTACCCTGAAAGAGGCAAATATCATCAAGGCCGGCTCCCTCGCAGGCAGCAACGACCGTGTGATCAACCAGCTCATCATCGACGGTGTGGCAGGCGTGCATACATGTCAACTGCAAATGGGTCTCACAGAGCTCAAAACCGGTAGCGTATGGAACACCATGCCGGCACACACCCACCTGCGCCGTATGGAGTGCTACTACTATTTCAACCTGCCCGAAGACCAGACAATCCTCCACGTAATGGGAGAGCCGCAGGAGACACGCCCGGTATGGATACACAACGAGCAGGCTGTGATATCACCGGAATGGTCAATCCACTGCGCAGCAGGAACCAGCAACTATATGTTTATCTGGGGTATGGGAGGCGAGAACCTCGACTATGGCGATATGCAGAAGATTAAAGAGACAGAATTGAAATAATTTCAAAGGATAGTGCCTTTTACAGGCAAAACTAAAAGAAGAGAGAACTCATTCGCGGGGTCTCTCTTCTTTTTTATGGGTCATCAAGTCTAACCCGGCCCAGCCGGGACTGCGCCTGCCGGCGAGGCTGATTACATTTCCTATAATTACGACCGGCACCTCCTTATTCTATTTTGTGGTAAGCAGTTTGAGCATCACCTCTTTCGTCATCTTCGTGGCGATATCGCTGCCTTCGAGGAGTGCGTCGGCCATTGACTTCTTCGTTTTGTGCAGTTCGATAATCTTATCCTCGATGGTTCCGGCGGCGATGATGCGATACACCGTTACGGGCTTCGTCTGACCCATACGGTGGGCACGGTCGCTGGCCTGGTCTTCGATGGCGGGGTTCCACCATGGGTCGAGGTGGATGACATAGTCGGCGGCGGTGAGGTTCAAGCCCAGTCCTCCGGCCTTGAGGCTGATAAGGAAGAGGGGCGCGTCGCCAGTCTGGAATTGTTTCACGAGTTTCGCGCGCTTGGCAGGTGTGGTGCTGCCGTCGAGGTATTCGTATTTTATCTCCGCCTTGTCTAAAATCTCGCGGATCAGTGCGAGGTGGGATGTGAACTGGCTGAACACGAGGGCGCGGTGGTGGTTGGCCTTGAGCTCTTCCACGAGGTTCATAAATGCCGCCGCCTTCGATGACTCTATGGGCAGTTTCGGCTCCAAGAGTCTCAAATTGCAGGCTGCCTGCCTTAAGCGTGTTATTTCGGCTAATGTCTGCATCGGGTTCGACTCCCCGTTTTCGAGTGCCGCCAAGGCGTTGGCCCTTATTCTGTCGTAGAATGCCATCTCCTCGGGTGAGAGTTGCACCTTGAGCATTATCTCCGTCTTCTGCGGCAACTGATTCAGCACGTCGTTCTTCGTGCGGCGGAGGATGAAGGGCTGCACGATGCCCCGCAGCACCCTCTGCTGGTCTTTGTCCTGATTCTTCTCCACCGGCACGAGGAAGCGGTCGATGAAGTCATTGTAGGAGCCGAGGAGTCCGGGGTTGGCGAACTCGAAGAGGTTCCAAATCTCGCTCAGGTGGTTTTGCAGCGGCGTGCCGGTGAGCATAAGGCGGAAGTCGCCCTCGAGGAGCATCGCCGACTTCGACATCTTCGTGTCTTTGTTTTTTATCGTGTGTGCCTCATCGAGCACTATAGTGTTCCATTTCTTCTTTTCGAGCAGCTCCTCCTCGGTAACAAGGAGTCCGTAGGAGGTGATTACCACGTCGAACTTGCCGGCGCCGTTGACGATTTTTTTACGGTCAACGCCGAGGGTGTTGAGCACCATTGGCGTGAGGTCGGGGGCGAAGCGCTCGATCTCGCTCTTCCAGTTGAGCAGCACCGAGGTGGGTGCCACGACGAGCTGCGGACCGTCTTTGGCACGTGAGAGCATCACGGTGATGGCCTCCACGGTCTTTCCCAAACCCATATCGTCGGCGAGCAATGCCCCGCCGCCCCAATAGGCGAGTGCCGACATCCACTCGTAGGCCTCTTTCTGATAGTCGCGCAAGTCGGCCTGTATGTTCTTCGGTATCTTGTATTTCTGTTTCGACGACTCGTCGATGCGCTGCATCAGTCTGTCGTATTCCTCGTCAGCCTCCACGGTGGCCCCGCTCTCGCCGAGATTGCCCAAGGCGATGGCGGAGAACGGCGAGAGCCGCATCTTCGTCTTGCCGGTGGTTTTCACGAGGTTGCCCAACTGCTGCAGTTGTTTGCGCAGTCCTTCGCTAAGCTCCACGAACTCGTTGTCGCCCATCTGCACGAAATTTCCTTGGCGCGAGTGTATCAGGTCGAGCATCTCCTCAATGCGCATCTTGATGTCGCTGCCCACGGTGATGCTGCCGTCGAGCTCAAACCACTGCCCGGAGCGGTGGAGCTTGAAATTCACGTTGTCGCCGGTAATCATAAAGCGTTTCACCTTGTATTTCACGCCCTCGGGCCACTCGGCACGGCATTTGTCCGACATCCGCTGTATCAATGCAATGACATCGAGACACGCCGCCGGGGGCAGTTCCCAACCGTCCTCGCCCTGATACTGACCGTATGGCTCCAGCCCTTTTTGCAGTTCCTCGAGGTTGTCGGTCTCTTTCACCAAGTCGCGGTGTGCCTGCGCCTGCTTCCCGTCGATATTCGCAGCCACATATTCCAGTCCCTCGCCCGGCTCACAATAGGGCGGTTTGTCGGTGAAAGGTTTCACATAAAGGCGCATCCTCACGTCCTCGCCCACGGGCATCAGCTGCGCCACGATAGTGCTGTCGCCCTCCACGGCAATGGTGTCGGGCGACACGTCGGCGACGAGGTCTGACAACACCGTAACCTGCGAGCCTATCTGTCCGAGCACAGACTTCAGCCGCTCCTCGGCCTCAAGGGGCAGCTGCCCTAAAGAGGTGAGGAGTTTGATGATTTGCATCTGGAAGTCGGTGAGCTCCACGACATTTATCCTTTGATAACTCTCCTCCACTATAAAGAGCTCCGACATCTTTTTCTCGATGTTCTTGATGTTGCACTGCACCTTGAAGCCTTCGGGGGTGCGGAGGATGGTGAACTGCGGTGGCTCCGACACTATCTCCACTTTCATGTCGGGACTGTCCTCACGGAACACATACGGGTGGCCGACGAGAGCCTTAAAGACTTCCACTCCGCTGAGATAATAAGAATAACTGCTGTAATACGGCGATCTTACCAGTTTCGCTACCCTGATATCCTGTCGTGTCTGCTCTGGTATGAGGTCGGCGAACTTACTCAGTGCTATATTTCGCCCTCCTGTCCAATTTACTCCATCGCGAGATTTTTGCATCCTCGGTGTCACATCCAATGTATGGACATTCACGAGATATGCGACACGATGCCAAGTCTTGTCGCTACTCCGTTTCGGTTTGCTGTCGTGGTTCTTCTCTTCGTTTAAGAGGGCCTCAATCTGCAAAAGGTTTGTCTCCCATTTCTTGCTCGTCCTCCTTGCCGGCCATATATTCGGCAGTCCTATCACCTGCACCGTCTCGCGCTTTTCTTTCTCCGAGCCGCGGAGCTGGGCATAGAGGTATCGCAGAATGGCAAATTTCGAGGACTTTAAACTTGCTTCCTTTTCTGCCTTGCATTCATCCGACAGGCGGTCGTCGAGACCGAAGAACACCAGTGTGAGATACAAGGCATAGTTGGAGTCTGACACTAATCCATTAAGAGCCTCATTATCTCTCCAATTGTCGATATCATAGTCCATAGCCATCATCGCGAAGAGCCACGAGGAGACGAAAGTATGGTCGTTCTTAGCATTCTTCGTAATACGCAGGAGTCTGTCAAAGTGATTTATCTTGGGATTGTCGGCATAAACGGCCATCATATACACCAAGGAATACACAGAGTCGCGGTAGCACAATATCTTTTCCATTCCTTTCTCTAAGGTTTTCACAGCTTCTGCCGCCTTGTTCTGGCTTAGAAGCCTCATAGCCTTCAGTACTCTGTATTGCAAGGAATCCTTTGGCACACTGTCTAATGCCACGTCGAAATTGCCGTCCTTGCAGAACTCATTGTAAAAAACATACTCATTCAGATATTGCTTTGCCCTCTTGAGTCCACTGTCAAAGTCGTACTTGTATATCCTTTTCAGCATGACCGAGGGTTCGGATTTCATATCAGGAACATCGTAGATAATATCTTCCAAAAACTTCAGAGGTATGTTTTTGCAAGTTACACGAGTCAGGAAAGGGTCGAAGAGAGACCCATTCTTAATCATAAATTCTATAAGCTCGTAAACCTGCGTGGCTATTGCCCTTATCGGCATCTCGAAATCTCCCAGTTCTCCAGATGGCGTTATCGGCTCACCGCACACATATTGGGTGAGTGCCAGCAAGAAGTCGTCCTTTTTCTGCATAAACTCATCCATTCCAAAGAGTCCCCTACTCTCTTTCTGCCTTTTCTTAATCCTTTTGTCAACCTCCTTGACACCGAGGCCGATGAGCGTGGCTATCCGCAGTTCCGGCCTCAACACGTAGGTGTATTCTGATTCTGTGTATTTGGAATGGATACAGAATTGTGAACGGTATTCTCCAAAACGATACATCTGGGTGTTCTTCGACTTATACTTCCAAAACGTCTCATTTAAATGCAGCGACGTCTTAGGAAAAAGTTCGAGGGTCAGTGCCTCCACGATAGGTTTCTCA
>Ga0065708_1040429_pt1 | contig 10321 bp, 5 predicted proteins | sample Hoacrofraction12_2_FD_59095 | JGI IMG/M metagenome (GOLD analysis project Ga0065708, IMG submission 59095) | Hoatzin crop microbial communities from Cojedes, Venezuela, sample from fiber fraction 12 v1 | ecosystem: Host-associated > Birds > Digestive system > Esophagus > Crop | place: Venezuela... | reverse complement strand
CATGTATGATGAACTGAAACGCACGGAGGGTGACAACCCCACCATCGGCATTCTGCTCTGTGCTGATACCGATGATGACATTGCGCGCTTCTCGGTACTAAAGGGAAATGAACAGCTTTTTGCATCCAAGTATCTTACTTATATGCCAACAAAGGAACAGTTGCGCGAGGAAATTGAACGCCAGAAGATGTTTTATCTGCTTCAGAAGAAAGAAGGATAAAAACGACAATATATGTTTGGTAATATTATATAAATAAACAGGAAAAAAACAATAATAATAAAACTTAATTAAATAACAATTATGGGCAATTTAAATTTTATTATCGTTTACGATAAAGAAACCGAAGAGGCAGCATATAGTTTATATAATCGGGCTGCAGAGATGAAAATTTGTGCAACCATGTGGAGTGAAAAAGAATTTGAAGCAAATAGGGTCAAATTAAGTAATAGTAATAAATTCTTATTTCTTTCGTCAAATCTATCCCAAAAGGCTCTGATGGATGTACAAGATCCTGTGGATTTAGGATACAAGGTGTATATGAAACGTGCTGGAAACTGTGTCGGAATCTTTCTGGATGATGATGTTGATTACTTAGAAATCTACAATAAGGAGAGGGAAAAAATAGAAAATAATATCGCTGTAAGATTGATAAAATGGGTATATCCTGTTCCTACTACTTTTATAATAGGTTTGATAAGTAAGAAAAAGGCAGAGAAAAAGGCAAGGAAAAGGGTTTTACTCTCAGGAATGTCAACATTTGCCAATAAATATCTTGATGACTTTTTGAAAGAATAGTTCGTTTGTATGGGAAAGGATGATTTCATTAGAGGATACGAAGTCTTTTCTGACGTTGCTGGCAGTGATGGCAGTGCAAAAAATGGAGCTGAGTATGTAAATAGAGTGCAAGAAGCTATTGAAACGTTTGAACGTGACATAAATCAGTTCCATGGCGATAACACGTCTATCCCTCAAATGGCTGGTAACATTGCTGAATATTATCACGCTGGCACATTCAATATAAATGCGACGGTCAATGATTCAAAATATCGAGTTAGTGTTCCGCGTTCAAATGAATATGCATCACCTGACATAAAAGGAAATTGGGGGAATTCGGAATACCAATCCAAATATATACGGAGTGCAGACAAAACAGCAAAAGCCCAAGCTGAGTCGAACTTTGAACACTATAATAAACATTCGCAAACTAATTGGGAACAATGGTTAAGAGAACATGGACTAGACGATACAGATAAGCATAAAGCTAAATACTTAGGGATGAATCGCCTTGTGCCATCTGATCAGATTGAAGAAATAAAGGAATTTCTTCGATTTAAGATTGCCAAAGAAGAAATGACAAGACCAGAGCAAGCAGATCGTTATAGAGAAACGCTTGATCGTCTTTGCAAGACCATCAAGTCGCCTGATGGCACAGAATCCATAGAACTATCTAAAAGACACGCCGAAGAACTCGCCAAAATAGTTAAGACCGATGAGTTCAAAGCATACGACGAAGGTCTAACAACTGCTAATCTGATTCGATGGGAGCATATATTAAAACAAGGTATTAAGAATGGTGTTAATGCAGCGCTGATTTCTACTGTTTTAAAGATTGCTCCAGATATCTACAAATGTATAAATCAGCTGATTCTAGAAGGAGAGTTACAGGAGGATCAGCTTAATAACATAGGTAGCAAGGTTGTTTCAACGTCTGCTGAAAGCTTTTTAAAGGGTTCTGTATCCGCAGCATTAACTGTTGCATGTAAAAGTGGTCAAGCAGGTGCGTTCATGCAATCGGTCGATCCAACAATCATCGGTGCTCTAACAGTAATATGTGTAAACACAATAATTGATTCAATAAAGGTGAGCAAAGGAGATATGGATACAACTCAACTAGTTGACAACCTAATGCAAAATTCTTTCGTTATTGCTATGTCAACAGGTTTCGGACTTACGATGCAAGCTTTATTACCTGTATTCCCATTATCATTTTTCATTGGCAGTTTTATAGGCTCTGTAGTTGGTGCTTTCGTCTATAGGAAAACGAATAAGACCATCGTTTCTTTCTGTATTGATTCCGGATACACATTCTTTGGTCTAGTAGATCAAGATTACGAACTACCGAAAGAAGTCTTAAAGGAAATAGGTGTTCATACTTTTGAACCTGAAACGTTCGAGCCTGAAACTTTTGAAGCCGAAACTTTTGACCCCGAGTCGTTTGATGCGGAAACATTTGATTATGAAACTATCGAATGTACATTCTTAAGACGAGGGGTAATCGGTGTTCGAAAAATCGGATATGTGATAGATTAGTCCGTGTTTTTCACAAAACTGCAATGAAGAAAAATCGCTCTGGCGGTCTCAATATGGGAACAAATTTGAAGTGGAAATTTGCAAAGTCCGCTGTATATCAGCGAAAGGCGGTATTTTTGAAACATCCTATAATGATGAACAACGGCTGTTTTTGACAGAAAGCGGTCGTTGTTCTCCTTTGAAAGGGTTGGGAAGAACAGGAGTTGAACAGACAGGCAAACATGAAGGGCAACTTGCTTGATGATGGAAAGACCGATGGGACATCAGTCAGCACCATCAGCGAGTGTGTTGCCGTTTGCCCTTGCCTGATTGTGTTCGCAGAACTTAATCGGGCAACTGGTCAGCCCTGTTCTGGCGTGGGCGAAGTTTGAAGATTATCTTAAAAATTCAAGCAAATTGCTCTTCAGGAACAGTATGAGTGTATGAAAACAAGAATTTCGTGTTAAAAAGTATGGTTTTCCACGCAAAACTTCGCTCGGTTGAAAGTTTTTCATTATATTTGCACTTTGATAAAGCCGAGTTAATTCGTAATGACTAACACCTAATTCTGATTATATGGATATTTCACAATCAAAGATAGTTTCATTTATATGGGGCATTGCCGATGACTGCCTCAGAGACGTTTTCGTTCGTGGTCAGTACCGCGACGTTATTCTGCCTATGGTGGTTCTCCGCCGCTTCGATGCTCTCCTCGAGCCGACGAAGGTTGCAGTGGAAGAAGAAATTGAGGCACAACGCGCAATCGGTCTTGACGAAGAATCCTTCGACGATGGTGCCCTTTACGACATCACCGGACTGACTTTCTATAACACGAGCAAGTGGACGCTTAACCGCATTAAGTCGCAGGCCACAGACAACAACAAGCTCCTGCTGGATAACTTTGTAGAATACCTCAATGGTTACAGCGAGAATGTCAAAGACGTGCTTCGGAACTTCGACTATTATTCAAAGGCCGACCGACTGGCAAAGAACGACCGTCTTCTTGCCATCATCGAGAAGATAACCGACCCTTATATCAATCTTACCGACAGGGAAGCAACAGACCCTGATGGACTGCCGCTGCCACCTCTCTCAAACATCGCCATGGGCACAATCTTCGAGGAGCTTCTTCGCAGGTTCAATGAGGAGAACAATGAAGAGTCGGGTGCTCACTTCACTCCGCGCGATGCCATAGCCCTGCTGGCTCGTCTGGTGTTTGAACCAGTCAAAGACAATCTCCCTAAAACGGTTTCGCTCTATGACCCAGCCGAAGGTTCTGGCGGAATGTTGACCGAGGGCAGAGAGTTCTTGATTAACGCAGGAGTGTCGCCAAGCGCAATACAGTTGTCGGGAACCGAATTAGTGCCGGAAATCTACGCCATCTGTAAGGCAGACCTTATTATTAAAGGTGTAAATCCTTCGGGCATGCACCTCGGAAACACCATCACCGACGACCATTTCGCTGGCAAAACTTTCGGATATTGCATCACCAATCCGCCATACGGAAAGTCTTGGAAAGTGGATAAGCCCCGCATCTATCACGATGGAAAGCTTATCGACCATCGCTTTGAACTGCCTCTTAAGAATTTCCGTGGCGAGGAGGAATATCTTGATTGCACCCCACGCACATCCGACGGACAGCTGTTGTTCCTTATGGAAGAGGTGAACAAAATGAAACCATTGGAGTATCAGCCGCAAGGCTCACGTGTTGCGTCGGTTCATAACGGTTCTTCACTATTCACCGGCGATGCCGGAAGCGGCGAGAGCAACACACGTCGTTATCTCATAGAAAGCGATCTTGTAGATGCCATCGTTCAGCTTCCAAACAATATCTTCTACAATACGGGCATTACTACATACGTGTGGCTCCTTACTAATAAGAAGCCGGAGGCACGCAAGGGCAAGGTGCAGCTTATAGACGCAAGTCAGGCGTTTGAGAAGTTGCGCAAGAACCAAGGCTCCCGTAACTGCACAATCACCCCAGAATATGCGGAAATGATAGTGCAGGCGTATATGGCGTTTGAGCCAAAGGGGGCGACGGATGACAATCCAATCGTCTCAAAGATATTTGATAATGACGATTTCCGTTTCTATTCAGTAACGATAGAACGCCCTCTGCGCTTGCGTGCCCAGTTCTCTGCCCTGAAAGCGGATGAACTGCTTTACGATGCTAAAGATTTTGAGTTCTCCAAATATCTGTTTGAGACATACGGTGACGCTGTGTTTAGCGGACTTACGGATAAGGTGGCAGAAATCAAAGAATACCTTGCCGACGAAGAAATCAAGAAAACAGACAAGCAACTTGCCGCTCTTATTGACGCTAAGAAATGGAAGGAGCGCAACAGCCTCGTGGAAGCTACTCAAAAGCTGATGCATGCCGTCGGCACGGATGTCTATATGGATTACAATATCTTTGCTGATAAGGTGGCGAAGGTTGCAAAAGAACTCGGTTTGAAACTGTCGGCAGGCCAGTTGAAGACTATCTGTCGCGCCATGGCGGTAGCAGACCCGGAAGCAGAGCCTGTCATCAAGAAGGAGCTCAAAGCAAACGCGAAGGAATATGAGGAGCTGACAGAGGTGTTTGGCGTGGATGAAAGTAGGCTTGCCGACTATGGCATCTTTGCCAAAGGCAGCAGATATGTGATATATGAGCCAGACACAAATCTTCGCGATACAGAGAAGATTTCTGTAAAGGAGGACATATACGAATACTTCCAGCGAGAGGTTAAGCCTTATGTTGCAGATGCTTGGATTGAGCTGCCGCCCACAAAGATTGGTTGTGAGATCTCATTCAACAAGTTTTTCTATCGGCCCACACCGCTGCGTAGTCTTGAAGAGAACACTGCGGATATTCTTAAGATGGATGCAGAGAGCCAAGGATTTATCAATCAACTTTTAGGAGGTAAGGAATAATGGAGAAGTATCAGCAATATAAAGATTCGGGCGTTTCATGGTTGGGTTCTATTCCTGCTCATTGGGAGGTGAGGCGGCTCGGAAGTTATTTCGAAGAACGTAAAACAAAAGTATCGGATAAGGACTTTGAACCATTATCTGTTACAAAACTTGGCGTGTTTCCTCAGTGGGAAAATGTGGCAAAGTCAAATGATGGAGACAACAGAAAACTGGTTAAAAAAGGTGATTTCGTTATTAACAGCCGTTCAGACAGGAAGGGTTCCAGTGGTTTGTCCGAATTAGAAGGCTCTGTTTCGCTCATAAACATTGTTCTGAAACCGAGAACAGATATTAATAGAAAGTATTGTCATTATCTTCTTAAGTCTCAAAATTTCATAGAAGAATTCTACCGAAATGGTCACGGCATAGTAGCAGATTTATGGACTACAAGATACGATGAGATGAAAGCGATAAAAATCGCTATGCCGACTAAAGACGAGCAGGACGCCATTGTGTCTTATTTGGATTCCGCCACGGGAGAAATTGACAAGGCCATTGCCCAGCAGCAGAAAATGATTGATTTGCTGAACGAGCGCAAGCGTATCATCATCAATAATGCTGTTACCAAGGGCCTTGACCCTAATGCACCTATGAAGGATAGTGGTGATTTGCTTGATTTCATTCCTGCGCATTGGAAATGGGAAAGACTTAAGTATAATTGCTCGATATGGGGCAGAATTGGATTTAGAGGATATTCTAACGAAGATCTTGTCGATGAATTAAGTGGGGCAATTACCCTAAGCCCGACTAATATTATCGATGGAAAAATAAATTATGAAAAATGTTCTTATTTATCTTGGAAGAAATACTATGAATCACCTGAGATAATGGTAAAAGTTGGAGATGTTATATTTGTCAAGACAGCATCCGTGGGTAAATCTGCTTATATTGATTGGATGCCTAAAGAGACAACAGTCAATCCACAGATAGCGGTATTTAAAGATATTAAATGCAACTCTATTTTTTTTAGTTGGGTTTTACAAACCGATTATCTCCTGGAGCAAGTTGAAAACAGCAAAGCAGGAAGCACAATTTTTACCATTTCTCAAGAGAAAATAGGTAATTACAAATTATGCTTACCTCCAAGAGATGAACAGGACGCTATAGTTGAGTATCTTAAGGAAAAGACCGAATCAATAGATCATGCCATTCTGTTAAGAAGGAACATGATTTCTATTCTCAAAGAGCGCAAGCAGATAATCATCAATGAAGCAGTAACCGGTAAAATCAAGATATAATGTACAATATAGCAGAGACAGACGAAAGAGCTTTTGAGAAGCATATCGAGATGGCTCTTGTTGGCACCACGCGAGAGGAGCGTGATGAAAGCGGCGCCTCTAATAACGTGGACGGTCAAACGCCGAGTGAACAGCAATACTACTGGGGGCAGCCCCAAGACATGGATAAGGTGCTTGCCCTTGACCTGCGCCGTCTGTGGTCGTTCCTTGAAACGACCCAAGCCGACGAGCTTGCGAAGTTCAAGGGGCACGGCAACCTCAAAGACACCCTGCAGAGAAGACTTTCAAGGGATATTGAGACCAAAGGCGTGATAGACGTGATAAGAAACGGTCTGGATGTGGATAACATCCACGTTACGCTGTTCTATCCCAAGCCATCAGCAGCAGACAGCGAGGAGTCTCACCGCCTATACAAACTGAACCAGTTCTCGCTTACTCGCCAGCAGACTTTCTCTGTTATGCAGCCCGGCCTTGAACTGGATATGGCGCTCTTCCTCAATGGTATTCCATTGTTTACCTTTGAGTTGAAGAATCCCTGGACGCACCAGACGGCACGCAAGGACGGTCAGGAGCAATATAAGTCGGATAAGCGCAACCCTCGCGAGACCATTCTGAAGTTTGGCCGATGCCTTGCCCACTTCACCCTCGACAAAGACGAGATTTATTTCACCACCCATCTCAATCTTGAAAAGACCTACTTCATGCCCTTCAACAAAGGCTTGGAAAACGGTGCTGGAGCAGGCAACCCGATAAATCCGAATGGGTATAAAGCCTCATATCTTTGGGAAGAGGTGTTGCAGAAGGATGTTCTCTCCGACATCATCATGAACTATGTGCTCTTTGATTACGGCGAGACAAAGACCCAGAAGAAAGTGCCGCATATCATGAAGAACGCCAAGGTGCTTATCTTCCCACGATACCACCAGCTCGACGTGGTGAACAAGTTGACGGCCGATGTTCGGCAACTGGGTGTTGGCAAGACATACCTTATTCAACATTCGGCAGGTTCTGGGAAGTCAAACTCCATAACGTGGTTGGCATTTAAGCTGATAAAGGAGTGTCCCGACTCAATGGATGCCAAGAGAGCAAAAGGGACAGACATTCCGTTGTTTAACTCGGTCATCATCGTTACCGACCGCCGGCTTCTTGACAGGCAGATAACGGACAACATAAAGGCATTCGGACATACAGACAAGATTATTGCCCATGCGAACTCATCTGCGGAGCTGAAGGCCGCTATTGAGAACAATAAGAGAATCATCATAACGACGATACAGAAGTTCCCCTATATCTGCGACAGTATAAGGGACGTATCAGACCACAATTTTGCCATCCTGATTGACGAAGCCCATTCATCGCAGTCGGGCAGTGCTGCTGACGCCATGAACAAGGCAACGCAGAAGATACAGGAGGAAGGATCGGGAACCGACACCGAGGCATTGCTTATGGAGCTGATGCTCAGTCGTAAGATGTCAACCAACTGCTCCTACTTTGCATTCACAGCCACTCCCAAGAAGGAGACATTGGAGCGTTTCGGCGTGCGTCAGCCCGATGACTCGTTCCGTCCGTTCCACCTCTATTCTATGAAGCAGGCTATCGATGAAGGATTCATTCTTGACGTGCTGACGAACTATACGACATACAAGAGTTACTACGAACTGGTAAAGTCGATAGAAGATAATCCGAAGTATGACCCTACGCGAGCCCAGAAATTGCTGAAAAAGGCAGTGGAGCGAGAGCCTAAGACCATCAAAGCTAAGGCAGAGCAGATTCTTGCACATTTTGACACCAATCTTTATCGCAACCATAAGCTGATGGGAAAAGCCAAGGCGATGGTCGTAACGAAAGACATAGAATGTGCCATTCGTTACTACTGGGCTTTGATGGAGGTGAAGAAAGAGAAGAACCTGCCGTTTGGCATCATCATTGCTTTTTCTGGAGAAAAGGAAGTGGATGGGGCGACTTTCACTGAGGCAGGCATCAATGGTTTCCCCGACACCAAGACGCCAGAGGTATTTGACAAAGACGAGAACCGCATATTGGTAGTAGCCAATAAGTACCTCACCGGCTTCGACCAGCCTAAATTGGCAGCAATGTATATTGACAAGCCGTTGGCAGGAGTGCTTGCAGTTCAGGCGTTGTCTCGACTGAACCGCGCTGCGCCATCACTTGGCAAGCGCAGTGAAGACCTGTTCGTGCTTGATTTTTACAATAAGATTGAGGATATTAAGGCGGCATTTGACCCATACTATACTTCAACAACACTTTCCGAGCCTACGGATGTGAACGTGTTGCATGAACTCCGTTCAACCTTGCTGTCGGTTGGAGTGTTTGAGCAGGAAAATATTGACGAGTTTACCGAGTTGTATTTCCATGGAGCCCCAGCCGACAAGTGGACCCACTGTGTCGATGCGGCAGCCAACCGCTTCAACCACGAGATAGAGTGGCCTGACGATGGTCAAGCCGACTTCAAGATGAAGTGCAAGCAGTTTGTGAAGGTTTATTCGCGTGTCGCAGCCATCATGGATTATGAGGTTCCTGAATGGGAAAAGTTGTTCTGGTATCTCCGTTTCTTAATTCCCGGACTCCATGTCGATGTCCCTGGCCGTGATGATATGAAGGACTTGCTCGACAATGTGGACTTGAACACATACGGATTGAAGCGTACTGCCCTTAACCAGGCCGTTCAGTTGGATGATGCAGAGACTATCATCGACCCCAACAAGCCAGCTATGGCTGGAGCAGGTGGCGATGAAGAGGAATTGGACTATCTCGAAGAAATAATCAAGGCATTTAACGAAAGCCATTTCAAGGGATGGGAGGCAACGCCAGATGACCAGAAAGCAAAACTCATTAGTATTGTAACCTCGATTGCGCAGGATGACCAATACAAAGAACAAGTAATCGGAAATCCTGACCCTGATGCCACGGAGGTCGCGCTCAATAGGATCATTGACCGTATTATTCGGGAGAAGCGAACTGGTGATATATCGCTCTATAAGCAATATCAGCAGAATGAGGACTTCAAGGCGAATCTGCGCCATGTGCTGGCGCGTATGCTTGGCACTATTAGTGGCACTCCTGAGGAGACCTTAATGAAGGGCGTCGGTTTTAGCCGTACTCCTCAGGCTTCTATCGTTCCGAGTGCAGTAAAAGCATCAACCTCTTCTATTGCAGAGGGCATGCAAGGTGTGCGCACTGTTCACAAGAATCCAGCATGGAAGAATGTTGCCCTTGCCGTCAAACAGCCGTGGGCATCGCTTATATGTGCAGGCATCAAAGATGTTGAAAACAGAACATGGCAGACTGATTATCGCGGTCGCTTGTATATCGTTGCAAGCAGCGGCAACGTTGATGTTGGTCTATTTCCTGCGATTAACCAGAAAGCGATTGAGGATGCCGTTGCAAGCGGACAAATCGCTGACATCCATACCTTGCCACAGAGTGCAGTCATTGGCTATGTGGATCTCGTGGACTGTACTGGTGAAGCCGTTGATTCTATATGGAGCGGAGGAACTTTGAAAGACGGAAACGTAAACTGGAAATTTGAGAATGCCCACATATTTGAGCATCCGTTGCTTCCTGGGTTTAAGGCAAAGCTGAACTTGTTTGAAATACCGGAGCTTGAATAAATGAAATTCTGCGACGGAGCAGGCTTCGGCCACGTGTAGTCGCGGATGAAAAAGGGATCTAATCAGTTCATTTTGTCACGAGCATGTTGTGAGATAGTGAATGTAATGGAGGGATAAATATGAGAAAGGGAATACCAGAGGATTATAGGCCATCAGCACAAGAAGTTCAACGCTATATTGAGCAATGGAATGGCTTGGAGAGTTATGTT
>Ga0065708_1000146_pt1 | contig 10321 bp, 10 predicted proteins | sample Hoacrofraction12_2_FD_59095 | JGI IMG/M metagenome (GOLD analysis project Ga0065708, IMG submission 59095) | Hoatzin crop microbial communities from Cojedes, Venezuela, sample from fiber fraction 12 v1 | ecosystem: Host-associated > Birds > Digestive system > Esophagus > Crop | place: Venezuela... | reverse complement strand
GGCGCCCTCGCTCCTCGAGACATACATGCCCAGAACGTCCTTGCGGCCGTCGCGGTCCAAGGCCAGGACGTTATACACCGCGCGGGAAACCGTGGAACCGTTGTCGTCGCGGACTTTGTAATGGATGGCGTCCATCCACACGATAGGATAGACCTCGTCAAGCGTGCGGCTGCGCCATGCCTTTATCTCCGGCCACACCTTGTCGGTGATGTTGCTGATGGTCTCGGCGCTGATGCGGCTGCCGTAGTTATCCTCCAAGAAGCGGCTGATGTCGCGCACGCTCTGCCCCGTGGCGTAAAGGCTGATAATCTTGTCGGAAAGCCCCTCGGCTAGGATCGTCTCACGCTTGCGGATCGTCTCGGGGGAGAACGTGCCGTCGCGGTCGCGCGGCGTCTCGACCTCGACCGGGCCATACTCCGTCTGGACGCGCTTGGGCATCTTGCCGTTGCGGCGGTTGCTACTTCCAGACGTCTTTCCCGACTGCAGATGCGAGTCCATCTCGCCCTCCATCGCAGCGTTCAGAAAGTCCTCCAGCACACGGTGGAATGCGCCATCCTTGCCGAACAATGGCGTGCCACTCTTGAATTGCTCTTTTGCCTGAGATAGCATCTCTGCATACTCTTCTTGTGTCATTTGCTAAATCGTTTTGTCGCTGATATAAATAACAGCGGGGTTATAAATTTATTGTTTTAGCTTTGACACAGTTTAGTTGACACCCTCCTCTATTTATCTCAAGCGAGAGGGAACATGCATTTCCCAATTTACAGCATCGTCCTCCTCCGGAGTTTTCATCCTTTTCAATGCACTCCATAGGCAGTCTTCGCAGAGTTTATATCCCTCTTGATCAAAATCCGTCACTTCAATTCTTTCTGTATCATCATAATCGATCGCCTCGCAACAGTTTGACAAGTGAAAGACATGCTCCGACACCTCTACATACACGTATGGAGCATGATACTTTCGATGTTTTTCGGTCTTCGTCCTAGAACACGAAAGACACAGCACTCCCATCAACACGAGACTGCCGAGGTAAAGTCTCATTGGGCTATTTTTCTAAGAAACTTCTTACAATTGTTTTCACATGAACGGGCAGATCTGTTTCTGCTACCGTTACATGTTCCTCCGCTACGCCCATAGCTTGCAACCAACTCTCAAGCACCTCTTTCATTTTGTCTCGATGTTTGATGTCGTAAGGATTTATCTCCAGAACGGCGACTTCAAGATCGTTCAATCCGTCTCGTTTTACGATAAGTGACGACGTCGAATCACTCAGTGTCTTCGGGGAGATATATGAGTAAGCATGGCCATCTACCTCTTTGTGGTTTGCCTCATAAAGATACCCGTCTGTGAGAATAATCAAGATGTTTCGGAATCCATTTTCCACACACTGTGCATCGACCTTCTTGCTACTGAAGAAGTCCCAGATATCACATCCCACCCAGTCTTTTTCGTCCACAGTCTTATCATAGATTGCTGCCAAATTCTTTTGAAACTTGCTCTTCAGGGATTCCGTTCCATCGGATGGATAACCTTCTAATGCCTTTCGCTTTTCCACACCTTTGAATTTTGCAACATCAAAATACAATTCGCTTGCAAGTGTTGCAATGTCCGAGCTTTTGGGTGCAGGATAGAAAAGTATCTTCATTCTGTTCTTGCTTTGCAGTATCTTTGCCCCAACGGTCTTCTCCTTCAGCCAATCTGTAACGTATCCAATGATTGCTGTATCACGACTTATTTGAGACGGCGAAAGGTCTCTTGTCAGTCTATCAGATAAATCTAGAAATACCGATATGTTCAGCGGTAACGGTTCTTCCAACTTCTTGGGCTTATTTTTATTACCACACGCAACAAATACGCCAAGAATCATCAAGGCACTAATCATGCAATTTATCTTTTTCATAACTCTATATTTCATTTAACGTCCTCATTTCCCAACAATGCATTCATTGTTTCATCATAAACATCCTTGACTGCGTTCATTTGAGACAGACTCATTTGCAACACCTTCATCTGAGTAACCCAACCGGAGTGAAAATCATTCATTCGAGTGCGAATGATTGCATTATCAATATAAAAAGTGTCGTTCAATCCCCTTTTCAAGCAAACGATCTCATTTTTCGCATTTGCAATTTCTTTTTTAAGCTCCTCTCGCTTCTGTTTTTCCTCCTCCATATTTCTTTGCGCGGTGAGAATTTTCTCCTTTACCGCCTGTATGTTGATCGTGTTTAAATCCAAATCATTATAAGCCGACATCACCATATCAAACACGATTCCCCAGATGATATAGACAATAAAACCGCAGAATATAACTGCCCAGAAATTCACATCCGTTGCAGCATCGCCGATTCCATACACGCTCCCTAGTGCCGCCGTTCCGCTTATCACCTCCATTTCATGGAGATGCTTTCCTATGAGATAAGCCAGGATTACATCAAACAAGAAGGTAACACATATCAGTGCTGCCATCTTCAAATACTTAATACGACTTTCGTTTTTCGAAATAAAGTGCAAAGCGAAGCCCAATCCAAGGAATATAATCGGAGCACATATAACAAAACCAAATTGTGTAATGCCTGCCTCTAGCGACTTACTCAGGGCTTGCGAATCGAACATGGCCTGAAACACGCTCATCCCATCTTCAAAATTCCTGAAAAATGCNGAGAAGAAGGTTGAGCTGTAAAACAAGAACAAATATATTGTCAGAGGAACAAGAATAACGATACCAATGAGCATTTTCACTTTAGCTTCCTTGTTCTCGTTGTAGGCACTATTCTCGAGTTCTTTTTTTTCATCTTTCAGTTCTACGAGTCTGCTTNGTAAATCATCTGACTTTTCATGACTCGTTTTTATCTGTGCGTCTTTTTCTTCGATCTNGTTCTCTACCAAAAGAATCTGTTTCTCACGCTCCCGTTTGTATTCGTCCTGTCGTTCTTTATCGTTCATTTGTTCCTTATAGGAATAATCGTAAACGTTATGTAGATAGGCTGCAAACGCATAAGAATTGCCATCCACGACAGCACATATTCTTTTCCCCCAATGCTCGTAGGTTTCACCTTCTTGCCTAGAATTCGGTATGCTCGACGGCATCGTTGGTTCCCAACTGCCGCGTTTATCTTCTTCAGTTTCTCTCTTCGAGAAGATGTTATTAATCGCAAAGTTCATTTTCATAGATTATTTTAGTTCATTTATTAGGTTCGCTTCACTGATATTTTGCTTCGCTTTTTCAAGCAAAAAGTCCACGAAACTGTCAACNATTTCCTCCCTTACACAATATTTTGAAGAGTAGCGTTTCAACAGATCTCTTTCCGTTTCATCCACATTCCCATCAGCCCACGCAATGATTGCCATTTGATAAAGCAATCTCACTCTATCTTCGAAGGATTGAGGGAAAAGAGGAGTTTTACCGCCTTCACGAATTTCCTGACTTATTTCCTCCGAAGTGAGATGGTAACATTCTCTTCCAATCTTATAAAGAACAGCCATTTCTTTAGGATGACAGATCCCATCCGCCATCACCATTCCATAAAGATTAAGAAACGTTCGTTTCTGCGCATTGCTTTTTTCCATGCTTACGCTTCATCTTTTATCTAGCCTCCCCAGTCCCTTCTCGGCCATTTTTATACGTAGAGGCGTGGAACTGACNACGCCACACTTCCTGCTGTAGGTCCTAGGAAAACCTGTAAATAAAAGTGGGAATAACAGCCCCACGCTACGCGTGGAGACCATTACGCCATCTTTCGTACTTACATCGAGTGAATTTCCTAGGTTCACAGCAGCAATAAGATGGGCATAACGCCTCTTTCCAACATGTCTTGGGAAGATCAAAATCTCTCCCGCTGCAAAGGTAAAAACAAATCTGAAGATTTGCAAACATTTGAGCTCTNTTTTTTAGCCAAGCGCGAGCACTCCTATTCAAACTCAAAAATAACGATTCGGAATGTATTGTCTTTTAAAGACGAATTTTACCATCCCTTATCGANGGATTTTGTGAAAGTTTTTAGCGAAAATGTTGCTCAAAACATGATCTTTGGGGACAAAACGCTCCTTCGGTCGAAAAAAAACGCGCTTTTGAGCGCCATTCACTATACCACTAACTGTCAGACCATTATCAAAATCCNACCATTTCTCGAAGTCTAAGTTATCGCCATCATTCTTCGAAAACAGCACTTTTGAAGACCGAGAATGACACTTTCGACTTCCGAAAGACGCATTTTTGACGAGCAAAACCACTGCTTTTGGAGACCAAAACCAATGGTTTGCGTGATTAAAAGCAGTGGTTTTGCGATGTTGGGACAACATATTTNATCGAAAAAGGCGTAAATCAACCCTTAAAATTCTCTAGATGGGGAATTTTCGCGCGGGGAATATGTGAAAGTTTTCACCAAAGATCTACTGCTCATTTTCCAAAAATCTATCTCCATTTCNTGACATATTCCGCCGATGTTTGCCATTGATGAAGCTTCGACAAGTGAGTTCTCTAAATTGTGCTACGACCGCCAGCTTCTTCTCTCAATCGCTGAAGACCTTTCAAAAAGATGNGCTTCGGGGGGGGGCACATACCATATCATTATCTATGATTGAAAAAGAAATGTGTAAAAAAACGTACAAAATGATATTGGTTTCGTTAAAAGGCTTTACCTTTGCACCGAATTTGGAAGAGCAAAANCTTGCCGGTGCACAAGTACGAAGACATCGAGACGGACCGCGCGCCGGAATTCCAACCAACATATGTGCCGGCATCGCTGCGCAGTATAAGATCATCATTTATAAAAATATAAAGGTACGACCAATATGGCAGGCTATTTAGTGAGCGACACGCGAAAGGTTACCACGCATCGCTTTATTGAAATGAAACAGCGTGGCGAAAAGATTTCCATGCTTACCTCCTACGACTTCACCACAGCAGGCATCGTGGACGGAGCCGGCATTGACGGCATTCTCATCGGCGACTCGGCATCCAACGTGATGGCGGGCAACCAAACCACGCTGCCGATGACCGTGGAACAGATGATTTATCACGCCCGCTCGGTGGTACGCGCCGTGAAACGGGCTTTGGTGGTATGCGATATGCCATTCGGCAGCTATCAGATCGGTCGCGAAGAAGGACTGAAAAATGCCATCCGCATTATGAAAGAAAGTGGTTGCGATGCTCTGAAACTGGAAGGCGGCGTGGAAATCATCGACACCGTGAAGGGTATTCTCGATGCCGGTATTCCCGTGATGGGACACCTCGGACTCACGCCGCAAAGCATCAACAAATTTGGCACATACGCCGTGCGTGCCAAAGAAGAGCAAGAGGCCGAAAAGTTGCAAAGCGATGCCCAACTGCTGGCCGAAACGGGATGTTTTGCCATTGTGCTCGAAAAAGTGCCGGCTACACTTGCTGGAGCTGTTTCGAAGGCCGTAAAAGTGCCCATCATTGGTATCGGTGCCGGCGGACATACCGATGGACAAATTCTTGTGGTGGACGACATGCTGGGCAAGACCAACGGATTCTCGCCGCGATTCCTCCGTCGCTACGCCAACCTCAGCGAGGTTATGACCAACGCCATCGGACAATATGTTACCGATGTGAAGAGTGGCGAATTCCCCAACGAGCAAGAAAGCTATTGACACCGCGATTTAAGCATCGGGCTCAAAATTTTCTGTGTCATGCCACCTAGTTGGCCATGATGCTGCAAAGGAGTCCGAAGCGGCATTGCCGCACAAAAATAACGTTTCGCCATCACCCGTGTACACTCAAAACACTCCCGTGCATGTGAGACTCTGGCATCGTGAGTTTTGGCATTTGGCTGTAGCCAATCTGCTGCTCACCATGTCGGTATATATGCTCATCCCAGTCATGCCATCGTGGCTGACCACCCACTATACGCCCTCGCAGGCTTTGCTCTCGATGGTCGTGTATGGCATCGGGCTCTTCGCGCTTGGCGGATTTTGCAGCTATTGGGTGCAACGCTATCGCCGCAACCACGTCTGTCTGTGGGCTGGCATCGCTCTTGTCGCATCATACGCGGCACTGTATTATGGTGCGGGACTTCATTTTGCAGCATTGCTCGCCGTGCGATTCGTCAATGGCATGTGCTTCGGATTGTGTCAAATGGTGCTGATGAGTACGCTGATCATTGACACCTGCGAATCATTCCAACGCACCGANGCCAACCACAGTGCCACATGGTTTGGACGATTTGCCTTATCGCTTGGCCCGTTGGCAGCACTGCTTGTCGCTCATTTTTTCGAGGCTTCAGCCGTATTGCTTGCCGCCATGATTTGTCAGGCCGTGGCCCTGCTACTCGTGATGACCGTTAATTTCCCGTTCAGGGCCCCCGAAGAAACCACTTGTACGTTCTCGCTCGATCGNTTCTTCCTCACCGAAGGCCGGTGGCTTTTCCTCAATCTCATACTTTTTTCCATAGGTGTGGGCATCGTGCTTGCCATCCCCCACTCCATCATTTTCTATTGTCTGATGATGGTGGGCTTCTTGGTGGCTTTGTTGGCCCAAAAGTTTGTGTTCATCAATGCCGAGTTGAAGAGCGAAGTGGTGAGCGGATTGTTTCTCGTGGGCTGTGCCCTGCTGATGCAGTTGAGTCATCGCGACATGGCCACCGACCGACTCTCGCCCGTGTTTCTTGGCGCCGGCGTGGGCATCGTTGGAGCCCGTTTCTTGCTCTTCTTCATCAAATTGAGCTGGCACTGCCAGCGCGGAACATCCCAAAGCACCTATTTCCTAGCTTGGGAAACCGGGCTAGCGCTAGGCATCGGCATGGGGTGTCTAGGCCCTTTCGGCGACCATCGTTCCATCATTTTCTTGTCGTTGGGGTTCATCGTTGCCGCTTGGNTGATGTATCAAGCGTTCACTCACACTTGGTATGTGAAGCACAAAAATCGATAATTCCTCCACACATCCATCTTCTCGACAAAGGCCCTTTTGCTGAAGGCCATCGCCACAGGTCTTTGACTTTCCAGAGAGTCCTATATCATGCCTTCAATTTTCCGGCCAAATATTGCCCNGTGATGCTTTCTTTGCAAGCAGCAACGGCTTCGGGCGTTCCCGAGCAAACAATGTTTCCACCTGCATTACCACCCTCAGGCCCAAGGTCAATGATGTGATCGGCACACTTTATGATGTCCATATTGTGCTCCACCACGATGATGCTGTGGCCGCGCTCGATGAGGGCATCAAAGGCCGAAAGCAGACGTCGTATGTCGTGGAAATGAAGTCCGGTGGTGGGCTCATCGAAGATAAATAGCGTGGGTTCTTGTTGCTCTTTACCAATGAAATAAGCCAGTTTTACGCGCTGATTCTCACCGCCCGACAACGTTGAGCTGCTCTGTCCCAACTTGATGTATCCCAATCCCACAGCCTCCAACGGGCGTAATCGGTCGGCGATGAGCTTTTCCTTGTGCTCGTCGAAGAAAGCGATGGCCTCCGAGACGGTCATCTCCAACACGTCATAGATATTTTTCTCGTGGAAACGCACTTCCAGCACATCGCGCTTGAAACGCTGTCCGTGGCAGGCTTCGCATTCCAAGGTGAGGTCGGCCATAAACTGCATCTCCACAGTGATGACACCTGCGCCTTGACACTCTTCGCATCGCCCCCCATCGGCGTTAAACGAGAAATGCTGTGCCGTGAAGCCCATTTGCTTGGAAAGCGGCTGCTCGGCAAAGAGTTGGCGTATGGCATCATAGGCTTTCACATAAGTGGCGGGATTGGATCGCGTGCTTTTGCCGATTGGTGCTTGGTCCACCATCTCCACATGACGAATGGCATCCATATCTCCTTCCATGACCAGAAACTCGCCGGGATGGTCGGCCACCTCGTCCATGCTTCGCTTCAATGCCGGATAGAGCGTGCCACGCACAAGCGACGATTTGCCACTACCCGATACGCCTGTCACTACACAAAGTACATTGAGCGGGAATCTGGCATCGATGCCTTTCAAGTTGTTCATGCGACAACCGCGCAACAAGATGCTGCGATTCCATGGTCTGCGACTCGTCGGAACGCCGATGGTTTCTACGCCGGTGAGATAGCGTATGGAATGGCTCCGCGGATACTTCTTGAGCAGGGCGCGTGTTTTGGCCGACTTTGGATTGTTTATGATGTCGGCAGCATTGCCTTGAAACACGATTTCGCCGCCTAATCTCCCTGCATCGGGGCCAATGTCTATCAGATAATCGGCGGCGCGCATGATGTCTTCATCGTGTTCCACCACCATCACGGTGTTGCCTAGCGATTGGAGTTCGCGCAACACATGAATGAGTCGCTCGGAGTCACGCACATGAAGCCCGATGCTCGGTTCGTCGAGGATATAGAGACTGCCCACTAACGAGCTGCCCAGCGATGTGGTGAGATTGATGCGTTGACTCTCACCACCCGACAACGTATTCGATGGACGATTGAGTGTAAGATAATCAAGTCCCACCTCTCCGAGGAAGTGCAGGCGCGAGCGTATCTCCGTCAGCAACCGCTTCCCCACCCGCGCGTCGCGTTCATCGAGAAGGAGGTTGTCAAACCACTCCCTCAGCGCACCTATCGGCATCTCCACAAGGTCGGCAATACTCTTGCCGGCAATCTTCACATATTGCGTCTCTTGTCGTAGGCGCGTGCCGTGGCATTTGGGGCAAACAGTCTTACCTCGGAAACGGCTCATCATCACCCGATNTTGTATCTTATACTGGTTTTCTTTCACCATCTGAAAGAAGGCATCAATGCTCACCTGTCGGCGCAAATCCTTGCTATCACTGGGCAATCCATGCCAAAGCCAGCCTTTTTCTTTCTGCGAAAGTTCCAAATAGGGTTTGAAAATGGGAAAATTGTCTTTCGCAGCCCTTCGGCAAAACTCCTCCTGCCACTCTTTCATCTTTTCTCCGTGCCAGCATTGCACGCATCCGTCATACACCGAGCGTGTGGTGTCTGGCACCACAAGTCGCTCGTCGATGCCAATGATGCTGCCAAAGCCCTCGCACTCTGGACAAGCTCCGCGCGGCGAATTGAACGAGAAAAAGTTATCATCGGGCTCCTCAAACGTCAACCCATCTGCTTCAAATCGTGTGGAAAAATCGTAAGCAATATTGCCCGGCAAAAACATCAGACGGCATTCGCCATAGCCCTCATAGAAAGCCGTCTCAGCCGCATCCATCAGTCGCGAAATGCCGTCCTGCGTATCATCCACAGCCATCCTACTAATCATCAGCCAAAGTACATGCTCCCGCGTGCTCAGTCGTCGGCGATCGGCCTCTGCCATCAGCTCGTTGTTGTTCAGAAAATCTTCTATGCGCAAGAACTCGCCTTGATAGAACAGCCGAGCATATCCCTGTTGCAACTCCATCTCCAACTGTCGCCTGAGCGAGCGTTCATCAGGCACCACGAGTGGTGCCATCACGGCAAAGCGAGTGCCGGTCTGAAATTGTCGGGTGCATGTCAGCAGATCTTCTGACGTATGTTTTTTCACCTCCTGCCCGCTGATGGGAGAATAAGTGCGACCGATGCGTGCATAGAGCAGCCGCATATACTCATATATTTCGGTGCTCGTGCCCACGGTTGAGCGTGGGTTGCGCTGCGTGGTCTTTTGTTCGATGGCAATGGCCGGCGGCAGTCCTTTTATGCTGTCGCACTCAGGTTTGCGCATCCGTCCCAAAAATTGACGGGCGTATGCACTCAGCGATTCCACATAGCGCCGCTGTCCCTCTGCATAGAGTGTATCAAAAGCCAGCGACGACTTGCCGCTGCCCGACACGCCGGCCACCACGATAAAGCGGTCGCGTGGAATGTCTATCGTAATGCCTTTCAGATTGTTCACGCGCGCATTGCGCACTTCTATCCGTTCGTTCATGAAGGACAAAGGTAGTGCAAACGAGCGAAATAAAAAAACAAAAACACAGTTTTTAGCTTTTTTATTTCTGAGTGCAACCATTATACTATGCCTTCATCTACTTCCGTTTCGTCTCGCTTCCATAAAAAGCAATCGCATCACTCCNGGCATGNNGTTCNGCCGGAGCGATGCGATNNGTTGAGNGACTGAGNAGCNGNTCACTCCTCTATTTGACTTTCTCTTTCAAGGGCAGAGCTGAGGGCTTTATCTTGGATGAAATCCCCTATCCAAACGGGGTCGTCGTCGGATTCCTCTTCTACGATGGCGGCGCTGTTGCTGAGGTATTCGCCCGAAACACCTTTCTCTTCGCCACCGATGGGTAATTCATCCATAAGGCGTTCGGTGGCAAAAATCGCTATGGCAGGAGATTGATATGTCTTTTTCATTTCTATAAGTGTTATTCTATTTGATGATGATCTTCTTGCCGTTTCTCACATAGATGCCGG
>Ga0065708_1040426_pt1 | contig 10326 bp, 10 predicted proteins | sample Hoacrofraction12_2_FD_59095 | JGI IMG/M metagenome (GOLD analysis project Ga0065708, IMG submission 59095) | Hoatzin crop microbial communities from Cojedes, Venezuela, sample from fiber fraction 12 v1 | ecosystem: Host-associated > Birds > Digestive system > Esophagus > Crop | place: Venezuela... | reverse complement strand
AAATCAAGCCCTTTTTTGTTTTTATTGTTCATATTGCTTAATACTTGTCATCCACTCCAATCCATTCCTCGAATCCCTCGTCGTATCCGTCGCTTGCCGGAGCGTCAGACTCTATCGAATCCTCCACATCCTTTATGTTGTCGGAGCCTCTGCCCTTGTTTCCGCCGCAAGAGAAAGCTGATGCCGCCAAGAGAATAACAAGAAGTCTTTTCATACCGATGCCTTACAGGTCGCTCATCGCATTCTGTTTTGCTTTCTGACTGTTCTCTTTATCAAGATATTTCAGCGAGACAAAGCATTCCATTTCATTGTGGTCGAGTGCCAAAACGATGCCGCCATTCGCAGTTTTGAAACAAGCGTTGTAATTGCTTTCGCCTTTTCTAACACGGAAAAATTTAATGGTTTCACTATCCGAGAATCCTTTGAATTCCTTATGCTCCTCCACAGGCTTGCCGTATTTTGTTTTCAGCATATCGTAGAGGTTGTTGTAGTCGCTCATCAGCCCAGACCAATCTTCTCTTACAGGAAACCTGACAGTGATATTGTTCACCAAGTCGAAGTTTCGCATCGTGTAAACATGAATCGTACAATCTTGGTATCCGGCGAAATCCCCTTTGAGGTACGCTGTTTTCCCGTCTCTAAATTGCAGCGTAAAGCCTTTGTCTTGCAATTTCTGCACAAAAGATATTAGAGTGCCGTCTATCGCAACCCCTTTAAAAGTGAGGTGTCCTTGTCCGAATGATGCTATCGCCATCATAAGGCACATAAAGCATATAATAATCCTTTTCATAACGTTTGTGGTTTTGTATTCGGGTGCAAATTTACTAAAAAGTTTTTCATTGCGCAAGCCAATAACGATTTTTTTTGCATTTTATTCATATTTTGTTTGGAGGTTTCAGAAAAAAGCATTACTTTTGCCCCGTGGATTTCCCTATAGGAATGAAACAAGTGAGTGTACAAAAGATGTTCAACTTTTAAGATTAACGAAAATGAAACAGGAAGAATTAAATGAGAAAAAGGCTAAAAGGCAGCGTATAGAGGATGACCAAGCCGGAAATATCACTGGTGGTAGAAGTGATAAGTGGGATGCTTTGGTGGAAGGAATGATCTAAACCAAGCCTGCCAATCATCAGTGATATAGCTGCAGTTTTGATACCGGCGCAATACGAATCATCAGTATTTTTGTTAATGTTCCATAAATATCTGAGTCGTATTGCGTAGGTTTGTTATGTTTTTATTATTTTTGCAGCGTGGAAGTTATGGTAAAAATTCTGCGTAATGACTAACATTCTATCAGCCATAATGACCCAAAACAATGTCCTCTACACCTATAAAATGGAAGGCGAGATGGACGGCGAACGAAAAGCCACTGAAAGAATGGCCCGCAAAATGAAAGCCGAGGGGTATGATGCCACCGCTATACAAAGCATCAGCGGACTGACGATGGAGGAGATTGAGGAATTATAAAGCGACTCTATGTCTCTATGAGATTTTTCATTAGGTACTTCTATTAGAGACTTAGGCAACTGTAGCAAGGAGGGCTGCAATGACTCCAACTCTCTCGGCAACTTTATTAAATCTCGATTTTGGTCCATTGGTAAGTTTATGCTCAACAATGTATTCCCTAAGCATAATTCTCATTTCCTTATTTTGAAGAAGAGTCCACAAATCGTCATCCACGAAAGCGAATATTGATTCGTTTGTGATTTTTGCCTTAGTTGCCGTAACGGACATCTTGTCAGGGTGTTGTCCATATAGATGCCAAAATCCATCGCTTTGAAGATGCCAAAAGGGATTGTTGATTGGTGTTATTTCTTCAAATTGTGATTCTTTCGCATAGTGGGACATAAGCATAAGGTATCTGCCTTCTAATTTTTGCGTAAGATATATTTTGTTGCTTATTATCTCCCCTTTGTCGATACTGTCAATGACGGCTACGAGAAGTACAGGCTTTGCCAATATCACTTCTCCTTTTATTTTGGCTTGCCTAATACTTATTATCTGCCTTTCATAGTGTGAAAGGCAGTCGCCATATCTGTAGAATTTCAATATACGATTCATATCTTTGCCAGCTATTTGGTTAAAATCGCTGGCAAAGATAGTGATTTTATTTTAATTATCCTTTTTTTTCAGCAAAAAAGTTATTATCTTTTGTAATTTCGAAGCTGATTACCAACTTTTACTCCAAGGGGTCGGGTTCATCGTCATCTGAATCTGCTTCTGGTTCAGGAGCTTGTGGCTCGAGAAATGATAAGAAGATTCTCAGAAATGCAGTATCCTTAAAAAAGAAGTTTGGGTCATCTTGCAGTTTCTCTTCCATATAGTAGAAACCGTAATTTGCATATTGTTCCATTGTCTCCATTAATGCATCAACAGCATTTCGTGAAGTCTTATTCCCCTTATCAAGAGCAATAAAATCAAAGTCAGTTCTTGCCACGAGTGCCGCGAAGATGTATTCCCGAATTATACTGTATGAAGTTCTTCCGATTCTGTTTTCAATGTTACCCCAGTACATAATAGCTTGTCCAAGGGTCTTTTTCTTACTTTTGTCAATTGTCAGAGGTCTTCTCTTGTCAAAATATAACCCTATAAAGAAAGCTATTATAAACACTTCGTATCCAGCGCCGAACGTCTTGCCTCTTACATCTAAATATTGAGATGTCCCTTTCCCATAATCAGAGAGAACTTCTATAATGGAGTTTTGATATTTCTTCTCCCATTCAGGGTTGCGCTTTCCCCATAATTCATACAATGATTCCATATTTAGTTTATTTTATTCGTTCAATGATTGTTTGTATTGTAGCTAAATTACTGCTGTCAAAATTATCTTTCTTTATTCTGTAAACAGAACAAGATAGTTTTTCTATGTCATTTGTTCTTACTTGACCTTTAGTAATAAAATCCTTAGTCGCTATTATACATTGTTTTTTAATTTTCTTATCAATGATATTATAGAATCCTTCTTCCTTAGAATCACCAAAAGAAGAGGTTGCCGCATCAAAAATTAAAGGATAATCTTCTTCTCTTTTCTCTTTTGTAAAGTCAGAAATAGCGAAGAGTATGGATATGTACATCACGGTTTTCTGTGAACCGGATGGCTTCTTTATTTCGGTGTTGTTTGAACTGAAAAGTCTGATACCTGTAGTTTCTTCAGTCGTTGAAACAAGACGTATCTGCCCATGAAAATCACTTGCGCTGAGTTCCTCAAGATAGTTGTTCGCTCTATTTTCCAAATCGCCAAGAAATTGTTTTAAATTATATTCTTTAGCCTTTTGGAATGCCTTATATATCATCTCAAGAGTGTAGTGTACTTTTTTAGTGATTTTTGTCTGTGTGCTTGAGGGATTTAAATCTTCAAGTCTATCTTTTAAATCTTTCATTTTTATGTTCAGCACGTTTAATTCACCATTCAGTTCTGTAAGTCTAACCTCTGCTTGCTTGCTTTGTTCAAACAGCCCTTTTATATCTTGAAATTTTGATGCGAGTAATGATTCAGAAACATTGCCCGCTTGTAACAGAAGTCTGGACTTTTCGTCTTCGATATCTTTGATTTCTTCATCAAGGACTTTTACATCCCCTCTGAATCTTTCCACCAATTCTAACCTCTCTTGAATTAGAGTTGGTATTTCATTTATCTCCGATTCTCTACTTCCACTTAACGATATGCTTAAATGGTGGAGGTCTTCTATATTGTTGTGCTTAAATAAGCTTTCCTCTTCAATAATTTTTTTCTTCTCCTTTTCTTTAGCTTCGTTGTCTATATGTTCTTTGTATTCTTGAAGCTTGCCTACCATAAAATTGTAGGCCTCAGAACCTTCTTCCGCTGGTCTTCCGCATACTTTGCATATATGGTCGTGAATCATTTCTTCCATTGTTTCTTGATTAGGTAAATACCAGGGAAGGCTCGGGCTTCCGTTACAAAGCGATTTATGTATTTCCTCGTAAGCTTCTAGCTTACCAAGTTTAATGGCTTTCTCTTTGTCGAATTCTTTCTCCTCTTGTCTCTTCGTTTTACTAAGGGCGGAGCATTTCTTCTTAAATTCATTTAGGATGGGTGGAAATGCACATAATATCCATAGCTTGTCAAGCAAACTATGATTATAGTTTACTAAACTTATTTGCGCTTGTAGCTTTCTTCTTTTGGCTTCTTTCGTTTCCAAACGTTCTTTTATATCATGATATTGCTCAGAGGATTCCTTGCTTTCTTCCAATTGGCTAAGTTTTGAGTTGTAGAAATTTAGAGCTTCTTCTTTTTCTTTTATATCTTTTCTTTTCGCTTGAATTGCATTTGACACCTCCTGTATTTCTCTGTCAAGAGAAGCTGCTTCTTTTGATATTTTGTCATCATTTTTCAACTCGCTTTTTAATGCTTTGTTGGCATTGTCTTCAAATTTCTCTGCGTATTTTACAAAAGTGTCAAATTTGCTTATTTCAGAGAATTTATCTATCAATTGTTTTAGGGATTCCGCGTTGTCAAATACATTCAAATCATTTTCACCTTTGAACATACTGAAATTCCTTATGAAAGCATCATAACATCTGTTGATAAGCATTTTACCATTGACAGGTTCTCTTTCAGAACCGTTTGATTCATAACCTTTGTATGTTGCAGAACTGACCTTGAAGTTTGTTTCACTTGTCTTTTCAAATGTAAATGATTTTTCTACACTTTTATCCCCGTCGTGTTCAAAAGAGATATACACAGACACATCGTCTTTATCCCCAATCATCATTTCCGCTTTTCTTTTTTCTGAAATTGTGTACAAAGTACCGCTTTCAGCATTCGTGTTAAACAACCATTCTAAGGCTTCGAAGAAAGTGGTTTTACCATCTCCATTGTCGCCCAATATCAATGTTAAACCATCAGAGAACACGAAGCTATTCTCATCACCGTAGTAACTACGGAAATTCTTGATTTTAATTTCTTTAATTATCATACGTTCTTTTTTAAATATTCATTGACAGCTTTCCATAGGTCTTTTTCAGAAGTTCCATCTTCCACACCTTTTATTATCTGCGCAACAGTGTTAATTACACAGTTGTCAGAACAGAGAGATTGATAAATATCGCCAATTTCTTTATATGTATAATTGCCGAATTGTTGAAGTTTTTCATCAAGCAAAACAGCTTGAAGCATTTTGTCACTATTTGTTGCCATAGTTTAATATATTGATAGTTCGTAATAATTTAAAATCTCTTCTAATTCTCTGTATGCAAAGTCTGAGTTTTCAGACAGACCAGCAAAGTCTTTTACTCTTTTCAACTCACTCGCAATAAGGCTTCTTTCCATATCATAGTTTTCAGAAAAAGCATCTATATGTGGAACAACAACTAAGTCATGTATTTCTGCATATTTCTTGTCTGGATGCTTTCTAAGTATACGCCCTCTTCTTTGTATGAATTGTCTTGGATTTCCTGTGCTTGAGCAAAAGATAGCCAACTCACTGCGTGGAACATCCACACCTTCATCCAGACACTTCATAGATGTGAGAACTTCTATCTCTCCACTCGCAAATTTTTCGAGTATGTCGTCCCGCTCTTTTAAGCCTGATGTGAATTTTTTTACAGTTGTTGTAGAACTCGTTTCTTTTACAATCTGTGAATAGATATCAATAAGACTGTCTGCGAAGTCATCGTTATCAATATCATCAGACATATCATAGACATCCGAATTGTTCCCATCTGGTTTTGCACCTTCTGGAACATATACTAATGTATATTTCAGGTTGCCTTTCTCCCTGAATCTTTCATTGATTACATTTCTGAAAATTTCTTCTTTGTTTCTTGCCTTGTGAATGATTCTTTTCCGTTTTAAAAGAAGTCTCATTACAATGTCGTCAGAACTTGACAATGAGTTTGTCTCTCTGTCAAAAAATTTCGCAAGTTGCAGTGATATTCTTGCATATTCACTCATTTCGCTGTTCGTGAGGCTTACAACATGTGGATAATAGTAGTATCTGCATAGAAATCCCTTTTCAATAGCTTCTCTCATTGAGAAAACAAAAGTATAACCATTTTCACATCCGAAGAATTTCATAATTGAGGAATTTCCCTCATCGTCATATTGCCTTTCAGGTGTTGCAGATAGACCTATTCTTCTTGCGTATTTGATACCATCTATTTTATTTAGGATGCTTCTTGCACCCATGTTATGAGCTTCGTCTGCTATAAGGAGAATCTTCTTGCATACTTTCTTTGGAAAATCAACTACGTCATAGAAAACATTGTCTCTTGAGAAAGAGGCGTATGTTATAATTATTATATAAGAGGGTTCCGTGTCACTGAAGAATTTGTCTTCTTGCATCTTAATGGATTCAAGGCTGGCTTTCCATGAATTGCTTTTAGAACAAATCACAGTCGTATTTTTGAAATTAAACTTTTTACATTCCTGCTCCCACTGTGATGCGAGCGTGATTGTTGGAACAAGGATAATAGCTTTATAGAATCCATACTGCTTGTAAATCTCCAACAGACAGTTTAGAGCCGTTAAAGTTTTACCCGTACCTGTAGCCATAGCAAACAACCCTTTTTGGCGATTGTGCTTCCAAGCCTTTAATGCTTCCTTTTGATAGTCTCGTGGACCCGAAGGGAATGGGAAATGTGGAGTTGATTTGTAGAAATCTTCCGCAGCCAATTCGCCAGGGTGATTTTGTCTCCTGTTTCTTTGTCTTTCTTTTGCAGCTTTCAATTTCTTTTCAACATCCAAAAGTTCTTCAATATCTTTAGAACCAAATTCAGATGATACTGCTTCGATGAGTTGTGAGGGAAGGAGGTATTCTACGTTAGATTTTTCTTTAAACATTATGGCATCAAAATCATTCTTTTGTTTCTCGATACGCCTTTGAACCATAGCATCGACAGAGTCACTCCTGTCGATTTTAATCTCTTCGTAATTAACGCAGAGTCCACTTACAGTGAAGTTAGCAGAACCTGTGAAAGAAGTTATGCTTTCGCCATCTCTAAACTGTCCCGATTTGGTGTGTGCTATGCCTTTACCTCCAAGAGGTTGAATAATTCGTATGTCAATAACTTTTGTTTGAATCATGTATGCGAGACAGTTGAAGAAATGCTGTTGATATTCATCGAATGTTTCTTTAAGTTGTTTGAAGTTAGAAAGGTCAATACAATCTATTGGCTCATCGCTGAAACCTCTAATAATTGCCTCCTTGTCTTTATGTGAAACCATTTGATTAATTACGAGCCTCATCTTTCCGCCTCTTGATATGAATGTGGCAAAGCTTTCCGCAAGCACACTGATTGCAGCTGAACTGAAATAGCCCAACTGTAAATCAAATTCGGTACTGTTTGAAAGTCCGTCATTGAAAAATCTTTCTGGCGAAAATTCTTCATCTGGCATATATGTGCCGTCAAACGCCCATTTCACATCGCTCAGCATATTTTCTATATAAAGCAATTTGTGCATAGCTCCCCATCATTGAAGATGTCAACAAGTTTGGAGCTTTTGTTTGTTTTCTTATTTTCTTCTTGTCTCTTTATGATGTCAAGTTTTATTTGTCTTATTCTTTCCGGTTTTATGAGGTCTTTAAGACTCTCATTTTGATTCCATGTGTATCCGTCTTTTTCAAAGGACATCGCTTTCTTGAAAAGGTCTGGATGTTGTTCATAAAGCCATATCCATTCAATTTTTTGTTGGTAAAAGCAGAAGTAGCATCCTGAACGACTTCTACAGTACGTTCCTTTTTTCCCGTCGCATTCAAAGGGTATTTCTTCGTAATATGCAGGAACTCCCACACCACTTTCCCTCAAAAGCTTAAAGATGTCGTCTTTGACGAGGACATCTGTGTTGTCGAGTAATGGGAAATTATCAAGCTTTCCCACTGGATATTCTGTGGTTTTTAAAAATTCAAATACCACGTGGTTGAAAAGTTTTACGTCGTAGTCTAAAAGGGCATTCATTTTCTTTGAATAAAAGAAATCCTTTGTTATTGGCCTTCTCACGATGTTCATCAAATCTTCTTTTAAGAATGTATCCGGTGCAAGTCTGTCGTATATATCTGTGATTTGTTCAATATTTTCCTTGTGCAGAAATTTGTTTATCACGTCAAGGCTCCAGATGTTTCTTCTGAAAGGAAAAATTGCCTGAATATTTGGTTTCGTTGAAATATATCCATCCCTGTCCTCATCGCCTCTGATACCAACGTATGATACAGCGTAATCATCTCCTACGTATTTTTCAAACTCATCTAATTTCATTTTCTTCGTACACCATCTTGCTTGTGGCGATGGCAGGAAACCTCCTGCTGCTTTTAGAAAATGCTCAAAAGGCGTAGCTTCCGGGCTGTCAGATGCAGCACGCAGTCTTGTAATTTTACCAAGATATGCGCTAAGACGGTTTATGAGAAGTTCCGTCTCAGCCAATTCGCAACCTGTATCTGAATTATAGTATTCAATTTTAAGTTCTGGATACTTTTGTTTCAGATATATTGACAGTGCTGCGCTGTCCTTGCCTCCTGATATTCCTAATATGTGCCTAACTTTCATTTTCCTAATTTCTTTTGTAATATAGACAGCAGTGTACAGATGTCTGTATTTGAATTTCCCGAAAGAATTTCCGAAATCTTTTTCTCCATTTCTTTTGCTTTTTTCCCCTCTTTCGGGGTAAGAACGAATGTCTGGTTTTTGATTCTGTCACCTTTGTTTGAAACCATCTCAAAAGCGAATATTTTATCGTCTTTATTCGTTCTATCCGCTATTTTTGAAATGTCATAATATTTCTCGCATTCACGGAACAGATAAAGTAACTCATCAACCAACTGTTCCTCTTGTTCGTCCTTTAATTCCTCTAACGGTTGGTCTATGGCTGCATAACAGATGGATTGGTACCACTCCGTCCGACTGTCAAATCTCAACACAGCATGATTAAGAAATTCTTTTTGCTTATCAGTCAGAAGATAGGATTTCACATTGTTGAGCTTATTTCTTATATCTTCAGAATATGCTGCATACTCCTCGCTCTCAAGTCCGAGACCGTCTATAAGTCTTCTCTCGATTCTATCTATAAGGCTGTTGTAGCAGCCTCTGAGTTCTTTTATCGCTATTTGTATTATTTTACCGTATTCCTCGATGAAACTGTCTTTTTTCAATGACAATTTATCGTATCCCAATGCTTCAGGCAAGTCCTCGAAGAATGTCTTTTCAGGGTCCTTGGCATTTGCAAGAACATCTCTGAATTTTAATGTGGACGGGTGATTAAACTTCCTTGTCGTCTTGGCGTATGTGTTGAGCCTGTTGTAGAAGAACAGGAAAGGTTTGATTGTCTCTAAAAATTTATCTGTTTTAATCTCAAATTCGCTGCCAAGATTGATGAACTTCCTATATTGATTAAAGAAGTCTAACTTAACACCGTCTATTGCAAACGCTTTTATTTGGAAATCATTCGGATGCTTTTGCAGCAACTCGAAAAATTCAATGTTGACGTTAGGCAAATATCTGTCGTTGGATATTTGGAATAAAGAGAAATCCTGTCGCTTGATGAATAGGAATGTAGGAATCCAAAAGTCAATAAAGCCCTGTTTCAGCTTGTACGGTTGTTGCGAAAGCGTTTTTATCAACTCTGAGATTTTCCTTGGCTTGTTTACGGTACTGTGTAGAAAATCCTCTGATGCTTTCCACAGGGAGTTGAATCCAGGGTTGCTTGGAGCATCGGCGAAACCATTGCCTGTGTGCAGTCCTGTATTTTTAAGCAATGTGTTATATATCGTCTTCTCAGGTGGAAATTTATCTTTGTCAAAGCCGAGATCTTCTAAATCGCTGCTTTCAACCAAGGCTGTAAGAAATTTTCCTTTAGCACTGGATATAGAGCTACTAAGTTTGTGCTTATTGAACAACTCATTATTCATGACAGGCGTTTCGTAGTAAATTTCATCACATATTTTTGAAAGAAGTCTGTTGAAATCTTTATATGATTTTAATGATACTTCTTTTCCCTTGAATATCCACACTACGTTGCCACTGTAGGAATACAAGTCGTCGTTTATTGTTTTGTTGAGCTTTATTTCCTCATATTCTTTCAATCTGTTTATTTCTGTTATTGCAACTCTGTCAGAATGGTCAATAAGTACTTTGTTTATTATATAGTCGTAAATGTCTATGTTGTGGATGTGCTCAATGATTTTCTCTGTGTTTTTGAAATATGCCAAAAGAATAGCATGCTCACAATCTCTGCTGAAATTCAATACATCTTTATAGTATTTTTTGTCTTCAGAGAAAATAAGTTCAATATAGCTGCATATTTCGGAGCATAGTACCCCACTCAAGACGGCAAAAATCCCCCACCTATTTCGGAGCATAATACCCCAAAAATGC
>Ga0065708_1040427_pt1 | contig 10331 bp, 8 predicted proteins | sample Hoacrofraction12_2_FD_59095 | JGI IMG/M metagenome (GOLD analysis project Ga0065708, IMG submission 59095) | Hoatzin crop microbial communities from Cojedes, Venezuela, sample from fiber fraction 12 v1 | ecosystem: Host-associated > Birds > Digestive system > Esophagus > Crop | place: Venezuela... | reverse complement strand
CCACGTGGCACGCCTCGGGATTTCAGACCGTTTCCACTTCACCGGGTTCCTTCGCGGGGCCGATGTCCAGAAGATGTTCGAGCTCTCCGACGTTTACGTCATGCCGAGCGTTTCCGAACCCTTCGGAATTTCTCCGCTGGAGGCCATGCGCACGAATGTGCCTTCCGTGATAAGCAAGCAGTCGGGAGCAGCCGAGGTGCTCAAGTACGCCTTTAAGGTTGACTTCTGGGATGTGGACGCCATGGCGGACCAGATCTATGCGCTGCTGCAGTATCCGGCCCTCTCTTCGTTCGCTTCCAAGTACGGATTCGACGAGGTAAACGCCCTGAAGTGGAACAACGCCACCGCTAAGATGAAAAAAGTGTATGAATCAGTAATCAACAAGAAGTAAAATAATCATGGCAAAAAAGAGCATATGTCTGTATTTCCAGGTCCATCAGCCCACCAGGCTCAGATTATACAGATTTTTCGACATAGGCAAGGATTCGCACTACTACGATGACTTCGCCAACAGGACCATCCTCCGCAGGGTAGCCCAGAAGTGCTACCTCCCGATGAACAACCTCATCCTTGAGCAGATAAACAAGACCAAGGGAGCCTTCAAAGTGGCTTTCTCCCTTTCGGGATCGGTTATCGAGCAGCTTGACCGCTACGCCCCCGAGGTGCTGGATTCTTTCCGCGCACTGGCAAAGACGGGATGCGTCGAGTTCCTCAGCGAGACCTACTACCACTCCCTGGCTTCGCTCATCTCCCCCGCGGAGTTCAAGCACCAGGTCGACAAGCACAAGGCCGCCATCGAGCAGTACTTCGGCGTGACCCCCACCACTTTCCGCAACACCGAGCTCATCTACAACAACAACATAGGCGAGCAGGTGTACGACCTCGGATTCAAGGTAATGCTTACCGAAGGCGCACGCCACATCATGGGTTGGAGAAGCCCCAACTATGTTTACGGATGCGACACCCAGCCGGGACTCAAGCTCCTGCTTCGCAACTACGGGCTCAGCGACGACATAGCTTTCCGCTTCGGAGGCAATTCGCTCACCAGCGAAACTTACCTTGAGTGGCTCAAGGAAGCCGTTAAGGAAGGTGGCGACACCGTGAACCTTTTCATGGACTACGAGACTTTCGGAGAGCACCAGTCGGCCAACACCGGCATTTTCGACTTCATGCGCAGCCTCCCTTCGGTTGTCATAAAGGACGGAACATTCGCATTCAAGACCCCCGCAGAGGTTGCCAAGGCCAACAAGGCCGTCGCCGATCTCGATGTTCCCGAGACAATCTCTTGGGCTGACGAGGAGAGGGACGTCACCGCTTGGCTCGGAAACGAGCTCCAGCAGGACGCTTTCAACAAGCTCTACTCCCTCCAGGAGAAACTCGCCCTCGTGAACGACGCTTCCCTTTGGAACGACTTCGGACACCTCCAGGAGAGCGACCACTTCTATTACATGTGCACAAAGTTCTTCTCCGACGGCGAAGTCCACAAATACTTCAACCCCTACGACACACCCTACGAGGCGTTCATCAACTATATGAATGTCCTGAGTGATTTCATGATAAGGGTTGACGACGAGGTGTCCGTTATGGACAAACCCCGGGAGGAGGCTCCCGCAAAACCCGCGAAGAAGGCTCCTGCGAAGAAAGCCCCCGCTAAGAAGAGCGCTGCGAAAGCACCCGCAAAGAAAACCGCGGTTAAGGCAAAGAAAAAATAGACTCTTACAGTTTAACTCTACATATTTATTTATTTTAAATGGCGAAAAAATTGACCGTACCCGACTATCTTTTTGAGGTCAGCTGGGAAGTCTGCAACAAGGTCGGTGGAATTTACACCGTTATTGCTACAAAATCCCTTTATCTTAAATCCCAATTGGGAAGACACCACATTCTGATAGGTCCGGACGTATGGATGAGTACCGAAGACAATCCGGATTTCACTGAAGTCCCGAGTTTGTACAGGTCATGGAAAGCCCAGGCAGCCGAGGAAGGATTGAGGCTGAGGGTAGGAAGGTGGAACGTGCCCGGAAACCCTATTGCCATCCTGGTCGATTTCAAGCAATTCGTCCCTTATACCGATGACGTACTTTCCGATTTCTGGAAACAGTACGGAGTGGACTCCATCACCGGTAACTGGGACTATAAGGAGAACGCCCTTTTCGGCTGGGTTGCCGGAAAGGTGATCGAGAGTTTCTACGAATACAACCTGGGAGCCGACAAGAAAGTCGTCGCCCAGTTCCACGAGTGGCAGACCGGTGCGGGACTGTTGTACCTCAAAAGCACGAACCTTCCCATAGCGACGGCCTTCACGACCCACGCTACGGTGGTAGGACGTTGCCTTGCGGGGAACAACCTTCCCCTGTATGACGACATGGCCTCCTACAACGGGGACGAAAAAGCCTCCCAGTTCGGGGTCATGGCCCGTCACAGCCTTGAGGCCAAGTCTGCCCAGAATGCCGACGTGTTCACTACGGTAAGCGAAATAACCGCACGCGAGTGCGAGCAGTTCCTCTCCCGTAAGGTAGACATCGTGACTCCCAACGGATTCGAGAACAGCTTTACTCCCGCAACTCCCGAGGAATACGATTCCAAGAGGATTGAAGCCAGGGAAAAACTCATCGAGGTCGCTTCCGCGATGGCCGGTGAGGAGGTCCCCGTTGATGCCGTTATGATAGGTATCGGAGGACGTTACGAATACCGCAACAAGGGTATAGACGTGTTCCTTGACGCGCTCGGCAGGATAAACGATTCCGACTATGACGGACGTCCCATCCACGCCTTCATAATGATACCCGCAGGACACAACGGTGCAGACAAGACCCTTGCGGCAAAGCTTGAGGGTAATGGCGGAGAGGATTACTCCACGCAGGTTTCCCATTACCTCATGTATCCCGAGTCCGACCAGATAACGAGGCGTTTCCAGGAGCTGGGACTCGTTAACTCCCCCGGGAGCAAGGTCAGGGTATACTTCATCCCTTCATACCTTAATGGTGATGACGGGATATTCAACATGAAATACTACGACCTGTTGATAGGAATGGACCTCGGCCTGTTCCCCTCTTACTACGAGCCTTGGGGGTACACCCCCTTGGAGGCGGCTGCCTTCAGCATCCCCACCCTCACGACCAGCCTTGCAGGCTTCGGAATGTGGGTTAGGGAACACTACAAGGGCAAGAAGGGACATCCCGGCGTAACCGTCCTCGACAGGAACGACTCCAACTATGACGAGGTCGTTGACGGAGTCGTAGAGCGCATCAAAGAAATATCCGGACTGAAGAAAGCCGTCCGCCAGAGCTATATGAAGAACGCCCGTGACGTGGCCTCCATAGCCCTGTGGGAAAATCAGATAATGTACTACACGGAGGCTTATTCCATTGCGCTTGACAAGGTGATATCAGAGAAGGGATCTTTCCCCATAAACGCAACTGAAAAACAAATGAATTACGAGAAACTACAGGTGAATGACCCCTCCTGGAAAAGCGTGATGGTGACCCGTCACCTTCCGGAGGAATTGTCGGGATTGGAAACGCTTTCCAAGAATCTATGGTGGTGCTGGAACGACAGTGCCAAGGCACTCTTCAAGGCGGTTGACGCCAAGATTTGGCACAATTCGGGGCACAACCCCATGGAAATACTTGATACGGTGAGTCTCAAGCGCTTCAAGCAGCTCTCCCAGGACAAGACTTTCCTTGCCCAGCTCAAGGACGTCATGGACGAGTTCGACGAGTACATGTCCCTCAAGGAGAAGAGGACGGACCCTTCCGTAGCGTACTTCTGCATGGAGTACGGCCTTGACACTTCCCTAAAGATTTATTCCGGAGGCCTTGGAATACTCGCCGGCGACTACCTCAAGGAGACTTCCGACATGAACGTCAACCTTTGCGCCATTGGATTCCTTTACCGTTACGGATACTTCACACAGGTAATGTCGTCCCAGGGTGACCAGGTGGCGCGTTACGATGCCCAGGATTTCCTCCGCATCCCCGTACAACCCGTGCGCGATGCCGAAGGCAAGTGGCTGACAACCGAAGTCGCGTTCCCCGGAAGGACCATAACAGCCCGTATTTGGAAGGTGGCCGTCGGAAGGACGGACCTTTACCTTCTCGATACCGACTATGAGGCCAACATCCCCGAGGACAGGGAAGTCACATACCACCTTTACGGCGGAAACTGGGAGAACAGGCTCAAACAGGAACTCCTCCTTGGTGTCGGCGGAATCAGAGCCCTCCGTAAGATGGGCATCAATCCCCAGGTTTACCACTGCAATGAGGGACATGCCGCATTCATAGGCCTTGAGAGGCTCCGTGAGTACATCCAGAACGAGAACCTCTCCTTCCCCGAGGCATTGGAGGTTGTAAGGGCTTCATCCCTTTTCACCACCCACACACCCGTTCCCGCAGGCCACGACGCCTTCGACGAGGGTTTGCTCCGCAAGTACATCGGCCACTATCCCAATCGTCTTAAGATAGATTGGGAGACCATGATGGCACTCGGAAAACTCAACCCTTCGGATCCTTCCGAGAAGTTCTCCATGAGCCATTTGGCTGCGAACATTTCCCAGAACGTGAACGGCGTTTCCATGCTCCACGGTAAGGTAAGCCAGGACATTTTCTCCGACATGTATCCCGGATACCTGCCCGAGGAACTTCACGTCAGCTACGTCACCAACGGAGTGCACTATCCCACATGGTGCGCAAAAGAATGGAAATACATCCATGCCGACGTATTCGGTCCCGAGTTCAAGACACACCACTACGACAAAAAGTGTTTCGAGGGAATATACAGGGTGAGCGACGAGGTAATATGGAATACCCGCAAGCTCCTTAAGCACACCCTTATAGATGTGGTTAAGGACAGGCTTTCCAACCCTGCCATGAGCGCCCACTATTCTCCCGCGGAGATAATGACCATCAAGGATACGCTCCGTGACGACATCCTCACAATAGGATTCGCACGCCGTTTCGCCACCTACAAGAGGGCTACACTGCTCTTCAGCGACCTTGACCGTTTGGATTCCATAGTGAACAACCCCAAAATGCCGGTACAGTTCCTCTTCGCAGGAAAGGCCCATCCCGCAGACAAGGCGGGCCAGGACCTCATCAAGCAGATAATCGACATCTCCAAGCAGGACCGTTTCATCGGAAAGATCGTCTTCGTGCCCGGTTACGACATCACCCTCGCAAAGAGGATGGTACAGGGAGTTGACGTGTGGATGAACAACCCCACCCGTCCCCAGGAGGCTTCCGGAACGTCGGGTGAGAAGGCTGCGATGAACGGAGTCATGCATTTTTCCGTTCTCGACGGTTGGTGGGTTGAAGGTTATAAGGAAGGTGCCGGTTGGGCCCTTCCCCAGGAAAGGACCTACGACGACCAGGGCTATCAGAACGAGCTTGACGCCGCCACCATCTACACAATTTTGGAGAATGAGATAGTTCCCACATACTATGATGTGGACGTGAGACTCGGTCGCAGCGCAACCTGGATCGAGTACATAAAGAACACAATAGCGCAGGTGGCTTCCAACTTCACCACGAACAGGATGCTCACCGACTACTGCAACCAGTACTACATCCCCCAGGCCAAGAGGGCGGATTCTCTCATCAAGGACGACTATGCCGTGGCCCGAAAGATAGCCGCTTGGAAGAAGAGGGTGGAAAGGATGTGGAACGACATCGATGTGGTATCCTACAAGCAACCCGATTCGTCCTACAACCTGTCCCCGGACAATTACCTTGAGACCGAGGTGGTCCTCAACATAGGTGAACTCAACCCCGAGGACGTAGGCGTGGAAATCCTCTTCTGCACGATGGATAAGAAGGGTGACCTTCACATCCAGGACAAGATCGAGTACAAGAACGTAGGCTTCAAGGACGGTGTCGCCACCTACAAGGCGGCCATCCTACCGGAGCGGACGGGTATGTACCAGGTGGCTACGAGGATATTCGCCAAGAATCCGCTCCTTCCCCACAGGCAGGACTTCGGACTAGTCAGATGGCTGTAGTAGCGACAGGATTTTTTGACGGTGTCCACTTGGGGCACCGTCTTGTCGTTGATACCCTTGTTTCTGCGGCAAGGGAGAGGGGACAGACGTCCACGCTTCTGACCTTCTGGCCCCATCCCCGCACCGTCCTCCAGGATGATGCGCGTTCCCTGAGGCTGCTTACCACATTGGGGGAGAAAAGGCGCATACTTTCTTCCCTCGGGGTGGACAGGATAGAGGTGATGCGATTCACCAGGGACTTCAGCCGCCTTTCCGCTGAGGATTACCTCAAGGAAATCGTGAAGGGTGATTTCGGGGCAACGGCGATAGTTCTCGGCTACGACAACCGCATGGGGCATGACGGCAAACATTCCGACATGGCTTCCATAGCTGAGAGCCTGGGGTTGGACGTTCTCCGTCCCGGGAGCGTAAGCGTCGACGGGATGGTGGTGAGCTCCACCAAGATCCGTTCCCTTTTGCAGGGAGGGGACGTCATTGGGGCCGCTTCCATGCTGGGGTACAGGTATGGCCTTCAGGGAGTTGTCGTGGCGGGTAACCGCAAGGGTAGGACGATGGGATTCCCGACCGCGAACATGAGGCTCTACGAACCGCTGAAGATGATCCCGGGAGTCGGGGTGTACCTTGTGGAAGTGGAGACCCTCGGCGCCAAATACCACGGCATGTGCAACATAGGGAGGCGTCCCACTGTCTCTGACAACGGGGTCATAACCATAGAGACGAACATCTTCGATTTCGATGAGGACATATACGGCTTGGACATCGGAGTGAGGTTTGTCCGTAAGATCCGTGACGAGGTGAAATTCTCTTCGCTCGGGGAACTCGCACTCCAACTTTCGCGGGATAAGGAAGAATGCTTGTCTCTTCTTGGAGGTAATGGTGGACAAATCCCGAACACTTTGCTAAATTTGTAGCGTATGGACGTATTCGGCATAATCTGGTTCGTTTTCGTACTTGCGATGTGCATAGTGCCCCCGATCCTTGAAGGAAGGAAGAAAAGGGCTAAGAGGGCAGCGCAGGATGCGGCGAGAAAGGTTGTGCAGATGAAGAAGTCCGCCTCGGCCCGCGAAGTGGAACAGGCCCAGGCCGCCGCCCGCAGGAAAGCTGAACTGGCAAGGAAGGTGGAGGCGCAGAAGAAAGCCCAAAGGCCTGTCCCGAAGTTTCCTCAGATGCAACCCGTCCCCGCAGGGACGTCATCGTCTTCCCACGCGGTGCCTCAGGTCAAGTATGAGCCGACCCCCGATCCCACTCCCCAGATAGCCAAGAAGGGTAAGAGGCTTGAAGTCATTGATACGGACGGACCCCACAAGAAGATAGTCTCTTCCGCCAAGGACCTTATCGTGTATTCGGCGATAATGAAACCCAAATTTGACGACGCGTAGGGACAGAATCCCGAAAAAATGACTATATTTGCAGTTGTAAGGGTTCCGCTTAAATGGCGGGACTCCTTTTTGATATTCAATTTGTAACCAATTAAATTTACACCGATAAGATTATGGCCCAGAACCATTACATGACCAAGGAGGGATTGGACAAGCTGCAGAAGGAATTAGCCGACGCACTAGCCCAGAGGCCCGTAATTTCGGCAGCCATCGCCGAGGCAAGAGAGAAGGGTGATTTGTCCGAGAATGCGGAATACGACGCCGCCCGTGACGCCCAGGGAATTCTCGAAGTGAAGATTGCCAACCTTAAGAACCTTGTGGCAAACGCCAAGATCATAGACGAATCCAAAGTGGACACCAGCAAGGTCCAGATGCTCAATAAGGTGAAGTTCCAGAACGTCAGCAATAAGATGGTGATGGAATACACCATAGTGGGTGAAACCGAGGCGGATTTCTCAAAGGGTAAGCTCGCCGTCACTTCCCCCATAGCCAAAGCACTCTTGGGGCATGTCGTCGGTGACGAGGTAGAGGCCCAGGTCCCCAGCGGTAAGATGAAGTTCAAAATCCTTGACATCTCCATATAGGACCATGGCTACCATTTTCACTAAGATAGCGAAGGGTGAAATCCCTTCCTATAAGGTGGCGGAGAACGATGATTTCTACGCTTTCCTTGACATTTCCCCGCTTGCCAAGGGCCATACTTTGGTGATCCCCAAAAATGTTGAGGACGACTACATCTTCAATCTGGACGAAAAGACTTATGCCGGGTTGTGGGCTTTTGCACGCAAGGTTGCCGTAGCCCTTAAGGCCGCCGTTCCCTGCAAGAGGGTGGGTGTCGCCGTTTTGGGAATGGAAGTGCCCCACACCCACATCCATTTGGTTCCCCTGCAGAAAGAATCGGACATGGACTTCCGAGGGGAGAAGCTTTCGCTCACCCCCGAAGAGTTCGCATCCGTGGCATCTTCAATACTGTCAGAGTATGAAAAGCTTTAGGACCGCAGTAGGGGCAGCCCTGTCTGTCGCGCTTATCGTATCCTGCTCCAAGGGAGCAACCATCAACGGGACCGTCAAGGACGCACCCGAGAGCGACATCGTGGTATCCATGCTGGATGTCAACAAGTATAAGGTGTTGGATACGGTGAAGACATCTTCCACAGGTGCGTTCAAGTACAGTGTCGAAGTGGAAAAGGGACAGCCCCAGTTCATATACCTTTTCAAGGACGGTAAGAGGATAGGGTCCATGCTGGTCCGGAAGGGTGAGAAGATCCAGCTCACTACCGACACCCAGGGACATTGCTCCGTTACCGGTTCCCCCGAATCCGCAAAACTCCTCCAGGTGGAAGGGGACCAGGCGGACTTCGCCAATTCGTTCGCGAGCCTTGCTGCAAAACTGGCCGACCTTCCGGTGGATTCCCCCGAAGCAGCCCAGGCAAGGCGTGACCTCACAAAGCAGTACATCTCCTATTACCGCAGCCGTGTGAAATACGTGATGGAGAATCCCAAATCCCTCACTGTCATTCCCGTCCTTTATCAGGACATAGAGGGTACACCCGTCTTCGGCCAGGCTACGGACGTCATACATTTCCGCAATTGCCGCGATTCCCTGCTTACTGTTTATCCCGATTCCAAATATGTGAAGGCCCTTTCCGAAGAGGTCAACCGCAGGGAGAACATATTTAAGGTTAATTCCAAAATGCGGGAAGCCCAGCAGGCCGGATTCGTAGACTTGTCCCTTCCTGACGCCAAGGGTGAAAAGGTAAGCCTCAGTTCGGTGAAGGGTAAGGTCGTGATGGTGTACTTCTGGAGGTCGGGTGCGACCGAGCAGAAGATGTTCAACCTGGATGTCATGAAACCCATCTACGATGCCTACCATCCCAAAGGGCTGGAAATTTATGCGGTTTCCCTCGATACCGACAAGACCACCTGGGCCACTGTCGTAAGGACGCAGCAACTCCCTTGGGTGAACGTCTGCGACGGTCTGGGAATGGCATCCCCCGCAGCCGCACTATACAACGTGGGCAGCGTGCCTACCGTTTACTTCATAGTTGACGGGGACATGGATTCGGGAGCCTCGGTTTCCGACGAAGCGTCCCTGCGCAGGTATCTTTCCGGAAAATTGGGTTAGAGTCCCGGAATCCGTTTCTTTGAAACGGTCGCGATGAAATCCTTAAGGTAGAAAGGTTCGAAGTACGCAACGTCTTCGAACTTTTTTTCTTCATACTTTGAAAGGGCGACCCTAAGAAGGCCCGAGGCCGTGGGGTAGTCCTCCCGGAAATGTGCCGAAGGGTTGTCAATCAAGGATTCGCATTTCTTGGCCCCGTCCCCCGTGAAAAGCACCGGACCTTCTGAGAGGATGTCCGAGAAACTGTCCTTGTCTATTATCTTGGCTTCGGTAGGGGATAGTTGCTTGCCTTCACTTGAGAATACCGATGTGAACACTTCCATCCTGCGGGCGTCTATCATTGGTACGATTCGGGAATATTTTTCCCCTTCACCACTTCCAAGAGCCTGCCAAACCAGGGCGTCAAGGGATCCCACCGCAATAAGGGGGATGTCCCCTCCCATGCAAAGGCCTTTGGCGGTTGAGGCGCCTACCCTGAGTCCGGTATAGGATCCCGGTCCCATTCCTACGCAAACGGCGTCGCAGTCTTTGACCGAAAGGCCCCTTTCGTCCAGCACCTGTTTTACGAACGGGGCGGTAAGGGAAGCGTGTGAGCGGGTGGCGTCTTGCACATACGATACGATTTCCCCGCCCTCGGAAAGGGCTACGGAACACATTATCGTCGAAGTCTCTATCAGTATTATCCTTGTCATACCGTTATCATGGGGTCTGCGGCGCTTCCGGAAGAAAGTACCATTTCCTTCAGTTTGGGGAACAGGAAGTTCGTGAAATCTTTTATCGGGTTATAAAGCAGGGAGGCGTTCAGCGTCTGCTCATCCACTATGTGGAACACCGT
>Ga0065708_1001820_pt1 | contig 10356 bp, 6 predicted proteins | sample Hoacrofraction12_2_FD_59095 | JGI IMG/M metagenome (GOLD analysis project Ga0065708, IMG submission 59095) | Hoatzin crop microbial communities from Cojedes, Venezuela, sample from fiber fraction 12 v1 | ecosystem: Host-associated > Birds > Digestive system > Esophagus > Crop | place: Venezuela... | reverse complement strand
CGCCCTGTCACGCGCTGGTACTCGGTGAGGTTGATGAGGTGCTGGGTGCGCGCCTCGATGAGGTTGCTTTGTGCTTGTTGCCACTGGGCGTGGGCGTCGAGGACGTCGGTCAACGTCGCCATGGCGTGCTCGTGCTTGAGGCGCATCACGCGCAGGTTTTCTTGCGCTTGCTCCAGACCGCGCTTGGCGGTNTCAATCATGGTGAAGCTGTCCTGCACGTTGCGGGCAGCCTGCTCGGCCTCGATGCGCATCAGCCGCGAGTTCTCCTCCAGGTCNAGGCGGGCGTCCTCCACGTCGAGTTGCGCCTGTTTCATTTTTTTCCGTTCCGTTCCCCAGTGCCACAGCGGAATCTGCACACTGAGCATCGCCATGGGCACGTCGCCGTGATATTCCTTGCTGAAGGGGTAATAATTGCCGTCCTCGGCGAGCACGCTGCCCTTCATCTTGATGTTGCCATAGTAGCTGTAGCCCAGTTGCAGCGCCACCGTGGGCAGCATCTCGGCGCGTTCCATNTTNACCTGCAACTCGCGCGCCTCGATTTGCTTGTTGAGCAGCTGNACCTCGGGACGCTGACTGATNTCGCGGTCGAGCAGCGACGGCAGCGTGCTGGGCAGCACCGTGTCGGCGAGCGTGACGGGCGTCCCCAGGTCGAGCCCAATGGCGTTGCACAGCACCATGCGGCACAGTTGCTCGCCGTTGGTCGCCTTTTGTTGCTGGTACAGGATTTCGCTGAGTTTGGCATCGATGCGCAGCAGGTCGTTCTCNGTCGCCATCTGCGCTNTGACGCTGGTTTCCACGGTGCTGTGCAGNGCCTCGAGTTGCGTGCGATAGGCTGCCAGCACATCGAGTTTCGAGCGCACAGCCAGCAGCGAGTAGTAGGCGTTGTCGACATCGGCAATCACCTGGGCGCGGTCGCGTTGCGCGTTGAGCTCGGCGCAGTCTTTGCCGATTTGCGCCAACTTCTTTCCCGTGACGATTTTCCCGCCCACATAGATGGGTTGCGTGAGCGTGAGGCCCGCCAGGTAGACGCCGCGCATTTGCAGCGTGTAGCCCATNANGTCGTTGTCCTTNGACCACGACGCCCATGAGGTCTACCNTCGAGTTGCGGCAGCATGGCGTTGCCCGCGATTTGGCGGTCGAGTTCGGCGTCGGCTAATCGCGTTCTGCCNGCGCTTGATGGTCTCGCTGTGAGCCAGCGCCATTTCGCGACATTGCGTCACGCTCAACGATTGCGACTGCGCGGCTGCGACGTGTGTGCTGCACAGCATCGCGGCAAGGGTGAAGGCTGTTATAATGTGTTTAATTGTCATGATTGAGCAATTTGATTGTTGTCGGTTAAAGTTTCGTTTTCGCTACCATGGTTGCTGGGCCGCTTCACGTGGAATAGGGTGGAGTAGAACACCGGCAGCAGCACCAGCGTGATGATGGTTCCCATCGTCAGGCCCGCCATGATGGTAATCGCCATCGAGCCGTACATGGGGTCACGCAGCAGCGGCAGCATACCCAGGATAGTCGTCGCCGANGCCATCGTCACGGGGCGCACGCGCGACACCGTCGCCGTCACCACCGCGTTGTAGGCGTCCATGCCCTCCTCGTTGCGCAGCCGGTTGATTTCGTCGACCTAGCACGATGCCATTTTTCACCATCATGCCGATGAGGCCCATCAGTCCGATGATNGCCATGAACGTGAAGGGCACCTTGAGAATGAGCATGCCCGGCACGATGCCCACAAACACAAACGGCAGGCACATGAGGATGAGGAACACCTGCTTCCAGTTGTTGAACAGCAGCAGCAAGATGCCGATGATGAGGAACATCACNAGCGGCAAGTAGCGGATGATGTTGACCATCGACGTGCTCTGCGTCTTGATTTCGCCGCCCCAGCGCATCGAGTAGCCCTCGGGGAGCGGAATTTTCTCGATNTCGTCCTTGATGGTGAGTTGCACCTTGGTGGTCGTGGCTTCCCACAGGTCGCCGTTGGGGTCGCACTCGGCCTCGATGGTGCGCTGCCCGTCGACGCGGTGGATGAACTGCTCTTCCCAGCCCAGTTCCACGTTGCTGGTGATGTCGCTCATGGGCACGCTCTTGAACATGTCGCTGGCGAGGTCGCTGGTGCTCGTGGCGCCCGTCATCAGGCCGCCCACGGCATCGGGGTCTATGTTGACGTTCATCATGCTCCACACGGGGATGTCGCGCACGTCGGTGATGCGGCTGCCGTCGCTGTTGCGCACCTGCAGGTTGATGACCACCATCTTGTCGGCGTCNTCGAGCACNCCCACAGCCAGTCCGTCGCCNGCAGCCTGCAGCGCGTCGCCCACGTTGGCGCGCGTGATGCCCGCCCGCAGCGCGTTAGCGTTCACAAAGTCGGCCACCAGCGTCTTGCCCTGCGGCTTCCAGTTGTTCTCGACCGAATAGGGGTCGACGAGCGGACAGGCACGCATGATGTCCTCGGCCTGCTTGCTCAACTGGCGCAGCACGGCGGGGTCGGGGCCGCTGAATTGCACCTCGACGGTGTGTGACGTCGAAATCGAGAAATTATACTTGCGCATGCGGATGTAGGCGTCGGGATATTGCTCGCGCAGTTGCTTGCGCAGNCGCGGAATCACGCGCTCCACCGTCTTGAAGTCGGCGCAGTCAATCATCAGCTCGCCATAGCTCTCGCCGCCGTTGTTCATGGGGCGCACCAGGCAGTAGTGAGCCGGNGCGCTNCCCATCGTNGCAGCCACNCGCTCGATGTCCTTGTCGCCCTTGAGCGACTCGGTGATTTCGAGCAGGTCGTGGCGCACGCGGTCGGGACTCGCNGANGCNGGCAGNTGATACTCGACCACAAATTGCTTGTAATCAAAGTCGGGGAAGAACAGGTTTTTCACGCCCGTCATGCCATAGAGACACAGCCCCAGCAACNCGAGCATCAGTATGATAGTCAGNGTCTTATAGCCNAGCAGGAACGTAATCACGCGGCGCACGGCGCGATGCACGGGCGAGTTCATCACCTGCCCATCGCCCTTGCCTTCCTTCTCGTTGCGCGGCAGCCACGCACGGGCGCACACNGGCACTTGCACCAGCGCCAGCACCCANCTCGCCAGCAGACTCACGCACAGCACCAGGAACATGTCGCGGCAGTACTCGCCAGCCGTGTCGGGCGACAGGTAGCTCGACAGGAACGCGCTCACCGCAATCACCGTGGCGCCCAGCAGNGGAATCGCCGTGTTGTTGCCGATGCGGTACAGGTAGTCGGGGTAGGGTAGCCCTCGNTGCTTGTCGACCAGGATGCCGTCCATAATCACGATNGCNTTGTCGACGAGCATNCCCATGGCGATGATGAACGCGCCCAGCGAGATGCGCTGCAGCGTGCTATCCATCATCAGCAAGATGGGGAACGTCACCGCGATGGTGAGCACTAGCCCCAGTCCGATGATGATGCCACTGCGCAGGCCCATCGTGAAGATGAGCACCAGAATCACAATGAGCACGCTCTCGACCAGGTTGACGAGGAACGAATTGACGGCCTCGGTCACCTTGTCGGGCTGGAAGAAGATTTTTTCGGTGCTGAAGCCCGCGGGCAGGCGTTTCATCACCTCGGCAAGCTTGGCATCGACNGCCTTACCCACGTCGGGGACAATCACGTCGTTTTCCAGNGCGATGCAAATCGCCATGGCGGGCGTGCCGTTGACCCAGAACCCGTTGGTTTGCGGCTCTTTATNCTGTCGCGTGACGGTGGCGATGTCGCCCAGGCGCATCTGCTTGCCGTCGGCGGTTTTTATCATCAGGTTGCGCACGTCGTCGACGGTGTGCAGGCCNGCGCTCACGCGCATGGCATAGCGGTCNCCNTCGTCGTCATATTTTCCCGCGTTCACCGTCTGGCCCTGGCCCTGCAGCTGCATCATNATNTGCGTGGGAATCAGACCGTTGCGNGCGATGCGGTCTTTCGAGAGCTCGATGTTGATGACCTCGTCGCGGCCACCCACGATGTTGACGCGCTTCACGCCCTTGACGCTCAGCAGCTCGCGTTGCAGTAGCTTGGCATACTGGTCCATCGTGTTGTAGTCGTGCCCGTCGCTGCACAGCGCGTAAAACAGGCCGTACACGTCCATCATGTCGTCAATCACCACGGGGGCGTAGCAGCCCTGCGGCAACTGCTGGGCGATGTCGTTCATCTTGCGACGCAGCAGGTCGAAGTGTTGCTCTAGGTCCTCGTTGAGCACCGTCATGGCAAACTCCACGGTAATCATCGCCATGCCGCTCTGGCAGTCGGTGCGGATTTCCTCGACGTCGGGTAGCGTGCGCAGGGTTTCCTCGAGGCGTTGCGCCACCTTGAGTTCCACATCGTGAGCCGTGGCGCCGGGGTAGACTGCCACCACCATCGCCTGCTTGGCGCTCACGGCGGGGTCCTCGAGTTTGGGCATATAGAAATAGGACAGCACGCCCGCTATCAAGATGCCCACGACCGCACTCCAGAACAGGGTGGGGCGGTCCATGAAAAATCGGGTCAGTCGTTCGGGCTTCATCACAGCAGTCCTCCCACGTTAGTGGCGCTCACGGGAGCCACAACCTTGACTTTCACGCTGTCGTGCAGCGCATGCACGCCAGCCTTGACGATGGTCTCGCCGCCATGCAGGCCCGCGCTAATCACGGCNCGCCCGTCGCTGCCTATCTGGTCGACGGTCACCGGCTGGCNGGTCACCGTGCTATCGGTACCCACGACCCACACATAGGTGCTGCCGCCNTCGTTCACCACNGCGCTCACGGGCACACTCAGTCCNCCCGAGGGTCGCTGCCCCGCCATGCGCAGGTTCACGCTCACGTTCATNCCTGCCGACACGTCCTTGCCGGGCGACGTGGCGAANGTGAANAGCGCCTTGTAGAGTTGGTTGTTGTCGGCCTTGGGCGTGATGTTGCCCATGCGCAGGGCGTAACTCTTGCCGCCCGCCTGGCACGTGGCGCTGGTGATGTGCTGNCGGTTCTGGTACACGCTTAGTGGGATGTCGACCTCGACCTGNAGCTGCGAGGTGTTGATGATGGTAAACACGGGGGTGCCCGCATCGACCATNTCGGCGCGCTCAAAATTCACCTTCTGCACATAGCCGCTCACGGGNGACACCAGGCGCGTGTAGGCGAGTTTGTTNTTGTAGGTCTTCAGCTGCACGCCCAGTTGCTCCAGACCGCTCACGGCNTTGTCNAGGTCGTTGCCCGTAACNGCCTTGCCTGCATAGAGTTGCTTCAGCCGCTCGACCTCGCGCTTGGTTTGGTCATATTGCAACTGCACGGCCTCGACGCCCAGCCGGTAGTCCTTGCTGTCGAGCTGCGCCAGCACCTGGCCGGCACGCACATACTGTCCTTCCTTGACGTTGATGCGCTCGATTTGTCCCGCGGTCTTGAAGCCCACGCCCACCTCGGCCTTCTCGTTGACCACGCCAGTGAACGACTTGTCGACCGTGCCACCCGCCGCTTCAACGCGCTCGGTGGTCACACTCAGTGGAGGATTATCGACGCTGGTGACGCTACCGCCACCGCAGGCAGCCAGCACCCACGCGCCAGCGACCATGCACAATGTTGCAATGTAATGTCTCATTATTATATAATGTGTATCTATTGTTGATGATTCCTAAAAAAACNCTTGCTATCTAGCGCTGAAAACGCTTGCAAAGTTCCCACTCTTTTCGGAACTAAGAATAACCAAAAAGGGCGCTGTTTTGTCCTAAATCGCGCTTTTAGGCGTGTAATTGGTGAAAAAGTGCTTGCTTTTTGGTTAAATTGGATTATCTTTGCAAAAAATATCCGACAAGATGAGCAAAATCGACTCCCTCGAAGCGGGCATGATTCCCGCCAGTCCCAAAGCGCTGAGCCTCAACGGACAAATCACCCTCGACGACAACCTGCGACACCCCATCCACGACGAGGGCGTCATTCAGGGTATCGACCACCTGTTCTCGCTCTTCCCACTGCGCATGGGCTTCACCTCGGTCATCATCGTCACACGCGGCACCATGACCTTCCGCGTCAACCTCGAGGACCACGCCATCAGCAAGGGCATGGCTACCATCGCGTTCCCAGGCTCCATCATCGAACGCGTTGATTATAGCGACGATGCCGAAATCATCAGCATCCGCCTCACCGACGAGGTGCTGCCCATGGTCGCACGCTTCAACGAGGTGAAAATGCACCGCGTCCTCGCCCAGCAAATGCTCATCATGAGCATCGACCCGCGCTACCTCGATGCCGTCCTCAGCGTCTATCAAACCATGCGCGCCGTCATCGCCGACCCCAACTTCTGCAACCAGACCGAGGCCATCTACAGCTGNCTCAACCTCCTCGGCGTCCTCGTCACCCAGCAACTCGTTATCCCCGACGCTCCCGCCGGCAAAGTNAGCCGCCGNGAGGAAATCTTCGGCCGTTTCCTCGCCTGNGTCCAGCAGNANTACCGCGAGCACCGCGACCTCCAGTTCTACGCCGACCAACTCTGNCTCTCGGTCAAGTACATGTCCCGTGCCGTGTACGAACACAGCCACCGCCACCCCTCCCANTGGATTCGCGAGTACGTCATCCTCGAAGCCAAGGCCCTCCTCCGCACCGGCCGCTACACNGTCCAACAAGTCGCCGACGCCCTCAACTTCCCCAATCAATCCTTCTTCGGCAAATACTTCAAAGATGCCGTCGGCTGCTCCCCCAAAAACTTCTAACCACCCCGCCCGCTGTTTTAATTCGCGCAGTCTGCATAAATTTCCTAAAGCCTAAAGCCTAAAATCTCCTTTGCGTCATTTTTACGCAAAAAAATTTGGTTGTGTCAAAAATACACATTAACTTTGCAGCCGAAATGAGATACTAAACAACTTTTTTAATCCTTTAATTTTATGAGAACCACTGTTTTAAACTTGATTATTCTGGATGAAAGCGGTAGCATGAGTGATGTGACGCGGCAAACCGTCAGCGGTTGCAACGAGACCATCAACACCATCAAGGCTACTCAAAAGGAGCTTGGGGAAACACAAGAGCATTTCGTGAACATCTACGCCTTCCAGTCGGAAGGCGACCGTCCCTCGCGCTACCTCATTAAGGGCGCGCACGCCANCGAGGTCGAGCCCATCACACTTGAGGATTATCAACCCTGTGGCTGCACNCCGCTCTACGATGCCGTAGGGCGCCACACTCGCCGACCTCAAGGCTAAAGCCCGCCAATATGAGGCAGCCGTGGGCAGTGTCACCATCATCACCGACGGAATGGAGAATAGTTCNCGCGAGTATTCGCACGCACAGGTCAAGCAGATGATTGATGAACTCAAGGCGCAAGGATGGAACTTCAACTTCATCGGCGCCAACATCGACGTGGAGTGCACGGCGCATAGCCTCGGCATCAGCAACTACCTCAAGTTCGAGTCGAGCGCGGAAAGCGTCGAGAGAATGTTCCGCCATCAGTCAATCTCCCAGAAACGCTACATGGAGAACATCCAGAGCTTGATGGCAGACGATTGCGACCCACGCTCGTTTTCGGAAAAGATGGCGAGTGCTTCGGCCAACTTCTTCGGGAAAGACGATGAGAGAATCGCCAGCGGCCGCATCAGGCGTCTGGCCCCCAACGAGGTGTTCGTCTTCGGCAGCAACCTCGAGGGACAGCACACCGGCGGCGCAGCACGCACGGCNGTCGTNAGGTTTGGCGCTGTGATGGGGCAGGGCGTCGGCTTGCAAGGACAGTCCTACGCCATCCCAACGATGCAGGGCGGCGTCGACACCATCAAACCCTACGTCGACGAGTTCATCGAGTTCGCTAAGGCGCACCCCGACCTCAAGTTCCTCGTCACCCGCATTGGCTGCGGCATCGCAGGCTTCAGCGACAGCGACATCGCCCCGCTCTTCAAGGACGCACTCGACGTCGAGAACATCTACCTGCCTGCCGAATTCGTGCAGNAGCTAAGGAANTAAGCCTCAACGAGATGCTNACCATGAACGACAAGTAACAATGTAGCAAGGAACGCAAGGGCCCCGAAGTCACCACGACGCGCAGCCCTTGCCTCCTTGCTTTTTTAAAAAAGGTACAAAAGATGGACAACAACANTTCTCACCCCGACTCGCGACCCGCCGTGACAGCCGACTGCGTCATCTTCGGCTTCGACGGCAAGAACATCAACATTGCACTGATTGAGCGCTCGCAAGACCCCTTCAAGGGCTACTGGGCCCTGCCGGGAGGTTTCATGCGCATGGACGAAACCATCGAGCAGTGCGCACGACGCGTCCTCAACGAAGAAACCGGCGCACGCGTCCTCTACATGGAACAGCTGCATGTCTTTAGCGACCTCAAGCGCGACCCACGCGAACGGGTNCTNACCGTCGCCTTCTACGCCNTGGTGAGCAAGAACGATTACCAACTCGTGGGCGGTGACGACACNGGCGCTGCNGCATGGTTTCAGTGGGACGAACTCCCACCGCTCGCCTTCGACCACCAATCCATCGTGAAAATCGCCAAAGACCGACTGCGCGAACGATTCCGCGCCGTTCCTCTTGCCTTCAAACTCCTCGGCAAAACATTCAAAATGAGCGAACTACAACGCCTCTACGAACTCATCAACCGCACCACCTACGACCGCCGCAACTTCCACCGCAAAGTCCTCTCCACAGGCCTCCTCTCCGACGAAGGCATCAACTCCGTCCCCGAACCAAACCGNGCCGCTCAACTCTACAGCTTCAACGAATCCCGCTACATGAGCGAACTCGAACAAGACGAAATCAAAAAACCCCCCTTCAACCTCTAAAAAAAATCCNCGCTGGTCCGCGCGAGGAATATCTCTCCACTCTCCAAACCTTGTGCAAGGTGAGTGCAGACCGAGCTTGCTCGAGTTTGCCGAACCGCCGCCAAGGTTCAACGAAGTTACTCTCCACTCTCCACTCTGATAGAAGGTCCGTGCCGGTCCGCGCGCACCCCCTCAGCGCGGCACGCGCTCCCTCTCCCCTNTATTCCTGTATTTGTCTGTAACCCATCCACCAGCGGCGACCTTTAATTAAGAAACAGCGAACAAAACAGAATACAACCGATTTTGGTTGTATTTNAAAAAACAACCGATTTTGGTTGTATATATAATCAGCGCTTAAATATAAAGTCTGCGCTGGTCTGCGCTGGTCTGCGTGCAAAAAACTCCGCGCGAGGAAAAAAATTTTATCTGCGATGAGGTCTGCGTAGTCTGCGAAGTCTGCGTGAGGCCCTCCTGCAACTGGGATTTTGGTTAATCAAGAAAATTTCGTAATTTTGTGGGTTGCAATGGGCCCTGACAATGGGGCACATTCTCTAAATTTGTAAAACTCACTGATTATGAAATATTTAACTAAATTAATGCTTTGCGCCATCGTGGCAATGATGGCTGCAACTGGGGCGCAAGCCGAGCATTTTACCTTCGTTGCCGTTAACGATACACACAGCCAAATTCTGCCCGCTAAGGACAACCGCGGCGGCATCTTGCGACGTCGCGCCATCTACGACGCCATTCGCCGCGACAACCCCGACGCCGTCTTCATCCACGCTGGCGACGCCGTCCAGGGCACCGTCTTCTTCAGCCTCTACGGCGGTGAGGTCGAGTATGCCGCCATCGACTCCCTGGGCTACGACATGATTATCTTGGGCAACCACGAGTTCGACAACGGCCTCGACAGCCTCGCCCACTTCTACCGCAACATCAAGGCCAAAAAACTGTCGGTCAACTACGACTTCTCGGGCACCCCGCTCGAGGGCATCTTTGAGCCCTACGCCATCAAGGCCGTGGGCAACAAACGCGTCGCCTTCTTCGGCATCAACATCGAGCCCGCTGGACTCATCGCCGACAAAAACTGCACCGGGCTGCGCTACGTCGACTGCCTCAAAGCCGCCGACGGCACCGCCGAGTACCTCAAGAAAGTCCTCGGCGTCGACTACGCCATCATGCTCTCGCACGTGGGCTACAGCAGCCTCAAGCCCGGCACCCCCAACGACACGATGATTATCCGCCGCAGCCACTACATCGATGGCGTCGTCAGTTCGCATTCCCACACCATCCTCAAGCCCAACTCCAGCCGCTGCCGCATCCCTAACGCCGACGGACGACTCATCACCATCGGACAAAACGGCAAATCGGGCAAACTCGTCGCAAAATATGACCTCGACCTCGAAACCGGCGAACTCACCTACGAGCACATCGACGTCGACAGCACCTGGGACCAAGCCGCACAGGCCTATCCCGCCTTTACCGCCTGGATTGACCGCTACGCACATGGTGTCGACTCCCTCATGCACAACCCCGTGGGATACACCGCCGTCGACCTCACCAACCGCAGTAACACCGCGCCCAACTGGATTTCCGACGCCACGATGGACATCATCTGCCACGTTGCCGGCGT
>Ga0065708_1040421_pt1 | contig 10372 bp, 8 predicted proteins | sample Hoacrofraction12_2_FD_59095 | JGI IMG/M metagenome (GOLD analysis project Ga0065708, IMG submission 59095) | Hoatzin crop microbial communities from Cojedes, Venezuela, sample from fiber fraction 12 v1 | ecosystem: Host-associated > Birds > Digestive system > Esophagus > Crop | place: Venezuela... | reverse complement strand
ATGAAGATAAATTTATTAATAATAATAAAAATATATATTATGTAGAAGCATGTAAAATTATATAAAAAATATATTAATTTTTAATATTTTTGATATAATATATAAAAAGTGGGTGAGAAAATATTGAAAAAATATTTTAAATTATTTAGCATTTTATTTTTATTTTGTTTAACAGGATGTTCTATAAATAAAATGTCTAGTGTAGATATAGGTAATAATATAAAAGAAATATTATCTAATAATACTAGTATATTTAATAGTTATTATGAAGGATATAAGTATTATTTACCACATGGATTAGTTTATTTAGATAAAGATGAATATAATAGTTTATTTAGAGATAAAAATGATAATAGATATTATTTATATGTAGATGTTGTTGGATATTATTATAAAATAGAAGATAATTATGAAGAAAATGATAAAGCACATTATTCTAATATATTAAATTATAATAATAAGTATGGATATATAGAAATTAATAAATATAAAGGTAAATACTTTATAGAATATGTTTATAATTATGGTAAAATTGAAGTATTATGTAGTAAAGATGATTTAGTTAATGTTATTAATAATTCAAGTATTATATTAAATTCTATTAATTATAATAGAAAAGTAATAGATAGTATGATAGGAAATAGTGCTTTAAAATATAAAGAAGAAGAGTTTACTTTATTTGATGATGATGAAAATAATAAAGAAGACTTTATGGATGTAGTTGAAAAATATGAAGATAAAGCATATAAAAAAGCAAAAGATGAAGAAAAAATAGAAATTAATATAAGTGATAATTAGAAGGTGAAAAAATGGGAATATTAAATAAGATAAAAGATGCTCTATTTGAAGAACAAGAAATAGAAGTTCCTGATGAAGAAGTAGAGAAGAAACAAGAAAAACCTATTGTTAAAAGAGTTGTTTTTCCTAAGAAAGAAGATAAAGACAAGACTGAAGAAAAAGTTGAAGAAGAAGTAAAAGAAGAAGTAAATGAGCCTATAATTCAAGAAGAAGTAAAACAAGAAACTAGGGTAAATAACTTCAAAATGTTAGATGACTCTGATTTTAGAATAGAAGATACACTTGAATTATTAAGCAAAAATAATTATCAAGAAAAAGAAGAAGAAAGTATAGAAACACTAGATGTTATAGAAGATAAAAAAGATGATGTAATAAGACCAAGTGATATAAAGGAAGAGCTTAAAGTTAATTCAAGTATTAATTCTAATGTAGAATATGGAAGTTATGGAGTATCAAATACAAGAAGAGTATTTAAACCATCTCCTATTATTTCACCAATATATGGAATAGTTGATGAAAATAGTCAAAAAGAAAATGTTAAACAAAATAAAGAAATTAGAAGAACTTATAGTTATGAGAAAAAAGCAAGTATAGATGATGTTAGAAAAAAAGCATATGGGCAAGTGCAAGATAAACCTAAAGAAAATACAGTAGTTGATTTAAGTGAAGAGAAAAAAGCACCAGTTGTAGATAAAGTAACTGTTGGAGATGCTCAAGAATACTATGAAGATTTAGGATTAGAATATAATGTAGATTATGTAGATAATGAATATGAACAAGATAAGAAGAAAAAGTCATATGAAGATGATATAGATTCAAGTAAATTAAATAGTGAAGAATTTCAAAAACAAGTACAAAAAGAATTAGAAAGACAAAGAGATAATGAAGAAATATATGAAGATAATGAAGAAGAACATGAAGAGCCTATTATTACTAAAGTAGAAGAAAAAGAAGAGTTAATAGAAGATAGTCAAGATGATAAGGAAGACACAGATAATTTATTTGATTTAATAGATTCTATGTATGATAAGGAGAGTTAATATGGGATTAGAATTTTGGAATGCATTTTTTACAATATTATTATATGGACTTGGAGTTATATTATTAGTTGGATTAATAATATTAGTAGTAAAGTTAATTGGACTAGTTGGCAAGATTGATGATGTAGTTGATGATGTTGATGGAAAAGTTCATAAGTTAGATGGTGCATTTAGTGCAATTGATAAAGCAACTGATGGAATATCTAAAATGAGTGATATAGTTGTATCAACTGTTGCAGGTGCACTTAGTCATGTAATTGTTAGTAAAACTAAAAGTAAAAAGAAGAAAGAAAAAGAAAAAGAGAAGGAGAGTGAAGAATAATGGCTAAAAATGGATTTATGAAATTTTTAACAGGAATAGGAATAGGTGTTGGACTTGGTGTATTATTCGCACCAGATGAAGGAAGTAAGACTCGTGATAAATTAAAAAAAGAGTTAGATAAATTACAAACAAAAGTTGATGAAATTGATAAAGATGAATTAAAAACAAAATTTGATAAAAAATTAAAAGAAGTAAAGAAAGAATTAAATGATTTAGATAAAGAAAAGGTATTAGAACTTGCTAAAGAAGAAAAGGATAATTTAGAAAAAAAGATAAATGAATTAGTAGAACTTGCAAAAGATACTGATTTAGATGATGTTAAAGAATCAATTAAAGAAGTTAAAAAGCAAGCAAAAGAATTAAGTTTATCAGCTGTTAAAAAATTAGAAGAAAAATTAGACGATTAATTTTCAATGATTTATTATAAGTAGTTAAATATTAGAGAAAAGATGGTTGGTGAAAATCTTTAAAAAACGAAATACAAATAATGAGAAAAATCGGAGTAATTCACGTTAAGAATTAATAAGTTATAAAAAAAGGTGGTACCGCGAATAAAATTCGCCCTTTAGGTATTTACCTTTTTATTTTTTTAAGGGAGGTAAATTAAAATGACATTATACGAAGATTTAGAATATAGGGGATTAATTAAAGATAAAGCAGGAGATAATTTAGAAGAGATAATTAATAGTTGCGATAAAACTTTTTATTGGGGAACAGATCCAACTGCAAATTCTCTTCATATAGGACATTATTCAAGTTTAGTTACTGCTAAACGACTTGCTATGGCAGGACATAAGCCAATATTACTTGTAGGTGGGGCAACTGGATTAATTGGAGATCCAAGACCTACTGCTGAAAGAGAAATAATTGATAAAAAAGTATTAGAAGAAAATATAAAAGGAATAAGTAAACAAGTTAAAGATATTTTTAAAAACATTTCTAATGTTGAAGTTGTTAATAATTATGATTGGACAAAAGATATTAATATAATGGATTTTTTAAGAGATGTTGGTAAATATATAAATGTAAATTATATGTTAAATAAAGATATTATTTCAAGAAGATTAGATACAGGTATTACATTTGCAGAGTTTGCTTATACTTTACTTCAAGGATACGATTTTATGCATTTATATCAAGAAAAAAACTGTATTATGCAAGTAGAAGGATCTGATCAATGGGGAAATATTACAACAGGAATAGAATTAATTAAGAAAAAATTAGATAAAGAAGCATATGCATTTACTATGCCTTTAATACTTGATTCAACTGGAAATAAGTTTGGAAAAAGTGAAGGTAATGCATTGTGGCTTGATGAATCTAAAACATCTAGTTATGAATTATATCAATATTTACTTAATTCAAGTGATGAAAAAGTAGAAGAATATTTAAAAGTATTTACATTTTTAACTAAAGAGGAAATAGAAGATGTTATGAAAAAACATAAAAGTGAGCCTGAAACTAGGATTGCTCAAAAAACTTTAGCTAAAGAATTTATTTGTGATTTACATGGAGAAAAATCATATAATAAAGCATTAAAAATAAGTGAAATATTATTTAATGGTAAAATTGATGAATTAGATGAAGATGAATTAAAAGATGCTTTTAAATCAGTTGATTCATTTGATTTAAAATTAGATATAGATTTAGTAGATATATTAGTTGATTCAGGAGTTGCAACATCAAAAAGACAAGCACGTGAATTTATACAAAATAATTCAATTACAATAAATGGTAAAAAAGAAACTGATATAAATAAAAAAATTACTAAGAAAGATTTATTATTTGATAAATACTTAGTAATTAGAAGAGGAAAGAAGAAATATTACATTGGTAAATAAAAAGTTGCTTTATAGCAATTTTTTTTATATAAAAAAATTGTTGTTTAACTAAATTGTGATATAATTTTATATAAGAGTAGAAAGGTTTGTTTATTATGAAATTATATTTAGTAAGTAGTAAAAGAGTTCATATTAATTCACTTCCTAGGAAAATAGAAGATGCATATCTATTAAATTATAGTGATGGGCAAATAGAAGAAAGTGTTACTTTACAAGCAGTTAATGGTAAATGGCAAATAAAAAACAATTTAGATTTTACTATTACTTCTGATTCTATAAGTAAAGATATTATTACACTAGAAAATAATTCTTTTTATAAATTAAAATTTAATGATTTAAATGAAGAATTATCTTTATATGCGTTTGATACTCCTATGAATTATGGTTGCTATGACATTAATAGTTCAACTATTATTAATATTGGAAGAGATAGTAATAATACTATATGTTATAATAACATGCAAACTTCTATGAATCATGCGACAATTATTAAAGATAAAGGATTTTGGTGTATAAAATCAGTTAATAATGCTCCTATATATGTTAATAATGAAAGAGTTAATTTTTCATATTTAAATAATGGAGATATTATATTTATAAATGGTCTTAAAATAATATGGATGACTTCTTTTATTAAAATTAATAACTCTAGTAACAATTTAAAAATAAATTTAAATGAACATAAAGAATATGGAGAATATAAGAATAATTATTCAGAAGTTAAAGAAAGTGAAAAAAATGCAATATTATTTACAGATAATGATGTTTTTTTCCATACACCTAGAATTAAAGAAAGATTTGTACCACAAACTATTTCTATAACTAATCCACCAGAAAAGGATACAAGTGAAGAACCACCTATGTATTTAACATTAGGCGCAACAATTGTTATGGGACTTGCATCTAGTATGACAGGTGTTATTGCTATATTTAATATAGTTACCAAAAAAGATTCTATTTTATCTTCAGTTGTTGAAATATTTGTGTGTATTGGTATGCTTTTAGGGTCTATATTATTTCCTGTTTTATTAGAAAAATATAATAAAAAGAAGAAAGTATCACGTGAAAAAAATAGAGTTGAAAGATATGAAAAGTATTTAAATGAAAAAAAAGAATTAATTCAAAAATTGATGAACGAAGAATATGAAATTTTATTTAAAAATTATTTATCTATAGATGAATTAAAAAATATGGCAATTTCTAAAAATACTAGAATTTGGGAAAGAGAAATAACTGATGAAGATTTTTTAACTATTAGACTTGGAATTGGTGAAAAAAAGGCTAATATAGAAGTTGTTGCTAAATTAGATGAATTTTCTTTAGAAGATGATTTTCTTAAAGATGAAGTAAAACAAATAGTAAATACAAAGTATGTATTAAAAGATGTACCAATTACTATAAATTTAACTAAAAATGTAGTTACTCCTTTAATTATAGAAAATAGTTTTATGTATAGAAATCAATTTATTAATTCCATTTTATTACAATTAATAGCATATCATTCTGGTATAGATTTAAAAATAGTTATAATAACAAATGAAGAAAATGAAAGATTGTGGAGTAATTTAAAAAGTTTAAATCATTTAACAAGTTATAATTTAAGAGAGCATTTTTTTGCAACTAATAATGATGAATTAAAAGAAGTATCTTTATATTTAGAAGATATATATAATAAAAGATATGAAGAATATACTAAGAAAAATACTGCAAGTGATAAAGATAAAAATAATGAATTTTATACTAATTATGATAATTATTATTTAATTATTACAGATGATTATTTAAATGCTAAAAAAGCAACTATAGTAGATAATATTATAAAAAATGAAGTTAATGTAGGATTTTCTATATTAATGATAGATTCTACTATAAAAAATGTACCTAGTGTATCTGATAATTTTATACAAATAAGTAAGTATTTTACAAATATATTTAATAAAAATATTACTGATAATAATGTAGTTGATTTTAAGTTAGAAGCTATAAATGAAAAATTAGATAATTATATTAATGTATTATCAAATATACCAGTAGAAAGTGAAAATCAAAAGAATTCTATGCCAGATAGTATTAATTTTTTAGAAATGATGAAAGTTGGTAAAATAGAACAACTTAATATTATGAATAGATGGGCAAAAAATGATCCAACATCTTCACTTGCGACACCTATTGGTATAGGAGAAGATGGTAAACAATTTATGCTAGATTTGCATGAAAAATTTTATGGACCTCATGGTTTAATTGCTGGTGCTACAGGTTCTGGTAAATCTGAGTTTATTATTACATATATTTTATCTCTTGCTATAAATTATAATCCATATGAAGTACAATTTGTATTAATAGATTATAAAGGTGGTGGTTTAGCTGGTGCTTTTGAAAATAAAGAAACAAAAGTAAAATTACCTCATTTAGTTGGAACAATTACTAATTTAGATACAGGTGAAATGAATAGAGCAATTGTATCTATTAGATCTGAATTAAAAAGAAGACAAAGAATGTTTAATGAAGCAAGAGATAAATTAAATGAATCAACAATTGATATATATAAATATCAAAAATTTATAAGAGAAGGAAAATTAGAAAATCCTATATCACATTTATTTATAATTTCTGATGAATTTGCTGAATTAAAAGCACAACAACCTGAATTTATGGATGAGTTAATTTCTATAGCAAGAATTGGTAGATCTTTAGGAGTTCATTTAATACTTGCGACTCAAAAACCTGCCGGTGTTGTAGATGATCAAATTTGGTCAAATGCAAGATTTAAAGTATCATTAAAAGTACAAACTGCAGAAGATTCTGTTGAGATGCTTAAAAGACCTGAAGCTGCAGAAATTAAAGAAACAGGTAGATTTTATTTACAAGTTGGATATAATGAATTATTTTTACTTGGTCAGTCTGCTTGGGCAGGTGCTAGATATATTCCTTCAGAAATTGTATCTAAACCAATAGATGATTCTATTAAAATAATAGATAATGTTGGTAATGTTATAAAAGAGATAAAAGATGAAGTTCAATCTGATAACAATATAAATTTAGGTGATCAATTAACTAATATTGTAAAATATTTAAGTGATTTAGCAATAAGAAAAAAAATACAAGTTAATGGATTATGGCTTCCTAACATTCCAGATGAAATATATTTAGCTAATACTATTAAAAAATATAATTATAAACAATTACCTTATGTAATTGAACCTTTAATTGGAGAATATGATGATCCATCTAATCAAGTACAAAGTATGTTAACTATAAACTTTATGAATACTGGAAATCTTATTATTATTGGAAATAATGGATCAGGTAAAGAAAATTTATTAACAACTATAATATATACATCGTGTTTATATCATAAACCTGAAGAAGTTAACTTTTATATTTTAGATTTAGGAGCTGAAGTATTAAGAGTATTTAAAGATATGCCACATGTTGGAGATGTTGTTTTACAAAATGATAAAGAAGAAGTACATGGATTAATTGTTATGCTTGTAAGAGAATTATCTAAAAGAAAAGAATTGTTTTCTAATTATGGTGGAACTTATGAAAAATATATAAATAGTGGAAATGATAAACTTCCTATGATGTTTTTTATTCTTAATGGATATGAATCATTTACTGAAAACTTCTCTGATTATGAAGATACGTTAAATCTATTATTAAGAGAATCATATAAATATGGAATAATTGTTATTATAACAATGAGTGCTGTTAGTAGTATGAGATCTAATGTTATTGCAACATTCCAAAATAAGATTATGATGCAAGTTGGTGATAAATTTGATTATAATTTAACACTTGATTCTCCACTTGGATTAGTTCCTAAAAAGGCATATGGTAGAGGACTTGTAAAAATAGATAAATTCACTTATGAATTTCAAACAGATTTTATTTATTATAGAGATAAAATAAATGAAGTTATATTATCATTAATTAATAAATATAAAGATTTAAAGAAAGCACCAATTATTCCTGTAATACCTAAGAAATTTAGATATGAAAATGTAATAAAATATATAACTAATATGAAAGAAATTCCTATAGGTATAGATATACATACAGCTGATGTAATAAAATATAATTTTATAGATGATAAGATAACTCAAATTATTGGTAATAGTATATTTGATAATATGGATTTTATTATAGATTTATCAAAAACACTTTCTACTTTACCTAATTTAAATGTAGAAATACTTGATTTAACTACATTAATTCAAGAAGATATAGAAAATATTAATATAATAAATGAAGAGTATTCTACTAATATATCTTTAATTAATTCAAATATAGATGATAAAATAATTAAAGTATGTATTGTTGTTGGTGTAGGATATATTTATGATAGAGTATTAGATTCTGGAATAGAATATTTTAATAATATGTTATTTAATTCAAGAAATAATAATAATCTTTGTTTTATTTTAATAGATAATTATTCTAATTATAAAAGAGTAGAAAATGAAACTTGGTATAGTCTTATTAATAAAAAACATGGTATATGGATTGGAACTGGTGTTTTAGATCAAGATATAATTGATTCTAGTATTGTTAAAAATTATGATGCTAATGAAGAATTTAATGGATTAAGTTATTCATTTAATGATAATGGTTATAATATTATTAGATCTATTGGAACTGAAGATGATGATTTATAGGAGATAATTATGAATAATAAAGTATTTGTTAAATTAATTGTACCTGAGATAGATAAAATATATGATGTATATTTGCCAATAAATAAAAAGATTGGTAATATAATAGTACTTCTTAATAAAGCAATTTATGAATTATCAGAAGGAGATTTAAAATTATCTGATAGTAATAAATTATATAATGGAGTATCTAATGAAATATATAAATCAGATGTTTTACTTTATAATACTAATATTAGAAATTCATCAGTTTTAATATTGATGGAGTAGAAAGGATAGATATGAATGTTGGAATTTTAGGAATGGGTGCATATGCACTAAGTTTATCAGATATATTAATATATAATAAATGTAATGTTATGATGTGGAGTAAATTTCAAGAAGAAAAAGATAACTTAGAAATAAATAGGGGTAATGATAAAGTGCTTCCTAATTATAAAATAGACTCTAGTATTAAATTAACATGTGATTTAAAAGAAATAATAGAATTTAGTGATTTACTTGTAATTGTAATTATTGCTGGCGGTGTAAGGGAACTAGTTAATGAAATGATGCCATATATAAATAATAATAATATAGTTATTGCAACTAAAGGGATAGAGCAAAAAACAGGTGCATTTATGAGTGATATAGTAAGCAAGTTAAATACTAAAAATATAAGTGTATTATCAGGTGGAACATTTGCTATAGATATGGTAAAAAAAGAGCCACTTGGCTTATCTATATCTGGCACAATTTATGACGAAGTAAAGCGTGCATTTGAAAATGATTATGTTAAGTTAGAGTATATTCAAAATAATAAAAGTTTAGAAATACTTGGTTCTATTAAAAATGTTATTGCGATATCTTCTGGAATATTAACAGGATTACAGGTAAATGAAACAACTAAAAATACATTTTTAACTATGGCAATACTTGATATGCAAAAAATACTTGAAGTATTTGATTGTGATAAATTAGATATTTTAAGTTTTGCTGGAATTGGAGATTTACTTTTAACATGTTCAAGTACTACTAGTCGTAATTTTACATATGGTAAATTAATAGGAGAAAATAAAGATTATAATAATTACTCTAATAATACTACAGTAGAAGGATTATATACATTAATGTCAATACATATGTTATTACATGAAAAACATGTAAATATAAATATAATTGAATTAATATATGATATTGTTGTTAATAAAAAAGATTCTAGAAGTATTCTAGAATTTATTAATAATTAGATAATCTATATAAGTTAATTGATGGGTGAGATAAAAATCTAATATTTATTTTACTTGTTCCAATACCTGAATTTATATATAATTTAGTATTATCTAATTCATAGTAACTATTTAAATATTTATATTGATTAGTTACTATGTTTTTTATTATAGGAATGTTTATTTGGCCATTATGTGTATGTCCAGATAAAGAAATATTTGATTTATATTTAATATTATCTATTGTTTGTGGCTCATGAAATAAACTAATTGTAAATATATCTGGATTACTTATTTTATATGAATAAGCTTTATCTATTTCTTGATTTTCTTTATATAGTGAAGAAAAACCTAATATTAATATTGGTGAATTAGAATCCTTATATATTAGATCATATGTATTATTTAATATTTTAAAATTAGATTGATTTAAAATAGTTGTAAATAAGCTAGCATCTTCTTCTCCTTCTATAGCGTATTTTCCATATTTAGAATTTATTTTATTTAA
>Ga0065708_1006778_pt1 | contig 10373 bp, 8 predicted proteins | sample Hoacrofraction12_2_FD_59095 | JGI IMG/M metagenome (GOLD analysis project Ga0065708, IMG submission 59095) | Hoatzin crop microbial communities from Cojedes, Venezuela, sample from fiber fraction 12 v1 | ecosystem: Host-associated > Birds > Digestive system > Esophagus > Crop | place: Venezuela... | reverse complement strand
TGCCAAATAAACTGTTAAAAAAGTTAAATGATATGAGATAAAATTTTATCTCACGTGAGATAATTTTCTAAAGTGCCCATTTACGACTCGTAAACAGCCTCTTTAGAAATGCAATTTACACGCAAAATTTTCATAAAAAAGCCACTTTTTGCACAAAAACGCGCGTTTTGTGCAAAAATTTCAACGCGAAAAATTCATATTTCTTGCATAATCATCCAAAATCTCGTTTTTCGACGAATTTTTTTCATTTAGAACATCGTCAAAATTTACACAAAGTTAGTTGATAAAAATAAACTACGCCGATGGAAATGCATAAAATAAAAGCAGAACTTGCGCGTTCTGCTGATTGTTTCGTTAGAAATTATTATTTTTGCACCGCGAAAAATTATAATAATTTTGCAAAATACGACTCTATGAACCAAGATTTAAATACATCTCAGACGCATTCTAACGCGATAGAAGCGCCTAAATCTGAAATTACCCCCCCCGTAAGCGATTTTTCTATATTGATGCGCTATGCGGCTTCGCAATTATCCTTGTTGTAATTGGGCATCTTCCTGCTTATACTTTATGGGGATGGCATAATAATCCTTCAACCTTTGGTCCGTTAGTTGGTTCTTTCCACATGCCGTTGTTTATGATGATTAGCGGTTTTGTCGTGAATGTTGAACGTTTTAAGTTGGCAAGTAGAGTAAAATTATTGATACCTTTTTTCTTTTTTGGATTGCTTTACACTTATTTAATTACGGAGCATGATTTTGTAAGTTTCATAGAACACGAAGCTAAATGCGGCTATTGGTATCTTTATGCTATTGTTGTATTCTTTTTTGCTTTGTGGATTATTCGCCAAACAAAGATAAACTTGACTTTAGGAATCGTTCTTTTTGGATTGTTTTTTATTGGACTGCATGCGCTTTTTCATCGCACAACAATCGGAACGTCACTTTCTACAGATCATTTATGGCAAATGTGGCTTTTCTTTTCTTTTGGAATTTTTTTGAGACGAAAGGGCTTCGATATATTGAAAAAGCATGTTTCAAGAAATCTCGTAGTGTGTGTGATATTTACAATTCTACTGATTATTGTTCCAATGTATTTGCCTCAAAATGCGATGACGAGCATTGGAATCGGAACTATTCGCTGTTTCTTTATATCTGCAGGCTTTTTATTGCTTTTTTATGCTTTAGAACAATATTTTAAACCTTATCAGTCGAAGACAAAGCAGTGCTTGAAATCTATAGGAAATGATGTTGGAAAAAATACTCTGCAAATCTACGTTCTACATTATTTCTTCCTATCGCTAATTCCTATGAAATTTTTGGGAGATTGGATGCTTCGCGAAAATGTTGTGTGGTTAGAATATCTTATTAGTCCTGTATTATCTCTCGTAATTGCTTATTTCTGCATTTGGACTGCATGTTTGATTTACAAATTACACTTAGGTTTTGTCTTCGGACGTTAGCAATTCCATTTCCAATAATAAGGTAGAAATGTTAATTCTATGTATAAAAATGTGGGAATCTGGAATATTTCCGCGATAAAAAAAGTGGGATTTTGGAATATTTGCCGTAAATAAAATTGGGGATTTTGGAATTTCCCGATAAAAAACGTTGCTTATTTCTTCTCCAACAAGTTTTGCAAGCGGATAATCTCGTCGCGATATTGTGCTGCTTGCATGAAATCGAGCGCTTTTGCAGCTTGTTTCATCAGTTTTGTGGTGTTTTCGATGCTCTTTTGCAGCTGTTCAGGCGACATATACTCGATGATTGGATCTGCAACCATCGTGCTTTCGGTCGTTGGTTGGTCGATACTGTATTCTATCGCTGTTGGTTCGCCATTTGGTGCCAGTGTTTTGCTGATGGCTTTCTGTATCTGACGAGGCGTAATGTGGTGTTCTTGATTGTATTTCAACTGTTTCTCGCGACGACGATTGGTTTCGTCGATCGTCAACTGCATACTGTCGGTGATAGAGTCTGCATACATAATCACCTTTCCATGAATATTTCGCGCCGCACGACCAGCTGTCTGCGTCAGAGAGCGATGACTGCGAAGGAAACCCTCTTTGTCGGCATCGAGAATCGCGACAAGTGAAACTTCAGGAAGGTCAAGTCCTTCGCGCAAAAGGTTGACTCCGACGAGTACATCGAACACTCCTTCGCGCAAATCGCGCATAATCTTCACGCGGTCGAGCGTTGCAACATCGCTGTGTATGTAGTTCGCGCGCACGCCGTTATCAAGTAGGTAGGTAGTGAGTTCTTCCGCCATGCGCTTGGTTAGCGTTGTGACGAGAACGCGCTCGTTTTTCTTGCTTCGATCAACGATTTCGTCCATCAAGTCGTCAATCTGATTTTCTGTTGGGCGAATTTCGATTTCTGGATCTAATAAACCCGTCGGGCGAATCACTTGTTCGACAACGATTCCTTCGGCTTCGTTCAACTCAAATGCAGCAGGCGTTGCCGAAACATATATGACTTGCTTCGTCATTTCTTGGAATTCGTCGAAGCGAAGCGGTCGGTTATCGAACGCGGCTGGCAAACGAAAACCGTATTCCACAAGATTTTGCTTTCTCGCGCGGTCACCGCCATACATGGCGTTAAGCTGTGGCACCGTAACATGACTTTCGTCGATCACCATCAAATAATCTTCTGGGAAAAAATCAAGCAAACAGTATGGTCGTTCACCTGCTTCGCGACCATCGAAATAGCGAGAATAATTTTCAATTCCACTGCAATGACCCAGTTCTTTAATCATTTCGATGTCGTATTCTACTCTTTCCTTAATTCGTTGTGCACGAGTAACTTCACCAATGTCGTTAAAGAAATTTATACGCTCTACAAGGTCATCTTGAATAGCACGAATGGCGTTCTCAGTTTGGTCTTTTGAGGTTACAAAAAGGTTCGCTGGATAAATCTGATATTCTTTGAAAGTTGCCAAACGTTGAAATGTCAAACTATCGTGCTCTTCTATATCTTCAATTTCATCATCCCACCACGTGATTCGCAATATTTTGTCGCTGTAAGCCATTGCGATATCCACGCAATCGCCAGTAACGCGGAAGCAACCACGCTGCAAATCGATGTCGTTTCGCACGTAAAGCGCATCGACAAGACGTCGAAGAAAATCGTTACGACTCACTTTCTTACCGCTCACCACATTGATGACGCTTTGATTCATCGACATCGGCGATCCCATTCCATAAATACACGAAACGGAAGACACGACAATTACATCTTTGCGGCCTGAAAGTAGGGCACTCACAGCCGAGAGACGCAATCGGTCGATCTCCTCGTTAATTGCCAAATCCTTCTCGATGTACAAATCGCTTTGCGGGAGATAGGCTTCGGGTTGATAATAATCGTAATAAGAAACGTAGTATTCTACGGCATTATCTGGGAAAAATGCCTTCATTTCGCTATACAACTGCGCCGCCAAAGTCTTGTTATGGCTCAAAATTAGAGTAGGTCGCTGATGTTGTTCTATGACGTTTGCAATCGTAAACGTCTTTCCTGAACCCGTAACGCCTAACAAAACCTGCGCTTTGTCGCCACGTTGCAATCCTGAAACTAATTCTTGGATGGCTTCTGGCTGGTCTCCAGTGGGCTGAAAAGCAGATGTAAGCTTAAAATCCATTCTGCAAAAATACTAAACTTTGTTGAATAATGTTATAGAAGCGTGTAAAATTGCTAAAATTCAAGTGTTTTACTTTGTAAAAAAAATAATAATTAGTAATTTTGCGCGAAATTTCAGTTATATGAAAAAAGCTTTTTTCCTTCCGATTATTGCAATCCTGCTTCTAACAGGTTGCGCTACGGAGTNTAATTCAGTCTATAAAATTCCCGACACATCATATCGCTATGAGTATGCTAAAGAGTTATTTGCTCGTGGCAAGTATGTTCAAGCGTCAACGNTGCTTTCTGAATTGATTATCTCGCAGAAAGGAACGGATAATGCNCAAGAAAGNCTTTATATGTTGGGCATGGCACAATATTGTAGCCGCAATTATGAAGAAGCATCTGCTACGTTTAAGCGNTATATGCAGACCTATCCGCGTAGCATTTATTCTGAAAACGCTTCTTATTATGTAGGTCAAAGTCTTTATATGAGCACGCCAGAAGCGCGATTAGACCAATCGCAGACGTATCTCGCTATTGCAGCTTTCCAAGAATACTTAGATCTTTATCCAAATGGTAAAATGAAAACTGTAGCGCAAAANCGTCTGTTTGAATTGCAAGACAAACTGGTGATNAAAGAACTTTATTCAGCTGANTTGTATTATAATCTCGGTACTTACTTCGGCAACTGCACNAACGGAGGCAACAACTACGAAGCCTGCATCATCACTGCGCAAAATGCTTTGAAGGAATATCCTTATACTTCTATGCGCGAAGATTTTGCTTTGCTTATAATGAAAAGTAAATATGAGCTTGCAGAGATGAGTGTTGAAGAGAAAAAACTGGAACGCTTNCAAGATGCGGAAGACGAATGCTATGGTTTTTTGAACGAATACCCAGATTCGAAAGANAGAGAGCTGGCNGAGAAATATATCGAGAAGTGCAAGCGTTTTACTTCTACACAAACAAATAGCTAAAACATAAAAAATAATCAATATAAAAATGGACTATAAGAGAACAAAAGCGCCAACAAACACCGTAACTCGCAANACNAACGATCTTTGCGAGCAGACTGGAAACATCTACGAAAGCGTTGCAATTATTGCAAAACGTGCGAANCAAATCTCGAGTGAGATGAAACAGGATCTGAAAAAGAAGCTTGAAGAATTTGCTTCGTACAACGATTCTATTGAAGAAGTNTTCGAGAATCGCGAACAGATTGAAATCTCACGCTATTACGAGCGTTTNCCGAAGCCATCGCTTATCGCAACAGAAGAATTCGTTGAGAACAAAATCTATTGGCGTGATCCGTCACAAGAAACTGAAGAAGAGGAAGCTTAAATGATACAACGTAAACAAACAATTTTCTTGTTTTTAGCGCTGGTTGCAGTGATTGCGTGTCTTTGTTTGCCAATCGGCTATTTCGAACAAGCAAAGATGGGCAAAGATTTGATGATGTCGAATTTGATGTTGTCANGCAATCAAACTAATNCCGACATAGTTAAAGCNGTATTTGGTGAAAATATGGTTTTCCCGCTATTCGTTACGTTGCTCATTTGCTGCCCGCTGACCATATTGACCATCTTCAAATTTAAGAATCGCAAGCTTCAGGCTCGCCTGTGCGTGNTTAACATTTGGCTGATGATTATCTGGTACGCGCTCTATGCAGCCTACATTTTTATTTGGCAACCAGAAGGAACGACAATGTTCCATNTTACGTTTGCAGCGATANTGCCTTTCATCGCCATCATCTTCTTTATNTTGGCTCGAAAAGGCATTCTCGCCGATGAAAAGCTGGTTCGCTCGATGGATAGAATTAGATAAATTCAATAGGTAATTAAGATAGAAATCACGNGATGTCGCATGGCGATGTCGCGTGATTTTTTTATGTTTCTATTGCAGTGGGATAGGAGAGTGGTGNAATGAGATATAGTTCTCAATCAATGCATTGAAAGTATAATACAAAAATATAGGGATTGCGAAATGCAATCCCTATATTATATTGTGTGATGTCTAAACGAAGAATTAGAGACCAAGTCCTTTCTTTACGTTAGCAGCAGCGTTGTCAACAGCTTCGCCAGCTTTTTCTTTAGCAGCTTCAGCAGCCTTAGCAGGTGCTTCCTTAACAGCGTCAACAGCGTCATTTGCGCCTTCTACAACGTCAGCAGCTTTTTCTTTCACTGCGTCAGTAGTAGCGTCTTTTACGTTATTGAATTTTTCTTTAATTCCGTTTACGAAACTCTCAACTGGGTTTTCAGTCAAAGCGTTAACTGCAGATGTAACAGCTGCGTTTGTNCCAACAACGCTCTTNACCAAGTCTGATTTGTCTTTCAAGAAATCTTGGATCTTTGTCATATAAGCTTTTGCAGCGTCAGCATTGATGCCTGTAAGCTCTTCAATCTTAGCCTTAACAGCGTCGAGAGCAGCTTGGAAAGCGTTAACGTCTTTGTTGTTGAGCAGTTGGGTCAGGTTAGTGATCATTTCGTCAGCAGCAGTGTTAGCGTCTTCAATCTGCAGAGCAGCGGTATCGATAACAGCTTCAGCTTCGTTGGTTTTGTTTCCGCAACTTGCGAACATAATTGCTACAGCAGCAGCAAATACNAATAAGATTTTTTTCATAACTTTCTCTTTTTAATGATTAATAATATAAGGTTGTTCAAAACGTTGCAAATATAAATGTTTTGTTGATACATTGTTACTTTTTTTACATGTTTTAACAATAAAAAGAAAGAAGAGGCTTTTGCGAGCCTCTTCTCTCTATAATATATAATAAGGTGTAATGCCTTATTCTGTCCAATCTTCTTGTTGCTTGCGCAGGTANCTCTTATAGCGNAGCTTAGCCATGCGTTCTGCTTCTGCGAACAGCTCGTCTGCTTCTGTAGGATATGCTTTCTGAACTGACAGATAGCGAACTTCACCGAGCAAGAAGTCGCGGAATTTNTCCCATTGTGGTTCTTTCGAATCGAGNGTGAATGGGTTCTTTCCTTCTTCTGCGAGCTGTGGATTGTAGCGCCACANGTGCCAGTATCCGCATTCAACAGCTTTAGCTTCCTCTGCTTGGCTCTTGCCCATGCCACCCTTAGCTTTCAGACCGTGGTTGATACATGGAGCGTAAGCGATNACGAGAGATGGACCTGGATATGCTTCTGCTTCGCGAATAGCTTTCAAGCACTGTGCATTGTCAGCGCCCATTGCTACTTGTGCTACGTAAACATAACCGTAAGCAGTGGCAATCATACCNANATCTTTCTTGCGGATGCGTTTTCCTTGTGCTGCAAACTGAGCGATAGCNCCAAGCGGTGTAGCTTTAGANGCTTGTCCGCCAGTGTTACTGTAAACCTCTGTGTCGAGAACGAGAATGTTTACATCTTCGCCCGATGCGATTACGTGGTCTAATCCACCATAACCAATATCGTAAGAAGCACCATCACCACCGATAATCCACTGACTACGTTTAACGAGATAGTGTTCCAGCGTCTGGAGCTCTTTGCAACGTTCGCAACCCTTTGCAGCGCCTTCAGCAAAGAATGGTTTCAGTTTAGCAGCTGCTGCCTTTGAAAGTTCAGCATCNTTCTTTCCGTCAATCCATTCTTGAGCTGCAGCTTTATATTCTGCAGATGCGTTATCGCAAGCAATGACTTCGTTCAGCAACATGGTGATACGCTCGCGCATCTTCTTGTTTCCAAGAACCATACCCATACCAAANTCGCAGAAATCTTCGAACAATGAGTTGTCGAAAGCAGGACCTTGTCCTTTTGCATTCTTNGTATAAGGTGAAGAAGGAATAGATGCAGAGTAGATAGATGAGCAACCTGTTGCGTTAGCTACCATTTCGCGATCTCCGAAGAGTTGTGAAACGAGTTTAACGTAAGGTGTTTCACCACAACCAGAGCATGCTCCAGAGAACTCAAACAATGGAGTAGCAAACTGAGAGTTCTTTGCGTTGGCTTTGATATCTACGAGATCTTGTTTTGAAGCAACGTTCTTTACCAAGTAATCCCAGTTCTTTGCTTCCTGAACCATGTCTTCTGCGTCTGGATTGAATGGAACCATCGTCAGAGCCTTGCCCAGTTTTGGATTTCCAGGACAAACATCAGCACAGTTGCCGCATCCAAGACAGTCGAGCACGCTTGTTTCGATGCGGAAGTGCATTCCTGCCATCGCCTTAGGTGCTTTCATCGTGATAGTTGCTGCACTCTTGTCCAGACCTTCAAGCTCTTCGTCGGTCAAAACGAATGGGCGAATTGCAGCGTGAGGACATACGAATGCACACTTGTTACATTGAATACAGTTTTCACTGTTCCATACTGGTACGAAAGCTTCAACGCCACGTTTTTCGTATGCAGCAGTTCCTGCTTGCCAGCTTCCGTCAACGGTTTCGTTGCGAACGAAATCTGAAACTTTCAACAAATCGCCTGCTTGTGCATTGATTGGGCGAACCAATTCCTTAACAAATGCTGGAGCATCGTCGGTCTTTACTTCGTCATCTGGCAGATTTGCCCATGCAGGGTCAACAGTTAGCTTCTTATATTCACCACCGCGATCTACAGCTTGATAGTTCTTGTTCACAACGTCTTCACCCTTCTTGCCGTAAGACTTAACGATGAATTTCTTCATTTGCTCTACAGCCAGATCTACAGGAATTACCTCCGTAATGCGGAAGAATGCGCTCTGCAGAATAGTGTTCGTGCGGTTTCCAAGACCAATTTCTTGTGCAATTTTCGTTGCATTGATCGTGTAAACGGTGATATTATTTTCTGCGAAATAACGTTTTACCTTGTTAGGCATGAATTTTACGAGTTCATCGCCTTCGAAAATCGTATTCAAAAGGAATGTACCATTCTTCTGAAGACCACGAGTTACGTCGTACATGTGCAGATATGCCTGAACATGACATGCAACAAAGTTTGGCGTTGTTACGAGATAAGTTGAGTGAATAGGTGTATCACCAAAACGCAAGTGCGAACAAGTGAAACCACCTGACTTCTTCGAGTCGTATGAGAAGTAAGCTTGGCAATATTTATCGGTGTTATCGCCAATGATTTTCACTGAATTCTTGTTGGCTCCAACCGTTCCGTCAGCACCAAGTCCGTAGAATTTAGCTTGGAACATGCCTTCTCCACCCATAGCAATCTCTTCTACCTCAGGCAGAGACGTGAAAGTAACATCGTCAACGATACCAACCGTAAAGTGATTCTTAGGCTCTGGCAAAGCAAGATTGTTATATACAGCAATCATCTTAGCAGGAGTTGTGTCGGCTGAACCCAGTCCGTAACGACCACCAACGATGATAGGTTTGTTTTCTACGTCATAGAACGCACTCTTCACATCGAGATACAAAGGTTCTCCCTCTGCTCCAGGTTCCTTAGTGCGGTCAAGCACAGCAATACGTTTCACAGTCTTTGGCACTGCTGCAAGGAGATGTTTCACTGAGAAAGGACGATACAAGTGTACGCTAATCATACCCACTTTTTGTCCTTCTTTATTCAGATGGTCGATAGCCTCACGACAAGCTTCTGAAGCAGAACCCATCAAAATAATGATGCGATCGGCATCTTCAGCGCCATAATATGAGAACAAGTGATACTCACGACCAGTAATCTTTGTAATCTCACCCAAATAATGTTCAACCACTTCTGGCACCTGTGCGTATGCAGCGTTGCAAGCTTCGCGGTGCGTGAAGAATGTCTCTGGGTTCTCTGCAGTTCCTCTCGTAACAGGACGCTCTGGACTTAACGCTCTATCGCGGAAACGTTTCACGTCAGCTGGATCAACCAACTTCGCGATATCCTCCTGATCCATCAACTCAATCTTGTGATATTCGTGTGATGTACGGAAACCATCAAAGAAGTTTACAAACGGAATGCAAGTCTTCAGCGATGCCAAGTGAGGAACAGCAGTCAAATCCATAACCTCCTGAACACTGCCTGAGCAGAACATTGCAAAACCAGTCTGGCGACATGCCATCACATCTTGATGATCGCCAAAAATACAAAGTGAATGTGACGCCAAAGTACGTGCAGTTACGTCGAAAACGCATGGAAGCATCTCGCCTGCAATCTTATACATGTTTGGAATCATCAGCAACAAACCTTGCGAAGCAGTAAACGTCGTCGTCAAAGCACCTGCTTGCAGCGAGCCATGCAATGCACCAGCCGCACCGCCTTCAGATTGCATTTCCTGAACGCTTACAGTCTGACCAAACAAGTTCTTTCTGCCACGAGCCGCCCATTCATCTACGTGCTCAGCCATCGGAGATGACGGCGTAATAGGATAAATTGCTGCCACTTCTGTAAACATATAGCTCACGTGTGCCGCAGCCTCATTACCGTCACAGGTAATAAATTTCTTTTCTTTAGCCATGATTAGTTTAGATAAAGTTATAAATGCATTTATAAAATAGTGTTTCTTATTGACCGCAAAAGTATAAAAATTTTTGAAAACAACGAAAAGAAACAGCACAATATCACGCCTTTTCAACACCTTTCTAACGTTAAAAAAATCGAAACAACCACATTCTGACCACAAAAAACGTAAAACAAACCACCAAAACGTGCGCTCCACCTTATTAAAATATAAAAACGCGAAAGCAGAAAAGCAGTCTAAAAATAGGGTAGCAGTAAACCGCAAAAATGGTGCACACGAAATGTTAAAAAATAGTGTTAAAATAGGTGTGTCAAAGATTGTTAAAAATGTTAAGTTTTATTTGTTAAAATTTTATTTCGCGTGAAAAAAAAGTGCGTTTTTTGCGATTTTTTTCGC
>Ga0065708_1040420_pt1 | contig 10384 bp, 8 predicted proteins | sample Hoacrofraction12_2_FD_59095 | JGI IMG/M metagenome (GOLD analysis project Ga0065708, IMG submission 59095) | Hoatzin crop microbial communities from Cojedes, Venezuela, sample from fiber fraction 12 v1 | ecosystem: Host-associated > Birds > Digestive system > Esophagus > Crop | place: Venezuela... | reverse complement strand
TCTGAGATACACGCATTCCCTCATCCGCTCTGCTTTTTCGATTATAGCCTCCGGGGGATGCTCCTGCTTCAGGAAAAGGCGCTGTTTCCTGCCCCTCTCGGACGGTATCGGGATAAGTCCCTCTGTCTCTGCCTTTTTCTCTGGAAGCTTTCTGCTCTGCCGCAATAAGACCGCTTTCCAATTCCTCACGGCGAATGGTAAATTCCCTGGCCGCGGAATCCATATAACTATTCCGGTCAATGCCTGCAGGCACTGTAAGAAGCAATGCCGCCACTTCCTTAATGAAAGCAGCGTTCTCATCCGGATCGCTTCGGTTAAAACGCTCCTGGGTCTTCCGTACGGTAAAAAGAAACCCGTTTTCGGCGTTTTGTAAACGTTGTTCATATTCTTCGGCTCCCAGGGCCTTGATAAATTCATCCGGGTCCTTATAGGGAGTCATATTCACCACCTTGGCGGCAATTCCATAGCGCCGCAAAATGGGAATGGCTCGGAGGGCGGCCTTAACGCCGGCTCCGTCGCTATCATAACTAATATATACCTCCGAAGTAAACCTCTTCAGCAAATTGGCATGGCCGTCTGTAAAGGCGGTACCCAATGATGCCGCCGCATTATCAAATCCTGCCTGATGTAAAGCAATAACATCCATATATCCTTCGCAAAGGATAATGCCATGACGCCGGGACTTTCTGGCAAGATACAGTCCGTACATATTCCGGCTCTTATCAAAAATCTCCGTCTCCGGGGAATTGACATACTTAGGCTTCCCGTCTCCTAAGACACGGCCGCCAAAGGCAATGACCTTGCCGTTTATATCCATAATAGGAAACATGGCCCGGTTCCAAAACCGGTCTCTGCCGGAACCCTTATCAAAGGAAATTACTCCGCTGTCCCGAAGCAGGTCATCCTTATATCCCTTACTCTTCAGGTAACGATATAAGTCGTCGGAATACTTATCGGCATAACCCAGTCCAAACTTTTGCATTGTTTCGGGAGAAAGTTGCCGGTTGGAAAAATATTCCATGGCCGTCTTTCCGGAATCGGACCGAAGCTTATGATAAAAATAAGTAGCCGCTTCTTTATTAATCTCCCTGAGACTGTCCCTCCGGGAAATTCTTCGTTTCTCCTCAGGAGAGAGTTCTCTCTCCGGCAAAGAAATTCCCGCACGGTCTGCCAGCTGACGTACCGCCTCCGGAAAGGATAAATTTTCGTATTTCATCAGGAAGGTAAAGACATTTCCTCCCACACCGCAGCCGAAGCAATAAAACATTTGCTTAGAGGGTGTAACGGAAAAAGATGCGGTCTTCTCATTATGGAATGGGCAAAGTCCCATATAGGTATTACCCCGTCGTTCCAAATGTACATAATTGGAAATGACACTTAAGATATCACTGGCATCTGCTACCTGATCAATGACTTCCTGAGGGAAATAATTGGATCGCTCTCTCACTCGCTTTCCACCTCCCAGGACATGGGAATAAAGATCCGGGAAAACTTATGATTTGCATAAGAATCCGTCATGCCGGAAATATAATCACAAACAATGCGTTCCTTACTGTCTCCCCGATCCAGAAAACTGCGGTACTTATAAGGAATCTCATCAAAGTGGCCGCAATAGTATATATACAGTTCCTTAATCATGCGGCGGGCCTTTGACTCTTCACCCTTTGCCTCTTTATTCTTATAAACATTGTCATTTAAGAATCTCCGAAGGTCAAACATAGCATCATAGACCTCCGAAGACATGCGAATCTGGGGGCTGTCCATACTGTTGGAAATCACATCATGCACCAGGGTGTTTAGACGTTCCTTTACGTTATATCCTAACGTATTTCGAATCTCCTTGGGAATAGACTCCTCGTTTAGTATCTGTGCCCGAATGGCATCATCAATATCGGAACTTACATAAGCAATCTTATCGGAAAGACGCACAATCTGTCCCTCGGGAGTGGAAGGCATGGTGGAGGTCTGGTGATTTAAAATCCCGTCACGCACCTCCATCGTAAGATTCAAACCCTTGCCGTCCTTCTCCAGAAAATCCACAATCCGAACACTTTGCTCGCTGTGAACAAAGCCTTCCGGACAAAGTTCATTTAATACATCTTCCCCGCAGTGTCCGTAAGGAGTATGTCCCAAGTCATGGCCTAAAGCAATGGCCTCCACCAGATCTTCATTTAAGCGCAGGGCCTTAGCAATGGTCCGTGCACTCTGGGATACTTCCAAAGAATGAGACATGCGGGTTCTGTAATGATCTCCCAGAGGATGTAAAAACACCTGGGTCTTATTTTTTAAACGACGAAAGGATTTGGAATGCAAAATGCGATCCCGGTCCCTCTGAAACACCGGACGAATATCACATTCTTCCTCAGCACGAAGACGCCCCTTGGAGTTCATACTCAAAGTAGCGTAAGGACTAAGCATTTCCTTTTCCTGCTGTTCCATTTTTTCCCGAATGGTTATTTCGCCCATAGTTTCCTTTCTTATTTACCGTCGTACTTTGTCTCGCAGTACTTACAGCGGTATACTTCGTTCTCCGCATCCGTCAAAACAAAAATCTGGTCCAGTTCCTGCTCAATCGAAGAAATACACCGGGGATTCTTGCAGCGGATTACATTTTTCACTTCCTTGGGAAGCTCTAATATTTTTTTCTCCACAATCTCATCATTGGCAATAACGTTTACCGTAATATTGTGGTCAATATATCCTAAGATATCCAGATCGATGGCATCCACGGGACACTCCACTTTAATAATGTCCTTCTTGCCCATTTTGTTGCTCTTGGCATTCATAATAATGGCAATGGTGCCGTTGTCCAACTCGTCCAACTTCAGGTAATGATAAATCATTAAACTGCTGCCGGCCTTAATATGATCTAATACATATCCCTCATGGATTCCACTGATATTTAACATACTTCCACCTCCAAAAGCGTAAGAATTAAAGCCATTCGAATATACACTCCGTATTTGGCCTGTTTGAAGTATGCCGCTCTGGGATCCTGATCCACCTCCACGGAAATCTCGTTTACACGGGGCAGCGGATGAAGCACCATCATATTTTCTTTGGCCAGGTGCATCTTTTCCTTATCCAATATATAGAAGCCCTTCATGCGAAGATAATCCTCCTCATTGAAGAAACGCTCTCTCTGAACCCGGGTCATATATAAAATATCCAGATCCGGCATGGCATCCTCTAAACGAACCACTTCTTCAAAGGGAACGTTGTTCTTCTTTAGAACATCCTCCCGGATATAACCGGGAATCCGAAGTTCCTCCGGAGAAATCAGAACAAACCGGATATTGGGATATCGAACCAGAGCATGAATCAGAGAATGCACCGTGCGCCCGAATTTCAAATCACCGCAGAATCCCACGGTAAGGTTTGAAATATCACCGTTTAAGGAGCGAATGGTGAAAAGATCCGTCAAGGTCTGAGTGGGATGCTGATGACCTCCGTCTCCTGCATTAATCACGGGAATGGAGGCATGAGTGGATGCCACTAAAGGAGCGCCCTCCTTGGGATGGCGCATGGCACAAATATCTGCATAAGAGGAAATAACACTCATGGTGTCGGAGACACTTTCACCCTTTGCCGCCGAAGAAGAATCCGCACTGGCAAATCCCAGCACCTGTCCTCCCAGGCGAAGCATGGCGGATTCAAAACTAAGTCTTGTCCGGGTACTTGGCTCGTAAAAGCAAGTGGCAAGTATCCGGCCGTCACAAGCATGTGCATATTTTGCAGGATGTTTCTCAATATCCGCCGCCAAATCCATCAGGTCTGAAAGTTCTTCCACGGAAAAATCCAATGGGTTCATTAAATGTCGCATAATTTCCTCCGGTATGTGCTGTCTTAGTGCTTGGGAACAATCTTATCCATGCCGCCTACATAAGGACGAAGGGCTTCAGGAATATTCACGCTTCCGTCGGCATTCAGATTATTTTCCAAAAATGCAATCAGCATACGGGGCGGTGCAACTACGGTGTTATTTAAAGTATGTGCAAAATACTTCTCACCATTTTCACCCTTTACACGAATCCGAAGTCGTCTTGCCTGTGCATCACCTAAGTTAGAGCAGCTCCCAACTTCGAAGTACTTCTTCTGACGGGGAGACCAGGCCTCTACGTCACAACTCTTAACCTTAAGATCTGCCAGGTCTCCGGAGCAGCACTCCAGAGTCCGTACGGGAATATCCAAAGAGCGGAACAGATCCACTGTATTCTTCCAAAGCTGATCATACCAGTAGGGAGAATCCTCCGGCTTACATACCACAATCATCTCCTGCTTTTCAAACTGATGAATCCGGTATACGCCTCGCTCCTCAATACCGTGGGCTCCCTTTTCCTTACGGAAGCAGGGGGAGTAACTGGTGAGAGTATAAGGAAGAGCTGTCTCCTCCTGAATGGTATCAATGAACTTACCGATCATGGAATGCTCGGAGGTACCGATGAGATACAAATCCTCGCCCTCAATCTTATACATCATGGCATCCATTTCATCGAAGCTCATAACGCCGGTTACCACATTGGACCGAATCATAAAAGGCGGTACGCAGTAAGTAAATCCCCGGTCAATCATGAAATCTCTGGCATAGGAAAGTACTCCGGAATGAATACGGGCAATGTCTCCCATTAAATAATAGAAACCGTTACCGGCCACCCGGCCTGCTGCCTCTAAGTCAATGCCGTCGAAACGCTCCATAATCTCCGTATGATAAGGAATCTCAAAATCAGGAACCACCGGCTCACCGAACTTCTCAATCTCTACGTTGCAGGAATCGTCAGGACCAATGGGAACGGAAGGATCAATGATGTTGGGGATTACCATCATGCGCTTTAAGACTTCTTCCCCTAAGGTACGCTCCTCTTCCTCTAATTCTGCAAGACGCTCAGCGTTCTTGGTAACCTGTGCCTTTACCTCGTTAGCCTCATCCTTCTTGCCTTCCTTCATCAACGCACCGATTTGCTTAGAAAGCTGATTCCGGCTGGCCCGGAGATCATCGGCCTCCTGCTTTGCCGCACGCTGCCGCTTATCTAAATCTATTACTTCATCTACCAGGGGAAGCTTATGCTCCTGGAATTTCTTTTTGATGTTTTCTTTTACAACGTCGGGATTCTCCCTCACAAACCGAATATCCAGCATTTTTGGATTCCTTTCTATATATACAAAAATATACAAGGATATGTGTAGACATACCCTTGTATATTATAGAAGTTTGCGTTTTATTTTGCAATAAATCCTACTCTCTTCGCAAGGCATCAATAGGATTCAACTTAGAGGCCTTGCTGGCAGGCATGGCACCGAACAAAATGCCGATTCCCATGGAAAAAAGTACGGAAATCACAATGGAAGGAATACTGATTGCAAATTCCAAAGAAGCCACCACCGTAATTACCTTGGCCAGAATGATTCCCACAATAACTCCCAGAATACCGCCGATGGATGTAAGCACGGCAGACTCTGTTAAAAACTGAGCCATAATAGTCTTACGCTTGGCTCCTAACGCCTTCTTTAAACCAATCTCCGAAGTACGCTCCGTAACGGACACCAGCATAATATTCATAACACCGATACCGCCTACCAAAAGGGACAAAGAAGCAATGGATACCAAAAGCACCCGAATGGCGTTGGTTAAAGTGGTAATCATTTCCGTATCCTCCGCCGCGGAAATCGCTGCATAAGTGTACGTCGAAGAAGATACATACATATTAATGGTGTCTGCCGCCGACTGACCAACGGAAGCCATTTCCTTGGCATTGGTAACCCGAACTGCCACAGACTGGGGCTGATCCAACTGGAAAACAACTCCCCAGGTCTCAATGGGAATATAAATATTACCGCCGGAAGTGCTGGAAGCATAGGTGTAATAATCCGATTCGGAATCATACTCCACCACTTCCTTATTGGGATTACTTACCACACCCACAATCAAAAAAGGCTCTTTGGCGATTTCCACTACCTTTCCCAGGGGATTTTCTCCCTGGAAATACGCATCAATAAAGTCCTGATCCACGATAGCGAATTTTTCCGTGCCGTCATACTCCTCCTCTGAAAAGTCCCGACCGGAAGTCACCTCATACTGCACCGTGGAAAAATAGTCCGAACCGATGGCATTAATATTGGTGGCATAGGAAGTCTGATTCAAATACCAGACACCGTTATAAATATTATTGGTGTGAAAAGCGCTGGCTGCCTCCACTCCGGGAAGACTGCGAATCTCCTCCATGGTACTGTCGGAAATCACCGGTACTCCGGAAGGAATTCCGGATGAAAAATCATAGGCGTAACTTCCGTTCTCCGCCAGGGATACTACGGTTACATTATTACCGCTGCCAACCAGAGATTTTTCCAGTTTCTTATTGGTACCCTCCACAATGGATACAATGGCAATAATGGCTGCGATTCCGATAATCACTCCCAACATGGTAAGAAAGGAGCGCATTTTATGTGTTCTGATGCCCCTAAGGGCAAGTCTAATATTTTCGATCATATGCTCCCCCTTAGAAAAAACTGATTTGATATTCCGTGGTGGTCTTAAAGCCCTCCACTGCCTTCTTACCATAGGGATATGCAATATAATCCTCATTGGTAAGTCCGTCGGTTACCAGTACATACTCGCTTTGAGAGGTAGGCTCCGCGGTAACCACCTGCTTGGTCAAATGACCTGTGCCGTCATCCTTCATGACATAACTCTCGCCGTTTTCCGTACGTACATACATTTTTTCCAGGACAATGAGCTCTGACACATTCTCCAGTACCGGTGTGACGGACACAGCATCTCCAATGGTAAATCCCGTATCATCGTCCAAAATAGCCTTGTACTGATAATGGGAGGAGTTCGGGTTCTCGGAATACGAATAATACGCATCCGAAGAAACCGGCACATCGGAAATTTCCGAAATAGTTGCCTCGCTTACTCCCTCCGAGGTCCAGCTGGTAACAGAAACCTTGTCTCCCACCCGGGTATCCTCATAATTCAGTTCGCTGATATACCCCACCAGTACCATGCCGCTCTTGGAACTAATGGTGCAAAATGCCTGAGAGGAATTAATCTTCTCCGGATCACCGATGGTCTTAACCACACCGGGGACCGTAGCCTTTACGGTGGACTCGGAAATCTGACTTTGTAATTTCTGAACGGAAAGTTCTCCCTGCTTAATCTGAGAAGTAAGATTATCAATGTCTGTTTGAATCTCGGAAATCATGCGATTCTTCTCGGACTGGGTGTAACTTCCGCTGCCGTCATCCACTTCTTCCTCTTCCACTTCGGGATAATACTGGGACCGGGTACTAACCTGCCAGTAGGAAGTGTCGTCCACCAGAATAAACTGACTGCCGTCAATGATCCACTGGTCTAAAAGTTCTCCCTCTAAAGTATTTCCTTCCCGAATTTCCAGAGATACCACCAGACCGTCATAGATCCAGGCATTGATCTGCTCTCCTGTAAGAACGGTCTCCTCCGTGCAAAGATAGGAAAGAGGACTCTCGGCAGTGCCTTCTCCGCCGTATGCTTCCGGAAGTTTCTGAGCATCCGTCAGTACATCGGTAGTCTCCTCTGTATTCTCTCCGTTGCTTTCTGCCACAGGAACAATGGCCTGATACAAAGCCAAAGTCTGGTTCTTTAAGGAAAGTGCCGCCTTTGCGGAAGCCACATCTGCCTGCGCTGTCTCCAGCTCCAATTGTGTTGCCTGGGTATCATAGCGAAACAGCGGTGTGTCCACGGATACTTCGTCTCCCTCGGAGACATATACTTCCGCAATGGTGGCGGAAGAATCCACATAAATCACCTGTGCATCCGCATCGGTAATATTTCCGTCACTGCCGTTTTCCGTCAGCACCCAGTTATTGTTAATATCCGATACCAAATTCACGTAGACGCTTCTGGTATTCATTCGTAAATAATTCAGCCCAAAGACGCCGGCCACCACCAGGGCAGCCACAATGACCAGGGCTATGATTCTCTTCTTAGTCATCATAAATCTCCCCGTCTATAATCTTCTTTGTAACCTTGGCGTGGGATGCAATCCCGGCATCATGGGTAATCATAAGTACCGTTACGCCGTCTTCATTCAATTGTGAAAAAAGGTCCATGATCTGGGCTCCGGAAGCCTGATCCAGTGCTCCTGTAGGCTCGTCTGCCAAAAGAATCTTGGGATTGTTAATCATGGCCCGGGCAATAGCAACACGCTGCTTTTGTCCACCGGAAAGCTGGGTGGGAAGATGCTGCATGCGCTCCTTTAAACCAACTTTTTCCAAAGCTTCTTCTGCCATTTCCTGTCGTCTGGATCTGGGAGTTCCCGCAAAGGACAAAGGCAGCATAACATTCTGGAGAGCTGTCTCCCCCGGCAAAAGTTGAAAACTCTGAAAAACAAATCCGATGCCATGGCAGCGAATCTCCGCCAGGCGATTGTCATTCAACATAGAAATATTTTCGCCGTCAAAGAAATACTCACCGCTGGTGGGTGTATCCAGGCAACCGATAATATTCATAAGAGTGGATTTACCGGAACCGGAGGGTCCCATAATGGCCAGGTACTCTCCCTTTTCCACCTGAAGGGATACATCCTTCAGTACCGGAACGGGCTCTGTATCCAGCTGGTAATCCTTGTAAATATGTTCCAATCGAATCATGAGAGCCTCCTATTCCGTTGCTTCTTCCGAAGCATCTTCACTGCTCTCATCTGTGGCTTCATCCTCTGAGCTATCCTCTACCGGAACTTCTGTAGAGTCATCGTAGATGATATTTCCCTCTTCATCCATAACGACGCTGCTGTCATCGTAGGTTTCGTCAGAATCATCGTACACCGGCTCAATATACACATGCTGACCGATTAACAAATCGTCGGATGTGGTTAAAGCAACATAAAAATTATACTTGGTAGCCACCTCCACAGAAGAGGAAGAGTCACTGATATAATCCGTCGATTCGGAACTTGTGGAATCTCCGCCGTTTTCCATTTTGGTAATGGTACCTTCCCATGTCTTGCTCTCGTCCACACGGGAGTGAATGATTACACTCTGTCCCTCGGATAGCATGTAATAATTCAGTTCATCCACGCTGCCTTTTATGCGATAAGCTCCGGTGGATAAAATGGTCATATAGGTGCCCTCCGTTGCCGTATCATTAATACTGCGGATGGTACCGTCAATAGTGGATGTAATCACGGAAGCGGAAATCTGCTTCTGAAGATTCTCGATCTCCGCCTGCTTGGTTTTCTTACTAAGCTGTGCCTGCTTCTTAGCACTTTCCTGCTCCTGAATCTGAGAAGTATACTCCAGCTGCTGCTCTGTGGGTGCAGAAGCCTTCTCCGTATTCAGCTGATCAATCTGACGCTGAGCAGATGCTATCTGTGCATCATAATCCTCCAACTCAATCTGGGCCTGCTGCAGCTGGAGACTTAAATCGTCCGTCTTATAGGAAAACAACTGCTGACCTACACTCACCTGATCTCCCACGCTGACATACACTTCGTTAATCTCCCGGGAGGAATCTCTGGTAATTTCCACGCTCTCCTCCGGTTCAACAATGCCGCTATAATAAGAAGTGGAATAATCTCCCGTCGCTTCGTAGTAAGTTACTTCCTCGGAAGTCCCTGTACTGCGCAGGAAAAAATACCACACTAAGGCTGCAGCCACCGCCGCAACCGCCAGGATAACAATCACAATGATTGCCACCTTCTTCTTCGACACTTTCTTCATACACTCCTCCTTGCTTTGTTACTCTACCCCAATAAAGTGTCCTAAAAACCAAAATGTCCCCGCACATATGTGCGGAGACATTCTTACGGGCGCTCCATTACGCCTTCGTTCTTACTATTAAAAATGATAACACTTTTCTTTTTTAAAATCCACCGTTTAAAGGATACTTTGTGGTTAATCCCTTAATAATTTCCTTTGCCTTGAGAACTCCGGCATCGGGGCCCTCGTTAATGACCAGACTGATTGCCTCAGCCACCTGGTCGAAATCAGCCTCCACAAGGCCACGGCTGGTAGCTGCGGGAGTACCCAGACGAATACCGCTGGTAACAAAAGGACTCTTGGGATCGTTGGGAACCGTATTTTTATTAGCGGTAATGTTGGCCTGATCCAACCAGGCCTCCACCTCTTTACCCGTAAGTTCCTTGCGGATTAAATCCACCAGCATCAGGTGATTGTCGGTACCACCGGACACAATATCCACATCACGGCTCATAAGTCCCTTGGACAAAGCCTGTGCATTTTTTACAATCTGATTTGCATAGGTCTTAAATTCAGGCTTTAAAGCCTCGCCGAAGCAAACTGCCTTGGCTGCAATTACATGCATTAAGGGGCCGCCCTGGATTCCGGGGAATACGGCCTTGTTGAAGTTATACTTCTCATTGGCTGCTGCCGTGGACATAATCAAACCGCC
>Ga0065708_1000143_pt1 | contig 10387 bp, 10 predicted proteins | sample Hoacrofraction12_2_FD_59095 | JGI IMG/M metagenome (GOLD analysis project Ga0065708, IMG submission 59095) | Hoatzin crop microbial communities from Cojedes, Venezuela, sample from fiber fraction 12 v1 | ecosystem: Host-associated > Birds > Digestive system > Esophagus > Crop | place: Venezuela... | reverse complement strand
GAATTTGCTCTCCCGTGTTTGCGTTTTTCCCTCCATAGCACCGTGTTGAGTGGTTGTTGCAAAAAATGCAACAACCACTTTTTCGTCAAGCTCACCACTCTTGAAAATGTTTGACAAGTGTCTTGATATGACACTTTTGTCAACGCCGAAGAGTACTGTCATGGCTCTTTGCGTCATCCAGATGGTTTCATCCTTGACAACCACTTGCACTTTGCCGTCCCCTTCGGGTGTGTTGTATAATAGAAATTGTATTTCGTTGCTCATTATCCAATACTTAATATCCTAAAATTAATAGAATCAATATGCGTTATTCACTTATGACCTTAATAATTTCATTCATTTGTTCTATTGATTTTTTCAATTCGTCTCTCGTATACAAATCATTTTCATCATTTTCTGGATGGTGAATAAAATTTCTAATGTATGTTTGCAATGTACATGGGACAGCTGGCTTTGGATCACCTTTTTTTAATCTTATCCATTCTTTATTTTTTTCAAGACCTTTCAAAACTAACCATTTTTCAAAGTTCTTTTCATTTTCGTTTTCAACGTCTTCATCTACTGCCCTCGCTTGTAAATATCCATACAATTCATTATGATATTCTTCACTAATATCTCCAAAAGCCACATAATTCACCTCATTCAAAGAAGAATACGGCAGACAACATTTCATAACATTTTCTATACATTTCTTCCCATCCGTATCATGAATTATTTTTAATTCTTCAAATTTTAATTGTTTGACAATATCAGAACTATGAGTTGTAATAATAACTTGTACATTTAACTCATTTGACAATGATTTTAAAGCCTCTATCAATAAACGTTGATGTTCTATATGTTGGGATGTCTCAGGCTCTTCAATGGCATAAATAATTCCATGACTATTTTCTTCTCGCTTCCTCCTTTGCGCTTCTGCCCTAAAGAAGCTTAATAGGATCAGACGTTTAATCCCACTACCTCTTTTATTAATAGGTATATCTTCATCACCTGTTATAGAAATACTCTTAAAAACATCCGCCCATTTTAATTCTGCCGAAAATGGAATTTTCGGATGTAAAGACTTAGCAATATCAGGATTTATTCGTTGTATTTCGTCCAAAGTTAATCTTGAAACTTCTTCCATCGCTTCCTTAACTTTTTTCGCTACGAAATCCAGTTTTTCTTGTAATTCGTTATCTTTTAATATCTGCTTTACAGACTCTTTTAACGGATCTTGGATTTCGCTGTCTGAATCGGAATTTTTTCTATCAGATTGAAATAACGAGTATATTGGAATATATTTTTTGAGTTGTTCCCATATAGCATTTATTTCTCCTTCTTTTGAATTTACATCTAATTCTATTTCTTGCAAGTTTAACTCGTCTTTGTAATTATGCCAAATACTCTCACGTAAAAGAGCATTTTTTCTTTTATCTTCACATTCTAATTTCAAATCATCGACTATTTTCTGTAAATCCTTTTGTTTTTTCTTCAGCAAATCACAGCACACTGGATTTGCTGGATGTATGGCTTTTATAAAAACCTTAAAATTTTTACTTGTCGTTGATCCATTCTCAAATTGTTTAATTACTTCAAGTTCATTATTCTCATTAAGAAGGAATTCCTTTTGAAGTGTTGTTTTATTAGATTCGTCTATTATAACTTCTGAAGGAAGTTCTGTAAATATTACAGAAATCCGGACAGTGTTATTTCCATTATTTGACTCATTCTTATTAACATCATCTTTATCTATTTTTATGACCCCCTTGCCATCATTAAAAAAAATATCAAGTGCCTCCAATAAAGTCGATTTTCCAATATCATTCTTACCAACAACCGCTGTAAGATTCCCGAATTCAACAGAAACCTCATCTGAATATCCTCTAAAATTTTTGATCTTTAATGCTTTTAATTTCATATCTATGTACTATATTAAATGGGTTAGTAAAAGAGATTGAATAGAATTCAAAATAAATATTTCACTCTGTCTTCCATCAACAACATTGCTTATCTTCTTTGCATCCGTTTCAAACAAGGTTATTGCTTCTTCTGATGGAATAATTGCAGGTGTGTTCTTTAAATCTGTTTGCGTTATCAGACTCTGCACTCCTCCCTTTGTAATTTCGTTGTAATCGATTAAATGCAGAAGTTGATAGCAGTATTCATAATATTCGCTTTTCACTACGAGCACATTGTCGGCCATATACGTTTTGCCATGATAGCGATTTACAATGCCAAGTGTGCCAACACGGCCTATTGTGAGCAAATCTTCATCTTTATTAAAAGTCGAAGAATACCCGATAACGCCTGCCGCCCCTGCTATTGGATGTTTATATATGTCATTTTGTTCTGCCGACTTATCTACGCAAGTCTTTCCACTGCTGACTTCCGCCACATCTCCGAGCGTCCCCATTCTCCATCCCTGCGGGAGGTTATTGGGGGCGATATTGTTGACGAACATTTTGTGGTAGAGGGCTTGTGCGGTGGCTTCGAGGCGCAAAATCATGTCTTCGCAAAGGCGGATGCGACGCGACAACGTTTCGTATTCCTCCACTATCTCACGCTGACGCGCTATCGGAGGGATAGGCAGACGCACTTCACACATCTCCTCCCAATCGAACACCTCGCGTGCACTGCCGTGCGAATGAAAGCGAGCATAGCGGTCAAATTCGGGACGGCGAAACCACATCATCAGATATTGCGGCAAAAGTTTTTCCTTGTCAACAACTTCAAACACCGTATAGGCTTGCGATATGATGGCCTTTTCAGCATGCAAAAGTGCAATAGAGACTTTATCGCCGTTGCGGGATGTAACTGGACCATAGGCAAACTGACCGCCCTCAACAACCTTATAATTCGACATATCCGTGCCGATTGTATTAGCAATGGACGGCATAAATTCTTTGGATATGCTCACACCCAGCAGCCTCTCCACCGCCAAGTCCTTGTTTCTCACATCCACTTCGCGAATGTAATCTCCCAGTCGCTGATATATCGTTGTGCTGTTGTCGCTCATTTCGTTTTGATTTTATTCATCCAACTGATACCCCCACTTCTCAAACAGCGTCTGCAGTTCGCGGCGGCTCTCGGTCTCTTGTCGGAGCAGCGCGGAGAGTTCGCCCTGCAGTTGGCGCATGCGCGAGTCGAAGTCGATGCCCTCGTCGCGGTTGCGAAATTCGATATATTTACTCGGCACGAGCGACCATCCCTTTGCCTCTATCTCCTGCAGCGTGGCGTAGTAGCAATATTCTGGCACGTTGCGATAGGTTTCTTCGAAACCCTCACGCTGCCAGTTGTGGAAGTTTTGGGCTATCTGCTCAATCTGATCCTGCGGCAGTTGGATGTATTTCTTCTCAAACGGCTCGCCCCACTGGCGCAGGTCGATGAACAAGACTTCGTTTTCGCGGTTGCGGTAGCGCACCATTTCGCCGTTCTGCTCCACCGTGCGCGCCTTGCGGTTGGCCGCGAGGATCCAGAGCGTCACGCTGATGTCGGTGGAATAGAACATATTGCGCGGCAAGATGCAGATGGCTTCCACGAGATGATTCTTGAGTAGTTGGCGACGGATGCTCAGCTCCGTGCCGTCGCCACTCAGTGCCCCGTTGGCCAGGAGAAAACCCGCCGTGCCGTTAGCAGAGAGCTTGGAGACGATGTTCAGAATCCATCCGTAGTTGGCATTGCTCGTGGGCGGCACGTCGTAGCCCAGCCAACGCGGGTCATCGGTCAGCTCGTTGTCGGCGCGCCACGCCTTTTGATTGAACGGCGGATTGGCCATAATGAAATCGGCCTTCAGGTCTTTATGCTGGTCGTTGTGGAACGTGTCGGCCGCCATCTCACCCAGATTGTTAGCAATGCCGCGTATGGCGAGGTTCATCTTGGCCAGTTTATAGGTCGTGTTCGTGTATTCCTGCCCATAGACAGAAATATTTTTCCGGTTGCCGTGGTGCGCCTCGATGAACTTCATGCTCTGCACGAACATGCCGCCCGAGCCGCAACAAGGGTCATAAATCTTGCCCTCAAACGGTTGTATCATCTCCGCAATAAGGTTTACAATGCTCTTAGGCGTATAGTATTCTCCCTTGCCCTTGCCCTCGGCGATGGCGAACTTGCCGAGAAAATATTCATAGACGCGCCCGATGAGGTCGTTCTCTCGGTCGGCCAAGGTGTCGAGTTTGTTGATTTCGTCGAGCAGCGAAGCCAGTTTGGAGTGGTCGAGTCCGAGACCCGAATAGTAGTTGCTCGGCAGTGCCCCTTTGAGCGAAGGGTTGTCGCGCTCCACATCAGCCAGCGCCTTGTCAATCTTGATGGCAATGTCGTTCTGCTTAGCGTTCTCCATCAAGAAATCCCATCGGCTCGTCGGGCTCAGATAGAAAACATTTTTGGCATTATAAAACACCGCCTGGTCGGCAAATGCCCCCTTGCCCTCAGCCTCCAATTCGTCGCGCCGCTCGCGGAAGCGGTCGTTTGCATATTTCAGAAAGATGAGACTCAGCACCACGTGCTTATATTCCGACGGCTCCACCGAGCCACGCAGTTTGTTGGCGGATTCCCACAAGGTCTCCTCCATGCTCTTTGCTTTTATCTGTTTCTTTGCCATACTCTTTTCTATTCTTTATTGTTATACACAGCCAACCCCTTCACTGTCAGCAGATATTTCTGGCGCGGGTGGCGCGGACTGTCGGGGTAGCTCATCGCTACATAGCCGTCTCGGATAGCGGGATTGAGGTAACGCTCAATGAAATTAGGGCGATGCTTCAATCCGATACGTTCCATCATTTGCTTCACGGAAAGATCGTCATTGCCGATGGCACGGATGAGTTGCTCCACATCTGGCGAACTTGGTCGGAGCTTGTTCGGTACTTGTTCGGTACTTGTTCGGTTTTCTGTTTTCAACCGCTCCACTTCTCCTTTCCATTCCTCCGGTGGATTGATGAGCATATAGCGATTGCGTAGCTCGTTTTTCTCGCCAAGCAGCAGGTTGCGGAAGAAGCGAACGAGGAAGATGGGCTCGGGGTCTATATTCTGAAGGCGATTGCGATAGTTGGCACGAACGAGGGCGTTACGGAAATACCACGAGTGTTCAGCGAAGAGTTCATTATCAACTTGGAATCCCATACTGCGCAGATATTTGATGGCAAAGACTGCCGTTGTGCGCGTATTTCCTTCGCCAAAAGGATGAATCTGCCACAGAGCGGAGATGAACTTCGCCAAGTGAGTGATAGTATCGTCCATCGAAAGATTTTGATAGGAGAACTCCTTCTCCTGCTGCAGGTCATATTCCAACGCGCGACGCAAGTCGTCAGCGCCCACATAGAGCACGGTGTCTCCGCGCAGCACCCATTCTTTCTTCGTGATGTCGTAGTCGCGAATCTTGCCGGCGAACTTGAAAATGCCCTCAAATAAGCGACGATGGATGGACGTGATGCCCACCACCGAGAAGGCGAACGACGGTTCGCTGAGGATGCGCGAGATGTTGGCGGCCACGCGGTCGGCCTCTTCCGTCTCGTCGTCTTCGGGCGTGCGGTCAATCTTGCGTTCGTAGTAGGTACGCACCAGCGCCTGGGCTTCCTCAATCGTGATTTCGCCCTCGATGTTGCGTCTCGCCGTTTCGCGCAGGTAATCGCTCGTGCGCAGTTGGTCAACGGCCTGCAGACCGATGGCCGTGCGCCAATTCTCCGCGCGCTCTTTGCGTGAAGGCTCTGTCGCTCTGATGTATTCTTCGAAGTCTTCCATCTTTAGTCGTCTTCCATTCTCACCAAGTCGTTGACACTCACTTTCAATGCTTTTGCAATCTCTATCAGCATCTCCAGATTGGGTTGCGTGGTGTTTGTCACCCACTTAGAAACCGTTGCCTGATCTTTCCCCAACTTGTCGGCAAGCCATTTGTTGCTTATTTCTTTTTCGGCCAGAACGATTCTCAGCCGATTGAGACGTTTGTTGTTCATTTCTAATTTAAAAATATGTGTTTGCAAAGATAATAAATTTCTCCCAATATCTTGATGAAAAATGCAAAATCTTGATTTTTTATTTTCATGCTCATCTTTTGTCGAATCCGTGTAAAAACATGAAATGTTGGTTCTATTTGTATGTCTGAATAGAACCAAATCGAAAATTTTAGGTCAAAAATGGCGGTTATTGCGAAGAAAATTATAGCACAGCTATGAATGGAAGTAACTTTGCCTTGCGTTTCAGACGGACGAAAGACGTCGCGTTCGGATGGATGCAAGTAATTGAAAATATAAATTGTTAAATTAAAAATTTTTATAGATGAAAGATTTCAATACACCTTTAAACAACCAAGTAGTTGTTATGAGCCGCGCAGATTTGACTGCGCTGGTGGAGGAACTGACTAGTCGCATGGCGACAAGTAAGAACGAACGAGAGGATGAACCTCTGGAATATGAGAACGAGCGTTACGTGACGCGCAGGGAAGCTTGCAACCTGCTGCACGTGGATTTCACCACACTCTGGCGGTGGAACAAAGCAGGACTGCTCTGCTGCAAGAAAGTCGGGCCACGGCGCGTGATGTACAAGTACAGCGACATCATGAAACTCATTAATGGACAAAAATGATTTGCGCTATGGAAACAAAAAAGAACATGAATGGCTTTATGCTATTTGGAGAGCAGGAAGAGGCTTTCACCAGTGTGAGTAGAGAGGAGGCAGGGGAACTCATCGTTGCCGTATTCAAGTACGTCAATGAGGGAAAAATGCCAGAGTTTAGTGGCGCACTCATGGGACTGTTCCGTCTGATGGCTTGCCAGATAGACCGCAGCAGGGATGCTTACGAGCAGAAGTGCGCCAATAATAGACGGAATGCGAACAAGCGGTACCGGAAAACAACGGAAGAAGAGGATGCTGCCGTGGCATGCGAACGCATGCCATCGCATCCGAACGCATCCGAACGTATGCCACCGCATCCGACCGCATGCCATCCTAATAATAATCCTAATCCTAAGCATAATCCTAAACCTAATCCGAATATTGATGATGTACTAACGTCTCCATCATCAATATGGGGGAATGTGATGTGAAAAAGGATGATGATAAGAATGTTGTTGAAGATTCTGATGATGATTTTAATCTTTCGTTTAACCGGATTTGGGAGCTCTACGGAAAGCCTGTTGGCGATACGGTTATGTTGCGGCAGATGTGGGATGATTTGCCTTCTGACGACAAACGAAGCATCTTCGAATACGTGCCGAAGTATGTCCGAAGGCGGCCAGATCCGAAGTATCGGAAGGACTTTATCAATTTCCTCTCATGCCGTACATGGGAGCAGGAACCAATCGTAGAAGAAAAACAGCCAGCAAACTATGGAATCAGTGGAACAGGTTATCAAGCGAATGAAGGGAGAAGAGCAGCTGCCTACAGAGAGACAGCAGCGCTCATCGCAAGGAACGTTGCCGAGTGTGAACGCGAAACAGCAGGAGCAGATTTCGGCAGTCAGGCGTAAGTATGGCTCGTTTGTGGACTTTCTGAAGGCGAACAATCCCGATAGGCAGATGGTCGTGGGTGCGAATCCCGACCAATGCTTCTTAGGGTGTTCGCCTTCCCTAAGGCTCTTGAATGCCAGCTATGGGCAAAAGGCTGCGGCAACATGGCTGACAGCCCAGCTGCAAGACGTCAACTTGTTCTTTAACATGAAAGAGTCGGCAGACCTCCTGCAAGTGGAGAAACTGGCGGGCATCATTGCCATCAACTATGCCTATCTGACAGTGGACGAACTGCTGCTGTTTTTCTTCCGATTCAACTCTGGGCGTTATCGTCGGTTCTTCAGTTACTTCGACCCGTCGGTCATCACTGATAGCATCCGCGACTTTCTGCAGGAGAAGTATCGTTTCCAGAAGCAGCAAGAAGAGGAACGCAAGAAACGGGAATGGGAAGAGCACAAAAAGCGTGCGATTACACGAGAGGAGTACTTAAAACTGAAAAACGGCACAACGGAAAACGAGCCTGCTCGTTCTAGCTAAGTGGTAAGCCTAATTACCGTTAACTATCATTAACGTGTAAAGTCGGCCTGCGAGTTTTGATAAAACTCTTAGCCTAATAAGAGTTAACATCACTTAACTCGTAAAACGCCCTTTCCTTTCGGGGAGCAAGCTCGGGCAGAATGAAAATAATTTGCAGATGCATTAAGTGGTGGTCGCAAATTTTACGACCACCACTTATATCTTAATAGGATGTTGTACCATTGGTCCTCTATTAACGTGTAAATATTGCACGTTATTTTCACGTAGAAGTTAGCATCTTTGAAGATATTGATACTACAACACTTGATTGGCAAAGCGGCCGTTATTACCCATTTTCGAGTGCCTATTGTTTGAGGAACTAGGATGTATTAACTCTAAATCATAGCGTTTTTATGAAATCTCGTGCCAGCGGGTGCAGAAGCCAAGCTCGCTTGAGCTATGTCGAGTACAGCCGAGGCAAGCAAGAAGGCAAATGCAGCATTTGTGCTGAAATTTTATACACATAGTGTATAAGCAGAAGGGTTTCGAAAATTAGCCAACAAAAATGATAATTTTTTAAAGAAAATTTGTACCTTTGCACCCAGATTAATTGAAAGATTGGCCGATTGTTTCCGTAGGGGCATGGCAAGCTGTTGTCTTGTTGGTTGGAAACGTCCATTGGTATGAGTTTCTAGACTCTTACGTTAGAGACCGAGTTCTGAGAAGCGTGAAAACANNAGTTAAGCAATGCGAGTANTGCNNTCANTGTAGGAACAACGTCTAGGAATGAAAACACAGACTTACCACCTGTCTTCTCCCATTCCCGTTTACTGGATTTGGCAAGAATACTTTCTTGCGTTAGTGTAAAGTCTCCGACTTCCATTCGGAGCAAAGTAAACCCAGACCGGTCTGTCGGTTTTGGACGGAATGTTAAACAATTAAAGCGCTTATATGCGCAGAGAGGAGATGTCTATGCACACCATTAAAATATTAGTTTAGTAGGAGCACGCTCAAAGTAGCTCTTACGTAAGTATAAGTGACTATAGAATAGTTGCTTTGTAACTTCATTATCCCTTCATCTGAAAAGATGAAGCTCGGGCGGCGTATAGCCATAAGTGTAACTATCAAAAAAANNAAAAAACNATGAGTTTAGATTTATATATCAAGACAAAAACACCTGTTGTCAAGCGCGGCACTGGCGTATATGTCAGAGAAAACGGCAAAACCAAAGAATTGAAAACAATGACCGAGGTAAAGGAGCGCTTCCCCGATGTCGACCTCTCTCAAATTAAGATATTTGAGAATGAAACCGATGTCGTTTGGCACGAGAACATCACGCATAACATGAACAAGATGGCAAGCCAAGTGCCAATAGGTGACCACACATTATATGAATATCTCTGGCGACCTGATGAAATAGGCATTACTCATATTACTCGAGAATATGCTGTGGGTGTATTCAATGGACTGATGTATCTGAAAGAACACAAAGCGGAACTCTCGCCATACGAACCTCCCATTGATCCTAAAACGGGAACACGATGGGGCAACTATGAGCTATTGGTAGAGTTCTGTGCCTCGCTTGTTGATGCAATTATGGCCATTGACTACACTAAAGAAGAATACGAACTTTATGCAAGTAGATAAAATACACTGAAATGAATTTCAAATTTAAAGCAGAACATACGTTCTTTACATCNGATACGCACTTCAATCATGCGAATATCATCAGATTTTGTGATCGCCCTTTCAAGAGTGCGGAGCAGATGAATGAGGTATTGATAAACAATTGGAACAATGCTGTTGGTCAAGATGATACCGTGTTTCATCTTGGTGATTTTTGTCTTGGTGGAGCTGCAGAGTGGACTCGACTACTTGACCGTCTGAACGGAAAGATTTTTCTCATCATGGGGAACCATGACCTAAAGAATCTCCGCCAAGGATTCATCCAAAGGTTTGAGCATGTCTCCATGCAAATGCACATTGAGATAGAAAAGCAGCGGATTTATCTGAACCACTATCCTTTCTTGTGCTTTGATGGTGGTTACAAAGATGTGTGGCAACTATTCGGACACGTACATACCCGAAAGAACAATATGGGGATAGATGCCGGACGGTTAAAGTATCTCTATCCAACGCAATATGACGTGGGAGTAGATAACAACGACTTCACACCTATATCATTTGAGAAAGTGAAAAAGATTATAAAGAAGCAAATTGAAAGCTCGTACCAGCGAGCGCAGAGCCAAGTTTCTACTTGAGCTATGCCGAGCACAGCCGAGATAAACTGAAAGATATATAGAAAAAGAACAATGAAGATACAATACATGAGCGATCTGCACATGGAGTTCGCTGAGAACAGCAGATTTATCAAACACCAAGAGTTTCCTATCACGGGTAACATCCTTGTGCTTGCAGGAGATACCTTCTATCTGAACAACGCCAACGTGCCT